>Ga0182030_10025440_pt1 | contig 10788 bp, 5 predicted proteins | sample 812S3MmetaG_FD_121299 | JGI IMG/M metagenome (GOLD analysis project Ga0182030, IMG submission 121299) | Permafrost microbial communities from Stordalen Mire, Sweden - 812S3M metaG (Illumina Assembly) | ecosystem: Environmental > Terrestrial > Soil > Wetlands > Permafrost | place: Sweden... | reverse complement strand
GCCCGAGAACGTGCAGGCCTTCCACCCGGGGACCGACGACTCGACAAGGTGGGACTTTGTGAAGTCGTTCGTGATCATCGGAAACTTTCATCCCGGGACCGGCGACGCCCATATCTATCAGCCCTACCCCACCAGCTGGGGATTTGTCCTGGCCTTCGAGAACCTGGCGCGGAACACGAAGCCCTTCTTCCTCTCGGAGGCGGGCGACGGCAGCGCGTATGACGGATTCCGCGAGAAGCGCGCGATGGAACAGGCGGGGGCCCCGTCAACGGCGTTTGCCTGGGACTGGATCAACCCGGCCGTGAAGGGCTTTCAAAGCACCTGGAAGACCTATGGCCTGTCCGACGTCTATCCCTCGGCCGAGGATCTCCTCGTGGAGAGCGCGCTCTCCCAAAGCCGCCAGCGGGCCCTGACCTTCAGCATCGTGCGGAGCAATCCCAAGGTGAACGGATTCAATCTCACGAGCATCATCGACTGCTGGGGCTCGGGCGAGGGATTCATGGACAGCTTCCGCGAATTCAAGCCCGGCAGTCTGGCCGTCCTTCAGGCCGGATGGGCTCCCCTCCGCTGGTGCCTGCTCATCAATCCGACGAATGTCTACTCCGACCAGCCCCTGCGCCTCCGGGTGTCCCTGGCCAATGAGGACCTGCTGCCGGGAGGCGAATACCCGGCCGTGCTGAGGATTTCCGGGGCCCAGGGCGTCGTCTGGAAGAGCGATCTCACGGTGCACGTGGCCTCCGGAGCGGACGCGCCGCTGGCCTACCTGGTCTACAACCAGAATGTCGCCCTCCCCGCGGGGCTGCCTGAAGGCACCTACACGCTGAGTGCGGAGCTTTCCGGGCGGGCCAACGCGGCGGCGAACGAGCTGCCGTTCACCGTCACCCGCCCGCCCTCCGCCGAGTCCCTTGGAGCCGTCACCGTCCTCGGCCTCGACTCCAATGCCCGCGACCTGCTGGTCCGGGGCGGCGCCACGGTCCATGACTACGCCCAAGGCGAGCGGATCGACCGCGAGGTGATCCTTGTCGGAGACTCCTTCAAAGGCAGTGCGGCCGACTGGCGGGCGCTCTACGCACGGTGCGCGCAAGGGGCCCACGTCGTCTTCCTCGCACCGGCAGTGTTCGTTGCTGATCCGAACGCCGAGGTGGGAGCGCTCAAATGGCTTCCGTTGGGCACGAAGGGGATCCTGGACAACGAGCGGGACGCCCTTTACCACAAGGACATCGTTGCCAGGGAGGGGGCGGCCTTTGCCGGGCTTCAGACCAAGATGATGACGCCGGAGTACTACGAGGGAGTGCTCGCCCAGGCTCCCTATTTCAGGAAGGTGAGCCTTCCGGAAAAGGTCGAGGCGGTCGGCGTCCGTTGTGTCGCGGGCGGGGCCATAGCCGACGAATACAAGGACGGCGTGGTGCTCGGGACCTACCGCCATCACGCGGGGCACTTCACGATCAACGGCCTCAATATCCTCGGCAATCTGGGCAATCCCGCCGCGGACCGGCTTCTGCTCAATCTGGCGGCCGAGGCCAGATCGGACGCCGCTTCCGTTCAGCCTCTTCCGGGGGATTACGACGCAGAAATGGCCTCACTCGGAATTGCCGACAGTCCGTAACCCGTCCACAACGACGCTCCACCAGCCCCTAGACGCATGCGCCGGCACGCGTGACCGCCCCATTCAACCGGCGGTGACGGGGGCGTTCGATCCCGAATCGCTCCAAGGGCACAACAGGCGGGCCCCTTGGCCAAGGTGGACAAGCGGCTTCAACCCCACCAGCATCGATTGACAGTCCACAACGACATCGCGGCGCCCCAATCACCAGAGGCCCTCACACCGCCTCAACCGCATGTCACCAAAAGGAGGATAGACAGAATGAACAGCACCCTGAACGGAGGAACCAAACCTCTACCCCAAACTGGGCCTGCCAGGACCGCCGTCGCCACGCCGCATATCCGGCTCCGCGGCGGGAGGGCGCCACGCGCGTGGCGCCCGTGGAGCGCAATGATGTTCCTGTTGCCCCTTCCCTTTTGCGCCTTCGGGCAGCAGAACCCGTGGAATCCCGACGATGTGCTCGATCCGACCCGGAGCGTTGCCTCGCCGCAGCTCGAGTCGGCGGTGCACCGGCCCCTGCCGGAGGCGTACATTTGGACCGCGGGGGACTCCGTCAACGGGGATTCCGAATTCGACACGGAGCTTGGCCGATCCAAGGAGATTGCGCCCCACTATTTCCGCCGGGCCTTCCAGCTGGATGCGGTGCCGGCGGCTGCGACACTCTACATCGCCGGTCCCCGGTCAGTGCGGGCCTATGTCAACGGGAAGCTGGTCGAGCGGGTGGAATCGAGTTTGGACTCGCCGTTGGGAATGCAAGTCTATGCCCAGGATGTGACTTCCGACCTGAAGCCGGGAGCGAACGTGATCGCCATCGAGGCGGTGCGGGGGCGCGGCGAGGGCAGCGACACGAACAGCCGCCTGACCCTGCAGCAGACAATCGGAAAGGTTCTCGCGGTGAAGCTCGTCCCGGCGGCGCGCGGCGTCGATGCGCCGGCGCTGGTCGTCAGCGACGCGCAGTGGAAGGGGTCCCAGTCCGGGGCCGGCGGGTGGGAGGGCGCGGGCTTTGACGACAGCACCTGGGCGCCGGCGAAGGACCTCGGGGGCATCGAAAGCTCCATAGACCTGCTGCAATGGAACGCGGATGCGGGTCTCTACGACTGGCCCGGTTATGACGGGATCTCGCCCTTTCTGGCGCATCTGCCCCTGCGGGCCGTGTCCGTGAGCCACGCCTACGCCGGCAGCGGGCTATTCCACAATCTCGGCGCCCTCTCGGGCAGCCAGCCCGGCCAGGAGGAATTCTCCGTGGAGCTCCCGGCCAAGCGGGCGGAGGGGCAGTTTGCGCCGCAGGTCCTGCTCGATTTCGGGCGGGAGGTGAACGGCCGCCTGCAGTTTGAGTCCGACTCCCCCGAACCTGCCGAGGTCACGGTGCAATACGGTGAGTCGGAGGCCGAGGCCGTGCACGGCCCGTATTTGGGGACCAACGCGCTCTACATCGCGCCCGGGGTGACGGCCTATGGGCCAAAGAGCGCATTCCGGTTCGCCCTGGTGCGCTTCATCGGGGGCGGGGTGAACCTCCGGTTCAAATCCATCCATGTCGACGGGATCTACTATCCCGTCCAATACCAGGGCAGTTTCTCCTCCTCCGACCCCCAGCTCAACCTCATGTGGGCGGTGGGCGCGTACACGGCGCACCTCTGCATGCAGGACGGCATCTGGGACGCCCCCAAGCGCGACCGGGGGCTCTGGATGGGCGATCTCGACGTCAGCGGCCGCACGATCGACGACGTCTTCGCCGACCACTTCCTGATGGAGGACTCGCTGGACCGCCTCTTGGTGCCCGTCCGGCTCGAAAGGTACGTTGACGACATTCCCGGCTACTCGGCGTTCTGGGTCACCGGGGAGGCGGAATATTACCGCCATGCCGGATCGAAGCAGCAGCTCGCGCCCCTCCACGACCGCCTCGTCCACCTCCTGCACTACATGGAGAAGGACCTGGACGGAAGCAGCCTGTTCGCCCACCGGATCGACTCCTTCCTTTTTGTGGATTGGGCGCCGGACCTCTATGCGGACACCCCGGCGTTCCGCTGCGCGACCCAGTGCGAGTTCTATGCGGCATTCAGCGAGGGCGCGTACCTGCTCAATGAGCTGGGCGACGCCGCCAACGCGCGGCTTTTCCTCGCGCGGGCCGACCAGGTGAAGGCCGCCGCGCAGAGCCACATGCTCGATTCCTCCACGGGCTCATTCGGACCGCGCTGGCAGACCAACGCCGCGGCCGTTGTCTCGGGAGCGGCCGATCCGTCCCAGTACGCCTCCATCTGGAAGGCGTCGCTGGCGAGCGTCGGGAAGATCAAATACAACGCCCTGATCATAACGCCCTATTACAACTACTATGTCATCACCGCCATGGCCAGGATGGGGCACCGCACCGAGGCCCTGGACTGGATTCGCCAGTACTGGGGCGGGATGGTCAGGCAAGGCGCCACGAGCTTCTGGGAAGGCTACGATCCCTCGTGGTACAAGGACGACTTTCACGCGTCGCTGCAGGCCGACGCCGGGTCCGGCTATTTTGTCAGCCTGGCCCACGGCTGGTCCTCAGGCGTCACTCCATGGCTGATGGAGCAGGTGCTGGGCATACGACCGACAGCCGCGGGATTTTCAGCCGTGGATATCCGGCCCGACCTGATCGATCTTGAATGGGCCAAGGGCGGAGAGCCCACCCCCCGCGGGATGCTCATGGTCGGGATAAAGAAGACGGATCACGGCGTGGCCGTAAGCCTGGATCTTCCTCCGGGAACCGAAGCCCGTGTTTCCATGCCCGTCACTGGGGCTGGCGCCGGGATCCTGGTGAATGGAACGCCGGAGCCCGGCGCCGCAGCCGAAGACGGCGCGCGGTCGATCGTCACCCTGGCCCAGGCCGGCCACTTCGAGCTCTCAAGCCGGTAGAGCTGCCGCCGATCCATGCTGACGGAGTTGATGCCTCGCGCTCGTCGGGGATGATCGCGCTGTGCCTCCAAGCACGGCCCCCACCAACGGCCTTGTCTGCGCCCGCCCGCCAGGCTGCGCATGCACGGGTGCCGGCTCCTGCAAGTGCCCGATCCATTTTCCAGGTCCAAGAGTTAGACAACCTCCATTCAATATGAAACCATCATCCATGCTCCCCAGCCTCGCCTTTAGCCTGGTCCTGTCGGCCTCCGTGGCGCTGGCCGCCGAATCGCCGATCGCCGTGCAGCCCTTTGGCCAAACGCACGACGGCACGAAAGTCTCCATGTACACACTAAAAAACAGCAGCGGGATGTCGGTCCAGATCACCAACTATGGCGCGACCATTCTCCGCATTCTGGCTCCAGACCGCTCTGGCAGGACCGCCGACGTGGTCCTCGGCTTCAATACGCTTGCGGAGTATGAAAAGGACTCCCCGTATTTCGGAGCGACCGTCGGACGCTTTGCAAACCGCATCGCCAACGGCCAGTTCACGCTCGACGGCAGGACCTACAACCTCGCGAAGAACAACAGCCCGGGAGGCATCCCGTGCAGCCTCCACGGCGGAAAGAGGGGATTCGACAAGGTTGTCTGGGACGCGGAGAGGACCACCGTCGATGGCGTGCCGGCGCTCGTTCTCAACTACGTCAGCAAGGACGGCGAGGAAGGCTACCCGGGCAGCCTCAAGGTCACGGTGACCTACTCGGTCACCGACGACAACGCCCTGAGGATCGACTATGCCGCGACAACCGACAAGGCGACTCCGCTCAACCTGACCAACCACACCTATTTCAACCTTCTGGGCGAGGGCAACGGCGACGTTCTTGGCCACAGGGTCATGATCAACGCCGACTATTACACGCCCACCAACAAGGGGCTCATTCCCACGGGCGAAGTCGCCGCGGTCAAGGGCACGCCGTTCGACTTCACGGAGGCGCATGTCATCGGCGAGCGCATCAACGCCGACAGCGAGCAGATCCAAGCCGCAGGCGGCTACGACCATAACTGGGTCCTGAACAGCAAGGACGGAAAGCTTGCCCACGCAGCCACGGTCTCCGAGCCCACCACGGGACGAATCTTGGACGTCTGGACGACGGAGCCGGGCCTGCAATTCTACACCGGCAACTTCCTCGACGGAAAACTGGTCGGGAAAAGCGGCAAGATCTACCCCTACCGCGGCGCCCTCACCCTGGAAACGCAGCACTTTCCCGATTCGCCCAACCAGCCGGGGTTCCCCAGCACCATCCTCCGGCCGGGCCAGACCTACCGGGCGACAACGGTCTACAGGTTTTCCGCCCAGTAGGCCTCCCGATCGGTGACACGCGAAACCCCGAAAGGCCAGGCGCCCGGAGCCATGCCCCACCGCCCAAAATGACGAAGCCGGAAGCTCCCACCGAGAAGCTCCCCCTGACACAGACCCTGGCCTTCGGGGTGGGCAACATGGCAAACCAGATCTTCGACGGCGGCATCCAGTACATCGTCCTCCAGGTCTTCAATCTCTCTCTCGGGGTAAATCCGTTCCTGGTCGGCCTGGCGCAGTCGGTGGCACGGGGGGTGGATCTCTTCACCGACCCGCTCGCGGGCTATCTCTCGGATACCCTGAGGTATAGATTCGGCCTCCGCTTCTACCTGGCCGTCGGATCGCTGGTGGGCGGCGTATTTTTCGCCCTGATCTGGATGTTTCCCCTGGGCTTATCGCCGACGGCCTATTTCGCGTGGCTCCTCGTCGGCTTCTCCATCACCATGATAGGATGGTCGTTCTTCTCGGTGCCGCGCGCGGCGCTTGGCATCGAGATGACCACCGAGCCCTACGAGCGCGCAAAGCTCATGACGATCTCGGGGTTCATGGCCATATTCTGCAATTTTTGCCTCTGCTGGGCCTATGCGGCCACGCAATTGCGCATATTTGGAGGGACGATCAACGGGGCGCGGTGGGTGGGCGGTGCGATGGGCGTGGGAATACTCGTCTTCGGCCTGATCTCGGCGTTCTGCTGCCCCGGGGGCAAACCCATCCCAAAGAAAGCCCTGCCCGCGGTCGACCAGAAGAGGGTTCCCGGGATGGGGGATTTCGGTGCGGCCGTGAAACGCGTGGCCAAATGCCGCCCGTTCATGCTGCTCGCGACCTCGTTTGCCATCATACAGATCGGGCTAGTCAGCGCCGACTGCGGCCTTCTGCCCTGCATCATCATCTATCATGTCTGCGGCGGCAGCCAGGTGCGGGGCTCCATCGTCCTGGGAGCGGTTGCCACGTCGTGGCTTGTGGCGGCCCTGGCCGTGTCGGCTCCCGTCCTGTGGATCTCGGAGCGGATCGGGAAGAAGGAGACGGTGCTCCTCTTCCTGAGCATGACGCTAGCCGGAAGCAGCATGAGGTGGTTCTTCTACAATCCGGCGCTGCCGTACCTTGTGATCATTCCCTTTGCGCTCTACGGATGCGGCACGGGGGCGTTCTTCCTGCTGGCCCCGTCGATGACCGCGGACACGTGCGATCTGGAGGAGTCGGTCTCCGGAGCCTGCGACAGCGGGATGTTCTCCGCCTTCTTCTACTGGATGAACAAGCTCGGCACGAGCCTTGGCACGGTCGCGACAGGACTCCTCATGAACCTGACCGGCTTCAGCGTGATCAGGGGAGCAAACCTGAGCCATCAGACGATCTTCTGGATGAAGTTGGTCGACTCCGCCGTCCCGACCCTTGGCATTGTGATCGGGATGATAATGGTCCTTCGCTATCCGCTCACGGCCAAACGCATGGTCTCGGTGAGAGCGGCGCTGCAGCAGCGCAGGGCACCGCCGGCCGCTCTCGAGGGCATGGCGCAGACCTGACGGGCGCCGCTTCGGCGGCGTGCCCGTCCCTCCGGGGCCGCACCCGAACCCGGCTCGGAGAGCGCACGTGGCCCTTTCTTTGATCCAGCGTGTCGGGCCGGTTGGTCCTTGCCGAGTTTCCCCGATCCGTGAATCTATCCCTCAGGCGACTGCTAATTCCGGACCTTTGGCGGCTCCTGGGACATTCCCCTCTCAGGGCCACAATGGTCATCAAAAGCTATCCCAATCATGATGACCCCGCGCGAACGTGTCCTCTGCTCCCTCAATCACGAAGAGCCTGACCGCGTGCCCATTTTCTTCGGATCGTCGGGGGCAACGACGATGACCATCACGGCCTACGAACAGCTCAAGTCGGCGTTCGGAATCCGGCGCGAGACACGGATCATGTCCCGCGCCAACCAGTATGCCCAGATCGACGAGGAGGTTTGGGAGCGCCTCCCATCGGACGGGCGTCCCATTTTCCCCGGACCGCCGCCATCGGCATTGCGCAGGGATATCTCCGCCGACGCGTTCGTCGACGATTGGGGCATCACATGGCGGAAGAATCCCGCGGCCCCCTACTACGAGGCCAACGAGGCGCCGCTTGGAAGCGCCAGCGCCGACGACCTTTCCAAATATCCGTGGCCCGAGCTGAGCCACCCCAGCCGCTTCAAGGGGCTGGCAGCCGAGGCGCAAGCCATCCAGCAGAGGGGGTTCGCCGTCGTGGCACTCAGCGGCGTCAGCATCTTCGAGCAGATCCAATTCCTGCGCGGCCTGGACACGTGGCTGATCGACTTGGCGGACAACTCGGACTTCGCGCAGGCCATGCTCCGCAGGATGACCGACATGATGAAGGCCAGCCTGACGGCGCTCATGGACGCAGCCGGCCAGTACATCGACGTCGTGATCACGGCGGACGACATGGGAACCCAGAATTCCCCGTTCATTTCTCCGAGCATGTACCGCCAAATGTACAAGCCTTTGCACGCGGAGCTGGTCGCCACCATCCGCGCGCGGAGCAAGGCCAAGGTTTTCTTCCACTCGGACGGCAACATCTTCCCCCTGCTGAAGGATCTGATCGATGTGGGCGTGGATCTCCTCAATCCCGTCCAGGTTTCAGCCAAGGACATGGGCGACACGGCGCGATTGAAGCGCCTGTTCGGCGACCGGCTGTCTTTCTGCGGCGCCGTCGACACCCAGCGGGTGCTGCCCTACGGGACTCCCGACGATGTGCGGCGCGAGGTGCGCCAGCGCATCAAGGACCTGGCGCCCGGCGGCGGCTACGTCTGCGCGGCCGTTCACTCGATCCTGGCCGATGTGCCGGTGGAAAACGTGTGCGCGATGTTCGACGAGGCGATAAAGGCCGGGAAATATCCGCTTTCCCTGTGAAATTCCGTGGGCCGATGCGTCGGCCATGGGCGTCCATGCGGTGCGCATGAATTCGGGCCTTGTCGGGAACCTTGACCCGTCATCCGCGGGCGCCCGCCTTCGCGGGGCAGCCCCTTGCACCGGCAGAGCGTTCTAAGGCGGTTCTTGGATGGAGTTCCGCGTGCGACCCTGCTCAGGGGGCCACGCGGCCCAGCCCGGCGCGGGCCCCCAACTCGGGACGGCCCGGCGGCAAAGCAAACCTCCGGGCTGGCCCGGCGCCCAGCTTCGATGCGATGAATTCCTGGACCTCTCCGACGGTGCGCAGCGTCCGGACCTCCTCGTTCTCGATCGAGATCTCGAGCACCTCCTCGGCAAGGAAGACGATTTCCAGCATCGTCAGCGAGTCGATTCCCAGGTCCTCGACCAACCTGAGGTTCTCGCCCCCACGGGCGAGCTTGTCGCGAGCGGCGTGCTCCACGCAGTGCTCGATGATGCCCTGGACTATCGCAGGCAGATGCGCGGCATTGCCCGTCCTTCGGAATTGGCAGGCGGCCTCGCGGGTCGCGGGGGAGTAGCGCTTCAGCGCGTCGCGCAGACCGTCGTCAACCTTCGGGGTGGTTTCCGCCGTGAGGGACGGGGCGAAATCCTGCGCGGAGATTCCGGGCTGGGTTGCTTGTCTCGCAGTCATGGGGCCTACCGATTGATTGACTCCTGAAATGGCGAACAGTTCTGCAATTGGATTGTAAATCCCTTAAACGATTGTTTTGCAATATTCTTGCCGAAGGCCTCAATCCAGCCGTTTTGGCCATGATGCCCGTCGATTGTGGATGGGAACACGGGCACTGAGAATCCAAAGGGGCTCATGCGGCTATGGATGCCGGCAGGCCCGCGCGGGCGGCGAAACGCATCGCGGCCAGCCAGCATGGAGGCTTCGGTGCTGCACGCCTGTGCCGGCACATCGGCAGGGTTCTTCGAAACGTGGTCTCGAGCCATGGACGGTTGAGGTGAGGGGATGAATGGTTGCCGGGTGCCCGGGGACGCCGCGTGCCGCGGCCAACCGAAATGACAACCGAATCCGGCGATCCCGCTAGCCGGCCGGCCCGGGTTCCATCGTCAAAAGGTGACGGTCACTGAAACGGAATACACCCTGCCCCGCCAGTCGCCGTACGACTGCACGCCCGCTCCGGACGGATCGTCGGCATACTTGGGCGGGCCCGCATCGAACAGGTTGTCGACGCGCAGCTGGCCGCGGACGCTGTAGCGCGTGCCCTGCCATGGCAGCCATCGTCCGAGGTCGCTCTGCAGAAAGGCGTCGAACTGCCAATAGGGGTTGACCTGATCGCCGCCCTGGGCGGCCCATTCGTCCTCGGGAAGGATGCGCGAATGGAAGTAGTGGCCGTCCACTCCGAAGCCGTAGAGCCTGTCGGACCAATCCGCGCCGAAATTGACGCGCGCCCGCAGCAATCCGGGCTCCGAGCCGTCGGGGTGCCGAAGCTCGTCCGCCACCGGGGAGTCGGGAAGTTCCTCGAGCTCATAGCTCTGGTAGTAATTCATGCGGCAGTAGGCCTCCAGCGTGCCCCCGAGGCACGCTGTCCACGCATAGTCGAGGGATGTCTGCCAGTCGTCGGAATGGCGCCATGCAAGGTTGAAGTTGCCCGTGAGAACCGACGTGATCACGCCGCCGCTGTACGGGTCCCCGGGCTCCGGAGGCGCCCGGGTGACTCGCTGCGGAAAGAGATTCTCCAGATCCACCACCGACTGCGCGTCCAGGTAGGCCTCCTCCCCGGAGGTCACCGTGTCGACGAAGTCCACCGACGCCCTGAAGCGATTAACGCTCCCGCGCTGGAAGATCATTCCCACGGTCTGGGTGACGGCCGCCTCGGGAACGAGGTTCGGATTCAACGCGTTGCTCGCCTGGACAAACTCGTATTGGTTGCCCCGCAGGGGATCCGTGATCTGGACAGTCGATGCGGTGCCCGAGCCGGTTGTGGCTATTCCCGACTCGGCGAGGCTGCTGAAGTATGGAGGCGGAAACCGGTTTGACGTCGCAATCGTCCCGCGCAGCGAGAATCCCCCGGGGAAATCGATCTTGACCGCCG
>Ga0182030_10025437_pt1 | contig 10789 bp, 9 predicted proteins | sample 812S3MmetaG_FD_121299 | JGI IMG/M metagenome (GOLD analysis project Ga0182030, IMG submission 121299) | Permafrost microbial communities from Stordalen Mire, Sweden - 812S3M metaG (Illumina Assembly) | ecosystem: Environmental > Terrestrial > Soil > Wetlands > Permafrost | place: Sweden... | reverse complement strand
GTCGTCTAACGGTAGGACAGCGGCCTTTGGAGCCGTGAATCGTGGTTCGAATCCATGCCGGGGAGCCAAACCAAATAAAATAAACAGTTTGCGATTTACATTTGACGGCAGTACAAATCATTTGTACTAATTCTGGTGGAGTCTCACCATGCGCAGGCACTCTGGGCTCACGCTCTACAAGCGCCATCAGGCCGCCGATTGCCCGACTCATAAGCTCCGTTTGACCCCAACGGCGAAGCGGGCATACTGGGCGTGCTCATGTCCAGTTTGGATTTACGGCACGCTGCCCGATGGCCGCACACTTTCACCCGGGCAGCAATTGCGACGGCAGCATTCGGGGAAAGACGGAAGCGCAAGTAGTTGGCGCGGCCGCCGGCCGGTTCCGCGTCGGCGAACAGTCTCTGCGGCGGCGGCTTCAGTTCAACGAGCACTTCGGTCGCGGTTGCCGGCAGATATTGCCGGAGCGCAAGTACCAAGGCACCCCCTGCCAGCGCCATGAGTCGATCGAGAGACGCAGGGCGCAGAAAGTCTCGACGTCGGAGTTCTTTGCGACACTTGGCTCTTTCCGGTAGCCAGCATACTGGCCCCGCACCATGTCGTCCGGCTTGAGAGGACGCATGGCCCGGAAAACCTTGGCCTTCTCGATGTGGACGGCTCCAAAGTCTCTGCCCGTGGGGGGCTCCATGGCAAGAAGCGCGACCACCTGAAAGAGGTGGTTCTGGATGACGTCGCGCAGACAGCCGGCAGTTTCATAAAAAGAGCCGCGGTCTTTCACGCCGAAATTCTCGGCAAGGGTGACCTGAATGCTGGCCACGTAGTTTCGGTTCCAGATGGGCTTGAGGAAAGAATTGGCGAAGCGGAAATAGAGGATATTCATGATAGCCTCCTTTCCCAGAAAGTGATCGATGCGGAAAATAGAGTCTTCCGGAAACACCGCCCGCGCGGCCCGGTTGAGCTCCTTGGCAGAGGCAAGGTCACGTCCAAAGGGCTTCTCGACAATAACGCGAGCATGCCCCGCAAGGTTCGCGGCGCCGAGTCCTTTGATGACTGTCTCAAAGAGTGAGGGCGGAATGGCGAGGTAGAAGGCTGGGCTCCGCGCGCTGCCCAGCTCTTTCTTCAGCGTCGTGAACGTGTCCGGGTTTTCATAATCTCCACCCACATACCGGAGCAGAGACAGAAGATGTTTGAGGGTACTCGGGTTATCGATCCCGCCCGATCGCTCGATGCTTTGCGTCACCCGTTTGCGCAGGCGCTCCGGACTCCACTTTGGGAGGGCAACCCCGATGACCGGGACTTTGAGCGTGCCTCGCTTCACCATTTCATATAGAGCCGGGAAGATCATCTTGTGGGCGAGATCGCCCGTGACACCGAAGACCACCAGCGCATCCGAACGCGAAGCCGTCATCAGGCAGCGGCCCCGGCGAGTGCAGCGGACTTCGTCTCGATGCAATCGAGCAGATCCTTCCACGATTTGACAAAAGAGTCAGCACCTTCCCGCTGAAGATCGGCGGACAGCTTTTCGTCGTCGATCCCGGCTTTGGCGAACGCAGCGATTACGGCTTCGGCATCGCCGCCATCGACCGGCAGAATCTCACCGACTTCGCCGTGATCGGCGAATGCAAGCAGCGTCTTTTCGGGAATCGTGTTGATGGTGTCGGGTGCAGCGAGCGCCTTTACATAAAGGACGTCGGAGGCCTTGGGGTCCTTGGTTCCCGTACTTGCCCAGAGCAGACGCTGTGGCTGCGCGCCTGCATCGAAGGCTTTTTTCCAGCGTGGCGACACGAGCAGATCGCGATACGCTTTGTAGGGCAATTATATGCGCCGCCGCCCGGTTTAACAGCTGCGAGACGTTACCGCTGTCGATGATAACCTCGGCGTGGGTGCCGACCTCCTGTTGAAGTGCGGCGATCTCTTTGGCGGCAAAGGCGACGACGGTCTTCCTCCACTCCGGGTCGATGTGGTATCCGCGGGGCCGTAGAATTCCACGCCGGATGTGACTTGGACGAGCATAAGCGTCGCATCGACGGCCGCGGCCATCTCGGCGGCGAGCGAGACGGTATGGCGGCTGTGCTCATTCAGCTGCGTCTCGTTGTAAAGGATTGCGCCGCTGATGCACTCGCCGAGACGCGGCGTGGTGATGATTAACTCCCGATACGCGCGCCTGGCCTCCTCGGTCTGGGGAATCCCCTGTTTCGGGAATCGCTTGTTGCAGGTTGGATTACTTTCGTCCATTGCGAGCACACCCTTGTCATTGGCGACCAACAAGCGCGCCGTACTTATCTCAGCTCCTGAGTATTCATTTGCGATCTCTTTCTTCCAGCCCGAGCGACGCCAGTTGCGCGCGCGTGGATTTGAAGTTCGTGTGAAGAATGCTTCGTATCCCAAGGCCTTCCGCCATCTGGACGAACATCGGCGTGTTTTCGATATATAGAACCTGATGCGCCGGTGTCTGAGCGATGTCCAGCGCAAGCCGGAAGATGTTCGCGTCGGGCTTGCGGAGATGGACGAAGCAGGAGGAAATAAACGCATCCACAAACCCGTCCAGTTTGAAAGTGCGAATCCGATATGCATTCAGTTCGAACGATTCGTTGCTGACAACGGCGATCTTCAAACCGTGCCGCGCCTTCAGCTGCGCTACCAACCCGATCATATCCGGGTAAGGCTTCGACTGCTCGCACATAAAGCGCCGAAACTGCGCCCGCGTGAACGGCCGCTTTTCGTAAAAAACGACGAGGCTTAAGTATTCTTCGAAAGTAAGCTTTCCCTGTTCGTGGATTTCAAAGACAAGGCGATGCCGCTCTTCCATTTCGGCCCAATCCAGCTTGAACTTCGCCATGGCTCGCCTGCGGGCGTGGTGGTCCCACGCGTCGGTGAGCAGGACACCACCGACATCCACAAACAGGCAGGTAAGTGGGGGTTTTGGCTTCATCCCGCCTGCGCGAAAGAGGTGTAATAGGGATCGGATCGAAGCCGGTATCCGACGCCTGGTTCTGTAACGATCGGGAGAATATGTCCGGAATCGCTTGCCAGTTTGCGGCGCAGATTACTTACCGTGACGCGCAACAGGTGTACGGCGTCCTGATATTGGGTGCTGCCCCAGACTTCGTGAATGAGTTGATGGTGCGTCCTCACCCGTCCGGCGTGATGAATCAGAACGTTCAGAAGATGATACTCGGTCGCCGTCAGTCTGACCTGGTCGTTTCCGACAAACACCTCCCGCCGGTCGAAATCCACTCTGAGATCGCCAGCCGTGAAGGCTTCGCTTTGCGGACCGCCGAAGGCCCTCCGTAAGGCCGCCCGAATTCGCGCCAGCAGCTCTCCCAATGCGACCGGCTTCGCAAGGTAATCGTCCGCGCCCGCATCGAGGCAGGCGATGATTTCGGCTTCTTCATTCCGCGCGGACATCACGAGAATAGGCGCCGACGTCTGTTGCCGAAGCCGTCGAAGAAGATCCTTGCCGTCCATGTCGGGCAAGAACAGGTCGAGCACGATCAACTCAGGCCGGGCGAACTGATATTTCCGCAACGCGTCTGCGCCGGAGGAAGCAGGGTAGAGGGTATAGCCGGCGGATTTCAGCGCGCCGCTTAGGATGTTGAGTGTCGAGTTTTCATAGTCCACCAGGAGGATTCGGAATCTCTCGTTTTCCGCATGGTCACATGCGAAAGTACCTACACTCACGGGCCGTGGGCCCCGGGAGAACATTGCCATTTGTGAAATCTCGGAAGGTAAGGAGGCAACTTGATGGCCGAAGCACCATTTCCCCTGGCATGGCAGAAGCGCTGACGTTACGGACTCGGTAAACGACGGTCATCCTTCGTATGACGACCAAATAAGGTCAGAGTACGCGCCAATCGGCGCGGCAGAAAGATAATGCCGGCGATGGCGGCAACGGCGCGTCGGGCCGTGCGTCCGCCCAGGCAGGCCATTTTTGACGTGGATTTGACACTATTTCCGCTACGTTGAAGATGGATTCCGGTGTTGGCGCCGCGCGTGCTTCCGCTCATAGATGAACCAACGCCAGGGAATGCGCCGGGAGGCCAAACGCAATGATCGAAAGTACTCTCGAAAAACCGATCCAAACAACCGTCACGGGATCCACCGCCAGAAAGACGACGGCAGGACAGGCGGATGTTCCATTGACCCGTGACCTGCTCGGAAGGATAAACGCCTACTGGCGCGCGGCCAATTATCTCTCGGTCGGGCAGATTTATCTCTATGACAACCCGCTGCTGAAAGAGCCGCTGAAACTGTCCCATGTGAAGCCCCTGGTGGTGGGGCACTGGGGCACTACGCCGGGTCAGAACTTCATCTATGTGCATTTGAACCGGGTGATCAAAAAGTACGACCTGAACATGTTCTACGTCGCGGGTCCCGGTCACGGCGGTCCGGCGATTGTGGGCAACGTTTATCTCGAAGGCACCTGGAGTGAGATTTATCCGAACGTTACCCAGGACGAAGCCGGGCTGAAAAAGTTGTTCAAGCAGTTCTCGTTTCCAGGAGGCATTTCCAGCCACGTTGCGCCGACCACCCCGGGCTCGATTCACGAGGGCGGAGAGCTGGGATACTCGCTCAGCCACGCTTTCGGGGCTGCCTTCGACAATCCCGATCTGATCGTCGCCTGCGTCGTCGGCGACGGTGAATCGGAAACGGGCCCGCTCGCGACCTCCTGGCAATCAAACAAGTTATTGGACCCGATTACCGACGGCGCCGTGCTGCCGATCCTGCACCTGAATGGGTATAAGATCAGCAACCCGACCATCCTGGCGCGGATCGAGCCTGACGAGCTGGAGCAATTTCTGCGAGGCTGCGGCTGGGCGCCTCACTTTGTCGAGGGCGACGATCCGAACACAATGCACCAGCTCATGGCCGCCACCATGGAGCGGGCCATCGAGGACATCCGGCGAATCCAGGAGAATGCGCGCTCCCACAACGACACTACCCGGCCGCGCTGGCCCATGATCGTTCTCAAGTCTCCAAAAGGCTGGACCGGACCTAAGGTGGTCGATGGCCTGAAAATCGAAGGCACATTCCGCGCGCACCAGGTGCCGCTTCTCGTCGATGCCGATCATCCCGGTCACGTCGCTCTTCTGGAAAGCTGGATGAAGAGCTACAAGCCCGAAGAACTGTTCGATGAAAATGGGCGGCTGATGTCGGAACTGGCTGAGTTGGCCCCGAAGGGCGACCGGCGTATGGGTATGAATCCGCACGCCAACGGCGGCATTCTGCTGCGCGATCTGCGCATGCCCGACTTTCGCGACCACGAGGTACATGTGCCCGCGCCGGGCGCCGTTGACGGCCAGGACACGCTTGTATTGGGTTCGTTTCTGCGGGATGTTGCGAGGCTGAACCAGGATCAGCGCAACTTCCGCGTCTTCGGACCGGATGAGACTCTTTCGAACCTCCTGGGTGCGGTTTTTGAAGTCACCAATCGTCAGTGGGACGCGCGGGAAGTGAAGAATGACGAATTCCTCGCGCCCGAGGGCCGCGTGCTGGATTCGATGCTCAGCGAGCACCAGTGCCAAGGCTGGCTCGAGGGTTATCTGCTGACTGGACGGCATGGGTTGTTCAACAGCTATGAAGCCTTCATTCGCATCGTCGATTCGATGTTCAGCCAGCATGCCAAGTGGCTGAAGGTCACGCTGGAACTGCCCTGGCGGCGGAAGATCGCGTCGCTGAACTATCTGCTCGCCTCTCACGTCTGGCAGCAGGATCACAACGGCTTCACGCATCAGGACCCCGGTTTCCTCGACCACGTCATCAACAAGAAGGCAGATATTGTGCGGGTTTATCTGCCGCCCGATGCCAATTGCCTGTTGTCGGTCTTCGACCACTGCCTGCGCAGCCGGCATTACGTCAACGTGGTGGTGGCGGGCAAACACGCCCTGCCGCAGTGGTTGACGATGGACGCCGCGGTCGTGCACTGCACGGAAGGAATCGGCATCTGGCAATGGGCCAGCAACGATCAGGGTGGTGAACCGGACGTGGTCATGGCCTGCTGTGGAGACACGCCGACGCTGGAGATTCTGGCCGCCGTTTCCATTCTTCGCGAGCACCTGCCCGAACTGAAGATCCGGGTGATCAATGTCGTGGACCTGATGAAGCTGCAGTCGGCCAGCGAGCACCCACATGGACTCAGCGAAACCGATTACGACTCGCTGTTTACGAAAGACAAACACATTGTTTTTGGGTTTCACGGATATCCGTGGCTGGTTCATCGCCTGACCTATCGCCGGGCGAATCGCAATCTGCACGTTCGAGGCTACAAGGAAGAGGGAACCATCACGACCGCCTTTGACATGCGGGTTCAAAACGACCTGGACCGCTTTCATCTGGTGCAGGACGTAGTCGACCGCCTGCCTCATTTGGGTTCAAAAGGCGCTTATCTGAAGCAGATGGTGCAGGACAAGCTCATCGAGCACAAGCACTACATTGACGAGCACGGCGAGGATTTGCCGGAGATCCGGAACTGGAAGTGGCCGGTTTGAGTACGCGGTCGATTGCGGACAGGCACGACCCTTACCGGAAGCGCGCGCATCACGACTGGAAGTTCTGGTTCGCCATGCTCATGATGTTCGCGGCCATTGGAATATACGTCATGAGCGATAACCTCGCTCTGGTCAGAAGATAGTGTACCCGCTTCAGTTCGATCCGATCTTTCAATACAGGCTATGGGGCGGCAGGCGGCTGGCAAATCTGCTTTCCGCGAACCTGCCCGATGGGCCTGTAGGAGAGGCCTGGATCCTTAGCGATCGTGACGACCACACCAGCCATGTCTCATCGGGCGAATTCAAGGGTCGAACCATCGAGCAACTCATTGATCGGTTTCCCGAAGACATGCTGGGGCGGCTGGCCGGCCGCTTCAAACGGTTTCCTTTACTCCTGAAGTTTCTGGACGCGCGGGAGATGCTATCCGTACAGGTGCACCCCGATGGCAAAGACGGTAAGACCGAAGCGTGGGTCGTGCTGGAGGCGGGAGCGAAGAGCCGCATCTATGCAGGCCTGACGGAGGGTACAACCACCGAGGGCGATTTGCGAAAAGCTCTGCACGACGACGAACTGCCCGAACATCTGGCGTCGTTCCATCCGGAGCCGGGCGATGCCGTGTTCATTCCGGGTGGAACGGTTCACTCGCTGGGCGGTGATGTTTTGGTTTTCGAAGTCCAGCAGAACAGCGACGTGACATATCGTCTTTACGACTGGGGGCGCGTGGATCCCAGGACCGGACACTCCCGGCCTCTGCAGGTGGATCTGGCGATCGGCGCGGTCAATTTTGCCGAGTGCGATGCGGGTCTGGTAAGGCCGGTGGTGGAAGATGCCGCTCGGCTCGAGCGCGAGAAGCTCTTCGACTGCGACTACTTTACGCTGAATCGACTGCGGGGAGATTCGCCATTCCCGGTCGGCGCGTCGGGAGCTCCGAGTGTACTGGTGTGCATCGCGGGTGCGGGACAGATCGACTGCGCGGGGGACCGTTACGCGGTAAAACAGGGCGGCGTGTTTCTGCTGCCGGCAGCTATAGGTGTGTGCAGCTGCTCACCGGACTCTTCCGGGATCAGCCTGCTGGAGATCGCGATTCCCGAATGAAGAATCTGTTTGTCTTCGATCTGGATGGCACGCTGGCGGAGAGTAAGGCTCCCGTGGATACCGAAATGGGCGGATTGCTCCGCAAACTGTTGAGCATTGCGAAGGTTGCCGTGATTTCCGGAGGCGGGTGGCCACAGTTCGAGGCACAGGTTCTGGGCCGGCTGCCGCACAACACCTGGCTGGAAAATCTGTCTTTGCTCCCAACCTGCGGCACGAAATTTTACCGTTATTCCACAGACTGGACGAAGATCTACTCGGAGGATTTTACCGTCGCGGAGAAGACAAAGATCATTGCTTCTTTGAACACGGCGATTGCGGAATCAGGCGTCAAAGTGGCCAGGCTTTGGGGCGAAACCATTGAAGACCGCGGCAGCCAGATCACTTATTCGGCTCTGGGCCAACAGGCTCCGTTAGATGCGAAGAAGGTATGGGATCCGGACTACGCAAAGCGAAAGCAGATCAAGGCACTGGCTGATAAGCTCATCCCCGAATTTTCGATCCGGATGGGCGGAGCTACCTCCATAGATGTGACCAAGCCGGGAATCGATAAAGCCTACGGGATCGCCAAGCTTCGAGACGTCCTGAGTATCCCGATCAAAGAAATGATGTTCGTTGGCGACGCAATCTTCCCAGGTGGAAACGACTATCCGCCGGAACAGGCCGGGGTCTTTTCGGTCTGTGTTCGCGGACCGCATGAGACGAAGCGAGTCATCGAGACAGTGATTGGCTGTCTGGCGTGAGCGGACCGAGACTACAGCGTCTGGGAACGATCATGGAGCCTCAACCGGGGAACGATCATGAGGTGGAAGGAGTACTGAATCCCGGAGCAGTACGGGGACCTGACAAGGAACTGTACCTGTTTCCGCGTCTGGTTGCCAGGGGTAACTACTCGCGGATCGGGATTGCCCGTGTGAAGTTCAACGAAAAGGGCGACCCGATCGGCGTCGAGCGTCTGGGAATTGCGCTGGAGCCCGAGGCCGAATATGAATTGCGGCCGAATGGCGGCGGCGGTTGCGAAGATCCGCGGGTCACGTTCATCGAACCTCTGCAGCAATATGTAATGACTTATACGGCTTTTTCCGGGCGCGGTCCCCGCATAGCCCTGGCTGTATCAAAGGATCTGTTCCACTGGAAGCGTTTGGGGCTGGCGAGATTCGGTCCGTCTGAAGGTATTGAATTCGAAGGCGTGGATGACAAGGACGCCAGCCTTTTCCCTGTGGCGATTCCGAATCCCTCGGGGCATGCAGCGCTGGCGATGATTCACAGGCCTCTCTTCGATGGCACACGGCCGGAAGAGACGGCTTGCCACCCCGGGCTGCGAACAGTCAATCCGGATCGCGAGAGCATCTGGATCTCGTACTGCCCGATTCAGCCGAACCTCCCGATTCAGGCAAACCTCGCGGTATTTGAATCCCACCACCGGCTGGCGACGCCGGTCGAGCCCTGGGAGCGACTCAAGATCGGTGGCGGCACGCCACCGGTGCTCACGCCGTATGGATGGATGATCTTCTATCACGGAGTGAGCGAAATAGCCGGCGCGACCCGGGACCTCCATCCGCTTCGCTATTCGGCCGGCGTAATGGTTCTTTCCGAGGAGCATCCGCAGATCATCCGCTACCGTTCCGCGGAGCCGGTTCTGACTCCCACTATGCCTGGCGAGCGCGATGGAACCGTTTCCAATGTGGTTTTCCCGACGGGTATCGACAGGCGCGACGATCTCGGTCTGCCGAATCGCTTCGATATCTATTACGGGATGGCGGATGACCGGATTGGCGTAGCGCGCCTGGACATCCCGGAAGTGTTACCACAGGGCGGCCATGCCGATTCCCCGAAAGCGCAGGTATAGGGCATGAATCAGGGCTCCGTGGTTTCGATCCGCGGCGGAGTGGTGGACGTTCAATTCGAGCGGACATTGCCGCCGGTCTACAGGGTGCTGCGCACAGGGGCGAAGAGGGATATCGTCATTGAAGTCCTGGAGCAGCTGAACGCCCGGCGCGTTCGGGGAATTGCTCTGACGCCCACGCAGGGGCTGGCCCGCGGGATGAGCGTGGACGATACGGGCCACGCCCTGCAGGCGCCGGTCGGCAAGGGAATCGTTTCCCGCATGTTCAACGTGTTTGGGCATACGATCGACCGCGGCCCGGTGCCGGCGGACGTCACCTGGCGGGACCTTCATCGCGATCCGCCTCCTCTCGAAGATCGCTCCACCAAATCCGAGCTGTTTGAAACGGGCATCAAGGCGATCGATGTGCTCGTGCCGCTGGAGCGGGGCGGCAAAGGCGGCCTTTTCGGCGGCGCGGGTGTCGGCAAAACGGTGCTCCTGACGGAGATGATCCACAATATGCTCGGGCATCAGAAGGGCGTGAGCATCTTTTGCGGTATCGGCGAGCGCTGCCGCGAAGGCGAAGAACTCTACAGCGGCATGAAGGAAGCCGGCGTGCTGAAGGACATGGTGATGCTCTATGGCCAGATGAACGAACCGCCGGGCAACCGCTTTCGCGTCGGGGCCGCGGCCCTCACGATGGCCGAGTATTTCCGCGACGACGAGCACAAAGAAGTTCTTCTGCTGATCGATAACATTTTTCGTTTCATCCAGGCGGGCATGGAAGTGTCGGGCCTGATGGGACAGATGCCTTCGCGGCTTGGCTATCAGCCCACCATGGCAACGGAACTTTCCGGGCTTGAAGAACGTATCGCCAATACCCACGCCGGAGCCATCACCTCCATCCAGGCCGTATATGTGCCCGCGGACGACCTGACCGATCCCGCGGCGGTGCATGTGTTTTCGCATCTCTCCGCTTCCATCGTGCTCTCGCGCAAGCGCGCCGGCGAAGGCCTCTATCCGGCGATCGATCTGCTCCAATCCAGTTCGAAGATGGCAACGCCCGGTATTGTGGGCGAAAAGCATTACGAACTGGCGCAGGAAATCCGCAAGACGCTGGCGCAGTATGAGGACCTCAAGGACATCGTGGCGATGCTGGGTATGGAGCAGCTTTCGCCCGAAGACCGCAAGGTAGTCGGGCGCGCGCGACGCCTGGAACGATTCCTCACGCAACCGTTTTTCACCACCGAAAAATTCAGCGGCATCAAGGGGCAGTCGGTGAGCCTGAAAGATTCCCTCGATGGCTGCGAACGCATTCTGCGCGACGAATTCAAGGATTATCCCGAGAGTGCGCTTTACATGATCGGCGCCATTGGCGAGGCAAAG
>Ga0182030_10025436_pt1 | contig 10789 bp, 10 predicted proteins | sample 812S3MmetaG_FD_121299 | JGI IMG/M metagenome (GOLD analysis project Ga0182030, IMG submission 121299) | Permafrost microbial communities from Stordalen Mire, Sweden - 812S3M metaG (Illumina Assembly) | ecosystem: Environmental > Terrestrial > Soil > Wetlands > Permafrost | place: Sweden... | reverse complement strand
TTAAATGAAAATGCTATGCCAATTAATTTAATCACTACCGACTACGATGGTAAAACTGTCTGTGTGGGTGGCATGATTGCCGAGAAACGAGAAATTAATACTCGTAACGGTCAAAAAATGGCATTTATTAAACTTGAAGACTTAACTGGTCAAACTGAAATTATTCTTTTTCCCAATAATTACGATAATACTAACGGGATCTGGGAAAGAGACAATATAGTCCTGATTAAAGGTAAAATTACCGCTAGAGATAAAAACGGTGTTTTAACTAGTGACGTTAAAATAACTGTAGAAAACACAAAAATATTAACTAGCCAAACTTTAAAGGAATATATACCTACAAATGAAGCTTATTCCTTACCTATAAAATCGCACGTTCCTAAAATTAAAGCTAAACTTACAAAGGAATTAGAAGAAATAAAAAAGCCAGAGCGGATTTATATCCGTTTAAGTAATACTAACGATGAAAAAGTACTTTTATCTCTAAAAGACGCCATAGATAATGATCGCGGTTCAACCGATGTAGTATTAGTCCTCGGCGAGACAGATAAAAAGCAAGCTATAAAGTTACCGCATGGTATTAAGAACGATGAAGATAATTTACAAAAACTTATGGAACTAGTCGGTAAAGATAATCTAGTAGTTAAATAAGATTTTAGCCAATAAAACCAGCACTTCTTGTAAATACTATGCCAAAAGTAAGTATGGCAATAACAAGAATATCTAAAGTGGCATGATGCAGAATAAAAGTTTCACCTTCATTTATAAGTTTTCTTAAATAAATTGCATGTCGCATGGCTAAGATGGCAATTAATGCGCCCGAAATTGCAGTTGCAAATATAATTACCCAACTTGCAGTAGTGTTATTAAGTAACTGTAATCTCGAAACGGAGGCGGTACTAGCATCAACAAAATTAGATGAAGAACTAACCGGTATTGTGCTGAGTGGCTGTGCATACTCAGCTACTATTATTACGGCTGGACCTTTTCCAAGGTAATTCTGGCTCTCGGCTACACCATAACCAACATTAGAATAACTAGGATTAAGTAAATTGGCTCTATGTTCAGGACTCGATAGCCAAGCATTTGTTACTTCTGCGCTACTAGAAAAGCCGTAGGCTAAGTTTTCACCAGCAGTTTGGTATTTATAGCCACTGGCAATAATTAAGCTCCAGGGCGTCACACCAAGCGGTGATATATGTGACCAGTAATTAGCTTTTACCATATCATTGGCTTTAGTTTGGGCGGCAGTTTCAAGTTCCGAATTAAGATTTAGAGAATTAACTTTGTTTTGATTTCTAGCATGGTTAGTTTGATTAAGTAAACTAACTTCGCTAAAGTTCGATTGGGTGCCTAAAACTTGAGATTTATGAGCAAGAAATGAATTAGCGCCAATACCGACAGCAATAATTACAATAATTGGTATATATGGCCAATACGGTTTTAAATAACTCTTAGAATGACGATGATGCGACGCTCTAGCTTTTAGCTGATATGCCTTCGGTTTTCTGCTTTGAGTTAATGCCATTTTTATTTTCGTTTAACAAGATAAATTATATCACATAACGAATATGGTAGAGTGCAATAGCGCTGGCTACTGAAACATTAAAAGATTCTTTGGCTCCTAGCATTGGTATCTCAATAATGTCATCGACAACAGTTAATATATCCTTTTCAACACCTTCAACTTCTCGCCCTAAAATTATGGCAATTTTTTTTGGCGGTTTAAATTCATTTAGTTTAATAGAATTAGGTGATTGCTCTAGCGCATAAATTTTATAACCGTTATTTCTTAGGTCAAATATAACTTCAAAGATATCTTCAAAGTATTTAATAGGTAGCATTTTTTCAGCTCCAAGAGAAGCCTTGCTAATTTGCTTATCCAATTTAATACTTAAATGCGGTAATCTTTTATCTTTTGGTTGGAGAGGGTAGGGCGTATAACCTGTTAAATATATAGATTTAACACCAAATCCCTCGCTTGTTCTAATAATAGAACCTACGTTATAGGTACTTCTAATATTATGGGCAATTACAACAATCTCTTTCATATTGATTTAATAATAACTTATATTTATTCTTATGCTTTATACTAAAATAGATATATGAGCCAGGACGCACGATTAGACGAAGAACGAGCCACCCAACACCAAGCCCGAGTTCTGGGCATGGATTATGTAGATACTTCACAAATACAGAATAAAGTTCTTTATAGAGAACTATTATCAATACCAGAGCTTTACCAACTCAAAATTATCCCAATAAATAATGCCGATCATAATTTACTATTTGGTATTACTACTACAACTTCTCAGCAGACTATGGCGTCACTTACCCAAAGATTCGCTGATTATTTAGTTAAATACGCCATAATCTCAGAGACTGGATTTCGAGAGTATATGCGTCTTTATGACCCGCCTAAGAAGATAGTTTATGAAGATATAAATATAAATCAGGCTTCAGAACAACAGATTAGCTCTATATCTAATATATTGCAGCAAGTTAAAGCTGATGATATGCTTGCATATCTTGTTTCTCAAGCGCACCGTTTAAATGCTTCAGATATACATGTTGAAACTCAGCGTTCTGACATAAGAATACGCTTTAGAATTGACGGTGTACTTCATCCGGTTGCCAAACTCGGCCTGGATAAGTATAGGACCTTAATTTCAGCTATAGCTAGTGCCGGTAATGTATCTACAAGTACAGATGAAGCTCAACAAGGACATATATCTCAAAAAGTTAAAATGGCTGATGGAACATTTGTTGATGTAAACGTTCGACTAGAAACTGTACCAACAATAAATGGTATGGACGTGGTAATGCGTTTATTTAATATGGATATGTCTATGTATACACTTGATCGACTAGGTCTTTCTCCAAAAGAGCGAGCAGTTTTAGATGACATTATCTCTAAACCAAGCGGTCTTGTTATGGCAGTTGGACCAACTGGCTCTGGTAAAACTACAACTTTGTACTCAATGTTAAATTCACTTAACTCTGAGGAAAGAAAAATAATAACAATTGAAGACCCAGTTGAATTTCAATTTCCAGGCATAACACAATTATCTGTTAGAACAAGCGAAGGTGGCAATGATAATAGTTTTGCCGACAAACTTAGAGCCGTATTAAGACTAGATCCAGACATTGTCATGATAGGTGAGATTAGAGATATGGATACGGCAAAAACTGCCCTTCAGGCAGCTTTAACAGGCCATCTAGTGCTAGCTACTTTCCATGCAAGCTCGGCTTCGGCATCTTTAACTAGACTTGCAGACATAATTGGCCAAAACCCATTATTTATTTCCGCTATAAGATTAGTTATGGCTCAGAGACTTATTCGAAAACTAGACGACAAAACCAAACAACCGTATACGCCTAATGAAAATGAACTACAGAAAATTCACGAAGTAATTAACAGTTTGCCACCTAATATTCAGAAACCAGATCTAAATAATATTCAGTTGTTTAAGCCTGGACAGAGTGCAGAAAATCCATATGGCTACCAAGGTCAAATTGCCATTCGTGAACAATTTACAATGAGCGAAAATGTTAGAAGTCTATTAGAAGATAAAAAATTAACTGTTACCGCTCAAAGTTTAGAGGAGCAAGCTATTAACTCTGGCATGATAACCATAGAACAAGACAGTATGTTAAAAGTTTTATCTGGTTGGACTACACTAGATGAGCTATACCGTGTTATTGGTTAATAAAAACTATTTAACTTTTTTAGCACGTTTAAAACTACTAGGATATACGAATGTATTTCTGCCGACAGTCTTATTAACTGTTAAGCCTTCAAATATTTCAGAATCGTCAGAAATTAAAAGTGCATTTATTAATGCTTTTTTACCAATTCGAACTCTATTACCAATTTTTACATTGACGTTTACGAAAACACCTTCACGTATTAAGCTATGCATACCAACTTTAGTGGCATCACTAATTGTTACCTCATCTTCCAAAGTAGTTAAAGCTCCAATTTCAGCATCGTTAATATGGTTACCGTCTCCAATTATAACTTCGTGACTAATCTCAGAATCTCGAATTTCAGAATGCTCACCTACTTTAACCCCAAAACCTAGTTTAGACCCAAAAAGTTTTACACCTTCACCGATTTCACAAGCATCATCAATTGTAGATTTATCAATAAATCCATGACCCAAAATAATTACTCTTTTGCCAATATCATTGATCATGCTTCGATTAACTCTAGTACTCCATTCAATAACCGCACCATTCTCAAGCATAGTAAAAGTACGTTCCTTAGATTCAGGATCGTTATAATTATCTTTTGCATATACTACTCTAGGTATTGCATATGTTTCTCCAGCATGTTTTTTAGATTCATCACGTCCAACTTCATAGAAGAAATAGTCGTCTACGTTTTGACAGTCTTCAGGTATACCTTGTTTTTTAAAAATCTCATCGTAGCTCACTGGCCACTTTTCAACTTCACTCATTTATTTAATCTCCTAAGTTTGACATAATAGCAAGCTCAAGACAAAAGTACAAATAATTTTAAATTAGTCTTGCAATAACAGGGTAAATGCTGTAAAGTTGTCTAGATATGTCCGAAGTTTTACAGACAATAAATGACCAGTATAAGAAAAAAGCTGTAGTTTCCGTTAAAAGCGGTGATACTGTTAAAGTTCACCAAAAAATTAAAGAAGGTAACAAAGAACGTATTCAGGTGTTTCAAGGTTTAGTTATTAAAACAAGCAAAAAGAACAGCCACACTAGCAGAATTACAGTCAGAAGAATTGCCAGTGGCATTGGAGTAGAAAAGAGCTTTTTACTTCATAGTCCATTAGTTACTAAAATTGAAGTTGTTAAGCGTAGTAAAGTTAGACGAAATTACTTAAGCTACATGAGAACTCGAACTGGTAAATCAGCTCGTATGACCGGAGTAGACTTTGATAGAAGTGCGGTAAACGATATACGTGATGAATCAATTGAAGCTGAAGAAGAAAAAGTAAGATTACAAAAAGTTGAAGAAGCTAAAGCAAAAGCTGAAGCTAAAGAGCAAGAAGAAAAGGCACTAGCTGATAAAGCCGCTGAAGTCGAAGCAAGACACAAAGAAGCTAGCTAAGTAAGCCAGCATCTTATTCTGTTACAATTAGTTTAATGATAATAGTGGGTATTGATGAAGTAGGTAGGGGTTGTTGGGCTGGACCTTTAGTAGTTGGGGCAGTAATTTTAAATAAACAAATACTTGGACTAAAAGATTCAAAACTTATACCAAAAAAACAAAGACTTATTCTAGCAAGTAAGATTAAAAAAGAAGCACTAGATTATTCTCTAGGTTGGGTTAATAACAAAGAAATTGACGAGTTAGGGCTAACTCAAGCTACGGCTCTAGCTATAACAAGAGCACTAGATCAAATTAAAATAAATTACGACGAGATAATAATCGATGGCAATACCAAGTTTATTGAAGAATATAAAGCTAAACGTGTTAAGTATCTTATTAAAGCCGATCAATTAATTCCATCTGTCAGTGCTGCCAGCATATTAGCTAAAGTAGCTAGAGACGAATACATGACTAACTTAAAAGACGATTATATAAAATATCAATTTAGTTCCCACGTTGGTTATGGAACAAAACTTCATAAAGATAACTTAATAAAATTTGGTGTAAGTGATCTTCATAGACTTAGTTATAAACCAATTAAAGAGATAATTAATGCCTAAACATAGAAACCTAAAATTTGAGAAAATAGCTAGGCTGTACTTGGATATGCGCGGCTTTAAAATACTAGAACAGAATTGGAGTCAGGGTAAAAATAAGATTGATGTTATAGCAGAAAAAAGCCAAGAACTTCATTTTATTAATTTAAAAAGTTTAGATCTAGATCAGCATCTAGATATATCTGAAAATAAAGCTATAGAAAACGCAATTGAAGCTTATATTTTAGAAAATAAATATAACGGAAAGATTAACACAGCTACTTTAATTATTGATCCAAAAACCTTTGTAGTAGTTAGCTTTATAAGTTAGCAAAGAATTTAATTAAAGCTTTTTCTTCTCTTTTTCGCCAATTTACTCTAGCTTCTATTTCACTATAAGATATATTTATATTACGCTTGAGCGACGGTTCATTTACTTTACTACTAAAGAATTCATGAAACTTCTTTTGCCATTCTGGGGTAGATAAAGGTCCGGCAGCATACCAAATAAAGTATTCCATATGTTTACCACCAGAATATAATTTAGATAAATCTTCCCAGCTACTAACAAACCACTGCCAAATTAAGTCCCTTGTTCGGTAATTACGCATCATATAAGCAAACCAATAATCTATATCTTGTTGCCTTACAGCGCCGTCTTTAGATAGGCCCCATTTAATTATTTTCTCAGCTAGCTTTGTATCCCTAGTCGAACAAAGCGCTACTGTAATAGCTTGTTGAACATCAGGATTATGTGTTGAGCTATATTCACTAAATAATTTATCTACAGAGGACTTATTGCCGTGCCTAACTACAACTCCGGCAATCATGGCTCTTTGTTCGGCTGGCAGTTTTTCAACTGAACTATACTTACTAAACATGTTAAGTGCTTTATCTAAACTAGCTTTATTTTCTCCAGCAATACTTAAAGATACCGCTGTTGTCCGTAAATGTTTAGTATTAGGATCGTCACTAGCTTTATCTTCCCAGCCAAGCTTATTAAACCAATAATTAGAAAGATTATTTTTAAATTTACGGATGCTTATGTCTACTATTTCATTTCCATCTGTTAGTGTTTGAGCTTGAGCTAGTGTTCTAACAAGCATAGACCAGACTGCATCACGAGGTTCTTTACTTGAATCCTTAATGATATCTAGTAAAGAAACTAAACTATAATCACCACTTCTAGAAAGTAAGAGCATGTCATTAAGTACAGTAATCCGACTTATTGAACTTAAATTCAGATCAATAAAGTCTTTTTTAATTCTATTTAGAGCATTATCGTTTTCGTATTTAACAATATAGTGACCACTACCGTTAATATTAAAAATTGGTACTTCTTTACCTGAATAATTAATATCTAATTGCTTATTGTCTAATATTTTAACTTCTAGATCTTCACTAGCTAGTAATGGAATAGGCCAAGTTGAATCTAGATCAACTGAATCAAGTAAAAATCTTTGCTGAGATAAATGCAATTGGTTAGCTTGCTTATTTACTTTTAAAAGTGGTTGACCAGATTGTTCTATCCAGGGGGTCATTAGCTTATCTATATCCATACCACTAGCTTCACTCATAGCTTTCCATAGATCATGTCTTGTGGTATTAGAATACTTATTTTTATCAAAATAAATTTTTAGAGCTTTTCTAAAAGTCTCTTCACCAATAAATTCGTATAACATACTTAAAAGTCGAGCACCTTTTGCATAAACAATTGCTGGATCAAATAAAGATAAAATCTCATCTGGGTGTTTAACTTTAACACCAACTGGTTGGACATCTTTATATATGTCTCTATGAGAACAACTTAAGACACGACCGGTTGCAAAATCTTCCCACTGATTCCAATCAGGATGTAGCTTATCTGGTGCAATATTCTCCATTAGTGAAGCAAAACTTTCATTAAGCCATAAATCATCCCACCACTTCATAGTTACTAAATTCCCAAACCACTGATGCGATAATTCATGAGAAATAACTAAAGTAATCAGTTGCTCACTAGATAATGACCTATTCACCGGATCAGTTAATAACCCAACTTCTCTGAAAGTAATTAACCCCCAGTTTTCCATAGCTAAAGAATCAAAATCCGGTACAGCTACTTGATCTATTTTCTTAAGAGGAAAAGGTGTTTCAAAATAGTCACAGAAAAACTCTAATATTTTAACGCACTCGTCATTAGCATACTGCAAATGACTTAAAGGCTGCGCTACGCTTGCCCAGCTTTTAACAATAGTGCCATCACTAGCTTTTGCTTCAACGCAGTGCATTTCGCCAATTGCAAAAGCTAAAAGGTAGGTAGACATTACTGGACTTGGTTCAAAAACGCTAGTTAATCGATCTTTATTTACTTTTGATGATTTTACTGGAGTATTTGCCAGTGCGATTTCTTTAGAAGGCGAAACTAAAGTTAAATTAAAGACTGCTTTAGCTTCGGGTTCATCAATACAAGGAAATGCTTCTCTTGCTGAGTGACTTTCAAATTGCGTAGTAACTAATGTTTTATCCTTATTATCGTGTTTAAAGAAACAAGGATAAATACCATGCATTTGAACGTCAATTTTACCGCTAAATTTAAGCTCCACCAGGTATTTACCGGGGTATAATAATTCCTCTGCGTGCAGTCTAACTTCATCAAATGATTTTTGATAATTTATTCTCGCGACTTTAACTATTTTCAGATCTTTTTTATCAAATTTTGTAATCTTAGCATCACTAACTTTTAAATCCTTAGCATGTAAAGTAATGCGACTAGATGGCCTTCCCGTTTTCTGACCTTTAATTTTAACTAACCCAGTAAAGGTCATATTGACTTTGTCTATGTCTAATAAGAGATCGTATTCGGAAGGTTTAAATTGTTCGAAAAGTCTCGTAACTTTATTTGCCATAGATCCCAGTTTATCACGATACAACTTTAATATTTGTTGTAAGATTTTTAAGAAATTAATTTATAAACTTTTATACGAATTATTAACTTCAACTGTTAAAGCACCACATAATTCACGCAAGTCTTCATATATGCTAGGATCTTGAGCCATTTCTTCTATACCGGTAAGTTTTATAGCGGTTGAGCCAATCGCTTGGGCATCTACTTCAATAGGGTATCTCTCGTAAACTACATCTTTGCCTTTTTCTACGGCTAGTATTTGTGCTTTATTTTCCAAAGATCCTGCAAATGTATGAGATATAACGTAGCCATTACTTAAGCTAGTTGCTTTAATGGGCCTAAACTGACGAAGTTTTGACGGCCTTACCATATCTTTTAGAAACTCATCAACATTTAGAGCAAAAAAGGCTTGAGCTTTAAATGGCTCCATAACAGTATCTATCCGATAAAGTAAACTTCTCGTTTTAAGTTTAGCTTGTAGTTTTTCGTCTTTTTCTTTACGTTCTAGTTCTTCAAGTCTAGCAGTCCCACTTCTATATCTTTCAAATCTTCCAATCATAAAAGCATTGTAAGACTTTAATTTCTAAAATAAAACTTTAAGCGTTTATTATTTAAGCAGCTCTAGCTAAATCTTTAATTGCTGGTTCAATATCTCTGCGACCCATTGCAAGCCTAATAGCTTCGTATTTTGCAAATAAAGCATTTAATCTACCAGCAGTAGTATGAGCTTCTCTTGGTCTTAGGCTAGAAACAGCTACATTTCCAATAGAAATCATCTGATTTCGTTGCTGTTCCGGCATACCAATAATATGGTATGCAAGTGCTTTGGCGTCTAAAATGTCATGTTCTCTTGGAGCTCTTCCCCAAGCATCAGATATTTTTTGGACCATAGTAATAGCTGGACTAACTGATCTTACGGGTAACATTCTCTTTAAAATACCTCTACCAGGAACAAAAGTTTCAACACTAGTACCAACTAAAAATTTAGGATCAAAGCGCATGTCTGCCCAAAATCTTTGGCTATCTACGTTATCGGTTGTTCTTAGAATTGGATGTTTAGCAACATCAGGATGCAGTAATACCAAGTCAACATCTTTATGGAATCTGTTATATCCAGTAATTAGCTCAACAGATAAGCCCGAACACAGTAGATAAATAAGATCTCCAGCTTCGTTAGCTTGAGGTGCTTCATCTAAAACTTGAACCAATCTACCTTTTACGTCATGGTCTCTTGGTAGTATGGCTTGCCACCCGGCTAAATACTGAGTTGTACCAGCCAGCTGAGCTATTAATTGTTTTGCTGTAAGCTCGCCATCTACTAACTCTAGTTCACCAATTCTATCGCCTATAGGTAATGGTGGTGGCATTAAAGGTGTAGGTAGGGCTGGTGCTAAAGCTGCTTGATCAAAGCCTTCTAACATTATTCTTCCAGGTTCGCCGGCTATTCGATCTTTTTTTAGTAGACGTTTTCTCTCAATGAAATCATTTATTTTTTTGTTATTATTCTCAGCATTAAGGAATCCTTTATCAATAATATTTTTTAAAATGAATTTATTTAAATCTTCATTCTGATTTTCTTTTTTAATTTCATTAATAAACTTAAATTCCTTAATTAAAGGGGGAATAAGACCTATTTCTTCGGGCTGTAAAACTTCTTCAAAATGTGGCTCTGGTTCCATAACCGAAAGTTCCTTACGATTTAAGCCTATATAATAACATAATAAGTAGTAAAAATCAATACTTTTATGTTTGACTTTATCTAATACTAAGTGTATATTAAAACTAGTTATGTGTCCGGCCGATAGGTCGGATTTTTTAGTTTAAAACTAGCTGACTTTTTAACTCACTATTACTTAAAAAAGCATAAGGGACAAAATTATGGATTTAGACATGAAGCAACTGGCGGTTGCTATTAGAGCTATCGCTGAAGAAAAAAACTTACCAGAGGATTCAGTTAAAGAAGTCGTTGAGCAAGCTTTAGCTGCCGCTTACCGAAGAGATTACGGCGAAAGAGAACAAGATATAAGAGTATCAATGAACCTTAATACAGGTGAAATTGATGTATATATCATGAAAGATGTAGTTGAAACAGTAACTCATCCAACTTATGAGATTAGCTTAAAAGAAGCCTCAGTTCGAAAAAAAGATATTAAGCTCGGTGATCAATTAGAAGTTCACGAAAAAGCTGAAGAATTTGGGCGAGTGGCTGCTCAAACAGCTAAACAAGTAATT
>Ga0182030_10025435_pt1 | contig 10790 bp, 10 predicted proteins | sample 812S3MmetaG_FD_121299 | JGI IMG/M metagenome (GOLD analysis project Ga0182030, IMG submission 121299) | Permafrost microbial communities from Stordalen Mire, Sweden - 812S3M metaG (Illumina Assembly) | ecosystem: Environmental > Terrestrial > Soil > Wetlands > Permafrost | place: Sweden... | reverse complement strand
TGAATTGATGAAAGCGCGAATGGTGCCATCCGTGCCTCGCCACACTATGACGGGTTCTTCGCCCATGTAGGCCGTAACGAAGTTACCCGGCTCTGGCAGCTGTCTCTCATGTGCGAGATAGAGCCAGCAACGGCCGAAAATATTCTTTTGTTCGGCACGGTATATGTCCGGATCAAAGAAAACGTGAGGACTGACCGTGCGTCGGTCCACATCCACGAGGTTTCCGTAATCAGCCGTTGGTGGTTGTAATTCCATGATCGTCCTCAGCGTAGCAGCGCCGTCGTTGGACACATATGCGTGGCGCGGCCCGCATGGTGCCTGAAAGTGTACTCCCGCTGCGGGCTCACGATAAATCCGTTCGAAGAATGCCAATCATCGTTCTAACCGATGCTGTAGATTATTAACTCCGGTTGTCCCATTCCTCGATGCGGTCGTGTGCGATAGTTCCGACGCGTCGGTGCGGAGAAATGCTCGAGAATCATCAGTGGAATTTCGGCAGCTCGAATACTTTGTCCAGATCGCGCGGCAACAGGGCTTTAGTCGCGCAGCCGCACACCTGTATGTCGCGCAGTCAGCGCTGAGCAGGCAGATTACCTTGCTCGAGCAAGAACTTGGCGTATCACTGCTGCTACGCACCGGTCGCGGCGTCCAATTGACGGAGGCAGGGGAGATATTTCTGGCGCGCGCGGAAAGCATCATTCGGCAATGCCGGCAAGTTCGCCAGGATGTTGCTCCATCGGATGCACCCAGAGGCGAGCTTTCCTTAGGATTGCCACCGTCGCTTACCGCAACGCTAGCGATGCCCTTATTGAGCGAGCTTCGGCGGCGATATCCGGACATATTCGTCGATGTATGGATCGAGACGAGCATCTTGCTCAGAGATTTCGTGCTTCGAGGGAAGTTGGATATTGCGGTGCTTGGGACGGCTGAGCACGAAGCCATTCTGAACACGGAGGCGTTGCTGACGGAGGATCTATTTCTGGTGGGACCGAAGACGGCAAGCCTGGACATCCATAACACTATCTCGATGTCAGATGCCGCAAGCATTCCACTCATACTCACGAGTCGGCCGAATAGCATCCGTGTCGTGGTGGAGGCAGCGCTTAGACAACAGGGCAGCCCGAATATCGTCATGGAAGTCAACTCGGTTCCGTTGTCACTTGAATTGGTGGCAGCAGGCATCGGCCATACGGTCCTTCCATTCAGTGCGATCAAGGGCGCGCTCGAGAAGCATTTACTCGTGGCTTCGAAGATCGACGGTTTGTCTTTGGATTGGGTGATCGCTACATCGCGCGAGCGACCACTGGCAGCGGGTGCTTGCCGTGCTCAAGAACTGATCCGCCAGATGATCGAAGCCGCTATCACTGCAGGAGCGTGGCCATACGCAAGGCGCCCATAAGAACACGGCTAAGCTGCCATTCCAGCGTCCACAACCAGCTCCGCACCGGTCATGTAAGCTGAGGCGTCAGAGGCCAGAAATACTGCCACTTGTGCCACGTCATTTGGCGTGCCGATGCGCCCCAGTGGCATGGCGGCGAGCCAACCATCTTTTGTGGCCTTCGGAAGATGCGCGATCATTTGCGTGTCAATGACACCTGGCAGAATGGTGTTGACGCGAATCCCGAGACTCCCCAGATCGCGCGCGGCGCACTTGGTCATGCCGCGAATGGCCCACTTCGTCGTGGCGTAAGCAAATATGCCGGGGTAACCTCCCATTCCGCCGATAGACGATACATTGATGATTGATCCTCCGCCCTCTCGACGCATGGATTCAATAACCGCTTTCATGCCCAAAAAGACGCCCAGCTGGTTCACGCGCCACATCCGCTCGTAGAGGACCTCGTCAGTATCGGGTAGCGTCTTCCAGTCGTATATGGCCGCATTATTCATGAGAACGTCGATCCTACCGAAACGCTCCATGGCGCCGCGAACGAGGCCAGTCCAACTTTCAGAGCTAGTGACGTCATGCTGCGCAAAGTAGCCCTCATCACCGAGTTCGTCTGCTACGGCGCTTCCTGGGGCAATAGCCACGTCCGCCACCACGACTTTGGCGCCATTACTTACAAATAGACGTGCAGCGGCGGCACCCTGCCCATTGGCGGCGCCGGTAATAATCGCAACTTTTCCGCTGAGCACACTCACTGGCCGGAATCTCTAATCATCAGAATCTGTAGCCTATGGTGACGCCATATGTACGCGGGGGCGCCAACGTGACGTTCTCTGCATAACCGACAAGAGCTGTGGCGGTATAGGCGTCGGTGACGATGGTTTTATTAATGAGATTGCGCACATACACTTTTGCTGTCCAGTTCTTCATTTCGTAGTTCAGAAAGAGGTTAGACAATGAGTGCTGCGGTGACCATGCCGTGCGGGTGTCGAAAGGGGTGAAGAAGATGTCGTCCACCCACGTGTACTCTCCTCGCAGGGTAATGCGGCCCGTCGGGATATGCCAAGCGTATTGCGCGGCCGCATTTACTTTAAACTTAGGCGCCTGTGTCAGTTGATTACCCGATAGGTTCTGAATACCAAGCTGAGGATTAGCCGGGTCGGTCGACATGTAGTCTTGGTATTCGGCGTGTAGTGCCGAGAACGCCAGTTCCAACTGAAGAGTGTTCCATGGTCGGCCAATGAGCTCTGCTTCGCCGCCGTAAAGCGCGGCTTTTGCGGCATTCTCAATCAGTACTTGAGTGCCGTTTACGATTGAGACCTGAAGATTGCTGTAGTTATAGTAAAACGCAGAAAAGTCTGCCTGCAACCGATTATCAAGTGACGTGGTCTTCAGGCCCAATTCATAATCCCAGATCTTCTCTGGTTGGAATGCTGGCTGGAACGCCCCGATGTTAAATCCGCCGCTCTTGTAGCCCTCGGTAATCGTTGCATAGCCGAAAACACGGGGTGTGAACTTGTAGTCGAGTGTGCCGCTTGGCGTAAAGGCGTTATAGGCCTTCTCGGCGTTGTAGGGGAAGGGAGGTATGTTGGGAATCGGGTTGTTCGAAGAATAGGGCTCGCTGAAACTTTCCCCGAATTCATTGAAGACGTTTTTCTTCTCGTAGGTATAGCGACCTCCAAGAATTGCTGACAGTTGATCGGTGAAGTCATACGTGTCACGTGCATAGAGCGCCGCCGATTCAGTAGTCTCATCGCCCGCCTGATCGACACCTTCCGAGAGGAAATTGGGGCCGCCGATGACCAAAAGATTTACGCCGACAGGGGTCATGCCGGATATGTGTTCGTCGAAGTAAGAGAAGCCGGCGACCAAATGATTTGGACCAGTATCAACCAATGCTTGCAGTTCCTCGCTGACCTGACGGGAAGTCTGAACTTGTCGAGTCAAAGGTAGGAGCGAAAGACTTGACGGGTCTATTTCGCTTCCGAGCGCCAAATCGGCGAACCGGTATCCGGTGATGGATTTAAGGGTCAGGCTTCCGAGTGTCCAGGTTGCAGTTCCGGCCGTCCCCCAAATTAGGCGGTCATTGAAGGGATCAACCGTGTTAGTGACGTCGCGACTGTTTGGCGGTAGCACGAAGCCGCCCAGGAGCACCCCTGTGGGCTGAACCGGCGGAGTACTTAGACTCCCCAACCCGCCAAAGTGTGAAGTGTAATCATGGTCTCTTTCGCGGTGATAGTCAGTCTGCAGGAGGAAATTGAAATCATTGGTTGGTTCCCAAAGGAAACTTAGGCGGGCGGATCGTTGATGGGCGTCATCAACATCATTGCCTGTGATGACATTCCTACCGTAGCCAGCATGATCGAGAGTTTGGAAGGCGAGGCGAGCCGATAGTGTTTCTGTCAGGGGGCCACTCACGGCTCCGATAGTATCAACCTCGTCGTAATTTCCAGCGGTTACATCAATATACCCGGTAGGCGTCTGCGTCGGTCTATTGGAGCTCACTAGCAGCGCTCCGGCGGTTGCATTCCTTCCATAAAGCGTTCCCTGAGGGCCGTTCAGTACCTGAACCTGATTAATGTCGTAGAGGACGCCGAGCTGCTCCTCAGGGCGCGCAAGATAGACGTCGTCAAGGTAGAAGCCTACCCGCGGATCAGCTCCGAAAATGATGTCGCTTGCGCCGATGCCCCGAATTGCCGGATGTGCCTGACCTAATGAGATACCCAGGTCTAGAGTCGGGGTGGTCGACGCTAAGTCCTGCATCGTTTGGATATTACGCTGCTCCAGTTCAATCCCGGATACCGGGCTCACAGCAAGTGGCGTTTCCTGCAGCTTTGAGGAACGTCGCTCAGCGGTAACCACTACTTCCTGAAGAGGCTGCTCCGAGGACTCATCCGCCGCTGTAGCCGTGCCATTGCTTTGCGCTTGCACGGCAACCGCGGTCCATAATGCGACCGCCATGACCAGCGCGACAATAGCGCCGAGACAGCTCCAATATAGGTCCAACATGAGCACCCCCGATATTTTGCTGTGATGTTGTCGACCGAGAGCTTTCACCATTCAACTGACGCCATGGTTTGCTCGGCAGTTGTTTGCGCGCACTCGTTGATTTGTTGCATCAATTCAAATGAGGTTAGCAGTCGCAGCCTACGCCCCACCCCCACAACCTCATCCTGTCAGCTTAGAGTAATGGCGTCAACCATTATGCCAATTGCATCGAGGCAATCGCGACTATGGTGAGGATGTCGTCTACCTCAATTGCTACGGGCGACGTGAAAATTGCGCCTGAGGAAATTTTGGCTGCCTAACCAGGTTTGTACGGGCCTAACCATCTTGAATTCGTCTAACCCGGCCTTCAGTCGCTGCCCGGGTACGCTCTGAGACACCGTGACGACCTATCCGCTTACGTGCAATTGGCTGGGCCAAGTCAACTCATTCGTGAGTTGCTCCGAGCGATGAATAGTCCGGCCGCGAAAACCCCCGATCGCGTGTGGGATCGAAGGATGAGCGTCAGCGCGGAGTGTGTAAAATCGTTTTAATGGATGATCTATATCCAGAGTGTGAATGCTCGGCGGCCGAAGACTTCGTCGCAGCTGTTGGGCTCTTTTGTGGCGATTTACCAACCGATCGTCCCGTGCTGCGTGGAATGTCGAGCACATTCGAACCCGATCTCGATGCTCGGCGTATTATGTACGTCCGCGAAAGAAGGCTCGATCGTGGTCGGTGGTGGCCGCGATACCCGAGCGCACTAATGCAGACCGCAGTGAGCTCATTAGCGCATCGTTGATTCGCATTGTCGGTCGCCGAAGCGGACCGCCGTTGAAACCGTTCAACCAGCCCTGATACTTCCAGATCATGCGGTTGATAAATTGCGTTTGCGCCAAGTAGGTCGAGGCGGCCGCATTCGCGCGACGGGCCGGATGAATCTGCCAGTAGAGGCGCGACGCTTCGTCGTATTCTCCTCTTTGCAGTATTTCAAATATCCGCGGGATCAGCGGGCCAAAATATTCCGTGTTGCTCGTGCCGCTGAACTGAATCGGAATTAATTGGGCGAGGGGAATCATGTCGCCTTCGAGGGGGCATGTTACGACGACTTCGTCGCCAAAATTACGCACGCATTCGACGAAGCCATTAATGCTGGGCATGCCTCCTTCCGCCTTGATAGCAACAATGTTCGGGACTTCATCGATCAAGCGCCGGATGAGACTGACCTCCAGGTCGGATGGGTGCACCCTGTCGAAGCCCCAGAGCGGAACCGGAAACAGGATCACCGCGAGGTCCGTTGCGTCGCAAAAAGCTTTGGTATACACGAAGATATCCTGCGCGCTTTCCGGGTAAAAGTGCGCCGGGTACGACAGCAGGGCTAACTCGATGCCGCTTGCGCTAGCTAGTTTGGCAGCGCAAATATTTTCCTCAAGTGTGTTGAAGCTAGCATGATGGATGAGGAGGAGCCGGCCCCGCGCCTCATCCGCCGACCACTCGCAGAACTGACGGTATTCATCGAGCGTGATTGCGACTTCGGAGACGAGTAGAGCGCCTTTGAAGCCGTAATCTACATCGAGTTGCACGTCGTGACGAATGCCCCGTTCGTTTAGGGATGACAAATCCTTCGAATACGATGGGATGATGACGTTCGCCACGCCGCGCATTGCAGCGCGAGCCCAAGCGCGAGCTTCCAATCTGCTAAAACTGGGCACGGACGACCCCCGGGTCCTCAGACCTGCTTCGTATGAAAGGAAATCGGCGACGGGACTGCTAGCCCAAGCGCCATGGCCCGGTTATAGGCAAGCTCGGCGACCACGATATCCTGAAGTGCGGATCCAATAGACTTGAAAAGGCGCCGCCGCGCGGTCACAAGGCGCAAGGCGATCTCACCCGTGACTAAGGCGTTGAGCGAAGCCAGTTTCGCATCGAAGCTTACGCCTGCTGCGGTGGCGGCTAGCATATCGCCAGTCTCGTGAACTACCTCGTCGATAGAATCACAGACGATGATATCCGCAACATCGATTACCGACACATCCAATTCGCGCTGCTCGGGAAGCGTCGAGCCGATCGAGACGACGGTGACGTCATCGCTGAGCCACTCTGCGCGAAGGGTGGGCTTCTCTCCGTGGGCGCGCGCGGCGGCAATGACTAGCTGCGCACCATCGACTGTCTCTAATGCGTTGTCCATGGCGCGACAGTCCAAATGAAGTTCCTCCGAAGCCATTCGAGCGAACTCTCCGCGCTTTGTCGCCGTTGGACTGAAAATTCTAACTTGGCTAATTGGTCGGATCCTGCTCAGGGCGGATAAGTGCGTCCTCGCCTCAAGGCCACTACCGAGGACCGCAACCGACAACGGACCCGCAGGTGTCAGGCGGTCGATCGCTACGGCGGATGTTGCCGCCGTCCTCATTGCAGTAATCTGCCAGGCATCGACGAAAGCGAGAACTTTGCCGCTGCGCTGATCGAATAGAGCGATCAGATATTGAACTGTCCGGTCTGGTCCGAGCCCAAACATCTTTGCGCCCATGACCGGGCTTCCAGGAGGCACCGCCACCAGGCATCGCATGACAACGCCTTCAGCTCTGCCTATTGTGCGTCGCGGCGTTGCCGCGGGATGGATGGGAATCGCATAGGCCGAAGCAATACGTTCTATAATTTCCCCGAGATCTAAGACCTGCGCAGCCACGTCGGCCGAGATGCAAACAGGTGCATCTATGCCTTGGGATAGCCTCTGTACAGGGATCGCGGCGTCGATTGCCCTACCGGCGGTGTCTCCCGCGCCCGCATTCACGGCGACACACCATCGAAGGCACGGATCTCAGCGTATCGCGGTTCTGGAGCGCCAGCACACGCATCCACCGTCTCTAGCTTAGGCGGCACGTCGCTGCTCGCGGGGCGTCTTCTCGAACTTGGAGCGATGAAGGCGTGAGCTATAAGGGCGCGCGAGAACAACGGATCGAAGCACCGAATTGATGCAAACTTTCTTCCTCTCTTCCTCAAAGGTAGTCGGATCGGTAAAGGCTTTGCGGTTGACCCGAAAGATACCGCGCTTTGTCCCGTCGGTTATTAGGCCGCGCACGACCGTAGCCTCGTCTGCCATTGTTTTCTCTCCTCGCGCCTAATGACGGGCAGCAGTGCCAGCTCGGCCTATTCTGGAGGAGGTCAGGCTCGCGCCATAAAATGTCGGCTCTCAATAGCGATGGAGCGCGCGGGGTTTCGCCTGCAGCACGGATACCTCCCTACCCAGATGCTGTCAGCTTCTCTTATTGGTGTCAACCAATCTGGCTAATGATCTGTGCCAATATTGGATTGCCGTGGCCGGCCAGCTAGCGTGGCAAGCGCGCAGCACCATCGCGAAGCTCATTCGTGAGACGCCGACGGTGTATTTGCGCGAAGTAAGGGCGCAGAGTTTGTTGGATTAAGATGCAGACTGAGAGGTCACTGTATTGGCTGAGCCGAAGTACAGTTGCTGAACGCGGCTGAGGTGTTTCGCCATAGCGGTGCGTGCACCTTCCGGGCTTCGGCTGCGAACTTGCGCTAGAATATCGCGATGTTCCAGCAGAGACTGCGCAACGCGCGGAGCTGGCTGCAATTTGCTGGCGAGCTCACCCCAAGTCTCGCGATCCATATTGCTTTGAATGGTTTCGAGCAGCGCCGATAGTAGCGCGTTCTCCGCGGCTTGGCTGATCGCGCGATGAAAACGCTGATCCCAAAACATCCATTCCGACTGGACTTTTGTCGAGGCCATATGCTTAACGCATAGCTCAAGTTCCAGGATATTGCCCTTCTTGGCGCGGTAAGCGGCCAGATGGGCCAATTCTGGCTCCAGGATCAGGCGGGCTTCCATGACTTCTCGAGGATTGGTGAGCCCAGCAAGGCTTTGTCCATGGCCAAACAGCGATCTCTGGCCAAAGTACGTACCATCGCCGACCTGTCGCCAGATCAAACCTTCGTTCGCCATCTTATTCAAGACACTCCGCACTTGATTGCGCGGAATATTCAGCATTTCAGCGAGAACTCGTTCTGGCGGCACGCGGCTTTCCCCCGATTCGCGCAAATTGCTCAGATACGTGCGAATAACGCTGTGGTCCATCACCGGCGGTTCCGCAATAACAGACTTTGTGTGCTTTGCCGACTGTCTTATTTTCATTCCATTATTTACTTCATCGCACAGCTAAACGCGTCTATAGCGGCCTTCAGGCAACCATCGCCAGTTATTTTCGCACGACGTTGCCCTCCATAACATCGAATTATATAAGATATTGAGCTAGCTTAAGACATGCAATGGTTGAGATGATTCGACATATGCGGATCATTTGTTTGGGCACGGCGATGCAACATTGAGAGCACTCGATGTGCCTGTTCAATGCTCCATCGACTTGGAAACCCACTCATTCGGGGTCTTTCCGGGCACGGACAACCCGGAACACTTGGCCGGAGACTTGCGACCCGTACGCATGGAGCGACGGGGAAATTGCATAAGTCGCCTCGCCAATTACTTATCTGACGTGCCCAGAGAGGTCGGCTTAATAACGGGTCAAATCATCAGCGTCATCGCTTGCTGCACAATGCTTGCTATGGGGCACCCATGTAGCAGTGACGCCAGGCGATCAAGGCGATACCCAACACAGAGAAACTTATTGTGACCAGCCTTCTACCCGCAGATGGACTCTATCGCCTGGGCATTGTAGTCAATAGCTACAGGGCGTCGATGGAGGAGTTCGCACGGTTCTTCGGCATTAGGCAATGGGATATTCGTCGAATTGATGAACGACGCCTGTCGGGTGCGATGCGTTGGGGGGTCCCCGCACGCTATTCATATATATCTGCCATCGGCACGGCGGGCGGAGTGGAATTGGAGTTGGTTGAGCCTCTAAGCGACAACAGCATATTTGCTGAAAGCCTGCGGCGTCGTGGTGAAGGCATGCATCATTTGCTGACCAATGTCTGTTCGTTCCGCAATTTCGAACTCATGCGGGCGAAACTTGCAACGAATGGGATTCAGATCGCCCAAAGCGAAACCATCGACAACGAAATTATTCATCACTTTCTTGATACGGGACCGTTACTCGGCGGCGCTGTTGTGCAAGTTGTCTGCAGGAATGATGCCGCTGGTTCGTGGAAGATTAAAGCTGACGAGACGATTCACTTTGACGAGGAAATCGCCGCATGGAACCGGCTACCTATACAGAAGCTTTATCATTTGTGCATTGTGACGAAGGGGCGCCGCGAACAAGTGCGCGACTCGTTGCAGCAAGTGCTTGGGATCGAAAAATGGTTCAATTTTGCAAACGAGAGCGACGTTACTGCAGTGGACACGAGTCTCTACGGTAAGGCCTGCAAGATCGCTTTTAATCTTTCGCTGGGCAGACGCAACACACTGTGCTTAGAGGTCGTGGAGGAAGTGTATGGAAAGTCGATCTATACGGAATTTCTGGAAAAGCAGGGCGAGGGGCTCCAGCACCTGATGTCGACCGTGTGCACCGAGGAGGCATTCGAGGGGATACGAGGATGGCTGGAGTCGGAGGGAATGCCGTTAATAATGGGTGGGCGAGGTGCATCGAGAGATTTCTGTTATTACGGCTATATCGATACGCGGAGCAGACTCGCTGGGATCACTGTCGAGTTTTTGTGTCCAGCCGGCGAGCAGTGGCTGAAGGGTCGCGCGGACGTCGGTGAAATTCTGATCGGATAGCCGAGAGGGACATCTTATTGCGGGGCCGCTCCCACTTCCCGATAAGCTGATCAACCGCCTCGGAAACTACCGGGAGCATAAGCTGCGTCGGCCGCTGCTCGCAAACTTGCGGCTTGCCTTATCTCGTGGCGGCGCGCTCGATCTGCATTCGACCACTCCGCGATCTCTTTGATGTGCCGATAGCAGCCCATACAGAGCTGCCGGGCATCGAGGTGACATACGCCGATGCACGGCGAAGGCACTACACGCTGATGGAGTAATGTGATCATCCTAGATAGTTAACATTAAACGTAGTCCTTAGCGTACCCTGCAATGGAAAGGTCGCCCATGCCATTGGAAGCCTCACGGGCTTTCATCATGCTCGCCATACCCGACTCTTGCGCTGCCAGTTCGTGGGTGTGGTAGCGCGGCATTTTGGGATCAGTCCAGCCGCCGGAGTGCAGGATGTTTGTCAGGTCAATGCCATTGACCGCCAGATCGTGCGCGGCGTCGATTCGAGTGGAATGAGCGGAAATGTGCCCGGCAGGCCAGGCAAGTTTGCCATTGGCGCATCCGAGATTGAGTACCTTCCCGATCCGCTGAATGATCCTGGCGACTTCTTGCGGCTCGATGGCCTTTTGACCGACGGTACCGCGCGGTGTAAAGCGCCGATGTCGTGTCTGACTAACGATGTCCTCGTCTCTTTAATCGTGTCCTAGGTTTGGCGCTGCGTTTTGCAATAGG
>Ga0182030_10025434_pt1 | contig 10791 bp, 11 predicted proteins | sample 812S3MmetaG_FD_121299 | JGI IMG/M metagenome (GOLD analysis project Ga0182030, IMG submission 121299) | Permafrost microbial communities from Stordalen Mire, Sweden - 812S3M metaG (Illumina Assembly) | ecosystem: Environmental > Terrestrial > Soil > Wetlands > Permafrost | place: Sweden... | reverse complement strand
TGCTGGGCGGGCGCGTTGCGCCAGGATTGATCTCGATTTACGGATCGCACATCGGCCCGGCGGTCCCGGTGGCGGCTCCGGCGGGCGCGTTGTCCTTGCCGACTTTACTCGGCGGCGTCTCGGTGATGGCGAACGGCAACGCGATGCCCTTGTTGTATGTTTCCGACGGCCAGATCAATGCGGTCTCGAACCTGGTCGACCAGCCGGCCGGGTTGCGCGTGGTGAATAATAGCGCCACGAGTCCCGGCTTCCCGGCGGCGGCGGTTTTCGCCGATCCTGAGATCTTTCAGAACGCCGACGGAACGGCCGCGGCAATCAATCAGGACGGGACCGTCAACTCGGCTGCGCATCCGGCGCCGCCGGGGTCCGTAGTGGCGATCTGGGCCACCGGCGTGTACACCTCCGACAGCTACGACGGCAGTATCGCGACCACGGCGGTCGATTACGACTGCTGCCAGGTGTTGGAGTTCAACAACGCGCTCGAAGTGCTGTATTCGGGGGCCGCGCCGGGCGCCGCGAAGGGCGTGGTTCAGGTCAATTTCCGGGTTCCTGCCGACGCGCAGAACAGTGTCATCGTAGCCTTGCAGGCGGGAGGTCAAAGCTCCAGCCCCGTTACCGTGTATGTGACGCCGTAGTCCGTAGCGCGCACCGGGTTGGCGCCAAGACTGTTCACTTTATGGCGTTCCCCGCGGCCCCACTTGGGGTGAGTGCGTTGAAATTCCGAGAAGAGTCGGGAACGGCACTTTCCCCCGATGCTGGTAACGGACCCGGCAGCGCGCGAACTGGCCGGAAAAAAAGCGGTTCGGACGAAAGCCTGTACCTTCCGATACAGCCCTAGTACTTTTGTCCACTTGTGACTCGGCGACGGCTGATGGAGTTCGAGCGGGATGGTTAGCGCCCTACCTTATCTCTGACGTAAGTGCAGGTAGGATAAGTAGGGAGACGATGCCATGGCACACGATACCAGGCGGGGGTAGAATGAATTACCCGCGCCCCTCGGTGATTCCCATGCCTTTACGCTTTACGATTGCCCTAACGGTCTGCGTGAGTGCTCTCTTGGCACAGCCACCCGCGCTCGATTTAACAACCGTTCCAACCCGAATCACACCCGAATCGCTGGTAGCAGGCGATTTCAACCGCGATGGCAAGCTGGACCTGGCGGTGAGCGGCGACGATTCCGCAGGCAACGGCGCTGTCGAAATCCTGCTCGGGAACGGCGATGGCACGTTCCGCTCGGCGGGTGTGATCGCGGTTGGCCCACCCGCCACCCGCATCGCCCAGGCGGATTTCAACCTCGACGGCGCACTCGATCTCGCCGTTTCGGTGGGCACGAATGGACAGGTGATGATCCTGTTGGGCAACGGCGATGGCTCCTTTCGAACGCCGCTCGACAGCGGAGCAAAAACACCTGCCGCGCAACTTTCGGCGCTCGTTCCCGGCATGGCGATTGGCGACGTGAACGGCGGCGGCAAGCCGGACCTGGTGCTCGGCCCCTACACCTTTGCGTCGTCCGGCTCAATCGCGGTCATGCTGGGGAATGGCGATGGCACGTTCCAGAGCCCGGTGAACTCCTCGTTCGATCGCGTCGACGAGCCGCGGATGGTGGTGGCCGATCTCAACGGCGATGGCCGCGCCGACGTCTTCCTCACCGGATGGTCGTCCACCAACAACCAGAGATACGGGCGGCTTTTGGGAAATCCGGATGGGTCGCTCACGATCGCCTGGTCGAGTTACTCGTTTCCATTCGCTTTCGGTTCGGTCCTGACCGTCGGAGATTTCACCGGCAAAGGGAATCGCGACGTGGTGGCGGTGGATTATCTGGATTATCCCAGCCCGGGCAAACTGGATTTCTGGGGATTCCTCAGTGGCTCGGTGGAGGTGATCGGCGCGGCGTATGACGACATCCCGTCCGACAGCGCCTCCGGCCTGAGCTACGTATCGATGGGCGCCGGCGACGTGAATGGCGACGCCAAGCAGGATCTGTTGCTCACGGATCCGAATGGCAATCTGCTGGTCATGCTGGGCGATGGGCTGGGCACCTTCGCCGGACCGTCCGCATCACCCTCGCCGACCATTTATACCGGTGCGAGTGCCCCCTACGACGACTACTGGGGGTCGGTGACTACTGCCGATTTCCGCGGCATCGGAAAGCAGGACGTGGCGATGGCGCTGGCCGGCAAGAGCGTTTCGCTGCTTCTGAACGGCGGCGCGGTTCCGGTGGTGTCGAGCTTGAACAACGCCGCGTCGATGGCTGTAGCGCCGGCGGTTCCCGGCAGCCTGACGGCGGTATTCGGCAGCGGGCTGGCGTATGCATCGGGGACCACCCAGCCGGGCGTGCCGGTCAGCAGCAACGGCGCGGCCGATACGCTCTTCGGCCTCACGATGCAGACCAACGGTATCGACGCCCCGCTCCTGTATGCCTCGCCGGGGCAGGCCAACATCCAGATTCCCTGGGAACTTGCAGGCCAGATGCAGGTGACCTTCCTGGTAACCCGCAACGGAACCACTCGGATGATGACGATTCCGCTGGCCCCGTACGCGCCCGGAGTGTTCAGCACCAATCAGGGCGGCGGCGCGCAGGCAGCGGCGCTCATCGCGTCGACGCCGCCGGTGATCGCCGCGCCTGCGGGAACGTTCCCCGGCTCCCGCCCGATTCATGCGGGTGAATACCTTTCGCTCTTCGGAACGGGTCTCGGGGCAGTGGACAGCGCGCAGATCACGAACCAGCACGCCGCGTGTTGCGTCTCCACGACGGCCACGCCCGTAGTGACGGTGGGCGGAGTGCCGGCGGTGGTGCAGTTCTCGGGGCTCGCGCCCACGCTGCTTGGCGTCTACCAGGTGAACGTCCGGATTCCCTCGAATGCTCCAACGGGCAGCACGGTTCCCGTGGTGCTGAAGATCGGCGGGGCGACGTCGAACACGGTGACGATCGCCATCGAGTAAGCGGCTTCGGGCCGCCGGGGCAATCGCGTCCCCACGGCATTTCGCCGCGAAGCGCCGCTACCATGCGCTGGTCGGAGCGCAGTTTGCCGGGGGGTACTCCGCTGATCGTCATTCTATTCATCTCCCTCTAACCTGCATTTCTCATCGGACCTTGCGTGTTGCTTTGTGTCGCAGGCTCTTCAGCCTGGCGCGTCGGCTCTCAAGCCGACGCCTGGACCGGGAGCCGCTACCACAGCATGTCTCGGCACGAGTGCCGAGACGGCAGCCTAAGAGTCTGCGCCACGAACAGCTTGCGCAGTGTCGATTGAAAGGCGATGAGAAATCCGGGCTAATTGTGGCGAAGCCTCTTTGGGCCGCCCCGACAATCGGGTTGAGGATTGAGCTTTGAAACTGCGCTGGTTCATCTCCTGATCGGTCAGACTCCGAGCCCACGGGGACAAAAAATAGGTCTTCCGGAAAGTTGCACCAATGGGGCGTTGCCAAGCAGGTTTCCAGTCCCGTCATTTGGTCGCGCAAATACGGGAACTGGCGCGTCGAGGGACCCCCAAGTCCCGCTCAGCGAGGCTCGGGTCTCGGTTCCCCAAGAAGACGGCTCCCAAATTCGACCTATTAAGTGAACCGTTGAGGACGGCTGGGGCTGCCGTCATTGGTGACAGTAAACAAACGACTTACGCGCTTGTTTACTGGAGAGCATTGAGGTTAGCGCAGGGCTTTTTCGATGGCGGCGGTGACCTCGGCCGACTCCGGCGTTACGGCGGGCTCGAAACGCGCGATCACCTGGCCGTCTTTGCCCACCAGGAACTTGGTGAAGTTCCACTGGATGTCGCCGCCGGTCTTGGGGTTGGCCTGCTTATCGGTGAGGAACTGGTAGAGCGGGTGGATATCGGCGCCCTTCACAGAGATCTTGGAGTACATCGGGAAGGTCACGTTGTACTTGCTGCTGCAGAAGGTCTTGATCTCCTGGTCGGTGCCGGGTTCCTGTGCGCCGAAATTGTTGGCGGGGAAGCCGAGGATGACGAATCCGCGATCTTTGTATTGCTCGTAAACCTTTTCGAGGCCGGCGTATTGCGGGGTGTAACCGCAGCGGCTGGCCACGTTCACGAGGAGCACCACTTTGCCGCGATATTGCGCGAGCGGGGCGAGTTTGCCGTCGATGGAATTGAGAGTGAAGTCAAGCACGTTGGAAGCTCCAAAAAGCGCGGCGGCAATGGCGACGCCGGCGAAAATCAATCTACGCATATGCAAGGGAGATGAGCGGGCGGGCGAAAAGTCGCAGGATTTCGGCCTGGCCGGCCGGTTCACTTGCGGGCGAAGGACGCGGCGGTTTCGCGCAGGGTGTTTTCCAGGCTTTCTTCGGGCAGGCTGCGGATAATCGGCTCGATGAGCCAGCCGAGACCGGTGGGGATATCGCGGGTGAGCGAAATGGCTTCACACTCAATCCAGGTCCCGCCGTCGCGCTGCTGGAAGCGCCAATAGGTGTCCAGCTTCCAGAGAAAGCCGTGTCCCATGCCCGGCGGCATCTCCTGCTCGCCGCGTTTGCCGGGATTCTCGACCTCGGCGATCTTGATGGTTCGCGACTGGCTGCGGCAATGGGTCGCGTCGATGGGGACGTAGTGGATGTCGTGCTCGGTATCGAGCACCACGGTAATCGCCTTTTTCTTAATCAGCCGCATGTAGACCAGGAAGTCGTTGCCGTTGTGGGCAATAATGTGCGAATGCATCACGTCGCGGTGGACCGTGCGGGCGTGATCGTAGTCCTGAACGTGATCGAGTACGGCGGCGAGGCTGACGCCGGGGACGAAGACGGCGCCCACCCAGTCGTGGATCAGGCCGTCGGACACTTCGACGATGGCTTTCGCGCCGGCGGGTTCCACCACCACCTCGCCCTTGCGGACGCGCCGGCTGCGGTCCGGCGATTCGCCGGCCCAGAGAAAGCTCCGGCGGGCGTTGAGGCGTTCCTCGGCCTGGCGGACGTAGCGGTCGAAGGCCGCGACGGTGGCGGGTTTCAAATCGGCCGGCCAGGCGCGCTGCGCGCCCATCGCCAGGAGCAGCACAGCCAGTGCGCGCGATCTCATGTTTCCATCGTAGCTGGTAAGATCCGATACATGGATTTACGCTACCCCATAGGAAAATTCGATTGGTCCGCGCCGGTGGACCGGGCGATGCGGCCGCAGTGGATCGCGCGGATTGCCGAGGCGCCCGCGCGATTTCGCGAGGCGGTCCGCGGGCTCGACCAGTGGCAGCTCGATACACCCTACCGGGAGGGTGGCTGGACCGTCCGGCAGGTGGTGCACCACGTGCCGGATAGTCACATGAACTGCGTGATCCGCTTCCGCATGGCGCTCACCGAAGAGGATCCGGTCATCAAGCCCTACGATGAGGCGAAGTGGGCCGAGTTGCACGATGCGCGCACGGCGCCGGTGGAAGTCTCGCTACAGCTTCTGGAGAGCCTGCACTTCCGGTGGGTGAACCTGATGGAAGCGATGTCCGGCGGCGATTTCGAACGTAAGTATCGCCATCCGGAAGCCGGGCTGCTGGGGCTGAATACGGTGCTCGCGGGGTACGCCTGGCATTGCCGCCATCACGAAGCCCACATCACCGCTCTGCGGGCGCGGATGGGGTGGACATAAGCGCCCGCAGGCGTTTCGCGCCTCGGGTGGAGGCGGGAAACGTTATCGGCCGCCGATGAACGGAGAGGAACGCCGATTCGGGAGATCTCGCCACGGGGAGCGTTGACGGCGGAGCGACGAGGATGAGATGCCGTTCGAGGAGCAGATGCCGCGGCTGGTGGCGAAATTAGAAAAACAGTTTGCGGAGGCCAGAGAGTTGGAAGCGGCGATCCGCGGGAACGTTTCCGCTTGGCGCAAGACGACGCCGTAGGATGGGCGGTAAGCTGAATAGACGGAAGTGATCGCGATGAGCCTGGAAATCTCCGATGACACCAAGGTCCGGGTGCTCGCCAATGCCCGGGCACAAGGCCTGGAGGTGGATGACTATCTGCGGCGGCTCATGCTGGATGTCGAGGAGCGGACTGATTTCGTCTCCGCCGTTGGGGAGGGTATTGCGGACGTAGAAGGCGGGCGTGTGCGCCCCATGCGCGAAGCGCTTGGCCAACTTGGTGCAAAGCTTGGCTTTTCGCGTTGACATCACGGAGGTGGCGCTGCGAGCCAGGCGATTGCGGCAGATTCTCTACCACTCGCACCGTATCGTCTTCGATCCGGACTAACAGCGCGAGATAGTGCGTGTCTTGCGGATCTACCACGGCTCGCGCCGGGAGCTGCGAGAGGGCGATGTCCCCAAATGAAGGCCTCCGTACAGCAAGCGTCTGTTTCCACGCCGGTAGCGGATCGGCACAAAGCGCCCGGTATGCAAGATACCTAGCCAATCGTGATGCCCGCGTGCACCTAACTCTTGCGGAATCTTGAGGTTAAGGGCGCGTGCACAGATTGGACCAGTTATGCCGACAAAAACCGGCCAAATTCTTTGGTTATAAAGCGCTTACGCTTAAAATCCTGGTTCAGCAGATTTTGGCCGGTTTTTGTTATCTAACTGGATAACCACGACTGTTGGGGGTGCGCCGGGTGTTGCGGACGCGGGACGTGCGGCGCGAGCACTTCGATTTCCTCATAGAACGGATCATGGAACAAGCTGCCGCGCTGTATGCCGACTGGCCTTTGGCGGCATGAGGGACGTGGCCCGGGAGCGGCTGGATCGGCTCCATTTCGCCGCCGGGGCGCGGCGCAGGCAGGCGCGATCTCCGATCCACAAGAATACGCTGCCACGGCGGCGCGCCGGGCTGTAGCGCGAGCGCGCAATCGCCCCGAACTCCAGCCGGACTATCGCTTGTATCCGATCATGCGCAGAAACGCCCGCCGTTTCCCGGCATCTTCATCCGTCTCGACGCCCTTCGGCGGAAATCCGTCGATCACTCCCAGCACGCCGCGGCCCTGTTCGCTCTCGGCGACAATCGCCTGCACCGGGTTCGCCGTGGCGCAGTAAATCGCGCACACTTCCGGCACGTCCTGAATCCGCCCCAGGACGTTGATGGGATACCCGTCGCGCATCGTCACCACGAAGATGTGGCCCGCCGCGACCGCCGACGCATTCCTCGCGGCCATCGCCCGCAGTTCGCCATCGTTGCCGTCCACGCGCGTCAAACACGGGCCCGACGCCTCATTGAAAGCGACCCCGAATTTCATCTGCGGGACGGTATTTACGATGGCCTCGTAAATATCCTCCACCGACTTGATAAAGTGCGTCTGCCCCAGAATGATGTTGCCGTTTTCGGGGACTTCGAGCGTCACCAGTTTCAGTTCCATACCCGTTCATTTTACTGCCCGTGCGCCCTCACCCCGTGGCAGTCATAATAGAAACGTGGCTCTGACGTTCCACGCCGCGCGCGCCATGGTGCTCGAACGAGTGGGCGCCGCGCGTCCCACCCCCGAGACGGAAACAGTCGCGCTCGACGCCGCGGCCGGCCGCGTGCTGGCCGAAGACGTCGCCGCCGACCGCGACACCCCCGCACTCGCCCGCTCCGTCCGCGACGGCTACGCTGTGCGCGCCGCCGACCTGCCGGGCGAATTGCTGGTCATCGGCGAAGTGCGCGCCGGCCAGCGCTTCGCCGGCGAAGTCGCCCGCGGACAAGCGGTGGAAATCATGACCGGGGCGCCCATTCCCGCCGGCGCCGACGCCGTGGTGATGGTGGAACATACGCGCCGGATCGACGGCCGCGTGGCCATCGAGGGCGCCGCCGAACCGCAACAGTTCATCAACCCGCAAGGCTGCGAGGCCGCCGCCAACCAAACCGTGCTCGAAGGCGGCAAGCGCATGGACTACACCGATGTCGCCATGCTGGCGGCATTTGGCCGGACGCGCGTGGCGGTCTACCGCCGGCCGGTGGTGGCGATCGTGGCCACCGGCGACGAAATCGTGGAAGTCTGCGAGACGCCCGCGCCGTTTCAGATTCGCAATTCCAACGCCTGGTCTCTGGCGGCGCAAGTCACCCGCGCCGGCGGTATCCCGCACATCCTGCCGGTGGCGCGCGACACTGTGGAGCATACCCGCGAAATCGTCACTCGCGGCCTGGCTTGCGACCTGCTGCTGCTCTCCGGCGGCGTCTCCGCCGGCAAGTACGACGTGGTGGAGCCGGTGCTGGCGGAATTGGGGGCGGAAATCTTCTTCGACCGGGTTCTCATCCAACCCGGCCAGCCGCTGGTTTTCGGCCGCGCCGGCGCAAGGTTCTTTTTCGGACTGCCGGGCAACCCTTCGTCCACCATGGTGACCTTCGAGATTTTCGCGCGCGCCGCCCTGGAACTGCTGGCCGGCCAGCGGGAGACCGCGCTCCCCATGCCGTTCGCGCGCCTCACTTGCGATTTCCGCCGTCGCCCCGGGCTCACCCGCTTCCTGCCCGCGCGTCTCACGGGCGACGGCGCCGAAGTCACCCCCTTGCCGTGGCACGGTTCCGGCGACGTCCCCGCGCTGACGCGCGCCAACGCTTACCTGGTGGCCGATTCCGCCCGCGCCGAATATCCGCGCGGCGAACTGATCCGCGTGCTCCTCAAATGAAGAAACTCTCGCACTTCGATTCCGCCGGCAGTCCGCGCATGGTGGACGTCTCCGCCAAGCCGCTCACCCGCCGCCTGGCGCGCGCCCACGCCTTCGTGCACATCTCGCCCAAAGTGCTGCACAAACTGCCGCAGAATCCCAAAGGCAACCCGCTCGAAATCGCGCGCATTGCCGGCATCGCCGCCGCCAAACGCACGTCCGATCTGATCCCCCTGTGCCACCCGCTGATGCTCTCTCACGCCGACGTCGAAGTCACGGTGGAGAAAAAGGGCGTGCGCATCGTGGCCAGCGCCGCCACTGCCGGGCCCACCGGGGTGGAAATGGAGGCGCTCACGGCCGCCGCGGTAGCGGCCCTGACGGTGTACGATATGGTCAAGGCGCTCGACAAATCCATCGAAATCCAGGATCTCTACCTGCTCGAAAAGACCGGCGGGAAGAGCGGAACCTTCCAACGAAAGCCATGACCAACGCCGCCGTTTTGACCATCAGCGATTCCGCCAGCGCCGGGAAACGCGCCGACCGCTCCGGACCGGCCATCCGTGAACGCCTGGAACAACTGGGCTGGAGCGTCTCGGTGGTGGAGGTGGTGCCCGACGAAGCCGCCGAAATCAGCTCCCGTCTCGCGACCCTTGCCGATGGCGGCCAGGTCTCCGCCATATTCACTACCGGGGGCACCGGACTCGCCCGCCGCGACGTCACCCCGGAAGCCACCCGCGCCGTGGTGGATCGCGAAATCCCCGGATTTGGGGAGCTGATGCGCGCGCGGGGGCGCGAATCTACGCCTTTGGCCTCGCTCTCCCGGTCCCTGGCCGGCACCCGCGGAAATGTGCTGATCGTCAACCTTCCCGGCTCGCCGAAGGGCGCGGTGGAATCGTTGGATGCTATCGTTGAATTGGTGCCCCACGTGCTAGAGTTGCTGAGAGGGCAAACGGAACACGTGTCTCTTCCTGGAAACTGATATGCTGCGAAGAATTCTTTGGTTCACCCTGCTTTGCGCATCGCCCGTCCTTCTGCTGACGGCCCAACAGCCGGCCACCAAGCAAGCGGCCACCCAGCAGCCGCCGGCCAAGCAACCGGCCCCGGTGGATCTTATGCAGGGTCCGGAAATGCCCAGCTTTACCGTCACCCTGCAGCAAGTCCTGGCGCCGGTGCTGGTGTACGACCGCAATCACAATTACGTCAACGGGCTTACGCCCGACCAGTTCCGCCTGTACGACAACGGCAAAGAGCAGAACCTGACTTCCGTCGACGTGACCTACACGCCCATCTCGATGGTGGTGGCGATCCAGGCCAACGCCGAGGCCGACAAGATTCTGCCCAAGGTAAATCGTATCGGGGCCATGTTGCAACCCATCGTTCTGGGCGATCAGGGCGAAGCCGCGGTAGTGGCCTACGATCACCGCGTCCGTTTACTGCAGCCCTTTACATCCGACGCCGACGATATCACCAAGGCCATCAAGTCCATCACCGCCGGCAGCAACAGTTGCCGCCTGATCGACGCCGTGGAACAGAGCGTGCGCCTGTTGAGCCACCGCAACAAGAATCGCCGCCGCATCCTGCTGGTCATCGGGGAAGGCCGCGACGATGGCAGCCTGGCCCACTCGCGCGAAACCCTGGAGGAACTGCAACTGGCCAACGTGGCGGTGTATTGGGTCGATATGTCGCACATCATCGGCAGGCTGACGGAGGCGGCGCCCGATCCACGGCCCGACAACACGCCCCCCGCCTCGCACCCGTTGCCCGGAGGCGTGCCCTCCACTCCCACCACCGTGGAACAGGCTACCGGAGCCAACGGCGGCAGCGCCGACATCGTGCCGCTGCTGGTGGAGATTTTCCGCGACGTCAAGAACATCTTCAAGATCCCCACCGCGACGCTGTACACCAAGGGCACCGGAGGCGAGCAGTTCAGCTTTGCGACGCAAAAGGGGCTGGAATCGGCGATCTCGGAAATCGGCGACCAGTTGCACAGCCAATACCTGATCACCTACACGCCCAATAATAAAGGCGACGGCGGCTTCCACCACATTACGGTCGAGGTCATCGGCCACGACTACCGCTGCGAGACGAAACCCGGCTACTTTATGTCGTCGAATTTCCACTAGCTGTCAGCGGTTGTCCCGCCAGTCCGCACGTCGGATTTACCGCTCCGGATCGCTCCCTGACGGTTAATGCCGCATAGTTTTCCCAAGGGTGGGATTCCTGCGGAAGTGAGGTGGGGCAGGCCCCCCGGCCTGCGCGGGACGCCCTCGTCCCGCTGCTGCTGCGGATTCATAGGCTTGGCAT
>Ga0182030_10025432_pt1 | contig 10791 bp, 6 predicted proteins | sample 812S3MmetaG_FD_121299 | JGI IMG/M metagenome (GOLD analysis project Ga0182030, IMG submission 121299) | Permafrost microbial communities from Stordalen Mire, Sweden - 812S3M metaG (Illumina Assembly) | ecosystem: Environmental > Terrestrial > Soil > Wetlands > Permafrost | place: Sweden... | reverse complement strand
TTCAGTTACGACCCCGAGCGGCAAATACTTTCCGATGTCAGTTTCGATATTCCACCGGGCAATACTATTGCAGTGGTGGGTGCGAGTGGGGCGGGTAAGTCCACACTTTCGCGTTTGTTATTTCGATTCTATGATGTGAGTTCAGGCAGCATCGTCATTGATGGGCAGGATATACGCACAGTGACCCAAGCCACCCTGCGTGCCAATATTGGCATCGTGCCGCAAGATACCGTGCTGTTCAACGACACCATTTATTACAACATTGCTTACGGGCGCCCTGTGGCGAGCCGAGAGGAAGTGTTACAGGCAGCGCAGTCGGCACATATACATTCATTCATCGAATCTTTGCCGCAAGGCTATGACACGATGGTTGGTGAGCGTGGCTTGAAGCTTTCCGGAGGAGAGAAGCAACGAGTAGCGATTGCACGGGCAATTCTGAAGCGTCCGGCAATTTTGATTTTTGATGAGGCTACTTCGGCGCTTGATTCAAAGTCAGAGAAGGCGATTCAGGATGAGCTGCGCAACGTTGCACGCAACCGTACCACGCTAGTAATTGCCCACCGACTTTCCACGATTATCGATGCACATCAAATACTTGTGATGGATAAGGGGCGCATTATTGAGCGCGGCTCTCATCGTGAACTACTGGGGCAGCAGGGGGTATATGCGCAAATGTGGGCACTGCAGCAGCAGGAAGAACATTAATACTTTGTGTTTGCACCTTGATTAATTTGAATTTTAAGGTATGCTTCGGATAGTTAACCAACTCCCCTGAGGAGCTATGAAAAAAATTAGTGTCATTTTATTGTCATTTTGCTTGAGCTTGTCGGCGTACGCTGAAGAGGCGGATGTGTTTGCGGCCCCTAAAACAGAGCTCTTTTCTATCCCTGCAATTGAGGCCTTCTTTTTTCCAAAAGTTGATAACGCCGCTGCGCCAACGGTTACGACTACAGCAGCCGATGTTGCGGTGACACCAAAACAGCAAGACGAAGAACTCACCAATGCAGTTTTTCAATTCACTTCTGTTCCTAAATTACAGTCAGCAATTGCCCTCATTTATGACGAGCAGGGGAAGCGTCCGTTGTATACGAAAAACGCCGAGAATATCGCGCCTATCGCTTCGATTACCAAGCTGATGACGGCGATGGTCATTCTGGATGCGAAGCTACCAATGGATGAAAAGATCACAATTTGTAACGATGATGCGGATCATCGCAAAGGAACGCGTTCGCGCATGCGCCCCGGTTTGACCCTGAGTCGCGGAGAGTTGCTCAAGCTGGCATTGATGGCATCAGAAAACAGAGCAGCGGCAGCGTTGGCGCGTACTTACCCCGGTGGTATGGATGCTGCAGTGGCAAGGATGAATGCCAAAGCCCAAGAGCTGGGCATGCACTCCACCAGGTTCTTTGATCCAACCGGTTTGAACAGCAACAATGTTTCGACTGCCCAGGATTTGGTGCTGATGGTCAGAGCTGCCCAATATTACGAACCCATTCATCAATTCACAACATCTACATCCCATACCGTACTGTATCCAAAGCATCGCCCATTGCGCTTCGGCAATACCAACCCGCTGGTGAAAAATGCTTCTTGGGATATTGGTATCAGCAAGACTGGCTATATCAGCGAAGCCGGTCGCTGTCTGGTGATGAAGGCAACTATTTCAAAACGTCCGGTTATTATCGTGCTGCTGGATTCCTGGGGTAAGCGCACCCGTGTGGGTGATGCCAACCGTATCAAGAAGTGGATGGAGAGTGCATCGGGCAGAGTAGCGCGCAGCGGTCGCGGCTAATTCAAGGTCAATGCATAGTTTCCCTAAATAAGTTTCATATCTGTTTTATAGAGCATCACATTATTGCGTCCGTTTAGCTTGGCGTAGTACATAGCAATGTCGGCATTTTTGACCAGTTGAGTTTCATCGGTTCCGTGATCAGGGTAAACCACAATTCCCGTACTGGACGAGATATTTAAGCTTTTTCCGACCAACGCAAACGGCTGGTTAAGGGCAAGTCTAATTTTTTCCGCCACCAGCAGCGCATCCTGAGCATCGTCAATGACCGGAAGTAATACCACAAACTCATCGCCTCCAATGCGAGCAACCGTGTCGGATTCACGCACACAATCCTGCATTCGATTCGCGGCTTCTTGCAATAACAGATCACCCACATGATGGCCTAGATCATCGTTAATCGGTTTAAATTTATCCAAGTCCAGAAACATTAATGCCATTCGTGTCTTGTCACGCTTTGCTATAGAGAGTGCCTGTTGTAAGCGGTCACTAAAAAGTGTCCGGTTTGGCAGATCGGTTAAAGAGTCATAATGAGCGAGGTGGCGGATTTGCGCTTCTGCATTTTTTCGCTCGGTAATATCTTGGGAAAAGCCGGTCGTGCCGAGCAAGTGACCTTCAACATCCATAATGGGCGACTTGATGGTTTCGGCCAACCCTGCTCTGCCGCGATGCAGGCTTAACTCTTCAACCTGCAATTGTTTGCGCGTGAACATTACCTTGTCGTCATCTGCGCGATATTTGTTGGCAAGATCTTCAGGCCAGAGATCAAAATCAGTCTTGCCCAATACATCACTCATACTGGCGCATCCAGTGGCATCTAGGAATGCTTTGTTCACATTAATGAAGCGTTTATCTTTATCTTTTAACCAGATCAAGTACGGCGCATTGTCCAGAATAGCCCTCAATGTGGCTTCGCTATTAGAAAGTTTTAACTCGGCGGCTTTGCGTTCGCTGATGTCGCGGATAGACATACTGGTCTTGGCATTACCCTCTGTGTCCAAAAACAAAGCCGTAGAGACTTCACCGGGGAACTTCGTCCCGTCTTTACGCATCATGGTAAGTTCGCCCATGAATTTGCCTGTTCTACTACGCTCTTCAAGAGCTAGAGCCAAACGGGGGTCGGAGGGGTCAATCACACCGCTGCGCCCGACTTGCCGCAATTCTTCTTCAGAACGTTGAAACATAGTACAGGCTGCCGAATTGGCAGACAAAATTCTCCCATCGGGTGAGGTGAGCAAGACACCATCTATAGTCGTATCAAATATTAAATGGTAGCGCTCCTCACTCTCACGCAAGGCATCCTCTACGGCCTTGCGATCAGTTATATCCTGTTTGATGGCAACAAAATTGGTGACCTTCCCTTCGCGGTTTAACACTGGCGCAATGGATAAATCCTCATTATAGAGTTCGCCGTTTTTGGGTCGGTTGATAATTTCGCCATGCCAATTTGACCCGGAAAGAATGGTTCCCCACATGGCTTGATAAAAGGACTGGCTTTGTTTGCCTGAGCTAACCAACATGCCTGGTTTGTGGCCGATTGCCTCATTCAGCGTATATCCGGTTAATTCCGAAAAAGCAGGGTTCGCCCATTGGATTTTGGCATCAGAATCGGTAATAACGATGCCGTTTGATGCGGAATTCAGCGCCACTTCAAACAGCCGCAAACGGGATTCCAGCTTTGATCTGATTAACGCATGCAAAACTGCCTTGCCAAGCGCGTCGTGTTCGTAGTTTCCTTTTACCAGATAATCCTGCGCACCTTCGTTCAGCGCGGCGATGGCAATGTCCTTGTTGTCATTGCCAGACAGTACAATGATAGCGATTTCGGGCATGGCATTACGCATCCCAATTACCGTGTCCAAGCCTGAAGAGTCCGGCAGATTCAGATCAAGCAAAATAATATCCGGTACGGCGTGCATGGCCAGATTCTTGGCTTCACTCAAGGACTTTGCCCACCTCAGGGTGTTCTGATCATCATCAGTACCATATCCCGCCTGACGCAGATAAACACGCAGCAGGCCAAAATCACCGGGATCATCCTCAACCGCTAGAATTTGCACTTCATGGGCTAATTTTTCTTTCATTTAAGCTATTCTCTTAATAGTTTCAGATCCCGCAAAATTACATTTGCTGAGGCAATTTCACCGATGACATCCAATAATCACTAAACTTGCGCACCACTTCAAAAAAATCTTTAATATCGAGCGGTTTGGCAATATATCCGGCTGCCCCCAGTTTGTAGGAGGCCAACACATCACGCTGAACGTTTGAAGTGGTCAAAATCACTACGGGAATATCACACAAATTTTTATCGAGCTTGATTTGGGCAAGGCATTCGCGGCCATCCATCCGCGGCATGTTGAGATCCAGCAGAATGATGTCGGGCCGTGGTGCGTTTGCGAAACGTGTACCTTTCCTGAGAAGAAATTCCATTGCTTCGCGTCCGTCCAGCACCCATCTCAAGTCAGTGGCGATCTTGTTTTCAACGAATGCAGCTTCAACTAAATGTGCATCTGCCGGTTCATCTTCAGCCAACAAAATAACAAAGGGAACCTTGGCTTTACTCATTACTCTCTCCTGAAGGTAAATCAACCCACAAACTGCAACCGCCCCCCGGCGTGTCTTCTATCCACGCTTTCCCGCCGGAGCTTTCCGCGATACGACGAATTATCGCCAAGCCGATGCCACTGCCCGAGCTGTTTGACGTAAGGCGTTCGAATACCCGAAATACCCGCTCATGGTATTGAGCCTCGATCCCCGGTCCGTTATCGCTGATGCAGTAGCGCACTCGATTTCCAAAGCATTTACCCCTGATGGTGATAACCAGCGGGTGGTCACTTTTACCGTGTTCCAGCGCATTACCGATGGCAATGTTAAAAATATCGTTTAAGCGAGGTTTATCCAGTAAGACTTTCGGGAGTTCGCCCAGAACAAACTCAGCATGAGAGGCTGGCAAGCTCGGATTTAATTTTTTCTCAATATCAGCTAACGTCTGGCGAATATCTAGAGCCAAAATCTCACCGCGAGGCAGACTGGCAGCAAGATATTGCTCAACGTCGTATAGCATTTCCTGCAAACGACGTGATTGCGTGCCGATGAAATTAAGCGACAGCTGTGCTTCATCATCTTGAATTTTTCCGGCCAATTGTGCACTCAGGCGATCAGCATAGGTGGCAATGCGTCGTGCAGGCTCGGACAAGTGATGCGCGGTAACTTCAGCAAAACGTTGCAAATCTGCATTAGAGCGCTTGAGTTCATCTTCTGCATTTTTTCGGTCAGTGATGTCAATGCACGACCCTATATAACCAATAAAGTTATTTTTTGAATCGTAAATAGGTACGCCGTTATCAAGTATCCAGCGATATTCTCCATCGTGCCGCTTGATACGATATTCCATACGAAACGGCTGGCGGGCATCAAATTTGCTGACGTAAATTTCCAGACAGGATTGAAAGTCATCAGGATGTACACCCTCTGCCCAGCCGTTGCCCATCTCCTGTTCCATGGTGCGTCCGGTAAAATCCAGCCACACCTTGTTAAACCAATAACACAACTTGTCGAGACCGGAACGCCAAATCAGCACAGGTGCAGCATCTGCGATGACGCGAAAATTGTCTTCCGCTTCCTGCATGGAAAACTCCCAGTGCCGCAGTTCAACTTTTTCTGCGGAACTTGTTGCGTTGCTGTCTTCAGATGGTTTCATGCATTGTTCTCCAGAATGAGTTCGAAACAAAAAGTGCTGCCCAGATCTTCACCTGCAGATTCTGCCCAGATACTTCCACCGTGATGTTCTACGATCCTGCGGCACAATGCCAACCCAATGCCGCTTCCCTCGTAATTGGCGCGCGACTGCAGGCGTTGGAATACTCTAAAAAGTCGGTTGACCTGAGTGGGTTCAATCCCAATGCCATCGTCCACAACGCACAAACGCCAATGGTTTTCAAATATGCAGCTAATCACGCGAATGTGTGGCGCATGTTCGGCAACTCTGTATTTCAGTGCATTGCCGACCAGATTTTGAATGAGTCTTACTATTTCATCGCGGCTAACCCATACACGCGGCCATTGGCCTTCAATCGCGATATCTGCATGCGCTTCAGCAATCGCCGGACTCAGAAATAAGATTGCCTCCTCAAGCAAGGCTCTGCTTTCCACCCCAGCGAAAGGATCATGGATTCGCCCAACACGGGAATAATCCAGCAGACCGACAAGCATCTGATCCAAACGTTTTGCGCCATCAATCGCAAAGTTAAAATATTCTCGATTGGTTTTATCTAGCTTTTCTGCCAGATTCATCTGCATTAATTGCAGGTAACTGTTGATCATGCGCAAGGGCTGGCGCATATCGTGTGAAATAGCGTAGCTGAATTGCTCCAGTTCGGTATTCGAGCGTTGCAGCTCTTTTTCATTTTCGACGCGATCATTGATGTCGATACAACTCCATAAGGTTTCGCCCGTTTCAATATTCAGATTAGTTCCACTCACATCAACGTAAATTGGGAGCCCATCCTTTTTTCGGTAACGAATCACGGTACGATAAATCCCGCCGGAATTAATGACTGGATAAGCATTTTCACCCAAGGCCCTGTATTCGTCCTCGGAAAAGAATATCACCCGCGAAGGCGAACCTATCAATTCGCCTCGTGCGTAGCCGAGTATTTTTTCATAAGCCGGATTCGCCCATTGAATCAGACGGTTTTTTGAAATAACAATCCCGACCAAGTCATTTTCCGATATGGCTTTAAAAAGGTTTTCACTGTCGCGTAAAGCAATTTCTATTTGTTTGCGTTCGGAGATGTCAGTCAGCGTTCCACTAAGTCCGGCAAATTGGCCATTTGTATCACGCTTAATTTGACTTCGTGCGGTAACCCATCGCCTATTTCCAGCGCTAGAGGCTAGTTCAAGATCAAGTTCGTATGGTTTCCCGAACTGAATACTTTCCTTGACTGCCTCATTCAATCGAGCGGCGCTTTCGGCTGTGTATAACTTCAGATGATTTTCGTAACTTGGCAGGGGCTTGTTTGGGGCAAGACCAAGGACATGGTAGCTTTCTTCGGAGCAGGTGACAGTGTCTGTTGTTGAGTCCCAATCCCAACTCCCTATCCGACCAATATGCTGAGCTTCTTTAAGCCCTTTTTCACTCTTCTTCAGTTGTCCGGTTCTATCTCTAATTATTGCTTCGATGCGATAGGTATACCCTGTGCCAAGTAGCAGTAATGCACCAAGCAGGCCGGTGCCCAAGATGCCCGCTGCAAGTACAGTCCAGCTTTGCCAGCCGTGGTGTTGCTGAATGTAGGCAGGGGTAGGGGCAGTTTCCAGCCGGTAAAGTCGCGTACCAAATTTGAATACATGTTCGTACATAACTTGCTGGATTTTCGGTACGAAATTGTCATAGACGGTTTCGTGGCTTTCCATATCCACAAGCCGGGTATAAAGCATTGGGCGTGTATCCAGTAATAGCTTGTCCATGAATTCGCCAATACGTAAAATTGTCAAGACAGTTCCAGATGCTTTGTTGTTCGGTTCTACTGCCAATAGCAATAGCACGCCGACTTGCTGTTTACGTTCTTGCACCAGATGCACCGCAGGTGTAATAACCGCAGATTCGGACTGAATCGTATTCGCTAATGTAGCTTTGCGTTCAGCGTCTGAGGCGAGATCGAAACCCATTGCAGGTTCGTTACCTGAAAGAGGTTCGATGTAGATCACCGGATAGTATGTGGCACGCTTACCTGCACGCTGCAATTCCCCGGCTGCATTTCGCTCGCGAATCTCAAATCCCGGATATTCTTTGCGTTGAGCTGCTTCGAAGCTGGCACGAAGCGTGGTATCAATGGGGGATGCCCACTCCAATGCCTGAATCATCGGGAAACGCCGCAGTGATTTTTCAACGAAACGGTGGAACTCTTTCCGTGTTACGCGGTTCTTTGCATCGTGCACAAATAGTGCAGCCGTTTCTTCCAGCACGGCTTCCTGCTCGCCCAGCTTGTTCTGAATCTGATTTACAGATTGCTGCGAGAGTTGGCGGAACTCTGAAAGTGAGTCGGAATATTCCCATTGGTTGGTCTTGAGGAAAACCAACACAACAAATGTAAAGACCAGTAGTATTGGTACTGCGACAGTGAGCCTGCGTTCGCGCCAAAGGGCACGCGGTTCCCCGGCGACAATCATGACCAACGGGAATGTCATTACAACACCAAGCGTGTCGCCGATCCACCATGCCGCCCAGTTGGAAGCGAAGCTGCCTGAATCAAAGATAGAAAGTGCCCAGAGACTGGTTACAGAAAGTGTTGCACTGATCAGGCTGATGAAAGGGGAGAGCAGAAGAAAACGCAAGACTTGAGCACTATGGTCAAGAGGGGCAGGATAACCGATGGCACGGCGCAAGCCCCATCCTCCAAATCCGGCTTGCAACGTAGAGGCGATGGCAATGAGTGATGCAACGATCAGGCCTGTGCTGCTGATATCTTGGCTGGATGAATACCCGACCCAGATATTGAGGATAAGCGAACCAAGGAAAATCCAAAGTAAGGAACTTCTGCCGACAATAAAAGCGGCAGCAACTGCGATTCCGGCTGGCAGAAATACCGGGGAGGCATAGCCGGGTGGAAGCGCCAGCATGAGCCCAAGTTTGCCGCTGATCACATAGGAGATAGTCAGTAGCAGATACGCTACCCTATCCTTCCTCATTTCTTCCTCCGTTTACGCTTTAACAATGCTCGCGTAATTTATATATATTTTTTTGTATGCGTTGAATATACTCTTTTGAAGAGAAGAAACAACTGACTAATTCAGTCGTAATTAACCACGCTTTTATCAGTCTGGTAGCGGCAGGTTAAATAAAATAAAACGGATCAATGTTCCAACTGCTAGGGGATTCGTACTGAACTATGCTATCAAGCTTATTCGAGAGGTCGATATCGTGCGGAGTGACATAGTGATTACTTTTTATATCGAAGACTAAGCGAACAACAGGGCGGAGCAGGCTTTCAGTGCCGGGGTTAACTACAATAGCCAGCATACCGCTTTCGAGCTTGACTAATGTTCCTACCGGATAGATTCCGATCAGGCAGATAAAACGCTGAACCATTTCCGGGTTGAAATGAAACTTGCTCCATTCAAACAGTTTTTTGAGTGCGGCAGTTGGCTCCATTCCTTTGTGATATACACGGTCGGAAGTCAGCGCGTCATAAACGTCTACGATGGCGGCCAACTGTCCGAAGTTGGAGATTTCATCTTTTTGCAATTTGTCGGGATAGCCTGTGCCGTCAAAACGTTCATGATGCTGTCCGGTGATGGAGATCGCAATTTCAGATATTCCTGACGTTTGTTTGAGTAAATCTCGACCAAGCGCAGCGTGAGTTTTCATAATCGCAAATTCAGATTCGCTTAATGCACCAGGTTTATTAAGTATTTGATCAGGCACTTTCATTTTGCCTACATCGTGTAGCAGGCCGCCAAGCCCTGCCTCCATAACTACATCTTTGTCAAAGCCCATCTCCCGGCTAAACGCTACCAGCAAAGCACACACGCTCACTGAGTGCTGGAAGGTATATTCATCTTTATTTTTGATTCGTGACAGGCTGATAAAAGCATCTTTGTTACGAAAGATTGAATTGGTAATGTGTTCGACGGTGGGGGACAGCTTCGCCAGTTCGAGTTGTTTGCCCATGCGAACATCTGACATAAGATGGTGCACCACCTTATGTGCTTCAGTGTGCACGACCCTGGCTTGTTGAGCTTCTTCGACCAGCGATATTGGTGGAGGAGATTTTATTTCGTGTTTTTCAATGAGCGAGGTGATCTGCTCATGTATTACTGCATGATACTCATCATGTGTTTGCGCATCCGTGACATCCAAACCTTTTTCGGAGTCGATGTAAAGTTCTCTGATGCCGCTGGAAATAATTTTATCAATTGTTTTTGCATCATTAACTTTGAAGGAATTAAAAGCAAAGGGATGCTCCATCCAGCCGCAATTAAGGTCGTGGATAAACATACCTGGCAGAAGTTGGTCGCTGCGAATACGTTTTATCATGGGTGGGGTTAAGTTTACCCCAGTTAATTCATTTGAGCTAAGCGAGGTGCTATATATTGAACGTGAAACTCCAGTTTGCCAATTTGTCTGCAGGCATGGGACGGGCTATGCAATAACCTTGTCCTAATTCGCAGCCCATATTTAGCAGTGCCTGATAATGCGCCTTGGTTTCGATACCTTCGGCAACAGTTTGGCGCTCGAATGCAGTTGCCAATGCAATAATGCCCTGAACGATAGCCATATCTCCTTTGTCATCCAACATGTCCCGCACGAAGGACTGGTCTATTTTAAGTACGTCTACCGGTAAGCTACTTAAGTATGATAACGAGGAATAGCCGGTGCCGAAATCATCCAACGCGAAGGCTATTCCGAGAGCACGGCATGAGCCAATAATTTCACGGACTACATTGATGTCATTGAGTGCGACGGTTTCCAGAACCTCGATCTGGAGTTTCCCGGAGGGCGTGTCCGGAAAGCTCGCGAGTATCTTCTTCAGCTTTTCAACAAAGTGAAGTGACTCCAAGTGATAGCCGGTGATGTTAATGCTGACCTCGATGTCCAATCCGTCTTTGCGCCATTGCTCCATCTGGGCGAGTGCGGTTGTAGTTACCCATTCACCGATTTCAATGTCAAGATCGGTATTTTCAATGAAGTGCAGAAACTCGGAAGGTGGAAGCAGGCCACGTTCTGGATGACGCCATCGGATAAGTGCTTCTACGCCGGCCAGTTTTTGCGTGAACAAATTGACTTTGGGTTGGTAATACAACTCAAATTGGTTTTGCTCCAGCGCATAGCGGATACTCTTCAAAAACTCGTGTTGGTCGCGTGCACGCCGATCCAGTGCCGGATCGTAAATGTGGAAACGGTTTTTGCCGGACTGCTTGGCTACATACATGGCTTGATCTGCATGACGCAACAGCGTATCCGGGTCTTGATCATCTATCGGGTAAATGCTGACACCGAT
>Ga0182030_10025431_pt1 | contig 10791 bp, 10 predicted proteins | sample 812S3MmetaG_FD_121299 | JGI IMG/M metagenome (GOLD analysis project Ga0182030, IMG submission 121299) | Permafrost microbial communities from Stordalen Mire, Sweden - 812S3M metaG (Illumina Assembly) | ecosystem: Environmental > Terrestrial > Soil > Wetlands > Permafrost | place: Sweden... | reverse complement strand
CAACGGACTAATGTTCAATCCTGCCTATGCTGGCAGCAGAGAGGCGCTCAGCATGGTGGCGCTATACAGGTGGCAATGGGTGAATGTACCCGGAGCCCCACAGACAGGTTCGTTTGCGATAAGTTCTCCTTTAAAGAATGATCATGTCGCATTGGGTTTTTCTTTTGTATCAGACCATTATACTGTAGTACACACAGATAAACTGGAAGCTGATTTTGCTTATCGCATACCGGTAGGCAAACAAAAAAAGATCAAGATATCTCTCGGGCTCGGCGCTAGTGTGACCAATATCAGAGCAGACCTCACAGCGGTAGGGCTCACGCAGCAGGTGGACCAAAGCTTTCAGAATAATGTCAATATATGGGTTCCCAACGTCACTGCCGGTATTTATGTGTACAGCGAGAAGTTTTTCATCGGCGTATCTGTGCCTGAAATATTATCAAACTCACTCTCGACCAAGAATCAGGTATGGCAGAGAAGTATAGACAGCGCCCATCAGTATACGAGTCTCTATGCTACCGCCGGTTATGTATTTGATCTGGGAAAGAAAGTAAAGTTTGCACCATCGATCCTGATCAAATATGTACCTAAGTATGCACCGATCAGTATGGACTTCAACGCCAACTTTATTTTCATAGACAGGCTATGGCTCGGTGTGAGCTACAGGTTGTCTGATTCCTATGGCTTCATGGTGGCATTCAATATCACCAAACAGCTGCGAGTGGGATATGCTTATGACCTGACTGTTTCACCGATATCGCATTTTACTACTGGCTCACATGAGGTCATGGCCGGATATGATTTTGATTTTCGCAAGAAGAGTATTGTTAACCCGAGGTACATCCGCTATTTCTAAACAGATATCCCAAACTTAATTAACCCAGAAAATTCAGAAAAGATGAAGTGCAGAAAGAGTATTTTACTGTTGATAGGTTTGATCGTGATATCCGGTTCGCTATGGTCGCAAAGCGCTGCACAGATGAGAGCTGAACGCAATTTTAAGCATTTTGAGTTTGGAAATGCAGTCGAAAACTATAAGATCGCAATAGATAAAGCCCCTTCTGATATATCTCTCAAAGAAAAGCTGGCACGTACATATGTGATGATGGAAGATCATGCGAATGCTGAAGCTGTCTATGCTCAGATAGTCAAAAACCCGATCTCACCGGCTATAGACAAACTTTACTACGGATTGGAGCTGAGGGCAAATGGCAAATATGAGGAAGCAGCTAAAGCGTTCAATGATTATGCCACGGCAGTACCTGATGACCCTCGCGGCAGGGAACTCAGCGCTGGTGCTGATAAAATGAAAGCACTGGCAGTGGATAATAAGATATACGAGATCACAAACCTGAGCGGTCAAAACTCATCTGCCTCTGAAATGGGAGTCGCTTTTTATAAGGACGGTATTTTATTCAGTTCAAATCGGGGTACTGATGCATCTATCATTCACGAGGATGCCTGGAGCAACAGGCGCTTTTACGATTTATATACCAGCAGCAAGCAGGGTGACAATCTGAGTGCACCAGCCAAGATCAAAGGGTGCCAGCCCGACAGGAAATTTCATGAAGGCCCTGCTATAGTATCTGCTGATGGCAAAGAACTTTTTTTTACCCGCACAAACTATATCAAATCAAAGCTCAGGAAAAGCACAGATAAGATCGCAAAGCTAAAGATCATGCACGCCGACTGGGATGACAATAAACAAAAATGGGTACACATTAAAGAACTCTCCCTTGATAACAATAATTACTCTATAGGTCATCCGGCATTGTCTAAGGACGGAAAGAGATTGTACTTCATCTCTGATATGCCGGGCGGATTAGGCGAGACAGACCTCTATGTCAGCTATCGGGACATAAACAATAACTGGGGCCCGGCCATCAACCTTGGCGCAGGTGTCAATACCAAAGGACGTGAATTATTCCCATTCATATCCGATGACGGTACTTTGTATTTCTCCAGTGATAGCCGAGCAGGCCTTGGCGGACTGGATATTTATGCGGCGACGTTCGCTAATGGTGAATGGGGCAATGTACAAAACCTCGGTGCACCTATCAATACCAGTTCGGATGATTTCGGGTATATCGTGGATGCGAGTAATACTAATGGATATCTGGTCTCAAATCGTGCAGGCGGTCTGGGAGATGATGATATTTATAAGTTTAAAAAAGTAGCGGTCACGCTGTGTGGTAAAGTGGTGGACGCTTCGACCGGTGCCAATCTGACCGGGACTATAGTGAAGCTATCTGATGCGAATAGCGTCATAGCTACAAAAGCTACGGGCGATAAAGGTGAGTTTTGTTTTCCTGTACAGCCGGGCGGTAATTACAAGGTCACTGCCTCTCGTGACGGATACCAGTCTAATAGCGCAATGGCTGCTGCCACTAAGGGTAATCAGGTAGTTCAAATACCGATGACCAAGCCGGGGATCGATCTGTCAGTATGTGTGAATCAAACCGGTAAAGGCACACTCGAGAGTGCTACTGTCGAACTGACCAATAAAGGCACAGGCGCAAAAAAAACATGCATGGTCAAAGCTGACTGCAAATGTAAATTTGACCTGGAACCTAATACTGACTATACAATAACTTCCTATAAAATAGCAGAGAATGTCAGAGGTAGCTATGACAGGCCATCCAAAGACATCACTACAAAGGGTAAAGTAGCTCCCGCGAGCATCTATGAGACGCTTGACATGACATATCTGGAGGAAGACATGGTCATCAAGATCGACAACCTATACTATGATGTAAATAAGTGGGATATACGTCCTGACGCTGCTGCAGAATTGGATAAGCTAGTAGCTTTGATGCAGAAATTTCCACATATGGAGATAGAGTTGAGCTCTCATACAGACTGCCGCGGCCCAATGAAATCTAACGATGAACTGTCTGCTAAACGGGCAAAATCATGTGTGGAATATCTGGTGGCCCATGGTATCGACTCCAGGCGAATGATCGCAGTAGGATACGGCGAACGCAAACTGGTCAACGACTGTGCATGTGAGGGGAATGTGAAGTCAAACTGCACTGAGGAACAGCATCAGCAAAACAGACGTACCGAGTTTAAAATACTCAAGCTGAAATAATATTGCAAAACCCACATTGCTATTATTTGCAATTCATTTTCTAATCAGAGTGTAACTTATTTTGTTGCAAATTTTCAACACGCAGATGGGGAAAATCCATCTCATTTACCCGGTAAGGCTTTTTCGGTCAGCCGTAATGCCTCGTCTATATGAGCCAGCGCTCTGACCTTGAGTCCTCCCGCGAATGTATCGTCATCATCAAGATTTACATCGGTGCGTGCCTTACGGATCAATTCAATAGCACGCTGGATACGTCCCTGCCTGTCTGGGATATCAATATTTGGTAGATCCGGGACGTCGTTATAATATTTACCATCATCAATATCGGCCTTAATGATCTCATATACTGCTACTTCGATAGCATGTATTGCTGCTGCTTCGTTATCAGTTTGCGCCCAACCACCGGGCCGGTTAGCTATCAGCCATCTGGCAGCCCTAAGGTCTGTCAGTGCATGGAGGTAGGCAGAATGGGTGTCAGCCATAGCCGATATAGTCATAAGAGCCATCAATATAATGAGCATATACCTGGCAGATGACTTGGCGAGGACTGTGTTTTTCATGATATCGGATTTATGGAATTAAGTACTCACTATTACTTTGGGCAAAATCCATACCACATTATATCATGACATTATGACAATACTATTGCAAATGAAAAGGGAATTATTTTGCACTTTCAAAATGATTAGTTTAATTTTAGTATGGAAAAACGTTTTATAAAACATCTATCTAAAAAATAACGCCATGAAAAGATTTACCCTCACCATCCTAGCAGTATTCATTTTGGCCGCAGCTATCAGCGCACAGGCACTGTCAGACCTCACCACCAATGAACTTAAGTCTGTAGACCTATCAGGCAAATATGTCGGTAAAAGAAATCAGTTTACACCAGACCGCAAGGCTATTATGCAGACTTTCGAGTACGAGTTTAATATAGTACAGACCGGGGACAAAATATCCGGTACATCGACGATCATCAAAACCAATGGGGAATATGCCGACATCAAGCTTCGCGGCATGATAGTAGGGGATAAGCTGTACTTTGAGGAATATGAGATCGTGAACCAGGACAAAGACCCCAATATGGTCTGGTGCTTCAAGACCGGGGCACTCAGTATCAAAAAAGATGTAGACAACAATCTGAAACTATCAGGCATTACCGACAGCTATATACCGGAGTATTTCATCCCATGTACAGGAGGTACTACTGACCTGACCAAAGTGGACAACAGCAATAACTTTAAGAGCCTGGATGCATCTGCCGAATCTGCAGGCACAGATGCCAGTATTGATCTCGGTGTGAGCCCTGACCCATTCGTAGATGCTACTAAGATCAACTATAGCATCTCTGCCAATGCCAATGTGACACTGGAGGTGTTTGACATCCAGGGCAGAAAAATAACCACATTGGAAAACAATCTGGCAAAGAATGCAGGAGCATATAGCATAGACTTCTCTGCTAAAAGCTTCGGTCTCGCTGCGGGTGTGCTGATCGCTAAACTGACTGTGAATGGCAAAGTGTATTCCAGTGAGATGGTGCAGATGAAGTAGTCACCTCACCCCAACCCCTCTCCGAAGGAGAGGGAAGTATAAATAAATTACCTGCTTCCGAAAATATCACTTCCTATCCTGATAAGCGTGGCTCCATGCTTTAATGCAATAGGATAATCGGATGACATTCCCATTGATAATTCTTTGAAGTAAGGTTTGTCTGCGAAATATTGACTTTTAATGCTATCAAAAAGCGCCTTTAACCCTGCAAATTCCTTCTCCACTTGAGATGTATCATCAGTATTTGTCGCCATTCCCATCAGGCCGTATATTTGAATATTTTGGAATGATCGATACTCCGGAGAACTGAGCAGTGCTATGATCTCGTCTTTGTCCATGCCAAATTTAGTTTCTTCCTCAGCTATATGCACCTGAAGCAGGCATGAGATGATGCGAGAGTTCTTCTGGGCTTGTTTGTCTATCTCCTCCAGCAGACGGAGCGAATCCACGGCATGTATGAGGCTGACGAACGGAGCGATATATTTGACCTTATTAGTTTGCAGGTGGCCTATGAAGTGCCAGTCAATGCCTTTTGGCAGGGCTTCGTGTTTGTCTGTCATCTCCTGCACCTTATTTTCGCCAAATATTCTCTGCCCAAGGTCATAAAGTATAGATATATCTGATGCAGGCTTGGTCTTGCTCACGGCAACGAGGCGGCCACCATGGGTTTTGATTTCTTTAACAATGTCCTGATACCTGTCGAGATTCATTTTTACTACTTTCGGGATGGCAAATCTACAATGAAGCATTTACTTTTTATCATAATTCTCTTTTCCCTCTGCGCCTGCAAGCATATGAGTGATGCTCCGCCTGCCGGCCTGATCCCACAGGGAGAAATGATACAGGTACTGGCTGATATACATGTGGCCGATGCGCTGGTGGAAAATAAATTTGGCCAGCAAAACCCAAATCTGCCATTGACGAATGCCCTCTATACTCAAATCTATAAAAACCGTCACATCACCGCTGCGCAGTATAAGTCAAGCTATAAATACTACGAGTCTCACCCTCAGCTCATGGACAACATCTATACTCAGGTCATCACCGAACTTAGCAAAAGGGAAGCGGTAATGAATAAGAAGTGATTTAATATTGATTGTCAATTCTATCAGACCTAATTTTATTCCTTAATCGCCTATTATTTTGGACTGTTGTTCTTTTTCCCTCCCCATGTGGACATAAGGGCTTGTATTTATCGCCAAACCTTTTAAAATTTGAAAGATGATAAACAAAGTAGTGGCAGGACCTGATGAGGCGATCAAAGACATACCAGATGGGGCAACGCTTATGCTCGGCGGCTTTGGCCTGTGTGGCATCCCGGAGAACTGTATAGCGGCCCTCATCCGAAAAGGCGTCAAAGACCTGACCTGTATATCAAACAATGCAGGGGTGGATGACTTTGGTATAGGACTGATGCTCAAAACCCGCCAGGTCAAGAAGATGATCTCGTCATATGTGGGTGAGAATGCCGAATTTGAGCGGCAGTTGCTCTCAGGAGAGCTAGAGGTTGATCTGGTACCGCAAGGGACACTGGCAGAGCGTATCAGGGCCGGTGGCGCGGGGATACCTGCGTTTTTTACCCCGACAGGATATGGCACGGAGGTGGCCGAAGGCAAAGAAGCCCGTCAGTTTGGTGATGGCAAATGGTACATCATTGAATCATGGCTTAAAGCTGACTTTAGCATAGTAAAGGCATGGAAAGGCGATACGACCGGCAATCTGGTATTTCGTGGCACAGCCAGAAACTTTAACCCTATGATGGCTACTGCCGGAAAGATCACCATAGCGGAAGTTGAGGAACTGGTTGAACCGGGAGAACTCGACCCTAATCAGATACACACACCGGGCATATTCGTTCATCGCATTTTTCAGGGAAAGAATTACGAAAAGCGCATCGAGCAAAGGACAACAAGAAAATCATAATTACGTAGATATAAACAGCTTATCAGCCGAATGACCAAGGCTGCAAAAAATCAAAAACAAAACAATGCGAAAAGTACTGGTAGATCTCAATAAGAACCTTGTAACCTTGAACGATAAATTCTCTGAGCTGATCTTTAAATTTTACGATAAGCAGATACGGAAGCTATTGGAAAAGATCATGGCACGCAGCAGTAGCCTGTTTCTTGACGTCATTCACGCAGTAGAGCAGTTCCGGTGGGATAAGGTTGCAGACCTTCTTCTTGGATTTCTGGACGAGGCTGATGCTGTCATCGATGATATAGCCTGGCGTTTGCCTGCTAAATCAATTGACAAGATCACTCATGCCATCAGGGAATTGCTTCAGGTGATACGTGCACAGGTAATATTTCTTGACCAATTCAGGCAAGCCAATTTTGTATTTTAGATCAGTCAATCGGGAAATCTGTAAATCCGTAATTCCGTAATTCTGTAAATCCCTAAATCCTTTCAATGCCTTTAGATAAATATCAAATAGCAAAACGAATAGCCAAGGAACTGAAGAACGGATACTATGTCAATCTGGGCATAGGTATTCCGACATTGGTGGCTAATTATATCCCCGCAGATATCCATGTGGAGCTGCAATCTGAGAATGGACTGCTCGGCATGGGGCCATTCCCGCTGGAGGCTGAGGTGGATGCTGACTTTATCAATGCCGGCAAACAGACCATCACCACATTGCCCGGTTCGTCTATTTTTTCTTCATCTGACAGCTTTGGGATGATACGGGGCGGCCATGTGCAGCTAACCATACTCGGTGCTATGGAGGTGTCCGAAAATGGCGATATAGCCAACTGGAAGATTCCCGGCAAGATGGTCAAAGGAATGGGTGGCGCGATGGACCTCGTTGCCTCTACGGATAATATCGTAGTCGCTATGATGCATACCAATAAAGAAGGTGAATCTAAACTGCTGCCTAAGTGCGAACTGCCTCTCACCGGCAAAGGCTGTATCAGAAAAGTATGTACTGATCTCGGTTTTTTTGAAATAAAGGATGGCGCATTTCACCTGCTGGAGCTGGCTCCGGACGTGACTGTAGATGAGGTCAAAAAGAAAACCGCTGGCAAGCTGGTGGTAGGCGACAATGTCAGGGAAATGGAGTTTTGAGTATTCAGCATTGCTATCATTGCTATCAAAATAAAAAAACCACTAGGTTGAAATACAAAAAAATATTTTTAAATAGCTATATTTGTATTTGTTGTTTAAATATTGCCTTTTAACATTAAGCGTTGAGAGAATTTCGCATTACTTTACCGGATATCGCTTTTGCCGTCCTGTTATGGATGCTGCTTATACTAAAGTATGGCTACACATTTGGTACGAATGACCATATAGAGCTGCTGCCATATGTCTTATTTTTGAAAAATCCACTGCTGTTCCCCCACGATCTTTTTATTCAGAGCCTGAATGCCTCCCTGCCTAATGAAAGGACGGTGGTGGCGCACTTGCTATTACCATTTGCGGACCACCTGCGGGGTACGATCTTTCTGCTCCACTTTTTGAATACAGTTTTGCTGCTTTTAGCATTGATCAAACTGGCGGGAAGATTCATCGATAATAAATACTTTGCCTGGTTGGCTGTATGTGTGTCTGTCCTGGCGCTCAATGACAAAGGACTTGGGAACGTCGATCTGTATACACCCTCAATCCAAGCCAGTGATGTGAGCTGTATGATCATCGCCTGGGCACTAAATGTATTTCTGGATAGAAAGTACTTGCTCGCATCTGTATTGATGTCAGCGGCGACATTTATTCATGTATTAGAAGGTTTTGATATAATGGTGGTGCTTTGCGGGGTCATGGTACTCAAATATATCTGGGACAAAGAGATCAGCCTGCGTGAAGTGATATCCTTCATTGGGATATATATATTGACCGCAGGAGTATATCTGTTTTTTATCTATCGTGCTAAAACAGGTGGGGCCGGAGCTTTGTCCTCACATGAGCTTTTTGAGATCATGTTTGCATTCAGGCATCCTCATCATTTTATTTTCAGCACATTCCCATTGTTCAACAAAGTATTGTTCGTTTTTTGTATAGCGGCAGGCCTGGTGTATTACCCAAATAGATCCAAGGGCCTGTTTCAGTTTATCGCAATAGGGGCCTTGGGAGTATTGGTTTATATCATAGCTGTAGATGTTTTGCATTTGGTTTTTATCGCCAACTTTCAATGGTATAAGGTCGTGCAGTGGACCAAGGTTCTAGGTATAATTGCTGCTTATGCCTATGTTTTTAATTATATAGATGCTTATATAGCCAGTGAGAATAGGGTGCTGAATTATGTAGTAATAGGTATTGGGTTGCTGGCAGGGTGTTTTATGTTTTATCAATTCTGTAATGGCTTTTTTGATACAGGGTATAGGCAGCACAATGAAAATGAAATTGCCCTGTGTAATAAGGTAAAGGAGCTCACACCGATAGATGCAGTCTTTATTCAACCATTTGAAATGACAGCATTAAAGTTTTATGGTCAGCGATCATCTTATGTTGAGTTTAAAGCTATGGCAAAAAACCAAAAGGACCTCAAGATATGGTATGAAAGGATTCAAGAAGTTTTTGGTTTAAACTATGAGGTAGATAAAAACGGCTTCAATATGCAGTGGAAAGCGGACGAACATCTGGATAATCTAAGTGAGGAGCAATTGATAAAATTGAAACGCGAAGGAGTTACAAATATTATTTGCCGGACTGCACGGTATCAACAGTGGCATAAACAGATATTGTCGGAGAATGGTTATTTTGTTTATCAATTATAATGGCAATAGCATTTTATAATAACGAATATGTGGATGATACACAACCATTGCTAACGGCTGAGGATAGGTCGTTTCGCTATGGTGACGGATTGTTTGAATCGATAGTAGCCTTTGATGGGGTGGTGCCATTATTGCCATATCACTATGAGCGGTTGCAGCACTCATGCGAAATGTTGTTTATGAGACCCCCGTTATACTGTAGTTTTGATTGGTTGAAGGATACAGTTTCAACCCTTCTGTATCGAAACGGATATAAGAACGCCCGGATCAGGATACAGGTGAGCAGGTGTGGTGAGGGCTTCTATCTGCCTGCTTCTAACGCTACCGATATACTGATCACCTGCACTAAGATCGCGAATGATATTTTCGAATGGGGCTCTCTGAAGGCTGACTTTTCGCCATACAGAGTAGATTTGGGCGTGTTGTCCAATCTCAAGACCACTAGTAAAATTCAATATGTAATGTCTGCGCTCCATGCCCGCAAAGTAGGTGCGCAGGAATGTTTTCTGTTTAATGTCAAAGGTACACTGGCAGAGGCTGTCAGCTCAAATGTTTTCCTGATATCCGGAGATACTATAGTCACTCCGGCGCTGACCAATGGAGGTGTGGATGGAGTAATGCGGAGATATGTCATTTCCCAACTTGAAAAAAGGTACAGGATGGTACAGGCCGATGTACTTATGAAAGACATCGACGAGGCTGATGAGATATTTCTGACCAATGCGGTGCGTGGAGTGCAATCTGTGGCTGTAGTGGGCAGTGTGGTCTATTCTGATAATATCACCAGAGACATATTCGCTCTGATCAACGATAGCATCAGGCAGATAGTCTCAGAAAACAAAGCCACCATCGATAAATAACCCGAACAAAAGCATCGTACTTTTGTTTAGATGACATGAATGACACTGTTTCCATATGCTGGCTGCGTCGAGACCTACGCCTTGATGATAATGCTGCATTGTATCATGCCCTTTGGGAGAATGAGAATGTAATACCGCTCTTTATTTTCGATACTGACATCCTTGACAAGCTGCAAGATAGATCGGACAAACGCGTACAGTTCATACATAATGAACTTATTGCTATTCAATCACAACTCAAAGAAATGGGTTCCACCTTGCTCATCAAGGTTGGTAAACCAATCGAAGTGTGGAGTGAGTTGATAACAGAATGGAATGTCAAATCGGCATACACTAATCATGATTTCGAACCATATGCAAGGGAACGGGATATGAAAGTCGGGACTCTACTTGCCTCGCAGGGAATTTTATTTAAAACCTATAAAGATCATGTGATCTTAGAGAAAAATGAAGTGACCAAGGATGATGGATCGTCTTATACTGTCTTCACACCATATAGTCGTAAGTGGATGGCCACACTTAGGCCGTTTAATTATAAGTCTTATCCCACTTCAAAGTATTATTCAAATTT
>Ga0182030_10025430_pt1 | contig 10791 bp, 3 predicted proteins | sample 812S3MmetaG_FD_121299 | JGI IMG/M metagenome (GOLD analysis project Ga0182030, IMG submission 121299) | Permafrost microbial communities from Stordalen Mire, Sweden - 812S3M metaG (Illumina Assembly) | ecosystem: Environmental > Terrestrial > Soil > Wetlands > Permafrost | place: Sweden... | reverse complement strand
TGCAGGGAAAGATTTGACGGTCATCACGTATGGGGCGATTGTGCCGCGGGCGCTGCAAGCCGCGGAGAAGCTGGAGCGTGAGACAGGCGTGGATGTGGAGCTGATCGACCTGCGGACACTGAGTCCGTACGACTGGGATGCGATTGCTACTTCGGTGCGCAAGACCAGCAAGGTGATTGTGGCGCACGAGGACATGCTGAGCTGGGGATACGGCGCGGAGATTGCGGCGCGGATCGGCGAGGAGCTGTTCGACTGGCTGGATGCGCCAGTGCGGAGGGTGGCGGCGATGGATACGTTTGTGGCGTATCAGCCGCTGCTGGAGGATGCGATTCTGCCGCAGCCGGAGGACCTGTATCGGGCGATGTTGGAGATGGCGAAGTATTAAGGATGCGGTTTTCGGCTGGTTTGCGATGGATGGAGCATCTGGCGGGATGCATCGGTCTCAATCCACGATTGCATACAAATTCAACCGCTCCGCATTCTCCAATACGGCAATCACCGTTTGTCCGTTTCCGTGCCAGACGGCGAATTCTGGATCACCATGAACTCCCGTCAGCCGTCGGCGAACCGTCAAGTTTGTCGCATCTATAAGTTGCACACCTCTCAGAACGTCGTGAAAAAAGGCATCCATGAATTCCTTTTCTTCAAAACACACTGCCAAAAGAACCTTTCCATCATCGCTCACGGAATTGACATTCCAACGATCATTGCATTCCGGAGTTAACGAGTAAGGGGACATGGAAACCAGGCCGCTGTTCGTCATCTTCCACAGGCGGTCTTCCCGATGTGGACGATTGCCCTCAACATCCTTGAAAGCTACCCCCCACAGCCCTTTGCTCTCGAGGAGCGGCAGGTGCCAGATATGCCATTCGGGACCAACATTTGACAGATAGTGAGTGTAAGACGAATCCAGTCGATTCAGTTGCCCACCTTCTGCACAGAGAAACGATGCGTCCCTCCGCAACCAGCACTGCAAACCGTTGATTCCCTTCTGAAGTACTGAAGTCTGCTCCAGCAAATTGGGTTCGTAGGTTATTACTTTGTATGCTTCTTGTTGAGTTTCAACCCCATCTGCGGACAAGAGATCGCCTCGCTCGGTTACCTGGCTAAAGTAGCTGTTCTCCCCCAGTTCTCCTTTCGCTAACAGCTTCATTGAATTCAGGTCTACCGCGACCGCGTTTGCAACGAATTTGATTGGCGTGTGACCATGCGTCGACGTCTCTACGGTAAACAATACGTATCCGATCTTTCCGTCGTCTGTGAGCAATAGTCGCATACGAACATACGAATACGACTGCTTAGGTGCTTCTAACGGATCGAACGACATTTCCTCTTTTTTGGGCGAATTACCGAGCGCATCCGTGATTCGTAACAAATGCCAATTCTGTTGCCCGGTCGGCTTTTTATCACGATAGAGCACCAACAGTCGTCCTTGAGGATCGAATGCAATTTGAACATTAAATTTGAGATCAGCTTGCGTCTTCAGATCGAGAACCGCGGTTGGCGAGCTAATGGTTGGGATTCTCTGGCTTGGTGTTGAAGGTAGTTGCTGGGCTAGCGACGGGTTGATCGCCGCCAGCAACCACACTGTAAGCAGTATCAAACGCGCTTCAATTGGAATCCACATTGTCGGCACCGATTCGATCGAATTGTACCGCTTCTTCGGGTTTTGCAAGAGCCACCCTGCGGATTATCAAACAAAACAGACAAAAACGAAATGCGGGGGTCCCTCCACTCCGCTGCGCTTCGGTCGGGATGACGGGTTAAGTGGTGGTGCGCTCCGGTCGGGATGACGGCGTGAACGGAAGGCGGGGGATGTCGATGTGGTCTGGGGAGAGGCCAGCGTGGTAGCGCTCGACGATTGCGCTGTAGGCTGATTCCAGATAGCGGGTATAGGTTTTGCAATCGAAGAGCGGAGCGGTGAGGTGGTTTTGTTGCAGGCGCTGGCGGAGGGCCTGAAGACGTTGGGGATCGTGCGCGAGGGTGACCGCGAGTTCCTCGTACTCCGACTCTGTTGTGGTGATGAGTTCGGGCAGATTGACGGCGCGCAGCAGGCTGGCGGCGACCCGGCTGGCAAAGGTCTCGCCGGTACGGGTCAGAACAGGCAAACCGGCCCAGAGGGCATCGCTGGCTGTGGTGTGGGCGTTGTAGGGGAGGGTGTCCAGAAGGAGGTCGGCCAGGCCTTGCCGCGCCAGGTGCTCGTCGACGGGAAGCCGTTTGGCAAAGACCAGCCTGTGGGGTTCGATTCCGCGCCGCGCGGCTTCAGTGCGCAGATTTCCGACAGCCCAGGGATTGTCCTCGAGCAGCCAGAGCACGCTGCCTTCGACGCGCCCGAGGATGCGCATCCAAGCATCAAATACATTCGGCGGTATCTTGAAAACGTTATTGAAGCAGCAATAAACAAATGCTGACTCCGGCAGGCCCTCATCGGCGCGCGCGCAGGGCCTTGGGGAGATGGCACGCAGGGAATCGTTGACCTGATAGCTATCGGGAAGATAGATGATTTTTTCCGAGTAATGGCGACGGTCGTTTTGGGGAATCAGGGTATGGTCGGCAATGAGATAGTCCATGTACTCGGCGCCCATGGTGCCGGGATAGGCGAGGAAGTTGATCTGGATGGGAGCCGCGCGGTGGGCAAAGATGCCCGGGCGACTGTTTGTGGTGAATCCGTTCAGGTCCACTGCGATGTCCACTTCGAGTTTGCGGCTGAGTTCGGCAACCTCCCGATCCGGCATGGAGCGGACATCCAGAAAGCGGTCCATCGCCGTGGAGATGCGCTGGGTCATCTCGTCCACGATATCCGGGCCGAAGGAGAACCCAATAATTTCAAACTTGCTGCGGTCGTGCCGCTCGAATAACTCGGCTATCAAATAGCTGGTTACATGTTTGTAATAATCAGCCGAGAAATATCCGATGCGAATCCTGTCTCGTCTGGGCCGGTGGGGAATGTCCGCGGCGTTTAGGCGCTCCGGAGCCTTGTCGCGGACGTATATCTCCGCCGCCTGCCGTTGAATTGCTGGGGAAGCGCTGATGGCCAGCATTTGGAATGGCATCACAACTCTCTCCCCCCGCTCCACCGCCGCTTCCAAATTGCGGCACTCGCTCTCAATCCCCTCCCAGTTGCAGAGGAACCTCTTCATATACATACGAATCCCGGGTATATATTCATAACCCGGGCTATAGTGGAGGGCCTTGTCATAGCTCTCCAAGGCCATCGGATACTGCTTGAGAGCGAGGAGAGCATTGCCTCGGTTGCAGTAGGCCTCCGCATAATTCGGCCTGAGGAGGATAGCCTTGTCATAGCACTTCACGACCTCCTGGTAGCGCTCAAGGCCCTGGAGAGCATTGCCCCGATTGTTATGGGCCTCCGCGTAATCCGGCTTGAGGAGGATGGCCTTGTCGAAGCTCTCCAGGGCCGCCTGGTACTGCTTCAGATCATAGAGCGCGCTTCCGCGGTTATGATAGGCTTCCGCGAAATCCGGCTTGAGGAGGATGGCTTTGTCGTAGCTCTCCAGGGCTGCGTCGTACCGTCCGAGAGCCTGCAAGGTGGTGCCCCGGTTGTAGTAGGCGTCAGCATAATCCGGCTTGAGCTGGATGGCCTTGTCGAAGCTCTCCAGAGTAGCCTGGTACTGCCCCAGAGCATGCAAGGCATTGGCGCGGTTGAAGTATGCCTCCGCTAACTCCGGTTTGAGAAGGATGGCTTTGCGGTAACTCTCCAGTGACGCCTGATATTGCTGAAGAGCATACTGAGTGAGGCCACGGTTGCAGTAGGCCTCCGCACAATCCGGCTTGAGCTGGATTGCCTTGTCGCAGTTCTCCACAGTCTCCTGGTACTGCTGAGCAAGATAGGGTTCATTGCCATGGTCAAATTCGAACGGTGCATTCTTCGGTTTTTTCTGAACCGCACTGTCGATCCGTTTAAACGTGGTCGCACCTTGTGCGACCTTACACGCGAGAATCTCATTCCATAAGTCGGCGATTTTGTTCCAATCGAATGTCGACCTGGCCCATTCACGCATGGGCTCCCGCGCCGACTCGCTGGGAGGATTCAAGAGCAACTTCACAGTTTCCCGGACAAACTCTGCTTTCTGTTCGGGGTCTGTAATTTCGAAAAGGAACTGGTTCGGTTGCGCCCAGCCGACGTTCGGCTTATTGGAGTGGATGAAAACCCCTCCGTGTTGCGATTTCTCTCCCATCGCGGCGAAATCGGTTGTGACCGGGATTGCTCCCGCGGCCATGGCCTTCGAGAGCGAGATACAGTCGATCTCAGCGAACTCTGAAGGATAGGCGAAGATGTTTGCCTTATGGTAGATCTGGGCAATCTCGTTGTGGCTAATTCTGCCGCGTTCTTCAACGCCGAGTTGCTTCATGCGTTCCTGCATCCTTGTCTTCCATTCCGTCTTCAACGTGTGCGGGCAGACATCCCATACGTCCCAGCCATAGGCCCATTGCGCTTTGACGTCTGGCACCTGCTTTTTGATCTCTTCGAAGCAATCCAGGAATGCCTCGAGGCTTCGGTCTGCCGATGAGGTGTTGATGAGTAACAGCGGGTCACGGTTGCCAATGCCCTCAAACAGTTCTGCATCGATGCCATTGGGGACAATGACGAACTTCTCGTCGGGAACATGGGGAAACAGGGAGCGGTGGAAGCTGGATTTGACGAATATCCTGTGGATTCTGCGAAGTCTGTCCGGAGTGAGCTCTTTCTCGACAATGGTGTCATGCAGATCCAGAATCACCTTGTCTGAATTGATCTGGTACGACGTTAGCTCTGGATACCGCCATATCACCGTGACATCCTGTTTGTCGCGGCAGTTCCACATCCAATAGGGCTTCCATGAAACGCCGTCGAAGGACTCTTCCTGCGCACCGCAATGGGCATAGACGGTGACGTTCCATCCGCGCTGGTGCAAGAGCCTAGAGAGCCAGATAACAGCTTCCTCCGACCCTCCGATGCCTTTTGTCGTGGCCGTCTGAGGATTCCAGATCTCGTCTGCGGGGGCGCAATAGAACACGAGGTCCTTGCCGCTTGATTCTGTTTTAACGAAGTTCGCTTTGCGAAGGCTGCAAACCGCCGGATGGGTATGGATGTCGAGCGGCAATGCGTTGAGCGCGGCCTTCATCTCTGCTTTGCCCTTTATCTTCGCGATCCGCGCAACCTCTTTCATCACGGACTCAAGAGTCCTGGTCTCCTTTCTGGACTCATCGTCCGGCTTAAGGCGCATGGCTTTTTCATAGTTATTGAAAGTCGTCTTAACATGCTCGATAGCCTGAAGGGTATTGGCCCGGCTGCCAGAGGCCTCCGCATAATCCGGTTTGAGGAGGAGGGCCTTGTCGAAGCTCTCCAGGGCCGCTTGGTACTGCTCCAGAGTATAAAGCGCGCTTCCGCGGTTATGGTAGGCTTCCGCGTAATCCGGCTTGAGGAGGATGGCTTTGTCGAAGCTCTGCAGGGCCGCGTCGAACTGTCCAAGAAGCTGCAAAATTGTTCCCCTGTTGTAGCAGGCGTCTGGATAATCCGGCTTGAGGAGAATGGCCTTGTCGATCAGTTCAAGCGAGAGCGCACCGTTCCCAGCCTGATACGCGATCAGCCCAAGAAGATGCAGCGCGACCGGGTGGTTGGGAGATACTTGCAGTACTTGCCGATAGAGGGCTTCCGCCTGGGGCAGTTGCCCGGCCTGGTGGTGGGCTATGGCTTGCTTGAGCAGAAGGTCCACAGAGGATGGATCGGAAGTAGCCTGTTGCTTGGAGATTGATTTCTTACCCTGACGGCGAAAAACATTCTTGCGTCCGGTCTTCATGCGTTCCTATCCTCGGCTCAATTTGCAGAACAGCGCGAGCTGTCAAGGGGACATCTTCGGCCTTTTACAGTGCGATGGCGAATTACGGCGGACAGTGAGAGTTCCCCACGATTATCTTACCCTTGGCCGTGCTGCGGAATAACGGCAGGAACAAGCAGTGGCAAGGGAAGAAGCAGATTCCTTGCTGCCTGCGGAATGACAAACAAGAACAGACAAAAAATTGAGGGCCTCTACTTCGCCGCGCTTCGGTTGGGTGACGGATTCGGCGGCGGTGCGTTTCGGTTGCCTGATCTTTCTTGACGAGTAGCGTTATGGACGAGAGGGAAGGCGTGGGATGTCGATGTGGTCTGGGGGGAGGCCGGCGTGGTATCGCTCGACGATTGTGCCGTAGGCTGATTCCAGATGGCGGGTGTAGGTTTTGCAATCGAAGAGCGGAGCGGTGAGGTGGTTTTGTTGCAGGTGCTGTCGGAACGCATGAAGACGTTGAGGATCGTGCGCCAGATTGACCGCGAGTTCCTCGTACTCCGACTCTGTTGTGGTGATGAGTTCGGGCAGGCCGACGGCACGCAGCAGGCTGGCGGCGACTCGGCTGGCAAAGGTCTCGCCGGTACGGGTCAGAACAGGCAAACCGGCCCAGAGGGCATCGCTGGCTGTGGTGTGGGCGTTGTAGGGGAGGGTGTCCAGGAAGAGGTCGGCCATGCTTTGCCGCGCCAGGTGCTCGTCGACCGGCAGGTTTTTGGCAAAGACCAGCCGCTCGGGAGCGATTCCGCGCCGCGCGGCTTCGGTGCGCAGATTTTCGACTGCCCAGGGATTGTGGTCCAAAAGCCAGAGCACGCTGCCCTCGACGCGCCCGAGGATCCGCATCCAACTATCGAAAACAGAGGGCGATATTTTGTAGGTTTGATTGAAACAGCAGAAGACGAATGCTGACTCCGGCAGGCCCTCGTCGGCGCGTGCGCAGGGCTTTGGGGAGATTGCACGCAGGGAATCGTTGACCTGATAGCTGTCGGGAAGGTAGATGATTTTTTCCGAGTAGTAGCGACGGTCGGCCTCGGGAATCAGAGTATGGTCGGCAATGAGATAGTCCATGTAGCTTGCGCTCATGGTGCCGGGATAGCCGATGTAGCTGACCTGGATGGGAGCGGCGCGCTGGGCAAAGATGCCGGCGCGATTGTCTTCGGTGAACCCCTTCAAGTCCACAGCAATATCCACTTCGAGTTTGCGGCTGAGTTCGGCGGCCTCCCGGTCCGTCAAGGAGCGGAGATCAAAGAACTGGTCCATTGCCGACGAGGTGCGCTGGCTCATATCATCGGTCCTGCGCGGGCCGAAGGAGAAGCCCAGGATTTCAAAACGGCTGCGATCGTGCCGCTCAAATAACTCGGCCATCAGATAGGTGGTTGCGTGGTTGTAATAATCCGCCGAAAAATATCCGATGCGAATCCTGTCGTGCCGGGGCCAGCGGGGAATCGACTCGGCGGTTGAAAGCTCCGGAACCTTGTCGCGGACGTGGATCTCCGCCGCCCGCTGTTGCACCGCTGGAGAACTGCTGATGGCCAGAATAGTGAATGGAGGCGTTACTTTCATCCCCTGATCGATGAGAGCTTCCAACTGCCGGGACTCGCTCTCAAGACCCTGCCAATCGCAGAGGAGCCTCTTCATATACAGCCGCATTCCGCGTAAAAATTCATGATCCGGCTTGAGGAGCATGGCTTTGTCAAAACTCTCCATAGCTGCCCGGTACTGCTTGAGAGCCATGAGAGTGTTGCCCCGGTTGCTGTGGGCATCCACAGAATCCGGTTTGAGGAGGATGGTCTTGTCAAAGTACTCCAGACCCGCTTCGTGCTGCTGCAGCGCCAGCAGCACACTGCCTCGATTGTTGTAGGCATCCGCGTAATCCGGCTTGAGAAGAATGGCCTTGTCATAGCTCTCGAGCGCTGCCTGGTACTGCTGAAGAGTCAAGAGAGTGTTGCCACGGTTGAAGTGGGCGTCCGTAAACTTCGGATTGAGGAGGACGGCCTTGTCGTAGTTCTCGAGCGCCGCGTGATACTGCTGAAGAATAGACAGGGTATTGCCACGGTTACAGCAGGCCTCCGCATAGTCTGGCTTGAGGAGGATGGCCTTGTCATAGCTCTCGATCGCCGCCTGGTACTGGTGTAGGGCATTCAGTGCACTGCCGCGGTTATGGTGGGCCTCCGCAAAATCGGGCTTGAGAAGGATGGCCTTGTCGTAGCTCTGGATCGCCGCCTGGTACTGCTGAGCAAGATAGAGTTCATTGCCACGGTCAAAGGCGAGTGTTGCTTCCTCCGCGTTTTTCTGAACCGCTCTGTCGCTCCGTTCAAGTGCGGTCGCACCTTGTGCAACCCGACATGCAAGCACCTCATTCCACGAGTCGGTGATTTTGTTCCAATCGAATGTCGACCTGGCCCATTCACGCATGGGCTCTCGCGCCGGCTCGCTGGGAGAATTCAAGAGCAACTTCACGGTTTCGCGGACAAACTCTGCTTTCTGTTCGGGGTCTGTGATCTCGAAATGGAACTGGCCCGGTTGCGCCCAGTAGGCGTTCAACTTATTGGAGTGGATGAAAACCCCTCCGTGTTGCGATTTCTCTCCCATCGCAGAGAAATCGGTTGTGACTGGGATGGCTCCCGCGGCCATGGCCTTTGAGAGGGAGATGCAGTCGATCTCAGTGAACTCTGAAGGATAGGCGAAGATGTTTGCCTTATGGTAGAGCTGGGCAATCTCGTCGTGGCCGATCCTGCCGCGTTCTTCAACGCCAAGTTCCTTCATGCGTTCCTGCATCCTAGTTTTCCATTGCAACTTCTGTGCGTCCGATGAATAGAAGGAATCCCACACGCCCCAGCCATAGGCCCACTGCGCTTTTGCGTTGGGAACCTGCTTCTTGATCTCTTCGAAGCAATCGACGAATGCCTCAAGGCTGCGGTCTGCCGACGAGGTGTTGATGAGCAGAAGCGGATCGCGGTCGGCGTTGTCCTCAAACAGTTCTGTGTCGATGCCATTGGGGATAATGACGAACTTCTCGTCGGGAATATGGGGAAACAGGGAGCGGTGGAAGCTGGATTTGACGAATATCCTATGGATTCTCTGAAGCCTTTCCGGCGTGAACTCGACCTCGGCAACTGTGTCATGCAGATCCACGAACACCTTGTCTGAATTGATCGGATACGTCGCGAACTGGGGATACCGCCATAACACCGTGACATCCTGCTTGTCGCGGTAGTTCCACATCCAATATGGCTTCCAAGAAACGCCGTCGTAGTCCTCCTGGCGCGCGCCGCAATAGGCATAGACGGTGACGTTCCATCCGCGCTGGCGCAGGAGCCTGGAGAGCCAGATGACGGCTTCCTCTGAGCCTCCGATGCCTTTTTCCCTGGCCGTCAGGGGATTCCAAATCTCGCTTGTCGATAAGCAATAGAACACGAGGTCTTTGCCGCTCGATTTGGTCTTGACGAAGTTCGCATTGCGCAAGTTGGATACAGCCGGATGGGTATGTAGGTCGAGCGGCAATGCGTCAAGCGCGGCCTTCATCAGTGATTTATCTGTAATATTTGCGATCTGCGCGACCTGATTTTCGACAGAATCGAAGACACCGGTTTTCTTGCAGGATTCATACTCCGGATGGAGGAGCATGGCCTTTTCATAGTTCTGTAGGACCGCCTGATACTGCATGAGAGCCTGACGAGTATTGGCCCAGTTGTTAATGGCCTCTGCATAATCCGGTTTGATAAAGATGGCTTTGTCGTAGCTCTCGATGGCGGCCTGGAGTTGTTGCATCGAACTCAGAGCACTGCCGCGGTTATGGTGGGCTTCCGCAAAATCCGACTTGAGGAGGATGGCCTTGTCATAGCTCTCCAGGGCTTCGTGGTACTGCCGAAGAGCAAACAGAGCATTGCCACGGTTGAAGAAGGTCCCTGCATCGTCTGGATTTACTTGGATTGCGCGGTCGAACAGACGGAGCGCTTTGGCGTAATGTTCCATCTGAAGCGCAATGCCCCCCAGAAGATGAAGCGCGCCGGGATGGAGGGGAGAGTGTTTCAGAATCTGCCGGCAGAGGGCTTCGGCCTGGGGCAGTTGCCCGGCCTGGTGGTGGGCTGTGGCTTGCTGGAACAGAAGATCCACCGAGGAAGGATCGAAACTTGCCGGCTGCTTGGAGATTGGTTGCTTACCCTGGCGGCGAAAAGCATTCTTGCGTCCGGTCTTCATGCGTTCCTAACCTCGAATTAATTTACAGACCAGCGCAAGGGGTCAAGGGTATTGCTTCGACTTCTCAGGCTGCGATGGAGGGTTGTGGCGGCAGAGTATGTTCCCCACGATCATCTTACCCTTGGCTGCGCAGGCTCGGCGATCATGGAACGACGGACTTGGCGTCGGTAGCCTGTACTGCGGCGAAGAGGCGGAGGAGGTTGGCGCCGAGGATTTTGTGGAGGTCGGCGGCGGAGTGGCCGCGGGCGAGCAGGGCGGCGGTGAGTTTGGGCAGGTCAGCGGCGGAGTTGATGCCTTCGGGGAGGGCGCAGATGCCGTCGAAGTCGGTGCCGATGCCGACGTGGTCGATGCCTGCGACTGAGATGATGTGGTCGAAGTGGGCGATGAGCGAAGAGAGCGGCGGACGCGGGAGGCGCGCGGCGAATTCGCGGTCGAGTCGGTTGGCGATGTGATACGGGACGGGAGTGCCTTTGACGACGTATTCGGCGGCGAGGTCCTTGTGGGCGGCGAGGAGAGCGGGCTTCTGCGCGGCCCAGGCCTGTCGATAGGACTCGTCGATGAAGGCGGGGTAGAAGTTGACCATGCAGACACCGCCGTTGGCGGCAAGGGCGCGGAGCTGGTCGTCGGTGAGGTTGCGCGGAGAGGCGGTGAGGGCGCGGGCAGAGGAGTGCGAGACGAGGACAGGGGCTCGGGTGACGGCGAGGACGTCGTCGAAGGTGCGGTCGGAGACGTGGGAGAGATCGACCATCATGCCGAGGCGGTTCATCTCGGC
>Ga0182030_10025429_pt1 | contig 10791 bp, 9 predicted proteins | sample 812S3MmetaG_FD_121299 | JGI IMG/M metagenome (GOLD analysis project Ga0182030, IMG submission 121299) | Permafrost microbial communities from Stordalen Mire, Sweden - 812S3M metaG (Illumina Assembly) | ecosystem: Environmental > Terrestrial > Soil > Wetlands > Permafrost | place: Sweden... | reverse complement strand
GAAAATGCCCTGTACGACAAAATCGAAGAGGTCGATAGCCAGCACGCGTGATCTCGGAGGAGCCGGCTCGAGTCTGCCACGCAAACTGCCTACTTCCGCAGCATGTTCTTCGCCAGGAACAGCACATTCGCCGGCCGCTCCGCCAGCCTCCGCATGAAATACGGATACCACTCGCGCCCAAACGGAATGTAAACTCGCACGTTGTACCCCTCGGCCACCAGCTTGCGCTGCAGGTCGCGGCGCACGCCGTAGAGCATCTGGAATTCAAACCGGCTCGGCGCGATGTTACGCCGCTTGGCGAAAGCTTTCGCTGCCTCAATCATCTTTTCGTCGTGCGTTGCCAGGCCGTGATAGATCGGCGAACTGAGCAGCTTCCTGATCAGTTTCACGTAGTTCGCATCCACGTCCACCTTGTGCGCGAACGCCACTTCCGGCGGCTCCTTGTAGGCGCCCTTGCACAACCGCACGCGAATCCCATCTTTGATCAGCCGGTCGACATCCATCTGGGAGCGGTGCAAATACGCCTGGATCACGATGCCGATGCTTCCACGCAGATCGGGACGCTTGTTAACCCGCCTCACAATGTCCAGCGTGGTCTGGGTCAGCGACGAGTCCTCCATGTCGATGCGCACAAAGTTGTCCACATACTTCGCGTGCTCCGTCAGGTTGGTCGCGATCGCCTCCGCCAGGCCCGCATCCATCGCAAGCCCCATCTGCGTCAGCTTCACGCTGATATTTGCGTCAAGCTTCCGCTCTGCAATTGCATCCAGCAGCGCGTGATACACATCGGCCGCTTTCTCCGCCTCCTCGGCAGTCGACACGCTCTCGCCCAGCGAATCGAGTGTCACATGCATGCCCTGCTTGTTCACCGACTCAGCCGCGCGTAGCGCATCTTCGATCTCCATGCCGGCGACAAAGCGCGAGCTCAGCTTGTTGCCGATGGAAGAGCGTTCGCAAAAGCGGCGCAAAGGACGATTATGCGAGAGAGCAATAAAAGCGGAACGTAAGACTGGCATCGGACGACTCTGCCGGCGTAATCCGCAGGTTGCGGCGCGGCCGGACACATTAGTTTCGCATAGAGAGCCACGATCCCACGCGGTCGCACATCACCAAAGGAACGGGTCCGCAGTCCAATACGTATCCGCAACGATGTTGTTCGGAGGTTTCGCCCGGATGTTTCATTCGATGCTTCGCTTCTTCTGTGCCGCACTCTTGACGGCGACCGCGTCGGGCTGCCTCGCGCAATCCCTTCCCGTAACTGCGGGTGAGACTCTCAGCGGCAAGCACATCGTTCTGGCGGATGCTGTGCGCGGCCACACCGCGATTCTTGTTGCAGGCTTTAGCCGCGAAGGGGGCGCAGGCACTGGCGATTGGGTGAAGGCCATCCATTTAGACCCCGCTTTTGCAAATGCGACGGTGTATTCGGTGGCCATGCTGGCAGGAGCGCCCGGATTCATCCGCGGAATGATCCGCAGCGGCATGAAGAAGGGGCTCTCGGCGGCCGAGCAGGACAGATTCGTGGTCCTGACCGACGACGAGAAACTGTGGAGAACTTACTTCGACGTAACGACAGACAATGAACCCTACGTCGCACTCCTCGACGCCGAAGGCAAAGTTCGTTGGCACGGCCGCGGTTCTGCCGCGAATTCTGAACCACAGTTGAGGGCCGCGATGCACTGAGGCCGCGATTTGCTTGTCCATCCCTCGGCGGGAGTCCACACCCCGCGGTAAGAACGCTCCGCCGCTTCGCGAATGTCTCGGCGCGTGCCATGGAGATTTGGCGCAGATCGAATCTGCCAAAGCTGCGCGCGAGGGTTTTGAGGCTCGTGAAGCTACGCCGGGACGCGGAGTGAATCTGCATCGTTGCTGGGGCTTGTATACTGCTGGGCAATGCCAAGACAAGTTTGGATGGTTCGTGCTGGAAGGGACTCAGTCTTCATTGATGAGTTCCTCTCCCGCCAGATGATTGCGATCGGTTGGTCAAAGCTTGGGGACTTGTCGAAAGTCCACAGTCGCGAGCAATTCAGCCAACTCGTGGAACGGTCTTGGCCTGAAAACAACAAATTCCAAAACGCTGCGAGCGTTGGGCAGGTTTACCGATTTCGCGAAGAGATCGTTCCGGGTACAACCGTGGTTACTTACGATTCCAATCGCAGAATCTATCACGTGGGGATCGTAACGGGAGAGTATGTTTACCACGCTGAATACGATCCGGAACTCGTCCACACGAAAGCTGTGAAATGGGATAGGGAAATCTCCCGCGACGCACTGTCGGCCGCATCGAAGAACTCTCTGGGATCTATTTCAACGATTTTCTGTCTTTCTGCAGAAGCGGCCGAGGAGTTGCTTTCGAACCGCGGAAATGGCCAGGACGTTCAAGCAATAGACTCAGTTGTCGATGAGATCGAAGGCGAATCCGAAATTCGCAGGGACACAGAACAGCGAGCCCTCGGGTTCTTGCAGGACAAGCTAAGTAAATTGGATTGGGACGAAATGCAGGAACTCGTCGCTGGCGTTCTGCGTGCGATGGGATACAAAACACGCGTGTCACCGGCAGGGCCCGACCGGGGAAGGGACATCATTGCGTCTCCAGATGGTTTTGGCTTTCAGCCGCCTCGCATCGTGGTGGAAGTGAAACATCGGAAGGGCACCATGGGTGCTCCTGAAGTTCGTAGCTTTGTCGGTGGTCTTCGACAGAACGACAACGGACTCTATGTGAGCACCGGTGGGTTCACGCGCGAGGCACGATACGAAGCGGATCGCACAAATCAGAACCTAACACTGATGGACGCTGATGATCTCGGTAAAGCCATCGTGGAACACTATGATCGAATGGACTCAGAGGCGCGAGCCTTGCTGCCCCTAAAGAAAATCTATTGGCCCGTCTAGAGAGACTCAGCTGAAGCCAATTATCGTCAACAGTATTGATGTGTCAAAGAGTGCCGTAGGAACTGGCGCTGGGCAAGTACGGCATGCAGCCTGCCGATCATCTCGTCTCGTTTTTGATTCTGTGTACCATGCATTGCTCCACGAGGTCGACGATTCCGGCATCGCGCCTTGCGGCTCTTCGCTCATATCTTACCGGCCTCCAGCATCTTCTGTTTGGAGACCGTCTCGGAACGGAAGCCGATCTGGCGCCTGGGCCTCTCCGGAGGCTTCGTCAGCGCGTGGATTGCGTCGATGATTTCCTCGATTGCCTCTTCATATGTTTCCAGGCGTCGTTCCAACTGGGCAAATTTGGCGGCGATCACCTTGTGCGACGCGAGCGTCTCACGCAGGCGCACGAAGGCGCGCACTACAAAGATGCTCATCTCCACTGCGCGCGGGTAGTTGAGTACGCTGGCAGCCATGATGGCTCCGTGCTCGGTGAAGGCGTTCGGCAGGTAACGTCGTCCGCCACGGGAACTGTTTGAGATCACAGTTTGTGATCTCAAAACTTCGCTTTCTTTGGCTGTGAGCTGAAAGACGAAATCTCGGGGGAAGCGCCCCTCGTTCCGCTTGACTGCTTGATTGAGAGCGCGGACTTCGACGCCATAGAGCACCGCCAAGTCGGAGTCGAGAGGGACTTTCTGGCCACGAACAAGACGAATTTGATTCTCAATCGGTTTCGGTACGAGGGCGCGTTTTCCGGTCATTCTGCCTCCTGGTTTGAGATCACAAACTGTGATCTCAAACTTCACTCCACCCGGAACAACGCGCACCCATGCGGCGCAAGCACAACATGCAAAGCTTTCGCCCGCGGAATGCGCTTCTGGTTCCAGATGTCGAAAGCCGCATGTGGCTTGTCTTCCAGGTGAAAGACCATCCAGGGTAGGTCCGAAGTCGACGGCTCGTCCTGCAGATTGAAGACCGCCAGATACTGGTGGCTCCGCGTGCGCGCATACCAATAGCGCTGCGGGAACGCATCGGTCTTGCCGTCCTTGAGCGGCATCAGTCCTTGGCCGCTCTCAATCGAGCGCTGGTTGATTTCGAGCGCGCCTTTGTTGGTGATAAGCGAGCGTGTGAAGTCGTCTAACTTGCTCAGGTTGGTTCCCAGAATCAGGGGTGAGCGCGAGATGGCCCAGAGAGTGAACTCGGTGCGCTGCTCGTCCGGCGTGTAGCGGGACTGTCGCGGCTCACCCCATCCGGGATGCGGTGTGAGCGAACCTTCAGGCAGCATGTCTTCATCGGGCCATGCGCCCGGCTTGACGAAGGGCGCCCACTCCGCGAGCCGATCAAAGGCATCGCGCACCCCAAAGGGAAACTCGGTCTCACCGGGTTTGTGCGCGGCGCTCCATACATCCCAGTGGTCGTCGGAGATCCGCCACATCTGCGCGTACTTCGCGACTTCGGCCGCGTGGTCAAGCTGCGTCGGTCCCGGAGACAGGCTCAGCAGAATCGGCCGGCCGGTCTTCTTGATGGCTTCGGCGATCTGGCGAATTTCGGTGGGGCGATAGGGGTGGTCCGAGATGCAATCGACTTTGATGTAGTCGAGTCCCCACGAGGCATAGAGCTTGAGCATGGAGTCGTAGTAAGCCTGTCCGGCTGCGTTGTCGCGCACACCCCAGTTGCCTTCGTCCCATGGGCAGGGGGAATCCTTATCGGCTGCGTCGGCTGCGTGAAAGCTGGAGCCGGCGACGGGCAGATTCTGATCGACAACGCCGCGTGGAATGCCGCGGACGATGTGAATGCCAAACTTGAGGCCCTGCGCGTGGACCCAATCGGCGAGCGGCTTGAAACCCGCTCCGTTCGCGGCGGAGGGGAACCGGCTCGTTACCGGGATAAGGATGCCGTTCGCGTCCCACACGTATTTGCGGGTCTCGACTTTGTCGGCGAAGGGATCCTGCATATACCAGCCCTCGTCGATCACCGAGTATTCCCAGCCGTATTGTTTCAAGCCGGCGAGCACCGTTGTATTAGCCCGGTAATCGGCCTCGTCGATGGTGAGGCCATAGGCGTCCCAGCTGTTCCAGCCCATGGGCGGGGTGCGCGCCAGCTTTTCGGCAGCTCCGAAGGTCTGGCCCGAACCGAAGAGCAGGAGAAGTAGAATTACAGCGGCGGATAAAGTGCGTGGAAACATGCGGAAACGTATACCACATTCGGCCCGTATTTGGCGGTCAGGGATGGGGTTTGGGGTGCATTCTCAGCGACATGGCTTCGAATGAAGTGATGCGCCTCACGTCCAAATGGGCCTATAATGCTGTCGAATCAAAATAACAGCTGCCAGATGCCTGCCCCGACGACACCTGCAACTGAGGAGAGTGTCATGCTGAAGCCATACCTGCTTATTTGTGCAGCGGCCTTGTTCTCGATCGCTCCGTCAACTGTCTCGGCAGCCCCGCCGCAGGATGCGGCCGCCAAAGGTTCCACGAAAGTGACCGCTGACTCCCAGGCCAAGGCAAAGAAACTCTACGCGCGCGATTGCGCACTTTGTCACGGCGAAACGGGGGACGGCAAAACCGATCTCGCGAAGGACATGCAACTGACGATGGTCGATTGGTCTGACTCCAAAACGCTGGCGAACAGGCAGGACCAGGAACTCTTCAAGATCATTCGGGACGGCAAGGATAAGATGCCTGCCGAGGACCCCGGCAGGGCCAAGGACGAAGAGGTCTGGAACCTGATCGTTTATATCCGCAGCCTCGGAAAGGCTCAGCCCGCTGCGCCAGCGACGCCGACTACGGCGACCACGGCTCCGGCGCCTGGCAACTAGGGTCGGTTCCCATTACTGGGATTGATGGTGTTCTGCCCCGGCGCGCAACGTGGGAGCATACCTTTATTCCAAATGGTTCGCGCTGGTTTTCGCGATCACACTTCTTCGAAATAATCTGCAAACGACGCCAAACACCGGTGGTAATTGTCACAATTGTTCCACGTGGAACAATTTCTGGCGATTGCGACGTCCACGGGTTGCCACGCGAAGCTTTTGCCTGGAAGGCTAGTCCCAATAATTGTTCCACGTGGAACAATTTTCGAGATCGACTGTCCGCCCCTCCGTTCCGCCCAAGCTCGTGCGATAAGCTGATGCGGGGGTGTGGTTGATGCGATTGCGCGATTGGAGCCGTGCGGTTTTTAGTAGTTGGTTGTTACTTCCGGGGCTGGCGCTCGGGTCGATGTTCGCCGCGGGCCAGGATGCCGCAACGAACGCGGCGCTGCCGGTTATTCACGTCGACAACGGCGCGAATTCAGACGCAGCTCAAAAAGCCCATTACGTCGTTCTCGTTTCGCTCGATGGCTTCCGCTGGGACTACGCAAAACGCGATGGCGCCACGCACCTGTTAGCACTCGGCAAACAAGGCGTCTGGGCGCCCGAAGGCATGTTGCCGAGCTTCCCTTCGCTGACATTTCCAAATCATTTCACCATCGTGACCGGGTTATATCCCGAGCATCATGGATTGGTTGCCAATAGCTTCTACGATCCGGCTAAGCAGGCGCGCTACGCGATTAACGATTCGGCTGCTGTTACCGATGGAGGTTGGTACACTGGTACACCGTTGTGGAGCTTGGCGGAGAGCCAGGGTATGCGCACGGCGTGTTTTTTCTGGCCGGGATCGGAAGCGAAGATTGCCGGCTATCGGCCCACTTATTATCTGCGCTTCGATAACAAAATCGATGACAACGCGCGTATCGACCAGGTGCTGGCGTGGCTGCATCTGCCTGACGCGGACCGCCCACATTTCATCACCCTCTACTACGACGAGCCCGATCATGAAGGCCATCAGTACGGGCCGGACGCGCCCGAGACAAAAGCTGCGGTCGTGAAAGTGGACAAGCTTGTCGGTAAGCTGAAAGAAGGGCTGAATGCGACCGGGCTGCCCATCGATTTGGTTGTCGTCAGCGATCACGGCATGGCGAAGGTACAGGGGGACTGGATAAATCTAGACAAGTTCGCCGACCTCACGGGTTTCGAAACTGCAGGCTCGCTCCTATACGGGAAAACCGAGGAAGATGCAGCGCGCGTCTACAACCAGCTGAAGAAGGCGTCCTCGCAATTCGTAGTGTATCGGCGTAAAGATGTCCCGGGTGAGCTGAATTTTCGCGACAATCCGCGCGAGGGCGACCCGGTGGTCATTGCGACCGGTCCCTTCCTCATTCGCGCCCACGGGCCGCCTGCCGGTAAACCGGAATCCACGCCACCCGTCGGTATGCACGGCTACGACCCGGATAAGATGCCGGAGATGAAGGCGAGCTTTTATGCGGCTGGCCCCGACATTCTCCCAGGCCACACTGTGCGCCCATTCGAGAATGTCAATCTCTATCCATGGCTCGCCCATTTGCTCGGACTGACTCCCCCGAAATCCGATGGAAGCTTGAACGTGCTGGCTGGAACGCTGCGCGATGGCGGCGGCGCGCCCGCGAATTAGTAGCATCCTCCGATTGGGGAACGTTATGTCAGGGAACATAGTTTTAGGAATTGACGGCGGTGGAACGCGCACACGCGCCTCCATTGTCGAGGGCGAGAAAGTTCTCGCGTTTGCCGAGAACGGATCGATCAAACGTTTGCGGGTGGGCGTCGAAGCCGCCGATACCAACCTGCGTGCGATTCTCAAAGATGTATTTGCCCACGCGGGTGTGAAGGGCGTGTGTGCTGCTTCCGTAGGCGTCGCCAGTTCGAAGATGCCGGGTGTGGCGGAATGGATCAGCGAGGTCCTTGGGGAATTCGGCGCGACCAAGGTTGAGATTGTCGGCGATGAAGTGATCGCACTCGATGGAGCTTTCAAGGGTGGACCGGGCATTCTGCAGATAGCCGGTACCGGATCGAACTGCATTGGCAGGGCCCCAGACGGCAGCCGCGAAAGCGCTGGTGGGTGGAGCTCGCGGCTTGGTGATGAAGGTTCGGGTTATTGGATCGGGCTGCACGCCGTGCGTCGCGCCCTAAAGGCATATGACCGCGAAGAACCGACCCGTGTGCTTGAGACAGTCGGACACCTCTGGGGAACTAACACGATTGATCAGCTGGTGAATATGGGCGATGGCACGCCAGGACCGGATTTTGCTGCGCTCGCGCCAGCCATCAGCAAGCTTGCCGAAGACGGAGATCTTATTGCCGCAGGCGTAATGGCGCAGGCGGCTTCCGACCTGGTGGATTCGGTCCTGCTTGTCCGCGCAAAGTTGCGGCGCAAGCATCAGCTCACCGCGGAAGTTCCTGTGGCGTGGATTGGGAGTGTCGTCGGCAAGGCGCGCCTGGTTCGTGAACCATTCTTCGCCGGACTGCGCACCGCAGCTCCGGCGATGCCGATCTGTGAGACCGAGGTTGCGGGGATCGAGGGTGCGATATGGCGCGCGCAATGGTTGGCCGAAAAGTTCAGTTAGGTTTCCGAGCGCGCGATTTCACATTGAAGATCGTGCTTTCCCACCCAAGCAGAGCTTGGATGGGGCACCCAAAGTTTTCAGCGCTCGATGCCGAAATTCTCTAGGAAATGGAAATTGGCTGACCACGGACGACCGATCCGACAAGATGACCTTCCACATCCACGGCGACAAGATCGGCTGACTGACCGATTGCGATCGATCCAACTTGCTCGGTGAACCCGGTCATTGCGGCTGGATTCGCTGTCATCAGGCGTATGCCCTGCTCCACAGTCGCACCGGTGAATCGGACAAAGTTGGCAAGTGCGCGATCGAGGGTGAGCACGCTGCCTGCGAGCACACCGTTGGCGGTGGCGCGGCCCTTTTCCACCTGTACGGCAAAACCGCCGAGCTTGTATTCGCCATCGGGCATCCCCGCAGCGCTCATCGCATCCGTTATGAGGATGGCGCGCTCGGGACCCTTGGCGCGCCACCAGAGCTTCACCATCTCCGGCGCGTTGTGAATGCCGTCGCAGATGATTTCTGCGTAGAGAGAGTCAGTGGTCAGGACGGTTCCAAGAATGCCGGGCTCGCGATGATCGAGTAGGCGCATGGCGTTGAAAGTGTGCGTGGCGCTGACCGCGCCGGCGCTGATTGCTGCTCGCGTCTCAGTTGCGTTCGCATCGGAGTGACCGATTGAGATGCGGACCCCACGCGCGGTTGCGTGCGCAGCGAGTTCTGTCGCACCGGGCAATTCCGGCGCCAGCGTCATGAGGCGCACATGGCCTTCTCCGGCGTCGTATAGCTTGTCGAACGTCGCGATATCGGGTGCGAGGAGATGCGCCGCCGGCTGCACACCGCGTTTCGCATGAGAGAGAAACGGCCCTTCGAGATGGATGCCGATGGGGCGCGCGCGGCCAGCGACTGGCGGCTTCGCGATGAGTTTTGCGAGTTCCGCAACGGATTTGAGCGTGGTGTCGAGCGGCGCGGTGACAGTGGTAGCAAGAAAGCTGCCTGTTCCGCGTGTCGCCAAAAACGTGCTGATGGTGTCAAGCGCATCCGGTGTCGCTTCCATCACGTCATGCCCGGCTGCTCCGTGGAAATGCACATCAAAAAAGGATGGAGCCAGCAACGCGCCGGGAAAGTCGAGAACCTGCGCGCCAGCTGGTTGTTCACTTGAATTGTTGCTTGTGATGGATTGGATGTGCCCGTCTTCCACTGTGACGATCGGGCGCTGAATCAAGCTGCTCCCGTCCCACAACCTTGCTGCGGTGATGACCGTACGCATGCCTTCGATTATTGCAGGCACCACAGGGTAAGGCGGAATTCGCTGGATCGAACCAAGGCCGTGCGCCGTTTGTAACATTTGTGTGACATTGGGCGCCGACGCGTCCTGCTATCGTTCTACCCATGTTCGTCAAGACTCAGATAATCGTTTTCCCACTGGCGGCCGCGCTCGCTGCCGGCCAGCTCGTTGCCCAAACGCGTGACCTGCCAACCAGCAAGCAACTGATCGAGCCGGTGCCCGGCGCTCCGCAAAAGACCAACAGCCTCCCGATGTCGATTGCGATCTCGCCTGACAAGCGCTACGTGGTTACGGTGAATGCGGGCTTCGGAACGGCAGAGTCGAACTACGACCAATCGCTGGCGGTGGTCGATACGCAGACGGGCCAGATTTCAGATTTTCCCGATCCGCGCACGCTTATTCGAATGAAACAGACTTTGTATTCGGGACTTGCATTCAGCCGCGATGGCATGCATATCTACGCTAGCATCGGGTCGTTGACCGATCCGGAAGGCACGGGCAAGGACGACACGGGAAGCGGCATCGTGGTGTATGGATTCGCCGGGGGCAAAGTGACGCCGGAGCGAATTATTCGCCTGCCGCTTGAGCAGCTCGCGCCGGGACACACGACGCGACTCATCGGCGAAAAGGATGGCGACAAGGGCGTGCCTTTTCCGGCTGCGATTGAAGTGATCGGTAATTCGGGCGCCGAGAAGCTGCTGGTGGCGGAGAACTACTCCGATGATGTGCTGCTGCTGGATGCGGCGAGCGGCGCCATTGAACACCGGTTTGACCTGGCGGAGAGCGATGCTGTCCCGTCGACTTATCCGGGTGCGCTGGCTGTCTCGCAGGACAGCCATCGGGCCTTTGTTGCGTTGTGGAATGCGTCGGAGATCGTTGAACTGGATCTGGCGAAGAATGAGGTGGGCCGCAAGCTGGCGCTGCTGAGGCCAACGAATTCAGTTGCGCCGAGCACACATCCTTGTTCGTTCGCGCTGGCGCCGGACGGAAGAACGCTGTATGTCGCGCTGGCGAATCGCGACGCGGTGGCGGCTGTGAATCTGGGCGGAGATCAGTTTGCGGTGAAGGGGTATTTTGACACGCGCTTGCCGGGGCAGAGTTTTTTTGGCGCTGAGCCGCTGGCGGTGGCGCTGAACGGCAACGGCAGCAGGCTTTACGTGGCCAACATGGCGAGCGACGCGGTGGCGGTGATCGATCCGCGCAAGCTCACGGCAAAG
>Ga0182030_10025428_pt1 | contig 10791 bp, 7 predicted proteins | sample 812S3MmetaG_FD_121299 | JGI IMG/M metagenome (GOLD analysis project Ga0182030, IMG submission 121299) | Permafrost microbial communities from Stordalen Mire, Sweden - 812S3M metaG (Illumina Assembly) | ecosystem: Environmental > Terrestrial > Soil > Wetlands > Permafrost | place: Sweden... | reverse complement strand
GTCTTCATCCTTGCTCAGGACTTCGCCGTCGGCCCGCAGCGTGTTGCCCTCGCGCGGCGCGAAGCGTGCGCTCAATCCGCCGTAGCTCTTGCCGGCTTCCGCCGACCCGCGCAAGGTGACGGGCGCTCCCAGCGCTTCCCACGTGAGTTCCACGTCCATCTCGCGCGCGATGCCCTGCACGGGCAACACAGTCAGGCGCAGATCTTCTTTCACGATGTCCTTGCCGCCGGCTTCCCAGACGTTCTGCGCCCGCAGTGTGCCGCCGCTGGTCACCGGGGGCTTGGCGGAGCGATGCTTCGCCGTGAAGGTCATCCAGAGGTCGTACTTCTTGCCTTCGGTTTCCACCACGGGCCACGCCCAGAATAGCCCGCGGTGATGCCAATGGTCCGTGGGGAAATCGTCCAGCATGGACACGCCCGCAGGAGTGTACACGGGGAAAATATAGCAGCAGCGGCGGCGATCTTCGGGCGCGCCCTGCTTCCACTGCGGGCCGTAGTTGTAGATCAGCGCGGGCTTGCCCCGCTCGCTGAGTTCGACCCGCCCTCCGCCCAGATCCTTCCACGAAAATGGCGGCTGCGCGAAAGCCGGCAGCGCCAAGAGCAGAAAACTAACCGTGCGACGCATTGCGTACCTTTCCCTCGTCCACTTCCACGCCGAGGCCGGCGGCGGTTGGCACGCGCAGCGCGCCGCTCTCCACCTGGAAAGGCTGTTTCAAAAACGACCCCGCCAGGAATTGCGGCCCATTGAGCGCCGCCGGAAATTTCAGCCCGTAGGCGCCAAAAAGCAGCAGCGACGCAGCCAGCGACACATCCGGATCGGTAAGGCCGCTGCCCAGGAACATCAGCTTGTTGCGTTCCAGATATTCCACCTGGCGGCGCGCGTCGAACAGGCCCGCCGTCCTGGCCGGTTTCATGGCCACGCCATCCAGCAGATTCAGCTTGTGGAACTCCTGTAAGTCTGTCACCGAGACGACGCCCTCATCCAGGATGATCGGGAGGGCACCCTGCTTCTTGAGCGCCGCCAGTCCACTCAGATTGTTGGGCGCCACCGGCTGTTCCAGCACGTTCACGCCCGCCTCGCGGAGTTTCGGCGCGATGGTGAGCGCCGTATCGGTGTCGTAGCCGCCGTTGCCATCGGCCCACAGGAAGCAGTCGGGCGCCAGGCGCCGCACTTCTTTGGCCAGCGCGAGATCGAACTTGGGTTCGGGCGCCACCTTGATATTGAAATGGCGATAGCCGCGTCTGCGGCCCTCCGCCATCAGCGGTTCCACTTCTTCGATGGCCTTGACGTTGACGGTCCAACTCAGCGGGATACGCTCCAAGGGCTTGCGGCCCCACAACTCGGGGACGCTCTTCCCGGCGAACTTGCCCACGAGATCGTGCAGCGCCAGATCGAGGCCGGCTTTGGCGATGGGCATCCCGGTGGAAAAAGATGGCGCGATGGTCTTATTCAGGATACGGTGAGCGCCTTCGAGATCCGCGGGGTTCTTGCCGATCAGCGCCGGACCCAGGTAGTTGCGCAGCGCGGAGGTGGCGGACTCCAGCGTCTCGTAGCTCCAGGTGGGCAGCGGCACGCTCTGTCCCCAGCCATAGGTCCCGTCTTCGCAGGTGACCTTGACGAACACCGAGGGCCGCTCGGGTTTGGTAAAGAACTTGAAGTACGCGGTGACCGGATAGCTGAGCGGAAACACCTCGACGGTGCGGATGGGCGCCGCGTGCCTGGCAAGGGCCGGAACTGCGCCGAGCGCGCCCAGAAAGGTTCGCCGCATCATATTTCTCTATCCTACCGCCGCGGGGGGTTGACGACCGGTTGACGACCTGCCCCACCGGCCGGCAAATGACCGTATAAATATAATCAATAGCGAACGCCACTTGCATTTACCAAACTTGTCAGTTACACTCGAATTTCATTCCTCGATGCTCAGTGGATTCACAACCCGGACCCAGTTCCCCACCGCTTACGGTATTTCTGTAGGCATTATTATCAGCATTCTGGTCATCGTACCCGGCCCCGCTTAGGCCTGCCGGAAGCAAGTTCCAAAAGGCCATCAGCGGGGAGAAACTAAACCGGCTGATGGCCTTTTTTGTTTTCCAACGACTTTTTTTCTGAGGCGAACCTTATGTCAACTTTGATGAGCGGCGCGAGAATGCTGGCCGAATGCCTGGCCCGCGAAGGCGTCGATTGCATGTTCGGCTACCCCGGCGGCGTCACGCTCCCGTTCTACGACGTCCTGTACGACCACCAGATCCGTCACGTGCTGGTGCGCCACGAGGAAAATGCCGCCTTCGCCGCCGAAGGCTACGCGCGCGCCACGGGCAAGGTGGGTGTCTGCTGCGCCACCTCCGGCCCCGGCGCCACCAACCTCACCACCGGCCTGGTGGACGCCATGATGGATTCGATTCCCATCGTCGCGATCACCGGACAGGTGACCAGCAAGCTCATCGGCAGCGACGCCTTCCAGGAGGCCGACACGTTCGGCATCACGCGTCCCTGCACTAAGCACAACTACCTGGTCAAGAAGCTCGAAGAACTCCCGCAGATCATTCACGAGGCCTTTTACATCGCCGCCACCGGACGCCCCGGTCCGGTCCTGGTGGATATCACCAAGGATGTCTTGCAGGCGCAGGGTCACTACCAGCCGGTCACATCGATCCACCTGCCCGGTTACAAGGTCTTCACCGAGGGACACACCGGCCAGATCCGGCGAGCCGCGCAACTTATCGAGGAATCCGAGCGGCCGCTCGTTTATTCCGGCGGCGGCATCGTGGCCGCCAACGCATCCGCCGAACTCCGCGAGTTCGTCCGGCTCACCGACGTCCCCGTCGTTACTACCCTGATGGGTCTGGGCTCGCTACCCAGCAGCCACCCCAACTTCATCTCCATGCCGGGAATGCACGGCGGCTTTGCCGCCAATATGGCGCTGTCGGGCGCCGATCTGCTGATCGCCGTCGGCGTGCGCTTCGACGACCGCGTCACCGGCCGGCTGGCCGCCTTCGCGCCGCACGCCAAAGTGATCCACGTGGATATCGACCCCGCCGAAGTGGGCAAGATCCGCACGCCGGAAGTGCCCATCGTGGGCGACGTCAAACGGGTCCTGGCGAAACTCAACAAGCTTCTCGAGGAAACGCCCGCTGAACCCGATGCCAAGCGCAGCGCCGCGCGCAGCGCCTGGTGGCAGCAGATCCGCGCCTGGAAGCTGGAGCACCCCTACGACACGCCCACCAGCGATACCGAGATCAAACCGCAGCACCTGATGGCCGAGATCGACCGGCTTTCGGGCGGCGATGCCATCATCACCAGCGATGTGGGCCAGCACCAGATGTGGGCCGCGCAGCTCTGCCGCTTCAACGAACCGCGCCTCTGGATCAACTCCGGCGGGCTGGGTTCCATGGGCTTCGGACTGCCTTCCGCGGTGGGCGCGCAGTTCGCGCGGCCCGACAAGCTGGTGTTCTCCATCTGCGGCGATGGCGGCTTCCAGATGTCCATCCCGGAACTGGCCACGGTGGCGGGCAACGGCCTGCCCATCAAGATTATCGTGATGAACAACGGCCATCTCGGCATGGTCCGCCAGTGGCAGACGCTGTTCTACAACGACCGGCTCAGTTCGGTCCAGCTAGACGCCTTCCCCGACGCCGAAAAACTGGCCGCCGCCTACGGTTTCAAGGGGCGCACCATCGACAAGCCCTGGGAGCTGGCATCCGCGCTGGAAGAGGCGGTGAAAGAGCCCGGTCCCTACCTGCTTAATGTGAAGGTCACTCCGTTTGAGTGCGTTTATCCCATGGTGCCCGCCGGCGGCGCCATCAATGAAATGGTGCTCGGCCCGCCGCAACCGGTGGCCGTCCCCGCGAAGTAGGACAGGCCTCCGGCCTGTCCTCTAAAGGATCACATATGCTGCAGATCATCTCATTACTGCTCGAAAACAAGCCCGGCGCGCTGATGCGCGTTACCGGCCTGCTCTCCCAGCGCGGCTACAACATCGAAAGCCTCACGGTGGCGCGCACGCTGGATCCCGAACTCTCCCGCATGACGATCGTGGTGGACGTCGATTCCCTGCAGCGCGCCCAGGTCATCAAGCAGATGAACAAGCTCATCAATGTGCTGCAGGCCAACGACCTCACGGAGAGTCCCGCCGTCATCCGGGAACTGGTTTTGCTGCGAATTCGCACGGCGCAGGAAAGCCGCACCGCGGTTCTCAAGGAAGCCGAGATCTTCGGCGGACGCGTGGTCGATTCGGGGGTGGAAGGCTATGCCATCGAAGTCACCGGCGACCCCGAAAAGCTGGGCGAATTCGTCGATGTGATGAGCGCCTACGGCGAAGTCGAGGTCACGCGTTCCGGCGCCCTTGCCATCGCCTTGGATTCCAAAAAGCTGCGTCTCCAACCCCCGGTTTCCACCGTGGGAGTCACGCCAATACAAAAATAACTCTGGAGCCCCTTATGCCAAATCGTTACTACGAAAAAGACGGAAATCTCGATTACCTCTCCGGCCGCACGGTCGCCATCATCGGCTACGGCAGCCAAGGTCACGCCCACGCCCTCAACCTCCGCGATTCCGGCGTCGATGTCGTCGTTGCCGAGTCTTTCCCCGCCAGCATCGCCAAGGCGGAAGCCGCCGGACTCAAGGTGATGTCTGCCGCCGAGGCGGCGAAAATCGCCAGCGTGGTCATGATCCTCGTCCCGGACCACATCCAGGCCGATCTCTACAACCGCGATATCGCCCCGCACATGACCGCCGGCAAGACGCTCATGTTCGCGCACGGCTTTAACATCCACTTCGGCCAGATCACTCCCCCGGCCGATATCGATGTCAGCATGATCGCGCCCAAGGCCCCCGGCCACCGCGTCCGCGAACTCTTTACCGAAGGCGTCGGCGTCCCCGCCCTCGTCGCCGTCTACCAGAACGCCACCGGCCAGGCCCTGGAACGCGCCCTGGCTTACGCGCTGGCGCTCGGCTGCCTCAAGGCCGGCGTGATCGACACCACCTTCCGCGAAGAGACGGAAAGCGACCTCTTTGGCGAACAGGCTGTCCTCTGCGGCGGAACCTCCGAGCTCATCCGCGCCAGCTTCGAGACTCTGGTGGAAGCCGGCTACGCCCCGGAGATCGCCTACTTCGAATGTCTCCACGAACTCAAACTGATTGTGGACCTCATCCAGGAAGGCGGCCTCAGCTACATGCGCTATAGCGTCAGCGACACCGCCGAATATGGCGATTACACGCGCGGCCCGCGCATCGTCAACGCTCAGACCCGCGCCGAGATGAAGAAAATCCTCGCCGAAATCCAGTCCGGCGAATTCGCCAAACAGTGGATCGACGAGAACAAATCCGGCCGTCACAATTTCCTCGCCATGCGCCATGCCGCTCAAACCGACCAGCTCGAAACCGTCGGCAAGAGCCTGCGCGACATGATGCCATTCCTCAAGAAGAAAAAGGAAGTCGGCGTTCCGGTAGCCTAATCAATCGGAGCCGCGACCGTGAGGGACCGGAGCGGCTCCTCTCAACGCCTGGCAGTGTGAATTCCAATGAAAATCCATACCTTCGACACCACTCTCCGGGATGGCACTCAAGGCGAGTCCATCTCTTTCTCCGTGGACGACAAGCTCATCATTGCGCAGAAGCTGGATGAGCTGGGTATCGATTATATTGAGGGCGGCTGGCCTGGCAGCAACCCCAAAGACCAGGAGTTTTTCAAGCGCGCCGCCGAACTGAAGCTGCTCCACTCCCGGCTGACCGCATTCGGGAGCACGCGATTCGCCAAGAACCCGGTCCATGAGGACCGCAACGTGCGCGCCCTGGTCGAAGCCGGTACCCCCGTCGTCGCGATCTTCGGCAAGACCTGGGACCTGCACGTCAAACGAGCCCTCGGCATCACCGAGGACCACAATCTCGAACTCATCTCCGATACCGTCCGCTACATCAAGGACCACGGCAAGGAGGTGGTCTACGACGCCGAGCATTTCTTCGATGGCTACATCGCCAACCCCGATTATGCCCTGCGCACCCTGGAGGCCGCGCACAAGGCCGGCGCCGACGTCCTCTGCCTGTGCGATACCAACGGCGGCACGGTCACCCCGCGCCTGGTCGAAATGGTCGCCGAGGTGCGCCGCCGCTTCGATGGAGTCATCGGCATCCACGTGCACAACGATGGCGATCTCGCCGTGGGCAACACCCTGGCCGCCGTGGAAGCCGGTGTGACGCATGTGCAGGGCTGCATGAACGGCTACGGCGAGCGCTGCGGCAACGCCAACCTGGCCAGCGTCATCGCCAACCTGGAACTGAAGCTCCACCACACCACTATCGGACGGGAGAAGCTCGCCGGTCTGGCAGGCGTCTGCCGGTTCATCGCCGAACTGGCCAACCTTCCGCTGCGCAACGACCAGCCCTTCGTGGGCAAGAGCGCCTTCGCCCACAAGGGCGGCGTGCACGTCAGCGCGGTGCTCAAGGACTCCACCACCTACGAGCACATCAAGCCGGAACTGGTCGGCAACCGGCAGCGCGTGCTGGTCAGCGATCTCTCCGGCCGAGGCAACATCATCTACAAGCTGAAACAGCACGGTCTCGCCGGCCGCCTGGAAGAGGACACGCGGCGCGTGCTGCTGGAGCGCATCAAGCAGATGGAGTACGAAGGCTACGAACTGGAGGCCGCCGAAGGCACGTTCGAACTGCTGGTGAGGGAAGCTCTCCGCCCCGGCGTGCAGTTCTTCGACGTGGAGAGCTACGAAGTTTTTACGCGGGCGGCCGGCAGCACCTCCACTTCGACGGCGACCGTGACGGTGCGGGCGCAGGACGACATCCACACAGCCACCGCATCCGGGCACGGCCCCTTCGACGCCCTGCACGTGTGCCTGCGCAAGTGCCTGGCCAAGCTCTATCCGCAAATTGCCAAGGTAAGGCTGACCGACTACAAAGTGCGCGTGCTGGATTCGCATAAGGGCACGGCGGCCAACGTGCGCGTGCTGATCGAATGGAGCGACCATCAGCGCAGCTGGAGCACGGTGGGGGTCAGCGAGAACGTGATCGAGGCTAGCTGGAAAGCACTGGTAGACGCCATCCGGCTGGAGTTGATGCGTCTCATGGAGAAAGACGAGACTGTCGAAAAGACCGTGGAAGACTACTGCTGGGGGGTCTGAGGGCAGCGGCTGCCGGAACACGGGCACTTAGAAATGCCTGGAGCGATTAGCAGTGACGGGCGGCCCGAGGCTCTTCACTTGGCGCGTGGAGCGGGAGTCCCTGACGTACCATTCAGGGTTGGAGTCTTGGCGAAATACAGGGCGACGGCGCGGTCGATATTCACGCGGGTCATCCGCACCGGGCGGCCTTCGTATTCGCTGATGGCTTTCACCAGGCGGTAAATATCCATCGGGTAGCAGGCGCGCAGCACCTGCGCGGTGTAGGCCAGGCAGCGCTCCCGGAGGTATTCGGCGCTCCCGGGCTCGGTCGGCACCTGGTGCGCCTGCATCACCCGGCGGAAAATTTCGCCGAAGACATCGGCGCTGATGTCGTCCACCAGCACTTTGGTCTGTATGCGGCGAAGAAACGCCTCATCGGCGAGATCGTGGGGATTCAGGTTGGTGGAGAACACCACCATCAGTTCGAACGGTATCTTGAACTTCATGCCGGAGGCGAGCGTGAGGTAATCGATGCGCCGGTCGAGGGGGACGATCCAGCGGTTCAACAGATCGCGCGGATGCACCATTTGCCGGCCGAAATCATCGATGACCAGGATGCCGTTGTTGGCCTTCATCTGGCAGGGCGCCACGAAGACGCGAGTAGATTCGTCCAGGCGGAGTTCGAGCATGGCGGCCGAAAGCTCGCCGCCCATAGTGATGCACGGGCGCTCACAGACCGCCCAGCGCGGATCCAGCATGTCGTCGTGAAACGGGACCATTTTGTGGACCACGGGGTCGAACAGAGCGATGATGTGGCCATCCACTTCCACCGCATAGGGCACCACCACCATGTCGTGATAGATCCGCAGCAGCCGTTCGGCGATGCTCGTCTTGCCGTTTCCTGTGCCGCCGTAAAGGAACAGCGATTGGTGGCCGATAAGCGATGGGCCAAGCTGATCGAGCAAGGCATCGGGAAGGACCAGGTCGTCAAAAGCCTGGCGCAGGCTTTCGCGGCTCAAACGGACATGCGCCGCCTGTGCCTTCACCACTTTCAGATATTGCTGGATCGAAACCGGCGCCGGTCCCACGTATTGGCAGACTTCGTTGCGCCCGGCGGCCTGCGCCCGTCCGCCCGCCGTCAGGGTGAACGAATAATCGTTGCCCGTCATCCCCTTCACGTCCAGCAGTTGTTGATTGCGGAACTGATGGAAGAGCGTCTCCAGCACGGGGAAAGACAGCTTCAGGGTCTCGTTCAATCGCGCCAGGGTCGCCGAGCCGTGAAGCCACAGGTAGCGGAGAATCAGGTCGGCGGCGACAGAGCGTGGTATCCCCAAATCCTCCACGCGATCCGGCACGGTAGGCCAGAAATCTTGCCGGAGGGTAGGCGCCGCTGCTTGCTCGAGCATCATCCGTTACGGAATATACACGAGCCCCGCGGCAGAGTACCAGTACCCAAATGGATAACGTAAAGCGGGCGTGCTCTTAGATATATCCAAGGATAACGTTACGACGTCTGGATGAGGACTTATGCCACGCGGGCCATTTCCACGATGGTGCGCGTGCCCAACGCGTCGGGAAGTTCGTAGCGCTCGACGATGCGCCACCGGAGGCGGCGTTTGGCGGTCTCCGCTGCGGCATCGTCGATTTCCACCGCCGCATCCGGACCCTTATAGAGCAGCACGCGGGCGCCGCCGCGCAGCGCCGGGGCAAAGAGCGGCGCGGCGCGGTTCAACGGGGAGACGGCGCGCGCCGTGACGATGGCCACGCGGTGCGTATTCAGCCACTCCTCGGCCCGTTGGGCGCGCACTTCGACATTGGGCAGGGCCAATTCCCGCACCACCGATTCCAGGAAGCGCGCCTTCTTCTGGGTGGACTCGAGCAGGGTGAACCGGGTCTCGGGCAGCACCAGCGCCAGGGGGATGCCGGGGAATCCGGCACCGCTCCCGGCGTCGGCCACGCTGTCGGCGCCCGCGAACAGACGCCAGGGCAAGACCGAATCGACCACGTGTTTGATGGCCGCCTCGCGCGGGCTCACGATGCGCGTCAGGTTGAAATGCCGGTTGGCCTCGACGATCAGATCGAGATGGCGGGCCGCTCCCGCGATACACTCCTCGCGGAAAGGCAGATCGGCAGGCAGAAGCTGGCGCAGTTCGTCGGCGAAAGACACGTGATCCCATGATCGCAAAAGCGGCCGGGACAGACCATCGCCTTGCTTGGTCATGGCTCGCGCTTCGCTAGAACACGCGGTTGACAGGTTCGAAAAACCACCCTACGAATCGCTGTCCCGGTGGCGCCGCTGGTGGGGCAGGCGGGGTACCCTCTGGGTCCGCCTGCCAACCCGGGGGCTCGATTGGTGGGGCAGGCGAAAGCGCCTGCCCCACCTTGCCTGCCCCACCATTTTTCATGAAATTTCGCGGGCGGAACGCCCATCCCAACAGACGACAAAAACCGATCGTCTGTCCCACTGCCGTTACACTGAAGATGGACGATGGTGGCTGCGGAATCCGGAAGTGTCGCGGTGCTGGCCGAGAAGCCCTCGGTGGCGCGCGACATCGCGCGCGTGCTGGGCGCGAACGGCAAAGGGGACGGGTACCTCCACGGCAATGGGTACGTGGTCACCTGGGCCATCGGTCACCTGGCCGCGCTGGCGCAACCGCACGAGATCCATGGGCCCTGGCGCCAGTGGAGCCGTCACCTGCTGCCCATGCTGCCGGAGCAATGGCCGCTGGTAGTCTACGAGAAGACCAAGGACCAGTTCGAGACGGTCAAGCAGATCCTCAATTCGCCCAAAGTCTCGCGAGTGGTGTGCGCCACCGACGCGGGCCGCGAGGGCGAACTGATTTTCCGCTATATCTACGAGGCCGCGCAATGCGCCAAGCCGGTCAGCCGCCTGTGGATCTCGTCGCTCACCCCGGAGGCCATCCGCAAGGGCTTCGACGCGCTGCGTCCGGCCGCCGATTACGATTCACTGGCCGATGCGGCGCACGGGCGCAGCCGCGCCGATTGGCTGGTGGGCATGAACCTCTCGCGCGCCTACTCGCTGGCTTACGACGATGTGCTCTCGGTGGGCCGGGTGCAGACGCCGACGCTCGCCATAGTGGTGGAGCGCGAACTGGCGGTGCGCCGGTTCGTCCCGGAGGACTACCTGGAAGTGGTGGCCACATTCCGCCCCACGGGCGCCCCGCAAACCAGCGCCTATCAGGGCACCTGGTTTCGCGAACGCGGCGCGGCGCCCGCCGCTGCCGGCGCCGACAAGGAATCGCTGCAGCAGGCCATGCGGCTGCCCGCCGATGGCGAAGAGGCGCGGCGCATCGCGGCCCGGGCGCGCACCGGGCAGGCCGCCATCGAATCCGTGGAAGCCCAGACCGAGCGCATGGCGCCGCCGGCGCTCTACGATCTCACCGAACTGCAGCGCCACGCCAACCGCCTGTTCGGCTTCAGCGCGCAGAAGACGCTCGATATCGCACAAGCTCTCTACGAACGCCACAAGCTGATCAGCTATCCGCGCACCGATAGCCGGCACCTGTCCGAGGACGTGGCGCGGACTCTCCCGCGGGTGGTCGCCGCCATTGCCGGGCAGTATCGTGACCAGCTTGCGCCCGGCACCGGAGAGCGTCCGCTGGGCCGCCGCTTCGTGGACGATTCCAAAGTCACCGATCACCACGCCATCATTCCCACCACCACG
>Ga0182030_10025427_pt1 | contig 10791 bp, 5 predicted proteins | sample 812S3MmetaG_FD_121299 | JGI IMG/M metagenome (GOLD analysis project Ga0182030, IMG submission 121299) | Permafrost microbial communities from Stordalen Mire, Sweden - 812S3M metaG (Illumina Assembly) | ecosystem: Environmental > Terrestrial > Soil > Wetlands > Permafrost | place: Sweden... | reverse complement strand
ATCCAGGACCGCATCGGGCCGAACCGAGCCGTCATCAAGATCTTCGGCATGGAGATCCGCGTCGCGGGCCTCCTGCACACGGCCGCCGACGGGTTGAAGTTCTTCACGAAGGAAGACTTCACCCCCCCCAAGGCCGACAAGCTCCTCTTCATGCTGGCGCCGATCATGTCGCTGGCGATGGTCTTCACGCTGGTGGGGACCATCCCCTTCGGCGACACCATCTGCCCGCACGAGTTCCACGTGCGCTGGCCGGAGTTCTGGTTCGGCCCCGCGGTGGAGCGCCTGGGCACGTGCTCGGCGGACGTGAAGACCGGCTACTTCCCCATCGACCTCATGATCGCGCCGCTTGGCGTGGGCATCCTCTTCGTCTTCGCCATGGCAGGGCAGGGGATCATCGGCGCGGCGATCGCCGGCTGGTCCAGCGACAACAAGTTCAGCCTGATGGGCGCTCTCCGCGCGGCCAGCCAGATGGTCTCCTACGAGGTCACGCTGGGGATGTCGCTCGTCGGGGCGATGATGGTCTACGGAACGGTGCGCCTCGACGACATGGTCCGCTGGCAGTCCGAGCACGCGTGGGGCATCTTCGTACAGCCGCTCGCGTTCTTCCTCTTCTTCACGGCCGCCGTGGCCGAGAACAAGCGCATCCCGTTCGACCTGCCGGAGGCCGAGAGCGAGCTCGTCTCCGGGTACTTCACCGAGTACGCCGGCATGAAGTTCGGGATGTTCTACTTCGCGGAATACGCGGAGGTCGTCACGAGCTCCATGCTGCTGGTGACGATCTTCCTCGGTGGGTGGGCGCTGCCGTTCTTCCACCGCGACGGGCTGACGATCGCCTTCGGCACGACGACGCTCGTGAGCGCCCCCATCGCTCACTTCTGGATGACGATCATCAACGTCCTCGCCTTCTTCGGGAAGGTGCTGGTCGTCTGCTGGGTGCAGGTCGTCGTGCGCTGGTCGCTGCCGCGTTTCCGCTACGACCAGCTGATGAAGCTCGGGTGGAAGCTGCTCTTGCCGGCGTCGCTGGCGAACATCCTGGTCACCGGCGTGGTGTGGCTTGCGCTCGACAAGGCGGGCGGCTCGGCGAGCGACGGGCTCAAGGTGGCGGGCGACGTCACGCAGGCTTGCATCGTCGTCGTCGTCACGTACTTCCTCATCCGCGGCGTGGCTGGGTACTTCGCTCCGGTGAAACACCAGCGCGACCTCGTCGGGTCGTCGGCTGCCTTCGCCGCCAAGGGCGGCGGTACCAAGTCCGCCGCGATGCAGTCCTGAGAGGTTCCCATGGCGACAGCTGCATTCCCCAAGAAGCCCCCGGCGCCGACGAACGCGGCGCCCGTCGACTACGCGCCGCGTAACCTCGAGGTGAAGAGCTACCTCCCGGAGATCTTCCGCGGCGTCGGCGTCTCGATGCGTCACTTCTTCGAGAACACCCGCGAGATGGTGCGCGGCAAGCGCCCCGACCCGGTGCTCGACCGGTACGACGACGGGATCACGACCATCTCGTACCCGGAGCAGAAGCGTCCCTATCCCGAGCGATTCCGCGGCGTGCACCGGCTGACGACGCGCGACGACGCCAGCATGCGCTGCGTCGCCTGCCTGTGCTGCTCCACGGCGTGCCCGGCGCAGTGCATCTTCATCGAGGCTGGGGAGTACCCCGAGGGCGACAAGCGGCGGGGCTACGAGCGCTACCCGGTCAAGTTCGTGATCGACGAGCTGCGCTGCATCTTCTGCGGCTACTGCGTCGAGGCTTGCCCGTGCGACGCCATCCGCATGGACACGGGGATGCACGCCGCGCCTTACGACTCGCGTGACCAGTTCATCTACGACCGGGACCTGCTCCTCTCCATGGAGGGTCGCGACGGCTCGCACCAGACCCAGAACCCCCGGCACGAGCCCGGGGAGCCCTCCCACCCGGGGCTGTCGCGCGACCACTCCTCCCACTGAAGAGACGCAGGGGAGAGGCGAAAAGCCCAGGCAAGACGCCCTGGTTGTGTGTAGATCCGGGCCGGGGGCATTCGCTACCATCGGCCGCCATTCCGCCGTGGGGTGCACACCAAGATGAACATGAGAGCGAGCTTGCGAGCGACTTGTCTGGGCCACGCTCCCGAAGGGAGGCTGGCGTGAATCCGACGATCGACATTCTCCGCGCCGAGCTCGAGCGCCTCTTCTCGCTCGACGAGATGACCTCGATGAGCCAGCACCTGCTGGGCCTCGATCCGATCGACGTCGGCGGGGCGACAGCCAAGGCGAGCTTCGCCAAGGCGCTCACGGAGCGCTGCGTCGACGGGGACCGCATCGACGCGCTGGTCGACGTCATCCTGGTCTCCCGCCAGGGGGTCGACCCCCGCGTGCGCGACGTGGCGGGCCTCTACGGCCGGGAGGAGCTGGCGCCCGGCAAGACGCTGGGCGAGTTCGCCATCCTCAAGAAGCTCGGCGACAGCGAGATGTCCACCGTGTACCTCACGCGGCGTGGCACCGAGGAGCGGGTCCTCAAGGTGCTCAAGCGCGAAGCCTGTCGCGACAAGCGCGCGGTGCAGCGGCTGCTCACGGCGAACCGGCTCGTCGCGAGCGTGGATCACCCGGGTCTCCCCAAGGGGATCGACGCCGGAGAGACCGACGGCGCCTACTGGATCAGCTACGTCCACGTCGACGCGCAGACGCTGAGCGCTCGGTTCGCGCGAACCGGGCCGTCGCACATCAACGAGCTCAAGCCCACGCTCCACGCCATCCTCGAGCCGCTGGCGGCGCTGCACCAGGCGCGCATCGTCCACGGGGACCTCAAGCTCGAGAACGTGCTCGTGGGACGCAGCCCCGAGGGCGGCCTCCGCGTCACCCTCATCGACTTCGGGACCGACCGCCTCCGCCAGCGGCCCACCGTCGCCAACGGCCACACGGGTGTGCTCGCCGTCATCGGGTCGCCCAAGACCATCGCCCCCGAGCAGGTGCGGGGCCTCCGCGCGGATGCGGCGAGCGACGTCTACTCCTTCGGCGCGATGATGTTCGAGCTGCTATCGGGGAAACCCGTCTTCCCGTTCGACAGCGCCACCGACGCCGCCTTCGCGCACGTGTCCAAGGCGCCCGAGCCGCCGAGCGCCAAGGCCCCGCGCGGGTGGATCACGAAGGACGTCGACCAGTTCGTCCTCTCGCTCCTTGCAAAGGACCCGGCCAGGCGCCCCAAGGACGCCGCCGCGGTGCTCGACCAGCTCGAGTCGCTCGGTCGGGCCTCGTCGGCGATGCGCGCGGCGCAGGCCGTCTTCCCCGAGGAGCGCCTGGACACGCTGATCGATCTCCTCGTCGCCGCGCCCGACGACGCGGAGGCCGCCATCGCGCTGGAGGCGGCCATCGAAGAGGGAGCCGACGCGACGAAGATCGCCGAGGCGTTCGAGCAGGCTGCGAACGCCGTCGACCTCGACGACGAGGACGGCCTCGAGGTGAAGAAGTCCCTCCTCTACCGAGCGGGCCGCATCTTCGACGCCGCGGTGAAGGACAAGGAGCGAGCCGAAGGGGTCTACGCCCAGCTCGTCGAGCTCGACCCCAAGGACGAGATCGCCCTCATCGCGCTGGACGAAGTGCGCAAGGCCCTCGGCAAGTACGCCGAGATCGTCGAGTCGCTCATGGCCCGCAGCGAGCTCGAGCCTCCGGGCGAGGAACGCTCGCGCATCTTCGCCGAGATCGGCCGCATCTGCGCCACCGAGCTGGAAGACCCCGACCAGGGGATCCTCGCGTACGCTCGCGCGCTCTGCGAGGCTCCGACCACGCGCGAGCTGGCCGACGAGATCGAGCGCCTGGCCGGCGGCAAGGTCCACCTCTGGAACGAGGTGCTCAGCGCCATCACCGAGGGGAGCAAGGCCGAGACGCTGTCCTCCACGGAGCGCAACAAGCTGCTCGGGTACGCGGGCCGCTGGTACGAGCAGAAGGTCGGGCGGTCCGACACGGGGCTCCTCGCATACCAGCAGATCCTGACGACCGATCCGGCCAGCGAAGAGGCCTACGAGGGTCTCACCAGCATCTACCGCAAGGCGCAGCAAGTGCCGGAGCTCGTCGCGGTGCTCGTCGCCCGGGCCGACGCGGCAGGTAGCTCGCCCCGCGCCCGTGACTTGCGCGCCGAGGCGGCCGAGCTCTTCGAGCAGAAGCTGAACGACGCGGGTCGAGCGAAGGAGCTCTTCGCGCAGGTGCTGGCCGAAGACCCGGGCCACCTCAAGGCGGGCGACGGCATGGCGCGCATCGCCGAGCGCACGGGCGACTTCCAGTCCCTCGTGGCGATCCTCGAGCGTCGGGCCGAGTCGCGGCGGGGTCGCGAGAAGGCCGACGCCCTCCTGAAGGTGGCCGAGGTCTACGAGGACCACCTGGAAGACCTGGCCGAGGCCACACGCCGCTTCGAGGCGGTGCTGACCATCGAGCCGCACGATCTCCAGGCGCTCAAGGGCCTCGACCGCGTCTACAACCGCACCGGCAAGTATCGCGAGCTCCTCGAGAACCTCGAGCGGCAGATCGCCATGGCGGCGACCCCCCGGCAGAAGATCAACCTCTACGAGCGCATGGCCGCGCTCCACGACGAGGAGTTTCTCGATCACGAGCGCGCCGCGGAGTGCCTGGAGGCCATGCTCGACTTCGACGGCGCCAACGACCAGGCCCTGACCACCCTGCCGCGCCACTACCGGGCCCTCGGCAAGTGGGAGAAGCTCGAGAAGCTCTACGAAAAGCACGCCACTGTGACCGGCGACGACGCGCGGCGCGTCGAGCTGACGATGCAGCGCGCTCGTGTGCTGGCCGAGAACATCGGCTCGCCGGACCGCGCGACTCGGGTCTACGAGCAGGTGCTGGAGATGAGCAGCGGCCACGCGGGGGCGCTCGAGGCGCTCGCGAGGTTGCGTGAGCTCAGCGGCGATTCCCACGCGGCCCTCTCGGCCATCGAGGCGCTGGCGATCAAGGCGGCGACGCCCGAGGGCAAGGCCGAGCAGTGGCTTCGCGCGGCGCGGCTACTGGAGGGACGCGGAGATCGCGACGGCGCCATCGAGCGCTACAAGCTGGCGCTGGAGGCGAACCCCAGGGACGCGTCGGCCGCTTCGGCGCTGCGCCTCGCGTACGCCGCCCGCGGTGACGCGCAGAGCGTGGTCGCGCTGGTCGAGAAGGAGCTGGAGCACGCCGAAGGAAAGATGGCGAAGGCGCGTCTCCACGCGGAGCTCGCGCGGGTGCAGCGCGAGAAGCTGCACGACAACGACAAGGCCGAGGCGAACGCGCGCACGGCGACGGACCTGGATCCCACCAACGCCGAGGCGCTCCTCGTGCTGGGAGACCTGGCCTACGAGGGGCAGCGCTACCTCGAGGCGAGCAAGCACCTCGAGTCGCTCGTGGGTCGGGCCACGGTGCTCCCCAAGGAAGACGCCGTGCGGGCTCTCGTCCGCTACGTCGAGGCCTACGGACGGAGCGTGTCCACCCGCGTCTCGTCGCCGGCCATCTCGAGCAAGGACGGCTCGCGGGAGTCGATCCCCCCGTCGTCGATGACGTCGAACCACCCGCGGCTGGCCGCGGCGGTCGACGCCCTGGAGCAGATCGCACCGGACGACGCGAGCGCCCTGGCGCGTGTGGCGCGGGTGATGTTCGACGCGGGGGACGCTCAGTCGGCGCGCGCGATGTACGAGCGCCTGCTCGAGCGCAGCGGGGCCGAGCTCTCGCACACGGACCGCGCGGACGCGCAGTGGCGCATGGGCGAGTCGCTACGGCGCCTCGGGGAGCTCGACAAGGCCGTCGACGCCCTTCGCGCCGCCGCCGACTCGGATCCCGGGAGCCCCGATCCCCTGCAGGCCCTTGCCCGGGTCTACGAGCAGACGGGCGACTGGGAGGAGTTCATCCGCACCAAGCGCCGCCGCCTGGAGGTCGCCACCGGGATCGAGCGCTTCGATCTGCTCCTCGAGATCGGCGACGCCGAGTTCTCGAAGCTGAACGACCGCGCCCGCGCCAGCAAGACGTACGTCGCCGCCCTCGAAGAGCGCCCCGACGACCGCAAGCTCCTCACGAAGCTGATGCAGCTCTACTCCGAGGAGAAGGACTGGGCGAAGCTCGTCGAGGTCGTTCTCCGCCTCGCGGACTTCGTCGAGGACCCGAAGCAGCGCGCGAAGTACATGCACACCGCGGCGATCGTGAGCTCGCGGCAGCTCGGCGAGATCGACCAGGCGCTGACGTTCTACGCCCGCGCCATCGAGTTCGATCCCACCCTGACCAAGGCGATGGACGAGGCCATCGAGCTCCGCCGGCAGAAGGGCGACCACGAGGGCGTCGAGCGCCTGCTCAAGAGTCAGCTCGAGTATGCCAAGCAGACCCAGGACCGGGCGAAGATCGTCCAGGTGCTCGACCAGATGGGCGAGCTCTATCGCAAGTTCCTGAACGAGCCGGAGCTCGCCATCGACGCCTACGAGGCCTCGCAGGCCTTCGACCCGGACGGCCGGGAGCGGGCCGAGACGCTGGCGGAGCTCTACGCCAGCGACGTCACCCAGTACCTCGAGAAGGCCGTGAAGGCGCAGTCGCAGATCTTGCGGCGAAACCCGTACCGCGTGGAGAGCTACAAGCTCCTCCGGCGCCTCTACACCGAGGCGCGTCAGCCCGATCCGGCGTGGTGCCTCTGCCAGGCGCTGGCGGTGCTGAACCTCGCCGAGCCGGACGAAGAGCGCTTTTACCGGCGCCACCGGGGGGACAACGCGGCGCCGGCGCAGGCGGTGCTCGACGAGGAGGACTGGAGCGACCGCATGGCGCACGGGGACGCGGACCCGCTGGTCACGCGCATCTTCGCCGCCATCCAGCCCACCATCATCCGCGCGCGCACGCAGCCGCTCGAGACCCTCGGCTACGATCCGCGTTACCGGATCGAGCTCCAGATGCACCCGTATCCGGTGTCGCAGACCCTCTACTATGTGCAGGGCGTCCTCGGATTCCCGGCGCCGCCGGTGTTCCAGAACCCCAACGATCCGGCGGGCCTCGGGTTTCTCCACGCCCACACGCCGGCCATCGTCCTCGGGCGGGCGGCGTTCGAGAGCGTCGTCCCGAACCAGTCGCTGGCGTTCGTCGCCGGCCGCCACATGACGTACTTCCGCCCCGGCTTCTACGTGCGGCACCTGGTTCCGACGGGGACGGGGCTGAAGGCGTGGCTCTTCGCGGCCATCAAGCTGTGCGTCCCGCAGTTCCCGGTGGCCCCGGATCTCCAGGGTCAGGTCGCCGAGGCCATGGGGGTCATGCAGCACGACTTCCAGGGCGTGCAGAAGGAGATCCTCGCGAGCATGGTCTCGAAGCTCCTCCAGTCGGGCGGGGCCATCGACCTCAAGAAGTGGGTCGCCGCCATCGACATGACCGCGGACCGCGCCGGGTTCCTGCTGGCGCACGATCTGGCCACGGCGGCCGAGGTGATGCGCGCCACGGAGGACGCGTCGAGCGTCCCCGCGAAGGAGCGCGTCAAAGAGGTGGTCCTCTTCAGCATCAGCGAGGAGTACCTGGAGATGCGGCAGAAGCTGCAGATCACCGTCGAGTCCTAGGCTCGCTCGAAAAGCTTGCGTCGAGGTGAGCGTTGAGGTGATGACCATGACCTCGATGCACCGCTTTGCTGCCTCAGCCGTATGCGTCGCCCTCGTGGCGGCGTGCTCCAAGGACGCCCCGCCCGCCCAGCCCGGCTCGCAGACACCCACCGTGGCTGCCGCGTCCACCGCGCCGCCCACGACGAGCGCTGCGGCCCCTTCTGCCACACCGGTCGCCTCCGCGGCTCCTGCCGTACCCGCCGGCCCTCCCAAGGACTGCAACGTCATCGTCCTTTCCATCGACAGCCTTCGGTCGGACATGCCGTGGAACGGCTATGCGCGCCCCATCGCGCCGCACCTGACCGACCTCGAGAAGAAGGCGGTCAGCTTCACGCGCGCCTATTCGATGTCGTCGTACACCTCGATGAGCCTCGGCGGCCTCCTCGGCGGGCGCCTGCCGTCGGAGCTCCAGCGGAGCGGGTACTTCTTCGGCACCTACAAGAACGACGTCTTCTTCCCGAAGCTCCTCCAGAAGGCCGGCATCCGGACGATGGGCGTGATGGCGCACATGTACTTCAAGGCCGCCAACTTCGACCAGGGCTTCGACGACTGGCAGATCGTCCCCGGCATCACGTTCGATCCCAACACCGACCGCGACGTCACCTCGCCCCAGTCCGAGCAGCTCGCCGAGAAGGCACTCGGCGATGCGGCCAACGACTCACGCCGCTTCTTCTTCTGGGCGCACTTCCTCGATCCGCACGACCTCTACCTGAAGCACGAGGGGATCGACTGGGGGAAGACGGACCGCGACCGCTACGACGCCGAGGTGACGTTCACCGATCAGTACGTCGGCAAGCTCCTCGACTTCATCGCCGCCAAGCCGTGGGCCAAGCGCACGGTCATCGTCATCACGAGCGATCACGGCGAGGAGTTCGGCGAGAACGCGATGACGCGCCACGGCTTCGAGGTGTGGGAGCCGCTCGTCCACGTGCCGCTCATGTTCGTCGCGCCCGGCGCCGCGCCCCACCACGTCGACGTCCTGCGAAGCGCCGTCGATCTCGCCCCCACCATCCTCGACCTCTTCGGCGTGCCGCCCGATCCCTCGTACGAAGGCAAGTCCCTCGTGCGCGAGCTCTACGGCGCGCCCAGCGAGCCGCGCGACGTCGTCGTCGACCTGCCGATGACGAGCGACAACGGCCGCCGCCGCGCGCTCCTCCACGGCACCGAGAAGCTCATCTGCTTCGACAACGACAGCTACTGCAAGCTCTACGATCTCGTGAAGGACCCGACCGAGCACGATCCGACGATGAAGGGCGACGACTGGAAGGACATGAAGGCCCGCTACGACGCGTTCATCAAGACCATCAAGGAGATCCCCCCTTATGCGTGCACGGGGGACTGCCTGAACAGCTGGTCGCGGCGAAAGAACCTGCCCCCCGGGAGTCCGTGATGCGCATCGTCCCCGTCGCCTGCCTGTCCGACAACTACGCGTACCTCGTCATCACGGACGGCGGCGACGCGGCCATCGTCGACGCCTCCGAGGCGGCGCCGGTGCGCGACGCGCTGAAGCGGGAAGGCGCGAAGGCGCGCGCCATCTGGACGACACACCACCACTGGGATCACGTCGGCGGCAACGAGGAGCTCGCGAAGGAGCTGGGGCTCGAGGTCGTCGCCCACGTGTCCGACAGGGAGCGCGTCCCGGCGATGACGCGCGGCGTGGACACGGGGGATACGGTCCGCGTGGGGGACGTCGAGGCGCGGTGCATCCACATCCCGGGTCACACCCTCGGCGCCCTCGCGTACTTCGTCGACCACGGGGGCACGCGGGCCGTCTTCACGGGCGACATGCTGTTCTGCGCGGGATGCGGCCGCATCTTCGAGGGGACCCCCGCCATGATGAACGAGTCGCTCCAGCGGGTGCTGACGCTCCCCGGCGACACGCGGGTCCACTGCGGACACGAGTACACCGAGAGTAACCTCCGCTTCGCCGCCCACCTCGAGCCGTCGAACGACGACGTGAAGCGAGCGCAGACCCGGGCCGCCGACCTGCGAGGGAAGGGGCGGCCCACGATAGGCACCACCCTCGACGAGGAGCGGCGGGTGAACCCGTTCCTCCGCGTTCAGTCGCCGGAAGCCCGCGCCACCCTCGGCATCCCGCCGGGGGCCGATGACGCGACGGCCTTCGGTGCCATCCGGGCCGCCAAGGACTCCTTCCGCTGAAGGGAAGGGGTCCATGCCCTGGAAGAGGGAGTTCTTCCTGGAGGTGGAAGGCCTTCTTCTCGTAGGAAGAGGGAGTTCTTCCTGGAGGTGGAATGCGTTCTTCTCACAGGAAGAAGGTGCTCTTCCTGCAGGTCGAAGGCTCTCTTCCCGCAGGAAGAAGGTGTTCTTCCTGGAGGTGCAAGGCCTTCTTCTCACAGGAAGAAGGTGTTCCTCCTCGAGGGGTAAGCCTCTCTTCCTGCAGGAAGAAGGTGCCCTTCCGGCGGAAGAACCTGCCCCTTCGCGTGGTGAGACCGCCCCTACTCGCCGTCCATGGGCGAAGGCTCGGGTAGCACCATCGGCACGACCGCCGCCTTCACGGCCTTCTTCTCGCCCCTGGACGGCGTCCACCTGGCGACCTGGGACTTCGACGTGTCGATGATCCCCAGCCACGAGAAGACCTTGATGGCCTGGTACGTGGGATCGATCTCGAACCAGCGGTTGGCGAAGTTCGGCGACTGGCCCCACTTGTGGTGGTTGTTCTGGAATAGCTCGCCCATCGTCAGCACGTCGAAGACCAGCGTGTTCTTCGAGTTGTCGTCGCTGTCGTAGTTCCGGTAGCCGAGCTTGTGGCCGAACCAGTTCACGATGCCCCCGTGGATGGGGCCGAGAAACCAGTGAACCGGCGCGAAGGCGACCATCCACCAGTACGGCGCGAACGTGAGGTAGACGAGCGTGTAGAGCGTGCCCCAGGCGATCGACACCGGCCAGTTGGAGAGCTTCTCGTCGAAGAGCTTCCACTCCGGGTAACCGCCCTCGAACTTCGGGTCGACCGGCACGCGGCGGCTCTTCAGGGCCTCGTACTGGACCTTGGTGCGCCACATCATCGGCAGGAACTTCGTCTGGTGCACCGGCGAGTGCGGATCCAGCGGCGTGTCGCTGTACGCGTGGTGCATCCGGTGCATGATCGCGTACGCTCGCTGGTTCAGGCAGCTCGAGCTGCAGACCGCCCACGAGAGAAAGGGAAAGACGCGCTACCAGCTCTTGCTCATCGTGAACTGACGGTGCGCTCCGTAGCGATGCACGAAGAAGCGCT
>Ga0182030_10025426_pt1 | contig 10792 bp, 7 predicted proteins | sample 812S3MmetaG_FD_121299 | JGI IMG/M metagenome (GOLD analysis project Ga0182030, IMG submission 121299) | Permafrost microbial communities from Stordalen Mire, Sweden - 812S3M metaG (Illumina Assembly) | ecosystem: Environmental > Terrestrial > Soil > Wetlands > Permafrost | place: Sweden... | reverse complement strand
TTTAAGTCGATAGGAACATCAAAGCAATCTTTGGTATTGTTGATCGTTGAGGGTAACGCCAAAAACCCTCCAAACAATCTTTTAAAATTATCCAATTCATAATCGTTCTCTCCATACGCAACTTGTTCATTAAATAACTTTGCCCGAAGTGGACGTGTCGCAAATCCTATCTTGTAATCAGCTTTTATAAAATAAATCGCAATAGCACTTAAATAATGCCATTGTTCCGTATCAATGATCAGATCGTAAGATGCCTTAAGTGCCTCAAAGAGTTGCTTTTCATATAAATAAATATTATTGAACAAGTGGGATTGCGAGGTAAAGATTTCCGCATTCCTCTGCTCGCATAAAATATCGATGACGATATTTTGTTTTTTGAGGGCCTTCAGGATAGGCAATAAAAATACCGCATCCCCTATGCCGCCTGGCCGTACGATCAAGATCCTATTAACTACAGAAGGGAATTTCTTGTTTAATAAGGGTGGCAACAAAAAAGCTATCATTCCTCCGGCAATATAATCAATTATTTTAAATAATTTGATACGCACCGTGGCTATGGAGCAAAGGATGTTAAAAAAAGAAACTTGCCGTGTCATGATATCATATCGAAAAAAACTTTTTGTCATCTAAATTTAGAAAAACTGATCACCACCACGACAAAAATGATCCACAAACAAATATCGACCAACAAAGGGGTGTCGGTCAAAAGAATATTTTCCGGTTCCCCGCCCAATTTATGGACATGGACCAAATACAAATAACGGAAAATACCATAAATCACGAAAGGAGTTGAATAAAACATTTCATAACCCCCAATCCGTTGCACAACTTCCGCAGAGATCGAATAAAGCCCGTAAAATACAATGGCCAGTGTTGATGATATATTGATCATTTGGTCTAAAAAAGAGGAAGTATAGTGCTCTAGGACCTCCCGATGGGTCGCGGCCTCAGATTTAAGGGTCGATATTTCGTAACGCCGCTTGGTAAATCCAAGAAACAATGCCAGCACAAATACGCACATCAGGAGCCAAAGAGATGGCAATATGTGAGTGGCCGCGGCCCCTGCCAGGACCCTGATCTGAAATCCAAACGCAACCATTAAAACATCGACGATAACAATGTGTTTGGCCCGTAAATTGTAAAGCACATTCAATAAAATATAGGAGCCGGCAAAAACAAAAAATTCATGGTTTATTTTCCAGGCAAGGGCCTCTCCTAAGATCAAAGCGCCCGCAGCAATAAGCAAAGCCAATGAAGATGTGATCTTACCGGCGGCCAGAGGTCTTTTGTATTTTTGCGGATGAAGGCGGTCCTTTTTTAGATCGATAACATCATTAATAATATACATACCGCTGGAGATCAAACAAAAAGCAATGACTCCCATCGAACATTCGGCCCATAGTTTCCATTCGTCAAAATGACCTGAAAAAATAAGCGGAAAGATCAAAAAAATATTCTTTACCCATTGGTTATACCTTAATAGATTCAGGAATGATCTCATAAAACCTTTCTTTTATATAAGATGAATCTACCATTTATTACTATGACTATCAAATAATGATGAAAATTCTTTAACAAAAGGCGGTTTTCTTTACTTGTTCATATTCCTGCGGGGTATTGATATTATCCAGCCAATGCGGGTCATTTTGCTTAAGTAAATGGGTGTTGATCTTGGTCAAAATCTTGCGGGGGCATTGCGTCCCTTCGTTAATTAATTTCAGGATAGGGCCGTAAGCGTGTTTTTCCCATATAGCGCACAAAGGTTCCGGCAAACCATCCTGAGTGCTGATAAAAGCAGTCGCTTGTTTTTGGTGGTCACGCTGAGAAATGAGTGATTTGATAGTTGCTTCAGAAATAAAAGGCAGATCACAAGCAATGATCAGCCAATCAGCATCAGGGTATTCCTTCATGGCTGACAAAATACCGGCTATGGGACCAAGGCTGAAGAATTCCTGGCAATCGTTGATAGAGGCAACAGCCTTGTATTGTTTCTGGTCTGTCCTTTTGGAAAGAAAGACTTTTGAGCAATATTTTTGGAGAAGATCGTTGATATATTCTATCTGAGGTTTGCCATGGAATTCAAGAAGGGACTTGTCCTGCCCCATTCGCCGGCTATGCCCGCCAGCTAAAATAAGGCCAAAGATTTTGGGCTTTATGGCATTCATACTCGATAAATCCATCTGCTTTTGCCAAAGATGCAAAATCACCGGAACCGTTGATGGTGACCAGGTGTCCTTGAGCTACCGGTAAAAATTGGGTCAGATCAGATTGAATATTGACCCTGTCCAATACCGGGATAAATTCCTGTTTAACATCCAAACCGCTAGCTTTCTTCAAAAATGGGATGACATAGCGATAGGCACAGATCTGGGTTGAAACCGGGTTGCCCGGTAAGGCAAAGATCGCTTTACTGCTTTTTGCCATACCGAACCAAAATGGTTTGCCCGGTTTCTGGGATACTTTATGAAAAGATTGCTTGATCCCCAATTGGCCAAGGACCCCTGGGACATAATCAAAATCGCCCATGGACACTCCCCCGCTTAATATCAACACATCAAATTTGCTTAAAATATTCTTAATGCTCTGCAGCATCTGCTTTTGATTGTCACGCAGATGGAAAATTTCAACATCCCCTAATTGGGCTTGGTCCAATAATGCTTTTAGGGCATAGGAATTGGATAAACGAGTTTGGTATTGTTTAACTGGTTTCTGGATATCCACCAGCTCATTACCGGTAGAGATCACCGCGATCTTTGGCAGAGCGCTGACCTTGATCTTAACTTTTCCTACACTAGCGGCGATCCCGATATGCGGCGCCCAAAGACGGCAGCCGGATTTCAGCAAAATATCGCCTTTTTTGCCATCAGCACCTTGCATACGGATGGATTGATATTTTTTTATCATGGTCCAATCTTTTGACTGGGCGGTGTCTCCTTCCAGATGGACCTGTTCAATGGGAATGACACAGTCACAGCCCTTAGGCACAACTGCGCCTGTCATGATACGGATGCAATTTGAAAGGTCTTTTAAAGGTTTGGGGGCAATACCCGGCGGGACGATCGCTTCAACGTGAAATGTTCTTTGGCCTTTTTGCCAGGAGTCATAAGCAATAGCTATGCCATCCATCAAGCATTTGTTAAACGGCGGCTGGTCGCGGTCACTGATCAAATCCTCACGCAATACCCGCCCTACTGCTTTTTGCAAGGGAATGACTTCTATAGGAAAAAGTTTGGCACTGTGTAAAATTAACCTGTGTGCTTCAGATGGTGAGATCATAGCCAATATTATCTCACCAGAATGCACAGATAGCAAGAGTACTAAATCTTCACTAAATCTTCACGTTCCCTGCAAGGATCTTGGCACTATTAATGCAATCGTTGAATGAAATACCATCCAGGTAGTTGGCGCATAGATATAAACCCGGTGTTTTGGCGCATTGTTCGGCAATGGATTGACGGCAATGGGGATAATCTATTTCATACTGAGGAATAGCTTGGGGCCAAATTTTCACAAATGTGGCAACGGGCTCAGAGCTAAGGCCATAGACACTGTCAATTTCTTTAATGGCTTTAGCCAAAATTTGCTCTTGGGATCCATTGACAATATCCGGATGATGCGCCCCACCTAACATGACGCGTATCATCATTTGATCAGCCCTCGAACGCTTGGCATAAACATTGCTTTCAATCAAAACACCTACAATATCCTTGTTTTCTTTTGAAGGGATCAAATACCCAAATCCATCAGGTTTGTTCTTAAAAGAATCCTGATTAAAAGCTAAACCCGCCACAGCAATAGGCGCATAAGGAATCTCAGTCAAGATACGCGCCAGGACAGGATTTATATGCTTAATGATCTTGGCCGCCTCATAGGCCGGTGTGGCAACGATCGTAACATCAGCGTTTATTTGAGCTAATGACACTTCTGAATTAGTTTGAATGTGCTTTTTGTAGCGGTTATCCAAGGCTTCAATGATCTGTCCCATGCCGCCTTTAAAAGAGCGCATCCGGATTCTTTTAAATCCTTTGCGTTTTAATTTAGGGAAAGCCCAAGCCATATGCAGGCGTTTGATATCTCCGGCATAAATACCGCTGATAAAAGGGTCAATTAAGGATTCTGCGATAACCGGCGAGAAGCGTTGGCTGACATAATCATAAATAGAACGGTCAGTCGAAATATTCTTTTTAAATATTCCTTTGATCAAAGACCACTTGTCTTCTGAAAGTAAAAGTGGTGTTCGGATAAAATCAATAAGATTTGCCGGTACTGCCTGGAGTTTTCCTTTGACCTGGATATAACGACGTCGTGCTGATGCCTGGGACTCAATGAGCTGGTCTGATACCCCCAGTTCTTCGATCAATTGCAAACTTGAGGGTTGGTTATCCAAAAATCCGTTAGGGCCCCATTCAAAAAGGCAGGGATCTTTTTTAAAACTGTGAATGGTTCCACCTACCGATGCCTCACGCTCATAAAGTGTAGTCTCAACATTTTCTCCAAACTGCTGTTTTAAATAATGCAAAACAGCTAAACCCGAAATTCCCCCGCCAATAATAGCAATGCGTTTCATGATGTCTTATTGAGTCCATTTAAATTTATGTACTTCATCAACGATCAATTTTAACTTAAGCGGATCAACATCCGGCATCACACCGTGATTTAGATTAAAAATATATTTACGGTGTTTGGCGCGGGCGGCTTTGAGCAGTCCCCTGGTTTCTTCAATGATGGTTTTATCGTCAGCATACAAAAGGCTGTTTAAAAGATTTCCCTGAATGCCTTTTTTGGTTTTAATGTCCTTAATGTTTACTGTTTCACATACGGAAAGGAATTCTGCCCCGCTTTTTTCCATCAAATCCATCAAATGCGCGCAATTCTTCAGATAATAGATCGACGGAAGTTTTATCGCTTTAAAGATCTTCTGCACATAAGGCAATACAAAAACCTCATAATCTTCATGACGCAAATTCCCGGCCCAAGTATCAAAAAGCTGGAACACCTTAATGCCCGCCTCTTTTTGCTGTTTTAAATAGGCAATCGTATTGTCTGTCAACAGGTCCATTAATTGGTGAAATGATTTGGGGCTTTCATAGATCATGCGATTGTGCTTTAAGCACAAATAAGTGGCTACGGTATAAGGAGAACCGGCAAAGCCAATCAACGGGATCGAGGACGGCAATACAGCGTTGATCAATTGGATCGTGCGGCTGATATGTTCTAATCCGCTGTATTTACCCAATCGCTTCAAGTCACCGGGGTTATAGATGGGATTACTGACTACCGGCCCTTTGCCGTTGGCAAATTCAATATGAAATCCCATGGCCGAAGGCATGGTCAAAATATCCGCAAAAAGTATCGCCGCATCCACACCCAGTATTTCCAAAGGCTGTAAGGTGATGGCGCCCGCGATTTCGGGGTCACGGAATAGTTCGCTTAAAGGACGGTTGGCTTTGAGGGATTGGTATTGGGGTAAATACCGCCCAGCCTGGCGCATGAACCAAACCGGAACGCGTTTGTTTTTGCCTTGGAACGCCAATAAAATGTCAGACTGTTCTTGAGAAGTGTTGGTGGCCATTTTTTTGCCTCAGGTAGTAGTCAAATCCCATACACACATTACGGATAAAAATCTTCCCCAGGTCGGTGACTTGAATACGTTGTGGATTTTCATTTATTAATCCATTTTCAATACAATCATTAATATGTTGGCCTTCTTGGCTAAAATAATCATCAAACTCACAACCAAAAGTATCAAAAAAAACTCTTTTGTCCACTTGAAACCGGCACATCAGACTGTTGATCACCCATTGGCGGATCCGGTCATCCTGGTTTAATTGTTTACCACGCTCCACAGGCAGGCGTCCTTGAGCGATCCGGTCATAATATTCAGGCAGGATCTTGGTATTTTGAATATAGGTATCTTCCAGAAAACCGATGGCCGACGGCCCGATCCCTATGAATTCATCCGCAGGTTTTAAGGTGTACCCCATAAAATTACGGTGCAGGGTCCCGGTATTAAAAGCTTTGGCCATGGAATCGGTAGTAAGGGCAAAATGGTCCATGGCAATGGCTTGATACCCGTTCGACAGTAAATTTTCACGGGACTGGATAAAAATATCTAATTTTTCATCGTGCAAAGCAATAGCATCAAGATTAAATTTATTCTGCGGCTTGGAAAGCCAAGGCACATAAGCAAAGCTGTAAAGCGCGATGCGGTCAGGCCGTAATCCGATGACCAAATCCACTGTTTTCTTAAATGTATCTTTAGTTTGATAAGGAAGTCCATAGATCAGGTCAAAATTTACCGATTCAAATTTAAGATCACGGCACCATTGATGAACTTGGGCAACCTGCTCATAAGGCTGGATGCGATTGATATCATCCTGCACCTTTTCGTTAAAATCCTGGACACCCATGGAAATACGGTTAAACCCAAGCTTACGCAAAACTTTTAATTTGTTTTGAGTGACTGTGCGCGGATCGATCTCAATGGCGATCTCTTCATTGAAGTCAATATCAAAAACTGAACCGACCTTGGAAAAAAGCCTTTCCATCTGCGCTTCTGATAAATAAGTTGGCGTCCCCCCGCCCCAATGCAGTTGGCGGATGAGTTTGCGGCGTTTGATATGGCTTGCTACCCTATCGATCTCTTGAAAAAGATGGTCCAAAAATTCATCCCCCACCTTATCCTCCCTGGCGCGGATCACCTTATTGCAGGCGCAAAAATAACAAAGCTGTTCGCAAAAAGGGATATGGATATAAAGCGAGAGGGTTTTATCATTTTGGCCAAAAGCTTTCAATACCGAAGCATATACATCACCGGTAACATCTTCAGACCATTGGGGCGCAGTCGGATAACTCGTATAACGAGGGCCCGCAACATCATATTTCTGAAGGGTGCTTTTATCGATCAACATAAGGAAACAAGGAACCCAAGGTCAAGGATATGAAATTTTTATTATTGCAGATTATCTGGATTGTCTTTAAGAATTTATTTAACTTGTTCGATCATCTGAACCTGTAACATAAGGCAACCTTCTTGTTTATCTGAATTATATACAAACATGCTGTACTAAACAACCATTTTCAATCTTCATTTACCAAACTTATTTACCGTCCCCAAATCATTGGCAGGTTCTTGGCCCAAAAATGGGTGTCCGTCAAATAAATACAGGTGTCTTTTAACTAAAGATTTAAACAGCGGAAGATTGCAATTTTTGTTGAATTTCGCTGATAATGGGTATGTTCACTGCGGGGCTGATTTCAAGAATGACAGGATCAAACCCTTGAATGCGGCTTAATTGGGCCATGTCTTGCTGAGCCAAAGGCAACGGCACACCACGGCTATCACGTTTGATTTGCAAATTCAAATTGGCAGAATTGAGATCGATACCACCAGGTTCTACTTCTTTTGTTTTTGAACTATTATTAGGCATTGTTTCCTCATAATGCAATATCACTATATTAAGCGCATCAAGAAGCGTTTTTTTAAAAATATCGCCTTCTCTTTGGTTCCATTTGAATCTATCCCATTGGTTAGGAGAAAGAATTGGAACAGGCGCAGCATCAGATAAAGGGGAATTCAAATAAAAGTCTCTTACTTCCTTTAGTAAAGCAATCTCTTTTGCTGTCCAGGGATGGCCTGGATTTGGATTAAGCAATACTGTTATAATATGTTCTGGCGAACCATCCATCAACAATTCTTTAAGATTCCAATAATTATTACTTTGTGCTTGAAGTTGCAGATCCCTATATTTATTAGAATAGGATGATGGGTTAAGAATTTCTTGTGAATCTCGTGCCATTGATATTTGTTTAGCTTCCTTTAAATCTGGAATATGCGTTTGATGATTGGCAGGATTTGAAACACATCCCCCTGCCCCACAAGCCAAGGCCAATGCAAATATTGCAGAAATTTTTTTAAAAGTCATCATCGCCGCGTCAGCAGGAATCCAATTACTAGGATTACCTCCTTTTTCACTGTTAACCATCGTATATTGTCCTAAAGCAGAGGACCATCGAAGATAAGCATCGCTTCCCGCTGGTTTAGTTTGGTTTCCCCAGCTGGGAGTTGAAATGCTTACTTCATCAGCGATGTTATACCCAATATCGGACATTTTAACCATATCAACAACTTCCGTTGTTTTCATACCAACCAACCCTGGTAGTTGCATTACTTTTAATTGGGTTAGTTGACCAAATAACTCACTATTACCGGCGTTAACTTCGGCTAAACCAATTTGTTTGTAATTTGTTAAGGTATTTTTAGGCGGCACAAAAAAGTCAGGTTTACCATCCTTCATCTGTATCAAAATAAATCCACCCACATTATCTCTTAAATATTTTGTTTCATACTCGACCTGCTTGCCTTTGTTATCTTCCATGCCAAGGTATTTCCTAATTTCAATAGGGATATCTTCAAATTTATCACTAGTTATTGGATAACCCATAATCGGTTTCTTAACATATGGGTTCTCGGTTGGCTTATACTGTTCCATCCGGCTATTAATCATCTCTGGGGGTTGTGTTTCCAACATCGCCGCGTCTAACTGCTTACTTAACTCATCAAAAAGTGGAGTGGTATTTTTAAAATCGAATTTACCTTTTTGAGATTCAAGCGCATCCAGTAAAGGTTGGGTTGCTCGGTATCCGCCAAAATCTTGTCGTAGTTGTGCTTGAACTGAGCTGATAACTCCATTCATTTGGTCAATAGCAGATTCATTGCCAAGTTTTGCAGAGCTTAAAGTCACCCAATTCACAGAAAGCGCACTTTGTAACTGAGCAATTTTTCTTTGTCTTTCTCCAGCCCTTTTTATACCCTCCAAAATTGATTGATGCTCCTGTTCTACAAGCTCAAGTAAAGCATTTTCAATTTGTGGAATTTTTGGTTCTATGTTCTCAGGACTAGCCCCTTCCAATAGAGTAAGCGCTGTTTGTGCTGCTGGAAAACCTGCAAAATTTTCTTTTAATTCTTTGGTTACTTCTTCTAAAGTACTTTGAATCTGATCTTCCATGCCACCAAATTTTAAATACATTTCAATATGACTAAAAGTGGATTCTAAAGAAACCACGCCCATCGCCGCATCGATCTTAATTTTTGATTGACTACTTATCCCCCTTGCTCCACTATAAATATCAATCCTCGCTCCTCCCATACCAATCCCGCCAATCTGAAATGGTTGAGCATCAACCACAATCCTATCATCAGGCATTCCTTGTTCCTGTAAATGGGTTGTTAAATCTTGCCAAAACTGTTCCCCAAAATGATCGCGTAAAGAAACTAATCCCTTGCCGTCAACAATAGTCATAGCGCCATCACGCGTACCTGGCCTTAGATTATTAAAAAACCCACCGGAGAAATATTTTCTAGGAACAGTCTCGTTGGTAAATTTGTCCACATCTTCCTTAATATAGTTAAACACACCCTTCTTGAATGCTTTTAAATACTGCCGGTAAATGATTTCGTTATTTCGTGGATTTTGGTCCACACCTTTGACCTTGGCCTTATCCGCGTAAATCTGACCTAACAAAGATTCTTTAAGGGCTTTCTTATACCATGTTGCTAAAATCATTCCACTATAAACCTGTCGCAAAGATGCAAAATTTTTGCCTTCGTTGACTTCTTTCTCTAGTGCCGGAAGTACAACTTCCCGAATTACTTGGCTTCCTATCTTGTTGACTGATGTATTGGGCGTGCTGGCAATTCCCGTGTGCTTGGATAAAGACAAATAATCTTCTTCCAGCATTACTTTTAAAGTACTCTTGAGAATATATGCCGTATTGCCGCTTTCATAGACAATCGCTTGTTGGGGAACAATCCATACTTTGTTAAATGTATTCACAGGAATATTAGTGGTATGATATTCATTCCAGGCACGCTGATAAATCTTATCCCAAAATTCTTTCCCTAAACCTTCCTCCGGATAAATAAGGCTTGAGGTGATTTGTTTTAATAGATAGTCCTGTGCTAATAGGTCACGGCCCATTTCTGTTTTACCGAAATCTTCCTTAATAATGCGGTTCTTTTCATACGGGGAAAGGTTCACCCACTGATCATCATCAGGAGTAGTTAAACTAGCCATAAAATACTTAACCAGCTTCTTATATTCTTTTTTCTTTTGATCACCTTCTAAATTTTGATCGCCTTTATGGATCAAAAAATCAAATCGCAGGGCATTGTCGTGATGGATAGTAATACCTGTTAATTGGGCAGGCATAAATTCCGGGCTTAAATGGACCATCGTTCCTGGTGCCGGCAGGCGCGTCATCTGATCTTGCGCCACCTGAGCATAGGCCGGTGACTTTACAGAGGTACTAATAAAAGCTGCCAAAATAATTATGGAAATAGCTCTTCGCATTTGTAGAAAAATCGCATTAATCATATTTAGGGTAAATGGGCTCATAGTCCCTCGTTTCCACTTACTAAACAAAGTGTGCCATATAAAAAAGCCATTGTCAAGGGCTTGGGCTAGTGGCAGTGGGGAGTGGTGATAGAAATTAAGAGAAGGTATCTGTTATGGCAGATTGACCTGGCGGTAGTCTTTGTTCATGCGGGCGATATGGCAGACACTGATCTCTTTAGGACAGGCAGCTTCGCATTCGTAGGTGTTGGAGCAATTGCCAAAGCCTTCTTTGTCCATTTGCTTGACTATATTAAGCACCCGCGTTTTATTCTCAGGGGCTCCCTGCGGCAAACTATGCAGATGTGAAACCTTAGCACCAACAAAAAGCATGGCTGAACCGTTTGGACAAGCGGCGACACAAGCCCCACAGCCAATGCATTGGGCCGCATCCATAG
>Ga0182030_10025425_pt1 | contig 10792 bp, 5 predicted proteins | sample 812S3MmetaG_FD_121299 | JGI IMG/M metagenome (GOLD analysis project Ga0182030, IMG submission 121299) | Permafrost microbial communities from Stordalen Mire, Sweden - 812S3M metaG (Illumina Assembly) | ecosystem: Environmental > Terrestrial > Soil > Wetlands > Permafrost | place: Sweden... | reverse complement strand
TGACCTCCCTCGGAATTCCGCCCCGTCGCCGCTGTGTCCTTTTGGAATTCTGTGATCGCCAGCGGATCAGCAGCGTTGGGGCTTGGGAGAATGCTAGGCCAGGATTTGCAAAGCTCAAAAAAACGGGCTGAAGTCAGAAATCAAAATGTCGGGGGATCCGAGTTCGGGATCCAGCCAGAACGACTCAACTCCCGGAGTCTGAAGGGCATGCCGGTTGCAAGCGCGTTTGTGGGGAGTAATCGGCGCTCCTGCCGAAAGCGGGCCTGACCACCCGGTAACTTTCATAGCGCACACCAGCATTCACATACAACGGGTCGAGATGATCTAAACGAGACGGGCTGACTGGCAGCTCGTTACGAGCAGCCGCGAAATCACTGGAAACGAATGCAACTGCTCCGGCCACTTCGGCAGGTTCAACTCGTGTGTGGCCAGCGCAATTGCTTGCTTGCCAGCCACATGCTTATCGCTTGGGTGGTCTCGTTCGCACGCACCACATTCAAACCAAAGGCTCGTGGTAGGACCCCGAGCAGTACGCGAATCGCGGCGATGCCGCCCTGACGTTTTGAAAGACTCTCCAGGAGTCCGACAGTCAGAGCATCGCGATCCTCCGGAAGAACGACCTCATTAGCATACTCGACGATGAACGGGACCGCCATTATCAAAGCGTCTCTGATCGAAATCCCCTCTTCCGCGAGGAGTGCTAGCGCCTGCTTCAAGGGCGATGAGCCTGGATTCCATCGTGCGAGAGATGCTGCCTGGACCAGGCCTGATGAGTTCGGACTCGTGAAGTGATACCGCCAGCCGATCAACTTTGCCGTAATGTTCGACATTATCTCCGGCTGCAATGAACCCGTTCGAGCCCGCAGTTCAAATGCGGCTCGTGTCCAGACACGACCAACGCCGAATTCCTTTCTCGCTAGCATTGCCACCACAAAATCATCGGTCCACAGAACATTACCCGGACGACTAGCCAGGAGCACACTCTGGGCGGAATGCCCGCCAATCAGCTTTATTAAAGGCACCCGCTTGTCGGGCGCGACTGCTGCAAGCTCAGGGCAGCCTTCAATAGTGCAATGCGATCGCACTTTTTCGACCATTGTTTGCACGAGTGCACGTTGCCGGTCCAGGCTTTCCGGATCTCGTGTTTCGAAGACGTAGCGGCCGCTCTCTTTACCCAAACAACCCATCTCTCGACCGTCGAACTTCCCTGTTTCGAAACTGTTCGCCAGTTCCGCAAGAGTCAGTTCCGATACGGCAACCGAACATTGAAATCCACTTAGTTCGTCAAGTGCATCGAGTAGCGCCAGCGTTGCGAGGGCTGAAAGATCGAGCACGACGGTTGAGGCGGTTTTGAGCGCCGCGATTGCCAAGACGTGTTCTGGGGCGCTTCCGTCACAACATCGGACGATCACGCTTTCATCTAGAGCGATCCTGACATATTCCTCAAAGTCAGAATGGCCGGACATTTTGGCCAGCAGATGGACCGGGAGAGGCTGGGAGCGATATGCGTCAAGTGCGCTCTCATGGTGAGCGACTATCTTATCGAAGCTCGCGAAAAACTCAGTGAGGTCGGGCTGTGGCACGCCGCTTGGATCGAGTTTGATCCCCATACGGACCGATTGGATGTCGGGGAGTTCAGGAAATCGTTTCTGAAAATTGCCGATGCAGTCCTGAAACCGATAGACATGCTTATCTAGAATCTGAGTGATCTTGGCTGCTCTGGATGTAACTGATCCTCTGGCCAGCAAAAATGTATCCCCGACGCGTTTGCCTACTAATTCGCGGGCAATGAAGTGATCCGGGCCAATTTCCTGCAGGCTGGCGTTGGGCTCGTACTCCTCTTCGATGACCCGCCATTCCTCCAGAGAGGTCCGGTCTTCGATAAAGGCGACAGCGGTGCCGGGAACGACTGATTCTACAGTCACAGGAATGTCCGGGCGGGGACCTGTCACCAGGAGGGAGGCGAGATAGGCTCGGTGTGCCTCTGGATCATCAAAGTGGCCGCGGAGAACTCTGTAGGCGAACCGAAGAGCTTCAATCAGGTGACCTCCGCTCTTGATCACGTGCACGATGAGTTTCCAATTCTCGTGCGGCACGTCGTCAGGAGCTGGCATCGATGCAGGATCGGAAACAACTAATTCCGGACGGTTCAACCGTAAGCCGATGTCAGATAATTGCAGGCGCGCAGTTCGATCTTCCGGGGCACGAGCCAAGTATTCCTGTAGGATTCTGATAGCACCTTCAATGTCATCGCGTTCTCGAACTCCCACTTCGGCGTGAACGAGATCTTTGTCGTACTGCCCTTTCTTCCTAAGCTGGTCGCAGATAGACAGAAAGATCCCGTGCTCGCCGAGGCGAAGCGCACAATCGATCAGACGGCTTGTGTCAAAGCCCAAGTCGGGAGTTGCTGCTAACCGCTGCCAAAGAGGGAAAGCATCCCGGTCGCGGCCCAGATCCGCGAACAAGATGGCGATCAGCCTCAGGTCGTCATGCCTTGCGTCATCGTCGAGAGCGTCTCGGGCGCTGGTGGCCAGGGTCGAGGCCTTTTCGCGATTTCCTGAGGTAAGCTCCAACCGCGATTGAAAAGCGGCGAAGGCCGCAGCAGAGACAGTTGCCGGTTTAAGCTGTGCAAGGATTGACCGTCCTTCATCCCAGCGCTGATCCTTCGCTAAATCGGCCAGAACCGCTTCGATCACGTGCATCCTGAAGGCGAAGTCTGTCTCGGATGGATCGGCCAGTAAGGACTTGTATAAGGGAAGGGCCTCCTGCCGCGCGCCGGCTTGGTCTATGCCGCTCAGAGCATTCGCCAGCAGCAGCTTTAGATCGGGTCGGCTGTCTTCTTGCAGTTCCGATCTCAATATCCGGATAGCGTCCTGCACTTCCCCACGGCGAAGTTTGAGTCGGCCGTATTCGCGAACGACAGTTGGGTCTTCAGGATCGAGCGAATATGCTGTGATCACATCTTCGTCTCCGGCTGATTCGTCTGCCAGGCCCCTCCGTAGCTCCCCTCGAACGAGAAGAATTCCCGCCTGGGTGTTGACCTGTTTTTCTGTTTTGGACAGCTCGATTGCCTTAGTGCAAGCTTCGTCACCCTCCACTAGCCGTGGTCTCGAAGCAAGCGTGGACATCCGGCCGTAGTCGACACTGGCATCGGGGAGCAGGGATCTGAAGATGGTTTCGCCAAGCACTGCCCAGGGATACGACCAGTCCGGCTTCGTCTTGATCGCGCGCCGTGCCAGGGCTTCCGCCTCCGCATTCTCGTGTAGGATGAGCGCGCGCCGTGCCAGAATTGTCGCAACCTCTGCATCATCGGCCAGGTAGGGCGGGACCGCGTCTAACAGGTCTTTCAGCGGGGTCGACGTCGGTGCCACGTCCAGCCAGACCGTCAGGACCAACGAGGAATTTGGAAACCGCTCCTTGGCAAGTGCGGCTAAATCAAAGGCGTGCCCCGTTCGGCCAAGAAAGTGATATGCCCTTGCTTCGTTGCCGAGGGCCGTCGGATCGTCGGGTTGGAACTCCTTCGCTTCAATAAATGCTCGGGCAGCAGCGTCGAAGCGTCCTTGAGACAGGTTTGTCGCCCCCAAGATGGAAAGCACCCGAAAGCGTTGTCTCGGGCTGAGTTCGTCCCAGCGGCGCTGGCGGAGCCTTTCGCAGGTATTCTGGGCCAATTCGTAGTCGTACTGCTGAAGGTGGCTCTTGGCTTCATCGATTTGGCTGTCGAACCCGCTACCGTCGGTTATGGCCGGCCGAATCAGACCCCGGACCTTCACATCCTCGAGAGAAGCCATCAAGCTATCTATTCCGGCCGAGGTGTCTCTGAAACCAGCCTCCATTCGATTGCCAAGCATGGGCAGCGCAAGTTCCGGAATTCTCAGGTACTGGTCTCGAACTTCCAAGAGAAATGTAGAAATGATTTGCCTGGCCGTTTCACCACCGTCCGGCAGGAAAAACCGGGTGCGCTCGATTAGGGCATCTGCAAGCACGTCGATTCTAAGTTCACGCGGGCCGCTTAGGCCTTTTGTGAAATCATCGAGAGTTTTGGTGACGCCAGGTGAAACTAGCCACTCATCAAGAGTCGTTTTGAGGCCTTCGATAGTTGGAAAAGACGCAACGGTACGAGCGATCGCGGCGTCAACCGGCGAAAGACCGCTGCTCCCCTTCGCGCGCTTCAGAAGATCGTAGAGAACATTACTCAGAACATTGAGTGAAATCGCAATCGTCGCCGGATCCATGGCACCATCCGTCTCAGCGCTCGCACTTCTAGCGAGCAAAGATTACCGTACCACCTCTCGGGACACCGAGCGGCGATCAAAACTCGACCTTGCGGTTATCCGTCGTCACTTCCCGCCGTCAGCCGCTTTATCTGAAACCCAGGATGTGGTCCGCAGTGGGATGACGCCCCGGTCGGAAACCGTCAAAAGATTCTGGTAGCGATAGGATTACTCACAAGTCGTCATCGCGGCGCCCAACTTCGGGATAGCGCGTGATCCGGACGGAGCCAATTCAACCCCCGACTGGAGTTTAGTGCAGCCGACGCCGCCAATCGAGAAGTCCGCGGGACGGTCCGCCGCCGCCCAGGGCTCCAGTTTCGCCGCTCGCCGAGATTGATTGGCATCGCTCCGTCCAGTCTAGTCAAGCGAATCGGTCGCGCCGTTGAACGATCAGCTACAATCAAATCTGATTCGATGTCGGATGCCCAAAAGGGCCAAATGTTCGGCTTGAGCTTCGCCTTCATTTTCGGAGGAAACCATTGGCAAACGTGGCCGTTCTGATCGGGAACACCGACTATAAACTGCTCAATAAGCTGGAATGCTGTAGCGCAGATGTTCGGGCGATGGAAGAATTGCTCGCTGCTGCGGGCCGATTCGATAGTATCGAAGTCATCCTCAACAGCGACTCTGCCCACCTTAAAGAAGCCATCCGCACGGTGATCGACGTCCACAAATGCATCAGCGAGGTTTTCTTTTATTACACGGGCCACGGCTTCATGCGCGGTTCCGAGTTCTACTATTGCGCGACGGATTTTGACGACAAGCGGCCAAATGAAACGGGACTCGCCAATTCCGAACTCCATGTACTATTGCGTTCTCTTGAGGCCGACTTGGTTGTTAAGGTTATTGACGCGTGTAGTTCTGGCGCGCTTTTGATAAAGTCAGACGGTGCATTCTTGCCAGTAGACAAGGGAGCATTCAGAAACATACTCCAGATTGCCTCCTGCCTAGACTCCCAGAGCTCATTGACTGGAGACCCGCTGAGCTTATTTACTGAGAAGTTTCGTGGCGCAGCCCTCCGCAAGACGGAAGGCGTTGTCTATTACACAGATATAATCTCCGCGCTGAGAGACGACTTCCTAGAGAGCACCGACCAAACACCGCACTTCGTGTCTCAGATGACCGGGAGAGAACAGTTCATCGACGACGCCGCTAAACTCAGCGCGTTGCGATCCAAGCTAGCTGCCCCACCCGTCGTCAGCGACGTCACGACTGAAACAAACGTTCAACCTGTAGTAAACGAGCTTGAGGTCTTAACGCGAGCAGAAGCCAGATTTGCACAGAAGGCGTTGGTGCAAGAGTTCATTACGAAACTGTTTGAAAAGATATCGAACGAAACGTCATCGAATGAGTTTTTGGGAAAGTTATTTACGTCGGAGGCGATAATCCATTCCGATTTTAAGGAACCGACTGCGCGTGACTTTATCATTCGCGTTTTATCAGGCGAGAAGCGGCCAGACGACTTCGTCACTGCGGGGCCTAAAAGCAAAACTCCCTGGGGCCTCGCGGCATTCGAAGCATTGTCCGTAAGTTCCGCGCTAAGTGGAGATCCGTTCAGGGATTACGAATTGAGATTGAACTGTCAAATCGACAGGGTTCAATTGAAGATAACGTATACGCCGAAGTTCGTCTCCCTCAAGCGTTTCGTTCTGGTCGTCACCTGCGCACCGAGCCTTGAGCGTTGTTACGTGTTTGAATTGCTTACTCAGCATTCGTTAACCGACTGGGGGGTCTATGGCTCTGAGGGGGCCGAGGTCGTGAGGCGTTGGTACCGAATGCCGTGGACGGACACCTGCGACGGTCTGGTTGCCACGATCTGTGGCAAATTCAAGGAGGCCGTGAAAGAACGCATCGACGCAACTGTTAAAGCTATGGCGCAGTAGGTCGGACGCACGTAGCGTTAGCGCACAGGGAGATAAAGGGTCGGCCAGCCATCTCTGGCGAGGAAAGCCCTTGACGCCCGTGGCGGGCCCAGGCCAGTTCCATCTGGATAGTCGCCCACCCGGAAGTTGGCCCGAATTAGGAACATGAAGTCCGCTTCGGTCCGCCCACAGGGCACCCGGCACGTTCGAAGGCCGACGTCCCTTCATTCATTTACGTCCTGCTCGAACGCCACAGCATTTCCAACTCTACGCAAATAGGGCCGTGGCACTCAAAAGGAGACCTGATTCCGCCTAAGGGCCTGCTCGAAATCCTACCAGATGAGCGGCGGCAAAGATTGATCGCTCTCTTTCATCCGATTCATCGCCATCCGCTTCGCAGTGCTAACCACAGCCTGTAAATCGGCCGGCGCGATACCTCGCAACCGCGTCAGCAGGTCATTCCCGGAAAGGCTGTCGCCCAAGGGAATCGGTCCGAGATATTTGTCGATCAGGCGCAAGTAGCCTTGGTCGTCTGGAGCGCCAATTTCAATCTTTTCGGTGAATCGCCCGCCTCGGAGAACGCGTGGATCGATATGGTCGGGGTGGTTCGTGGTGCCGATGAGGAAGACCTGATTGCCGGGATCCAGTTGGCTCATCAGCATCAACGCCTGCTCGACGAACTGGAGTTGGTGTTGGCCCATGTAGTATCCGTTATCGCCGCGCGGCAGCAGGCCATCGATCTCGTCGATGAACACAATGGAGGGGCTTTGCTCGCGTGCCCGGGCGAACGCCTGCGTGAGCTTGTCCGGCGTGGGAACATCCGATGGTGTGAGTGGATAAAAACTCCGGCGCGTCTGAGTTGCGATCAGGTGCGCGATGGAAGCCTTGCCCATGCCGGCTGGACCAACCAGGAGCAACCCTGTTGGCATGGGAACCTTGAGCTTTTCGGCCTCGCTGGCATCCATCAGGCGGATCAGATTTCGGAGGTCCCGTTCGACAATCGCCGGAAGAACCAGATCCCTCCAGTCGACGGCCCTTATGAGTGGCCGGTCCTGGCCGCCGCTCTCGTGGAAGGCTCGCTGCAGGTCGCGCTCCTCAAGCGGGCGATTCGCCAATGCCGCAATCGCAGCCGCTTTATTCACGAGGCCCGCGAGCTTCGCCGCACTCCACCCAGGAGTGCGACTCGCAAACGGCTCGAGTGTGAACGGCGTCCAAAGCCGCCGCGACAACTGCGCAGCAAGAATCTGCGCCCGCGCAGCTTCGTCGGGGAGATCCACACGGATCTTCTCATCGAAGCGCAGTTCCCGAATCAGGGCCTCATCCAATCCCTCATAAAAGTTGGTGGCGGCCATGATGACGAAGCCCTGAGCGCGTCGATACTGATCGATGCACTGCATCAGCTCAGTGGCCACCGCGTTGTAGAGCCTTCCTGACCCTGTGGGATCGTTGGTCCTGGTCAATTCCTGCCGCTGGCTGCCAATTGAATCGATTTCGTCGACAAAGAACAATACCGGCCGGTGAGCGTAGGCCTTGGCGAACGTCGATCGGATGTTTGCCTCGCTGCTCCCGATCAAGGATTCCATCAAGCTTGTCGGCCGCACGTACCAGTAGTTCATTCGGAATTCACCGGCGACTGCCTCGGCAAGGAACGTCTTGCCGGTGCCGCGGGGTCCGTAGAGGAGGATTCCGTTTTGTTCAACGCCGTGTTGTTTAAACCGCTCGGGGTGCAGGCGATTATTCACGATGGCGGAGATGCGCTGCTTCTCCCTCTCCAGCCCTCCGACATCGGCAAATGTCCGCGCCGGGATGTTGGACCATCGGGGTTCGGCACTAAGCGGGCGGCTGGATCTCGCCGCGGCGGCCCGTACGGAAGGGCTATTCGGTCGATGGCGGATGACGAAGATCAGACCGCCAATCGCCGCTGCCGCGAAAGCCAGGCCGTACACCGATTCGAGCGGAGGGGCGCTGTCGCGGGAAAGCACCATTCCGCTGACGGCGTCCTCGTGGAACAAGAACTCGTTGATCGAATTGAACCAATGGAGGACGGGGATCAGAGCGAGAAAGTAGAGCAATCCGCGATACGTTCCTCGGATTTTGGCGTGCCAGGTGAGCAGGACAAGACCGGTTCCAATCGTAAACCAGGCGAGCGACGGGCTGAGCTGGAACGCGAAGACTCCAAGGACAAGAAGGATGATTGCGACGGTGAGACGTTCGCTGGAAAGACGCCGGACGACATTCTCCAGGCGCGATACCAAGGATTCAGCATCCCGAGAATCGTATCTCGGCTGCACGAGCCCCTCCCCTGCGCCCAATTTACCGCAAATTGGGCGCGAATTGGGAGAATGGCCAGTGTTACGAAGCACAATTCGAATCCAGGTTACTGCTGCTGAGGTGGTCCCGTGGTCGCGGTCGCCCGGGTGGCCGCTGCCTGCTGGTACATCTGATTGAGCTCGGCTTTCAACTCAATCAGTTCCTTAATCTCTTCCGCAGATGGAAGAGCCGAGTTTCCGGCCGCGATCTGCGACGCGCCGCGAGCGCCCGTCGGTGTGGTTCTGGCGGGGGACGTCTGTCCGCTCCCTTCCAGCAGAACGAGGAAGAATCTGGTGTTTCCCGGCACCGAGACGACGATATTCTCATTGGCAGCCAGGCCTTCGACTTCCTGCTCCCCAGCGAGTCCGGCGTTCGAAGCGATGCGCTCCCGCAATAGGACGCTGTTGTCGAGTTGGCCGCTCACCCCAATGCCACCTGGTCCGCCGACGAGGTATGCGGCCATGCTGCCGACTCCCGCCAGGGAGCGGACCAGGACCCGTTTCACCGCATTACCGCCGGAGACATATCCCTTGAGCGGGCCGTAGGTGAGGCTCATCGACACCGCGTCAATCTTCTCGGTGGTTCCGTCCGGCAATTGCAGCGTATGGAAATGGATCCCGATGTTGCCGTTTCGGTTGGACTGCGCGAGGTCACCGAAGGCTTTCGCCCCAGCCGGAATGATGATCTCCCCGTCCTTCTCGTAGTTGTATTCGATGGCGGCAACCACGGGCGCCTTTACTGCTGTACTGACCGACGACTGTAAACGCGCCACGAGACGGCTACCGTTCGGGAGCAGGTCGTTGACCCTTCGCTCCAGGAGCGCGGGTTCGGCCGGAAACGAGGCTGGCCGGACAGCGCCCGCGACGGAGGTGGAATTGCTGGCGACGAACACCAGCGAGGACTTCTTGAGTGCATCCGCATCGTTATGGGCCACCACCGGCGTCGCTGGAGCCGGCACACTGGCAACCACTGGCGACGGCTGCGGAACGGGATTGCCAGCCACGGCCTGACGGTAAGCCTGAAGGGCGGGGTCCATCGGTGGAATGTTGGCCAAGGTGTCTCCAGTCTTCGGCTGTGGGTGGACACGCACCCGTCCGGTCGCCTTTACATCGTCAGCGCTGAGTTGATCGCTATTGCTGTCCTGTCCGCTCATGTCCGCGTTCAGCAGGGGTGTCACAGAGCCACGCTTTTCGGCTGAACCGTTCGTCGGGACGTCGGGCCTGCCGAGACTTGGCTTCGTTCGGTTGCCGGCGCGGCCCTTCACAGAGCTGGAACTTGAAAATAAGCCGAGAAACACGAAGATCATGACGATCACCGCGGCGGCGAGAATCAACAAGCCCTTGCTCCGGTCTACGCTCTTCGCTGTTCGACTCTGCTGCTTTTCCGGTTGAACCCGTTTCTGTCCATCTCGGGCGCGCTCGTATGCCTCGCGGAGGGCGCTGAAAATGTTCTTCGGCTCTTCAGGTTTGTTGACCTCGGGCTGTTCCGTTTCGCTAGGGTTGGAACCGTGCGCGGCGCCCATTTCGGCCGCGTCGGATTCCTCAATCTTGTTCAGTTGCGGTGTCATTTTATTCGCCTCCTTTTTCTCGAATGCTGCCAATGCCGAAGCCGATCGGCGCCAGGGCTGGCCGGTCGACAGCGCCAGAATCTGCCATCTGAAGCAACAGCGTTTCGTTGGATTGCTTGAAATTCGGGCGCTGGAAAATCAAAACGCCATCGGCGCGTTCGCCCGGGCCGATCCGGCGCTGACTCATGCGGAAGTCTTCGACCGGCAACTGCTCTGAATTCGACCAGACCAAGTGGTGTACGATGGCCCCCTTCTTCACCTTTCCGCCCAGTTGGACCTGCGGCGGCATCAGTTCGACAGCATGGCTTTGTACGTTCAACACGGAAAAGAGTACGATCACTTCTTTGCCCTGATCGATCACCTCGCTGACGCCAGCCTTCAGAATCTGTTTTCCTGGTGAGGCGACTCCCGGCTTCTCGCCGTAGAGCGTGGGCAGCGGAGCTCGCTGCTGCCGCTCCAGCAAGGCGTCCAAGCCAATTCCTGTATCGGCATTCTGGTCCTTCGCCCGAATCCCGGTTGGCGGCGCGCTAGCCGTCCCAATATCGCTGCTGGCCGTTTTGAAAGAAACCGGCTCGACGATCGACCTATTGGCTCCTTCCGAACTGGTCTTGGGTTGGGTTGCCGGCGAGAGTCCTGGCCGTTCCGCGATCCTGTCGGGCGGCGGCAACGCAACAGTTTGGGCGATCGACGCCGAGGGTGCGCTCGGGTCGATGACAAATCGTCCGGCCGGGCGGTATCGCATCATGAAATCAACGTTGGGTTGGGCGCCTGCAACTTCGCCT
>Ga0182030_10025423_pt1 | contig 10793 bp, 13 predicted proteins | sample 812S3MmetaG_FD_121299 | JGI IMG/M metagenome (GOLD analysis project Ga0182030, IMG submission 121299) | Permafrost microbial communities from Stordalen Mire, Sweden - 812S3M metaG (Illumina Assembly) | ecosystem: Environmental > Terrestrial > Soil > Wetlands > Permafrost | place: Sweden... | reverse complement strand
CGGCAGCGGCGATATGTGCGCTTCGTGTGGCAGGCAATCTTGCCTGCAGGCGGCCTTTCAGGCCGCCGGGCGGGCTGAAAGCCCGCCTGCAGCCAGGATTGGCTGCCACACAACAGCGTTGCGGCTCACCTCAATTTCCCCGACCGCCAAACTCGCCGGGGACGAGATTAGGAGATCTGAATCTAGGATGGCGTCCTGTAAGCGGCCTTCTGAAGACTGCAAGGTTTCACACCTGGCCAATGAGCTTTCTGTACCGCTAGTTCTCAGTTTCTATGCATGCCGCGAAGAATCTGCGCCGGCCGTCCCCGAGAGCCAGCCAAATCAAGAGCCGGCGGCCAACTCCAAAAGCCGATCGCTGACAGCTTGCGGCTTTGCCGCGCTGTGGGGCAGACTTCAGTCTGCGGAGGGCTGAGCCCTCCCTCCCGCGCACGACGATGTGAAAGCTGCGGCCGGCGGACTGAAGTCCGGGATCCCCTCCGGGGAGGGCTGAAGCCGGCTGAAGCCTGCCCCACGGTGAGGTTCAAGTCCCTTCGGATAATCGGTATTCGGCATGACGCGCTACACTAGCCGCGAGTATTCAGGCGGGGTGCGCGATCGGGAACCGTGTGCCCCAGGCCCTCGCCAAAACGGCGCACGCGATCCAAATCCGCAAGATCGCGGCGCAGCGATTCCCGCGCCACATTCAACCGCTCAGACGCGGCGCGGCCCATTCGTAAGATTCCATCGAGGCGTTCGCCCACAGCCGGGTCCAAAGGTTGAAACGCAGCGATTCGCTCGACCAACACCTGCCGGCGCGCAACCATCTGCGCGAACTCAGCCAGCGCCGGACCATCCGGGCGAGCGATCTCAGCGGACAGACGCTCCAGGGCGCCCAATACGTCTTCGATAGAGCCGCGCACCTTTAGCCCCCCTAGCCGGTGGTCGACGTCGTGTTACCGTACGTCGTGTAGTTCAGCGCGTTGATGTTGGAAGTCAGCAAAGATTCTTGCGAAGCCAGTTGCGCGGACGTCGAATCGGCCGCCTCTAGTTGGGATTGCAGCGCCGTCAGGTTTCGCGTAATGGTGTCGTTCATGTTGCTCATCTGGGTGGTTAATGAAGCGACCCTGGTATTATCGTCACTGACCAACGAAGTTACCGTGCCGGTCACGGAGTTGCTGATGGCGTCCAGGTTGCTGGCCAACGCGCCGAACCCAGTGGTAGCCGACCCCAGGAATTGGAATGCCGCGGTGATTTGGGAGGCACTCAGGGCACTGACCGCGGTGGAGCTTAACGACATCGTGCCGGTGTCATCCAGGCTGATACCCAGGTCGGCCAGACTGTGGATGCTGCTGTTCGAGTTGTCGAAGTAATTGACCAATTGCTGCATGGCGCTGCGGGTCTGCCACACCACGGGGTTCCCGCTGAGGCTGCCCGCGTTCGAGCCGACCTGGCCGTTCACCTGCGTTCCCACGGAGTTGTAAGCCGATACCAGGGTCTGCAGGTCTTGGGATAGCTGGCTCGAGTCCGGTGCCAGGCTAACGGTTACGGTCTGGTTGGTCGTGGTGGTGCCCGCAATAGTGAATGTCATGCCGGGCACTACGTCGTTGATGGTGGTGCTGGGCTCGCTGACGGGCACGCCGTTAAGATCGAATGTCGTATTGGCGCCGGGATTCTGGCTGGTAAGCAGCTGCGTAGCCGCACCGGTGGGGTCGTCCACCAGAGAGATCGCATTCTCGCCTGGGCTGTTTGCGGATACCGAGAGATAATCGCCCTTCGAGGTGGTCAGAACCTGCGCCGTCACGCCGGCATTGGCGTTGTTGATCGCACTCACGAGACCGTTCAGATTATTTTGTCCGGTGCCGAGGGTGATAGGGGTGGTGGTTGTGCCGACCACCAGATTCAGACTGCCTGTCGTCGAGACCGCCGTGGTGGTTGTGTCGGCGTAGCCGTTCAGCGAACTCTCCGAAGCCGCCGTGGCCACGGAAGTGATGTCGGTGATGTTGTAGGTGGCGTCGGTGGTGGCGCCGGTGGCTTGCGCCGTCACCAGCGAGGAATCGGAACTGCTAGCCGTCAAGCCGCCGGTGCCCAAAGTGCCCAGCGCCTGCACCGCGGACGTGAGACTGCTCACTGCGGAACCGAAACCGGTCGCCGCCGTGACTTCCGATTGCAACTGGCTCTGCTCGTTCGACAGCGATTGCAGGGGCAGTTCGGCAATCGACTGCGCCCGGGTCAGGATCGACTGGAAGTCCGAGGAGTACTGGCTGACTCCCGAAAACGTGAGCGGCTGAAACAGACTGGTAAGCGAGCTGGAAGTTGTACCCATCGAATCTAAACCTTCTTCTCTCTCAAATCGACCACTTCCGGAATTATTTCGCCACTTTTTGCGGCTCTTGCCGCCGATGGCGGTGGATCGAGCGGCAAGGCCTTCAGGAGCTGTGCGAGGGCCTCGGAAGCGTCGTGCGGCGTTTCAGCGGCCTGCAGGTTTTGCTTGCGCACCAGTTCGATTTCGCGCGTTGTCACCTGCACGGACCGGGGCGCCAGAATGCCCATTTTGACGCGCGTCCCGTCGATCGACAGAATGCGAATTTCCACTCCGTCGCCAATCAGAATCGCCTCGCCCTGACGCCGTCGCATTACTAGCATACGGCCTCCGGCGGCGAAGCCGGAAAGACATGCTGATGGGAGTAATCGCCCTCGCAGACGATCGCTTGCACGGTCTTGCGGGTACGCAGATTCATCACCAGCGGTGCAATCAGGTTGGCGGTCGCGGGCGCGTCTTTGTGCAGCGTGAGAATCGCCAGGCAGAGGACATCTTCGCCGATCGCGGGCTGCCGGCCTGTGGGCAGTCCCGCCAGTTCCAGATCGGAGGGCGAAAGGTTCAATCGATAGAAAGGGTCGATTACCAGGATGGGCAGGGTGATGAAGCACAGCCCCTGCCGATCCACGCTCTGCAGGAACAGCAGGGGATGGAGCGCGGGCACTTCGATCGGGAGAAAGCGGGTCTCGGATTCGAACCCGAATAGCCCTTCCGAGAAGTGCATGACGACATCTTCGGAGTACTCGATTTCACCGTGGGATTTGGTCAGACACTTGGCCATGTAAGTCCTCGATACTGCACGTCGAACGCCAATTCCTTCGGGATTGGGAAGTCAGAAGTCAGAATGCAGAATGGCCCCCCCGCGAGCTGCGTTAACCTGAACACCTGTGACCTCCCAAACGTTGTGGGGCAAGATGGCATCTTGCCGCCCATGGGCAATCGGCCCAACCAAGTCGTCAAGCCCAGATCATATGATCCGGTGGCGAAGCTGGCCATTCTGTCTTCTGACTCCTGTCTTCTGACTTCCAAATCCCGAAGGGATTTCAAGGGCGCAGCGCTTGCTCCGAATTCGACGGCGAAGCTCCGGCACCGCCTGAATTTCGTCAGTGCGGCGCGCTCACAATCACCACGTCGACGCGGCGATTCTGCGCCCTTCCATCCATCGATTCGTTATCCGCCACGGGAAGGTTGTCGGCATACCCAGAGACGGAGAACCGGTCTGCGGAGATGCCGAATTTGGATTCGAAATAAGAAAGCGCGGCGATACTGCGCGCCGCCGAGAGCTCCCAATTGCTATGAAACCGGCCATTGCGAATGGGCACCGAATCGGTATGGCCTTCGAGACGCACCGCGTTGGGCAGATCGAGAATGACGGCAGCCACTTTGGCCATGGAAGCGTACGCAGCGGGCTCGAGGCCGTCGGAACCGGAGGCGAAGAACGCCCCTTCGCGCAGGCTGATGACCACCCCGCGCGTCTCCATCGCCACCTTCATCTTTCCGGCGGCGATCTCCGGCGCCAGTTGCTCTTGGAGCCGCTCGAAGGCCGACGTCAACTCGCTCGCGGGATGCGGCGGCACGGGCGCTGCCGCTGGAACTGGCGCTGCCGCCGGTGCTGACGCAGGAACTGGTGCTGGAACTGAACCGTTGGCGATGGCTCGTTTGAACGAGTCCGCCAGTTGCTTGGCGCTGGCTCGTTCGCTGCGCGCCACCGCGAATAGCACTACGAAAAGAGCGAACAGCAGAGTGACGAAATCGGCGTAAGAGACCAGCCACCGGTCGGTGGACGGGCGCAGACGCCGCTGCAAAATATCGTGCCGCGGCGCTATATCGCGCGGCTGTCCGATATCGCGAGACGGATCGGCCAGGCTCACGCCACGTACCTCGTTTCCGCTACCTCGCCAGGGACCTGCGGGGCGTCGCTTTCCGGCCGCATGGGCTTGCCGTCCAGGAAGTTTTCCAGACGCATTCGCACCAGATATGGATTGAGCCCCTTGACGATGGCCAGAACGCCCTCTTGAATCAACTCGCAGCGCAGGCTCTCTTGCCGGGCTAGAGTCCGTATGCGGGAGGCGGCCGGCAGGAACAGCAGATTGGCGAGCCCCACGCCGTAGATGGTCGCCACGAAGGCTACCGCGACGCCGCGCCCCACCTGCCCGATGTCATCCAGTTGTTTCATCACCTGGATCAGTCCCAGCACGGCGCCAATGATTCCCACCGTGGGAGCGTACCCGCCGGCGTTCTCGAAGACACGCGCATCGGCCTCGGCGCGCTCTTCGCCGCAGCGGGCGCTGAGTTCCAGTTGCGCACGAATTTCCGCGGCGTCGGCGCCGTCCACTGCCAGCAATAATGCCTTGCGGAGAAAGGCATCCGGCACCCGCTCCGCTTGGGTTTCCATGGCTGTGACTCCCCCGCGGCGCGCCAGGAGGAGAAAGTGCATGATGTTTTCGACAGTGGCCTGGTAGTCGCGCCTGGCCCCGAAAAGTAACGAACGGCAGCGCCGCGCGGCACTTGCCAGATGTCCCGCCGGAGTGCTGGCCACCACCGCTCCCAGCGTTCCGCCGAAGACGATTACCAGGGCCGTCCACTGGGCCAGGTCGGCTATCTGCCCTCTTTCGAGCAGCAGGCCGCCCAGGATTCCGGCGAATGCGATGACCGGTCCTGCCAGGGAAGTCGGGTCGATTCTTCTGGGGTGGGCTTCTTGGGGCATTTCGATTGGTTCGATCATGGATTTTTTTGGAAAATTTTATGCTGTTGTGGCTGATGAGATTGTAGAGGAAATTCGGTGATCGAGACTCAAGTTTCCAACGCTCGCACGCAGGCGGCTGCCATCCTGAAGGCTTGGGGTTCGAACAACCTCGCGCTGTTGCACCGGAATCTGCAATCCGCGGTTGAGGAAGCGCTTGCTCCTGTTGCAGATACCGATGAGAGCGAACGGCTGGAGATGCTCGGCGCGATTGCCGCCAAGATGCGCGTGCTGCTCGAAGCCGATCAACTCTATGGCGCCGCTCAGTACCTGCCGCTGCTGCGTCACCTTGCCGCGCCGGCGATGGCCGCCCGCGAATTCGCCTACAGTTGCTAACAGCTTGATTCTGACCCCGAACTGCGGACTTCGGACTTCCCTCTCGACGTGGCGCAGGCACTCATGCCTGCCGGCGCCGAGACTCTCTCGGCGCGGGCGAGCGCAGCTCGCCTGGGCAGCCTGACCGTTTGAGTCACCGACTGTACAATCCCACGGCCGTCGGCGGCGCAGCTGACTTCTGGCTGCCGGCCCTGGTCTCACTTGTGCATCTCCGGCAGGCTTTCGATCAGGAACGCCTTCTTCTGATGCGAATCGACTACCCTACCGCGAAACTTATCTCGATTGTTGATGGTGCAATCCAGTTGCTGATCGATGCGGTAGTCGAAGCGCAGCAAATGGCCGGGCTCGATCTCCAGCAGGTCGCGAACCAGCAGCCTCGGCCCCTGCAGGCGGGCTTCGACACTTGCCTCGGCCTCCCGAATCAGCTTTAACACCCTCTGCTGTTCGGCCTCGGTCGGGTCCGTTTTGCGTAGATTCCACTGCTGATCGAACTTCTGCCCGATCATCTTGATATTGATGGACGGGATCGCGAGGTTCAGCGTGCCGGAATTCTCACCGATGCGGATTTCGATTCCTACCGCGACCACGGCTTCGTTCGGCGCCAGAATCTGTAGCATCTGGGGCTCTGTGGCCACCGCCTCGAGCTTGAAATCGATCAGAGTGACGCTCTTCCAGGCTTCCTTTAAGTCGTTGAGGATGATGCGGAAGAGGGTTTCCAACAAGCTCTGTTCGATCTCCGTGATTTCGCGGCGCAGGTTGGCACTGATGCGTCCTTTGCCGCCGAGGATGATCTCGATGATGGGAAATACCAGCGAGGGATTCAATTCGATCAGAGCGTTGCCGTCATAAGGCCGTAAGCTCATCGAGACCAGGCAGGTGGGCGTGGAGATCCCCTCTACGAATTCGCCGTACGACAACTGCTCCACGCTGATCAAGTTGACGGTGAGGTACGAACGCAGGTATGCCGACAGGCTGGACGCCAGATTGCGAACGAAGTTCTCGTGCAACAGGTGGATGGCGCGAACCTGCGATTTGGCGATGCGGTCCGGTCGCCGGAAGTCGAAGGCCTGCGCCTTTTTCGCGGGGTCATCGCTGCGGCCGCGGGCTTTTTGGAAGACTGCGTCAATTTCCTGCTGAGTGAGTTGACGATTCATCGTGAGCGATCACGATTGCAGTTGGATTGCCAATCGCCGCCGACGAAATCTCGTCAGTGATTCGCCAACATGACAATCGTCCACGAGACGTAACGCGGCGGCAAGATATTTCACCACAGAGCATCGAACCGGGCGGGCCCGGTTTGGCGGGGGAAGAAACTCGGCTGCGACAGTCGATTTTTCGCCTCGGTGTTGGGGTAGGCCAAGTCCTTTGTTTCCAACAACCATAGATTTTGTTTCTTAGGAGCCGCAGAGCCACAGAGAAAACCTTAAGAGCGATTTTGCCAAGGCAAGGGCAGTTGCTTGTCTTGCCGTGATTTCGAGCTCACAGAGGTGGGGGAGCCCACAGAGAAAAGAGCCGGCGCCCGAAGTTTCCGGAGAGCGGCCAGCTCTTGAGTGTTCGCCGTCGGCTTTTGGTTGGGTGGCTCTCGGGGACGGCCGGCGCAGAATCTTCGCGGCCCGCAAAGAAACTAAGAATTAGTGGGACAGAGGCCCGGAGGAACACAAATCAAAAACGGAGAGCACGGAGCCGGCAGAAAACACAGAGGGGACTACTCCGCAATCTGGTGGAGACGGCTGAAGCTATCGAGGCAATCGCCGCGACGGCTTCTCCCAGGCCGCCAACCCCCGCCGCGCTGCGCGAGCAGACCCTTCCGTGTTCTCTGCCTCCTCCGTGCTCTCCGATTTCGACTTTCTCTTTCTCCGTGTCCCTGTAGTACTAATTCTTGGTTTCTTTGCGGGCCGCGAAGATTCTGTGCTGGCCTTCCGCCGAGAGCCCGCCAATTCAAGAGCCGACGGCCCAATCCAAAAGCTGATAGATGAAAGCTGACAGCTGAAAGCTTGCAGCTCTGCCGCGCTGTGCCTCTGTGGTGAATAATGAAGTTGATGTACGTGCCCCCCTCAATGCCTCGCCGCGGGCTCCCGCTCGTGGACACTCACCAGGCGAACCATCGCCGACGCGATCTGATCCAGCGGCAGGATCTGGCTGGCCGCTCCTTTGAGGATGGCTTCCCGCGGCATTCCGAAAACCACGCAGCTCTCTTCGTCCTGCGCGATAGTCGAAGCGCCCTTCCGATGGATCTCGAACAGCCCGTTGGCGCCGTCGCTCCCCATCCCGGTCAGGATCACCCCCACCGAGTTGCGTCCCGCTTCCGCCGCCACGCTGCTGAAGAGCACGTCGACCGAGGGCCGCTGGTAACAGACCCGGGGCCCGTCCTTCACCGTAACTTTGTAGCCGGCGCCGGCGCGCCGCACCAGCATGTGGAGACCGCCGGGCGCCAATAACGCGCGGCCGGCCCGAACTTCGTCGCCATCCTCGGCTTGTTTGACCTCCATGCGGCAGATGTCGTTCAGCCGATCCGCGAACGGCTTGGAGAAGCCCGCCGGAATGTGCTGGGTAATCACCGTCGGGGGGAAGTTTGCCGGCAGTCGCTCTAGAATCTGGCGGATCGCTTCCGTGCCGCCGGTGGATGCGCCAATTGCCACCACCAGGTTCTCGCGTAGAAGCGCCGGCGCGGCAGTCGCCACCGGGGCGGGAGTTTCCGCCTTCGCGCGCGGTAGCCGTACGCGTGACGCCGCGGCCGCCCGAACCTTGTCGGCCAGCGTTCGCCGCAGATCGCCCACCGAGTAGGGCCCCGCCGGTTTCCCGAGAGCTTCCACCGCCCCCTCTTCGAGCGCCGTCAACGCCGCCGCGCAGGAGGATTGTGCCAGCGAGCTGATCACCAGCACCGGCATCGGCCGGTAGCGCATCAGTTTGCGCAGGAACGTCAGGCCGTCCATGCGCGGCATCTCGATGTCCAGCGTCAGCACGTCGGGCTGCAGTTCCAGGATCAAGTCGCGCGCCGCATACGGGTCGGCAGCCGCGCCCACCACTTCCAGGTCGGGCTCCGCCGACAAGGTTTCCGTCAGCACGTGGCGGACCAGCGCCGAATCGTCCACTATCAGGACGCGAATTTTGCGCCCGCTAACCATCTGGAGACACCGCATCGCCGCTAACGTCGATAGTCAGGCCCACCGATAGCGTGCCTTCTTCCAGCTCGAAAACCTGCCGGACTGCGAGATTGCGCGCCAGAGACGCCAGCTCCAGGCGCGAGACTTGCGGCGGAGCGATTACGAAATGTCCGCCCTCCTCAACTCTCCCCAGCACCACGCCGCACAGCACATTGGCCAGTTCGCCGATCACCGTGGGCACATGCTCGGGCGGCACCGATTCCACGGTTTCGCCCAGAAACGCCGCGGCCAATGCCGTCGCCGTGGATTCCGGCGCCGCGACATCCAGGGTGCCGTTGCGCGAGCCCGTGAACGAGACGCCGGCCGAATAGTACGGTCCGTCGCCTTCCGTTCCCGGTCCGAACGCTCCGGTATAGAACATGTTTTCCAGCACCTCTTCGGTCGCCGAACTCAGTAATTCATCGAACTCAGACATTCTCCGCCTCCAGGACGCGTTCCAATTCAGCGCGCAATGCCGCCGGCTGGAATGGTTTGACGATATATCCTTTGGCTCCCATCCCCACCAGCCGGTCCACGCGGCTTCGCGTGCCGTCGCTTGAAACCATCACCACCGGAACCTTCCGCAGTTTTTCATCCTCAGACAAGCAACGCAGCATGGCCTCGCCGTCCAGCTTGGGCATATTGACGTCGCTGATTACCAGGTCCACCGTATGGCGGCGCAGCATGGAGAGCGCTTCGCTGCCGTCCGCCGCGAAGTAGCATGCCTCCAGATCGAACCCCGAAATTCCGAGGATGCGCCGGATAACCGTTTGCATGGCCGGGCAGTCGTCAACGATTAAGACAGAGAACGCCATCGTTCCTCCTCTCGCTTGTATTCTCCGGGCGGCCGGCGGTGCGCAGCATAAACTTGCCGGATCCCACTTCCAAACGAACGGTCCGCGACTCCGAGCCGCCGACCGCCTCCGAACGAATCATTACGCCGGCGCGCCACAACAACTTGCGGACCGCCAGGCAATTCCGTTTGCCGATATTGAAAACTGCCGCGTCGTTGATCACCTGCGCTCCACCCGCTATGCACACCACCAGCCGGCTCTTTTCGGCGCCGTAGGCGTAGGCCTGATGGAACAGCAGTGGGATCCCCGTGTCGGCGAACATGTATGGATTCTTTTCCGCCTTGCTCGCATCCAGTGACGATTCCGGCAGCATAAGGTGCAGTATGCCGCCCACCTGCGATACCGGGTCGTGAATCGCGACTGCGATGCATGAGCCCAGGGCGTAGGTGATAAGGGAGCTTTCAGGATGGTTGCTGACGCGGCAATCGGCAACTCCAACAATTACTTCTTGTGCCATTCCACGCCTTTCCCGGCCGTGCGATAAAGCGCCGGCCGAACATATTCGAGATTGTGCTCGACTCCCGCCAGGCTTTCCGAGTGGCCTATGAAAATGAAGCCTCCCGGATGAAGCGCCGCAGCCAGCCGCTTCACTACGGCGGCCTGAGTGGGCTTGTCGAAATAGATGGCTACGTTGCGGCAGAATACCGCGGGGAACTTTTTAGCCGGCAACTGGCTGCTGATGAGATTGAACCGTTGGAACTGGACCCGCTCGCGAAACTCCGGCTTGACGCGATAGTAGCCTTGCCATTTTCCGTTGCCGCGGAGGAAGTACTTCTGCGGCCAACCGGGGGGCAGCCCTTCCACGCGAGCCGCTTCGTACACCGCCGCGGAAGCGGCTTGCAGTGCGCGCGTCGAAAGGTCGGTGGCCAGAATGCGTACGTTGGCATTCGGACCCATGGCTTCCAGCAGCGTGAACAGAATCGAGTAGGGCTCTTCGCCGGTGGAACAGGCGGCTGTCCAAATCTCCACCGAGTTCTTGTCCGCCAGTTCCGGAACGAAATGCGACTTCAGGAAGTCGAAGTGTGCCGGCTCCCGCAGGAAGCTGGTGAAGTTGGTGGTCAGCGCGTTGGCCAACTCCGTCATGGCATTGCCATGCGGATCGGCCTCCACATGGTGACAATATTGCTGGTAGCTGGTGAAGCCGTGACGGCGCAGTTCCTTGCCCAGACGAGCCACTACCAGGCCCTGCTTTCCGTCCTTCAGACAGATTCCGAAATTCTGTTGGGCCAGCCGGCGGATATGTTCGAACTCCGACGGGGACAAGGCCGGCAGCTCCGAGACCCCGAGAGGTCCCTCAAAATCATCCGGTTGGTGGTTGAATACTGCGCTTTCCATTGGTGCCCTATCCGAAACGACTGCCCTATCCGAAACGACTGCCCTATCCGAAACGACTGCCCTATCCGAAACGACTGCCCTATCCG
>Ga0182030_10025422_pt1 | contig 10793 bp, 6 predicted proteins | sample 812S3MmetaG_FD_121299 | JGI IMG/M metagenome (GOLD analysis project Ga0182030, IMG submission 121299) | Permafrost microbial communities from Stordalen Mire, Sweden - 812S3M metaG (Illumina Assembly) | ecosystem: Environmental > Terrestrial > Soil > Wetlands > Permafrost | place: Sweden... | reverse complement strand
GCGCTCATAATAGCTGCCATACAAGCTCACCCTCAGACCAAGGTTCAGCGTCAGCTTCTTAGTGACCCGCCAATCATCTTGCACAAATGGCTCCAGGACCTTATAGCGGTTGTAATACTTCAGGTTTCGGTTGGGTTGAGAGAAATTAGCGATGTAACCCACGAGCAGATCCGCCAGCGGATTGCCCGTGCTGGAAAACGGGCCACCGGAATTGCTGACTTCACTGTAGGCGGTACTGGCATTCCCACCGAAACTCAGGCTTCCGTTGGGTTCCTCCTGCGCCGGCTCGTTCTTTTGGATGGCCGCTAAGTAGGCCCCGAATTGCCAGTTGTGCTGCCCCTTAGTCCAAGTCAGCGTGTCGTGATAGGCATAGGTTGGGTTCGAGTTAGTCCAAGGTAAGTAGCCCGGATCGATAGCAAAATAGAAGTTACCGTTCCCGCCAAGACTAATCTGTGGAATTGTTCCATTAAAGCCGTTTTCAAAAATGCCGGTCATGGTCATGCTTGCCGGACGCTGCCATGCGGTTCCCGTGTTGAACAAGTGCAAGTGATTGGATCCGTAGCTGAAGACAAACTCATTCAGCAGCGTGGGTGACATGGTAGCCGTCATATTCGTCACTAGACTAATACCGGGGCCTTGCAGCGTTCCGCCGATCGCCGGCACGTTCGTAGTTCCGTCCGTCCAGGGCGAAATGGGAAACTTCTGTGTCCACGAATCGTGGATGAAGCGCACGTTCGCCCGCAGTTTTGAATTGATGTTATCGTCAACCTTGATCATTTCCTCATGCCACCAAATGGGCGACGCAAATGTTCCAATGAAATTCTGCCCGTCATTGGGAAAGGGAACGTTGGCCAACAGCGGATTGGCGTTGACCGGATCCATGAGATTGGAAGGAATCGTGTTATTGGGGAAACCCAGATAGTAGTTAGCGCCATTCGAATCCTGCCCCGGAATGGTATAGGCGGGGCAGTTCGGGCTCACCACTTCCATGCCGATGGGCGTTTCGACGGGCTGAATGCCTGCTCTCACAAAGGGAGTGCCCACGGCCGGACAGTCCTGGTTGAAGTTTCCAGCCCGCTCCTGCGCGTCAGGGAGAAACAGAGTGGGGTTGTTATAAACGTAGGGGACATTTTGTTTGCGAAATTCCTGCGACCAGAAGAAGAACAGTTTGTCCTTCTTGATGGGCCCGCCCAGGATGTATCCAAAATCATTTTTGTTGTAGTAGGACTTCTCTTGTCCGGGCAGGTCGAAGTAGTTATGGGCGTTGAAAGCGGCGTTGCGAATGAACTCAAAAGCGTCGCCGTGGAACTGATTCGTTCCGGACTTGGTCACGGCCTCAATCGTCCCTGACCCGTTGCGCCCGTACTGGGCGCCGTAGGTCGAAGTGAGCACTCGAACCTCGGCCAGCGCGTCGATGTTGGGGTAGACGTTAATGTTGGCGTTGCTGCCTGAGTCCAGCACTTCGCCACCGTCAATCTCCCAATTGTTAAATTCGGTGCGGCCACCATTGACCGCGTACGATACGCTGCCCTCGGGCCCGACCGTGCCCTCATCCTGCCCGGTCTGATCGCTGACTCCCGGGATGAGTTTGATGAGCGTGGTGAAATCGCGGCCATTCAACTCCAGTTGGCTGATCTGTTCGCCGGTGATCGTGCCCGCCAGTTCAGAGGACTGGGTCTCAACCTTGCCGGCCGCGCTTCCCTCCACCACAATCTCGCTACTCACTTTGCCAATGACCAGCTTCGTGTCTACTCTGAGCTTTTCTCCAACGCGGAGAATCACATTCCTGGCTTCATATTTCTGAAAACCAGACATCGTGATAGTGATGTTGTACGTCCCGGCTCCGAGACCGCCAACGAAATAGTTACCGTCCCCGTTGGTAACGGTGCTCCGGCGAAAACCTGTAGTGGGATCAGCAACCGAAACCTTAGCCCCGACGACCACGGCGCCGGTGTCGTCGAGAACAGTGCCGGTAAAGGATCCCGAAGACTGTGCGAAGAGGTGCACGGATACAAAACAAAGGCAGAGCAAAATACTTGCTGCCCATGGCTTCAGATGCATGACCGTTTCCCCTCCTGATGGCACGGTATTTTGCGTCGCCGATGAGGACATAGCTTACCCCCTATGAGTTTTTAAGTTTCGCGTCCCCAGTGTCTACTGGCCAATCCAGGCGCGCTTTCGAAAAACATCACAATCGACCCTATTGAAACGGTTCAGCAACCTGCTATGGTCAAGCACGCAGAACATCAGTGTCAAGCAAGAAGCGAGTTCAGGAGCGCCGGCTGCGGTACAAAGAAGGATCCACCGCGAGGGCCATCGCTTCCACATTCAAGTCAATTTCCAAGAAATCGCGAACCGCCTTTGCGGAGCCCATTGGATCGCTCAATACTTTCCGGTATCCCGCGCGGAAAACTGGGATGTCGATCCTGTGCTCGAGCCACGCGACAACCTGTCTCATGTGATCTCGGAAGGCGGAGTTCAGCAGTGCGGGATCGACGGACTCGAAAGATCCGCGACGCTTCAACATTTCATCCTGCGAGGCGAGCACCTCGGGCAACGGGCGCTCCATAAAAATCAGCTTGTAAGACCTGCCCGGGGGAATCGAAAGAAGAAGCTGAGAAATGACTTTCACGGCTTTCCCTTCGGCTTCGTCAATGCGATGGGGCTCCTTGGGGAGTAGCTTTATTGGCTCCCATTCAAAATAACCGCGAGGATTGTCGATGTCCGGCTTGCGCTCCAGATCGGTGAGCAGAGGCATGCCCCCGGCAGCCAGCATCTGCATCATCAGCGAAGTGCCGGAGCGGGGTAATCCGGAGACGATAGTGATCATGACCGGACCATAGTAATTTGCCTCGCCTTGGCGGGGCCAGGGTTAGCGGAGCACGGTTAAGGTGTTCGGGACGGCACGACAGTCCAGGGCTTGCCGTCAAAGTACCCGGGAAGCGCCAGGCCAAACAGTTTCAGAATAGTGGGAGCGACGTCAACGATGGCGGGCTTGTCGTCGCCGATTCTGTGATTGCAGAAAAGAACCCCGGGAACCAGCCGCGGATCAACGCAGTGGTCGCCGCTCCAGGCCTTCAGGTTGTCTTCGAAGATCTGGCTGGTGACCTTGCCCATGACCGAATCCCACGAGGCACGGAAGCCTTCGCCGTAACCGACAATCAGGTCAGGAGCGTTATCGACATACGGACCCGCATAGACGGAGTCGCAATCGAAGACACCGGTGATGCCGGCGCGGCGGGATGCAGGGTCGACGAGTCCGTCGAGTTTGCGCCGCAATTCGTCTTTCAGGGCATCTGCATCGGCGCCGGGCTCAACGATGCCTTCGCGCTCTCGCCCTTTGAGATTGAGATACAGCCCATTCAGGCCCATCGTGTAGGCGCGGGTGCGGGACCAGTCCACGTCCTCGAACCAGTCGCCACTTTCGGTTCGTCCGGACTTCAGCGCCAGGTATCCGTTCTGATGCAACCACGCATTCAGGTTGACGCAGCGAGCAAACGACTTGAAGCCGTGATCGGAAACGATCATCAACAGAGTTCCCTCGTCGATCTGTTGCATGACGCGGCCGATCAGTTCATCCATGCGAGCATAAAGATCCTGGATCACCATGGGACGCTGATCGCGAGGCACATCGCGAGCGGCGGGATGGTCCTCATCGAGGTAACGCCAAAACATGTGCTGCACCCGATCCGTGGTGTCGAAGACGCAGGCACAAAGACCCTGCTGCGTTTTTTCCAGCGCGTCGAAGAGCATGCGTTCACGATCATCATGATTGGCATAACACTGTGCGAGGAACGCTTGGTCATCGAGCACTTCTTCGTTTAACGCCCATGTGTCCTCCGCCAATCCCAAGGTGGCATAAGGCCCAAGGAGTTTCGCCAGATAGATGGCGTACGTCACAGGGTGAGAGATGGGTAGATCGGGTCGGCCGGGATCGATGTTCACTGGCGTCACGTAGACCTCAATCTCGGGCGAGAGTTCCTTGAGATAAAAGCGGCAGATGCCATGCGCACTGAGGCCCAACCCTGCTTTGAACTTCACCGGAATCCACTCCGAGTACTCGCCAATCTTTAGAGTGAAAGTTTCCGAGTCCACTTTGAAACGGGCTTGACGACGGTTGTCGGGATGAATCTCGAAACTCACTCGGAGTTCATCGCCGGAACCGGTCAGCGGATCGTCGGGGCCGGGAACGTAGGAAGTGCATGTCGATCCCGCACGTTCGATCGGAACCCGCACGCCGCCTTCGCGAAACTTTTCGCCGCTGTGACGGGTTGTGCACAGGCAGAAAGTACCCTGGCTACCTTTCAAGTCAGGGACGCACATGCCAGATAGCAGAACGCCGGAGAATTTCTCTGGCGGAAACGTCACCGGCACGCGAATCACGGAACAGAAAATGCCGGCTTCGCCGAGCCAGTGCCAGAAGGGAGTTCCGCGGCGCATGCCTCGGATTCTGGGCCCACCGAGCGGAATGGTGTACTTGCCAATTTTCCAGCTTCGCTTCGGTCCTTTGATCTCCGCCGAAGAGAGGTAGGGAAGGTAATTGCTCAGGTCCCGGCCGAGAAAATCGTAGATGTTGTGCTTGCCGGGGTTCACGCCAGTCATGAACGTAGACCATGCGACCGGAGAAATGGGCGGGAAGGTTGTCCGCAATTTCCGGAAAGTTCCCTGCGCCCGCAGCTTCGCGAGATTGGGCAGTCTGCCTTCGGCGATGAATCGTTCCGTCAATTCCGGGTCCATGCCATCGAATCCAAGAATGACGGCGCGTTTGATGGTGGCTTTTCCGTAAGCCTTGCGTCGCCGCAAGAGACGAAATAACTGGCGGAACGGCCAGGAAAAAAAGGCGTACACCGAATACAGGAAGGCAACGAAAAGCGTCCAGAAAGAAGACAGGACGGCGAAACCCGCTCCCGGCCCGGCATATGCGTGGCCGGGCAGGGGAGTGAGCAGAACGATGCTGAGAACCGCCAGGCATGCAACCATGCGCCGGCGTTCAGTCCGGCAAGTTCTTCCACACTTCATATCTCGATTCCAAGGATACTCTTGAACACGAAACCTGCCGCCAGCGACAGAACAAAGAATAGCCAGATCCAGTTCCATTCGAAGCCAGCGAACGCTATGTTTCGGGAAGGATACTGCACGTCGATAGCTTCGATGAGGTTGTTGTCGGGCAGAGCGGGCTCTCCCGAGACGAACATTCGCTCCCACAATTTTCCGCGAAGGCGGACCGGGGATAAGCGCGACAACCCGGAACCAACGACCACTCGCTTCGAAAAGGTCTGGCCCGAGGCTTGAACGTTGACGATATAGTCTCCAGGCTGTTCCGCCATAACTCTCCAGACCACTTCCCTTTCGGACGGAACGTGGATGGCAGGGGCCGTAGTCGCTAGCCCCTTCGGCAACTGGAGCGACGCCTCATTCAGAGTGTCAGGATTGTCCATCCGCACCTTGACCAGGAATGCGTGCCCGGTTTCGAGCGGCACAGAACCCAAGTAGCGATCGAGTTGCACCATCAAGAAAGTCAGAGGCACAATCACGAACAGCAAAGGCTTGAATGCCAACCGGAGATAATGACCTGTCGCCAGCACGATACGACCGTAGGAACGAATGACTACGGGAATCTGATCCTGAAAAAGTTTGAGCGCCAGCAGGTGCGCCTTGAGTCGATCCTTTGCGAAGTGGATTGACTTCTGGTCGGAGGTGTAGCCAAACACCACCACCATCAGCAGGCCGATGACAAGTGAGATCCCGACGACGATGATGGCTGGCAGGTTTACTCCAGGAGAACCCATAAGCACGCACAGTGGTGAGGCCAAACTACTCGATATACCCAAGCCCCTGAAGCCGCTTCTTTATAATTTCTTTCGACGTGGAACCACCCTCGCCGGGAGGCAGCACTTTGTTCACTTCTTTTTCCAGGGCGTGTAGCACGAATTCGTCCACCGAGGAGTAGCCGCAGGCCTCGGCGCACTGCTTCACTTTATCCAGCAATTCTCCTTCGAGCTTCACTTTGTGGGAGCCGAACATCGATTGTCCTCTATAGCGCGACCACAAATTAGTGGGTCGCGTGGCCAGGATTAAACACGGATTGTCCAATCATACCGTCTGTCTTGGTGATTCCAAACTCCGCCAGAATGGTAGGGGCAATGTCGGTCAGAGCGGGCGTTTGGGCTGCAATCCTGCGGTTGCTCAGCAGAATCCCGGGGACCAAGGTGTAGTCCATGCAGTGGTCACCACTCCAGGGGTTCGTGTTGTCCTCCAGTTCCTCGGCTGGAAAAGCGCCTAGGATCGTCTGCCATCCCGCTCTGTAACCGCGGTTATATCCGACGAGCATGTCGGGACCAGATCGCGCATAGGGTCCCTGATAGGCTTCGCTGGCATAGTCGACACGGGTGATTACGGGCTGTTTTGTTTTTGGATCTTGCACGGCGAGCAACTTTTCCCGAATCTCCGCCATGAGCCGGCCCGCAGCAGTTCCGGGCTCAACGATTCCATTGCCTTCGCGCCCCCGCAAGTTAATGTAGAGCCCGTTCAGCCCGAGACCGTAGGCGCGCGTCTGCGTCCAATCGACGCCGGCAAGCGGTTCGCTGGAATCGAGCTTCGCGTCTTTTTTCAGCTTGATGTATCCGTTGTTCAGCAACCAGGTATTCAGGTTGAAGGAGCGATAGTAGGGGGCAAATCCGTGGTCGGAAAGAACGAGGAGGGTCGTGTGATCATCCAGCCTGGGCAACACTTCCCCCAGCACCTGATCCATCTGCTGATAGAACTCCGCGATCGCGGTGCCGTTTTGAGCGGCCAGCGTGGCATCGTATTCGGGATGCTTGGGATCCATCAACCGCCAGAACATGTGCGAGTTGAGATCAAGGCTGGAAAAGTAGAAAAAGAAAACTCCCTGCTCGAACTTTGGAAACTCGGCATCGAAGATCCGGCGATGCTCCGCCAGCACGGTTCGAGCCTGCTGCAGATATTCGTTGTCATCGAGCATGCCATCCGAAAGAGCTTTCGTGTCTTCGGCGATTCCCTGGGTGTGAAACTCTCCCGCTTCGTCACTCAGGAAACGCGAATACGTGGACGGAGTCGAGATCGGCAGAGCGGGATCCGCAGGATCGATGTTGATCGGTGATACATACAACTGGAACCGGGGATGCGCCTGCTTGAGATAAAAGCGGCACATCCCTTTGACATTACCGAAGAAAGGAATGAGCTGGAACTCTACACGGATCCAGTCGCTCCACTCGCCCTCGCGCAGCACAAATTCATGGCTCTGAACCGCGACCTTGGCCACCGGCTCCAGAGGATCGACTGCTACTGAGAACTGTTCGGTCGCGGGCGGCGCGCCTTTTCTGAAAGGATTATCGGGCCCAATCAGATTGGCCGTCACGCGAGAGTTCTCCACCTGCACGGGAATGACTTGCCCGCCTTCGACCGCTCCGGCCGTGGCTGTGGGATCGTCGCTGTAAAAGGAAAACGTACCATACGTCCCCCTCAGATCGGGCGTGCCCATGCCAGAGAGAGTTTTCCCTTTCGCCGGGACGGGAGGGAAATTCGAGGGAATCCGAAATATCGTATTCGGAACGCCGTGTTCATCAAGAATCTGCCAGAATGCCGGTCCCTTTCGCAATTGTTCGGCGCTGCCCCCTCCGAGCGGAATTGCCCAACCGCCAAGGTGGATCGCGTGCTTCGGCCCATCGACCCGCGAAGCCGAGAAATACAGCGCCATGGTTTTGGGGTCGCGGTGAATAAAATCAAAGATGCCATGGCCGCCCGCATTCATGCCCGTAATAAGGTTGGACCACGCCACCGGACTCTGTGGAGGAATGCTGGTGGTTAGTTCGCGAAAATCTCCCTGCGCTTCCAGTTTCGCAAAGTTGGGCATCTTGCCTTCGGCTATAAAGCGGTGCAGGAGCTGGGGATCCATGCCGTCGATGCCGAGAATGATCAACCGCTGATCGCCTCGCCAATGCGGGCCTGCGGACTGGCAGCTAAGCAGCATTGCCAGCGCTACCAGAAGCAAGAAAGTGCAAAGTACCCAGAAACTTTTCTTCAGACTCAACCCTCGGAGGTCCGCGTTCCGCGTGGACAGCCTTCGTGTGACACTCTCCTGGAACATTGTTAGACTTCTACCCATGCTGCGGCGTTCGGGCTTGTGGTTCTCTGTTGGCATTCTAATCTTAGTTGTTTCTTCGGTCGACGCTGTGGCCGCGGCTCGACCGAACATCGTCCTCATTACGCTGGACTCGACGCGGGCTGACCGAATGGGCTTTCTGGGCACGCGAAGCAGCCTTACCCCAAATCTGGATGGTATTGCGCAACACGGAATTGTGTTTACGCAGTCGTATGCACAAGCGCCCCTCTCGGTAGTGTCTACCGCGACTATTCTTACTGGGACGTATCCACAGACCCATCGGGCGAGCGGGTTCGGGGTTCCTCTTGCGGTCACGCTGCCGTACCTGCCCGACTTGCTGCACGCAGCTGGATACCACACCGCTGCGTTCGTGGGATCCATTCTGCTGGATCCGCGGAACGGTCCCTTCCAGAGTTACGACCGTGGCTTCGACGTGTACGATGCAGGGTTTCATCAGTCACAGCGTGGCGAAAACCGCTTCCAGTCGGTCGAACGCCATGGGGACCAAGTAGTGGCGCGCGCTACGAAGTGGCTGGTAGAGAACAAACAAAGCCCCTTCTTTCTTTGGGTGCAGCTACAGGATCCCCACGCTCCCCACGGTACTTCGTATGATCGCGCGATCGCGGCAGCGGATGCCGCGGTGGGAAATCTCGTCAATTTTCTGCGGGCCCAGGCGCTCTATGACGACGCTCTGATCGCGATCGCCTCCTCCCAGGGTGAGAGCCTTGGCGCGCACGGAGAAGATGGACACGGTATTTTTCTGTACGACGAAACCACGCACGTCCCACTTCTGCTGAAACTGCCGAGAGACCAAATGGCTGGGAAACAAGTCAAGAACCGCTCACGCCTTCTGGACATTGCACCCACGGTGCTGGCGGCAGCCGGCATGCCGGTTCCTCCGCAGATGCTTGGGCAGTCCCTGATACGAACTGCCCAAGCGAGTTCGCAAGCCGACCAGCCAGCCTACTCGCGCAGCGAACTTCCTCAGCAGGGTTTCAGCTGCAGCGTGCTCGAGTCGTGGCGGGCAGGAAAATATCTCTACATTCGCGCGCCAAAACCGGAACTCTACGATTTGTCTGTCGATCCGAACGCGACTCACAATTTGGCGCAGAGTGCAAAGGCAACCCTTGAAACCATGGCTTCGCAACTGCAAGCCTTCGACAGCCACGTCGCGAACGAACCTGGCAAATCAACTGGTTCAGGATTGACTTCCAGCGAGTTGCAGAAGCTGGCTTCGTTAGGCTACGTCGGACTGCAGAAATCGGAGGTCGGCGTGAATGCCGCAACGGAGGGAACCGATCCGAAGGACGCAATTGGGACAGCCAACAAAACACTCGCGGCACTTCTGGAATTGGACGACGGCAAGCCGGAGCAGGCAATTCCCGCGCTACGGCAGGTAATTGCCGCACAACCCAGCGCCTACCTTGCACAGTACGCCATGGGCACTGCACTGACCCAGCAGCAACACTATGCAGAAGCCATCGGATATCTGCACAAGGCGATCGAACTGCAGCCGGATTCCGCCTGGGCCCAATATGAGATGGGTTTCGGCCTGATGAAGACCGGCGATTTCAAAACTTCCGTCGTGCATCTGGAAATCGCGTCGGGGCGCTTACCTGGATTTTCTGCATTGCATGCCATGCTGGCCGAGGTCTACGAACACTTGGGACGCAGCCCGGAGGCGGCTCAGGAGCGCAACAAAGCGTCTCAGAAAAATAAGTGATCGCCCGTTTCGCCGATCGCCGTTGGTCCTAGTGCAGTGGCTAGGTTGAGGAACTCCATGAAGATTCTACGTTGGCTGATCGGACTGTCTGCACTGGTTCCTCTGTGCGCTGCGGCGTCCTCCGGGCCGACGAAGACCCCGCCTCCAGATATCTTCCTAATCACGATTGATACCCTTCGAGCGGACCACGTTCACTGCTACGGATATACCGATGTAGCGACGCCCGCGTTGGACGGTTTAGCGAGAGACGGCGTGCGTTTCACCCAGGCTTTCACGCCCAGCCCAATCACCAACTCATCCCATGCCAGCATTTTGACCGGTTTGCTGCCAGGAACTCATGGGGTGACGGATTTCGGCGTGCCGTTGTCGGCGACTCATCTGACGGTAGCAGAGTTGCTCAAAGTAAAGGCCTATCACGCGGGTGCTTTTATCGGGGCGGTCATCCTTGATAGCAAGAGCCTGGCTCCGGGTTTCGAGCGCGGGTTTGATTTCTACGATAACTTTCCGGAGCATCCGGTGACCAAGTCTCGCTGGGGACGTCTCGAACGCCGCGGGATGGTCGTCGTGCAGCATGCGGAAGAATGGCTGAGTAAGCACCCTGCCGGGCCCCATTTCGTCTGGGTGCACCTCTACGATCCTCACGATCCGTACCAACCGCCAATGCCTTATTCGCGGATCTACAAGGATCACCTGTACGACGGCGAGATCGCCTACGCGGATTCTGCTCTGGCCCACTTCATCGCCTATCTCAAGAAGACCGGCCAGTACCGGAATTCGATGATCGTCGTCGTTGGCGACCACGGAGAAGGACTGGGGGAGCACCACGAAGACACTCACGGGATCTTCCTGTATGACTCCACCACCCACGTTCCCTTGATAGTTAAGCTGCCCCGCGAACTCAGCGCCGGCAAAGTCGTTACGGCGCAAATGCGCACCATCGACATTCTG
>Ga0182030_10025421_pt1 | contig 10793 bp, 8 predicted proteins | sample 812S3MmetaG_FD_121299 | JGI IMG/M metagenome (GOLD analysis project Ga0182030, IMG submission 121299) | Permafrost microbial communities from Stordalen Mire, Sweden - 812S3M metaG (Illumina Assembly) | ecosystem: Environmental > Terrestrial > Soil > Wetlands > Permafrost | place: Sweden... | reverse complement strand
TGTTCTTCCGGCAGTCGCAGTACATCGTGATGCCACAGCAATTCAAGCCGGCTTACACGATTCAATGGACCCTCAGCATCCAGCAGCAGTTCGGCCACGGCTGGCAGGTGATGGCCGACTACATCGGCAATGCGACAAGGCACGATCCGATGGGTTTGCCCTTCGATGCGGCCGTGTTTATCCCCGGCGTGTGGGGTCCTGGTGGAACGGGTTGCGCGGGTATCGTGACCACGGGACCGGCAGCCGTCAAACCCGGAGCGGCCAACGGCAACTGCTCCACAACCGGGAACGAGACCTCTCGCTTCTTGCTCACCACAGAGAATCCGGCGGGTACGAACTCGGCGGGAAAAGCTACCGGCGGGAACCAGTATGAGGGCAGCGGCAGCGGCTCGGTCATCATCGACGACGAGGCCACCTCAAACTACCACGGCCTGATCTCCTCCATTCAGCACCGCATGTCGAATACCTTCAGCCTGCTGGCCAACTGGACCTGGTCGAAGTGCCTGAATATTGAGGATGCCCAGGGCGACCTGGCCAGCACAACCGTCGAAAATCCCAACAACCTGGCCATGGACTACGGCCCGTGCGGCTCGGATTACCGGCATATCGAAAATGTGGTTCTTGTCGCCAAGAGCGGCTTCAACAACCACTTGAACCGTCTCGAGAAACTCGTTGTCAATGACTGGGAGTTGGCGCCGCTCATCCACGTTCAAAGCGGCCAACCCTTCACCGTCACTGCGGGCCAGGACAATTCGCTGACCGACGTGGGCAACGACCGTCCGAACCTCGTGCCCGGCGTGAATCCGTATGCCGAAGCGAAGTTCCACAAGGCTGCGGGTGAGGCCAATCGTGAGTACTTGAATCCGGCAGCTTTTGCCCAGGTCACTGCGACCTGCACATCGCTTACCACGGGAGCCTGTCCATCCCTCGGCACCTACGGAAACATCAGCAAGAACTCGTTCCGTGGACCGAATGCGCTGTAGTTCGACGCGCAAATCTCGCGTATCTTCACGATCCACGAGAACTGGACGACGACGTTCCGCCTGGAGGCGTTCAACGTATTGAATCATCCTGATTTCAACCCTCCATCCGGCGCAACGACTGGTTCCCTTGCCGCAAGTAGCGGAAGCGCTGCGGCTCTTACGTCCTCGACATTTGGCCAGGTCGCGTCAACATTCAATCAGGCTCGCGTCTTCCAAGGCAGTGTGAAGCTGAACTTCTAGAAGCCGCGCGAAGGGAGCAAAGCCACGGCAGAGGAAATGCCGACTCCAGTGAAGACGTGGCAATGGATTTACGCGAGACCTATCCGAAATTCGTTTCTGCCGTGAATTTCCGATGGGTCTCGCTGTTTTAAGTAAGAAGGAAGACCAAGGCGATCGAACGCACCGTGATCGCATCCATTGTGCGATGGGTGCGTATTTGCGTGTTTAGAGGTAAAAAGGATGGCAGAAGGAGAACCATGGGATTTCCGGAGAGTACTCGCAGAGAATTTGTAAAGACGGGCAGCGCGGCTTTGGCTGTCACTGCCGCTTCGTGGAACGCAGCGAGCTATGCGGCCATTGTTGGAGCCAACGATCGCGTGCGCGTGGGCGTGGTTGGCTGTGGTGACCGTATGAAAGGCGCGTTAATTCCAGCGTTTCTTCAGCATTCGAAGGAGATGAACTTCGAGTTTGTGGCTGTCTCGGATCTGTGGAATCGCCGTCGCGAAGAAGGTACGGCGTACATTGAAAAACTCGGCGGTGGCAAAGTCGATGCGGTGCGCAACAACGATGAACTCTATGCACGCAAGGATGTGGATGCTGTCCTCGTCGCTACCGCAGATTTCCAACATGCTCTCCACGGCGTAGAAGCTGTAAACGCCGGCCGCGATGCCTATGTTGAAAAGCCCACGGCACACACCATGGACGATGCGCGAAAGTTTCTCGCGGCGGTGAAGAAGACGGGCAAGGTTGTCCAGGTTGGCACGCAGCGCCGCAGCACGCCCAGCTATATGAAGGCTGCCGAATATATCAAGTCGGGGCAGTTTGGCGACATCGTGATGGTGGAGATGACGTGGAATGTCAACCAGCCAGGCCGTTGGCGCAGGCCGGAGGTCGTACCACTCCTGAAAGAAGAAGACACGGATTGGAAGCGCTATCTTCTGAATCGACCGCGCGTGCCGTTCGATGCGCGCAAGTATCTTGAGTTTCGTCTCTTCTGGCCGTACTCATCGGGCATTCCCGACCAATGGTTAGTGCACCAGATCGACACGGTGCATTGGTTCACGGGGTTGCCGCATCCGCGCAGCGTGGTTGCGAATGGCGGAGTTTATTTGTGGAAGGACGGTCGCCAAAACTGGGACACGATGACGGCGGTGTTCGATTACGGCCCGCTCGACGATCTAACGAAGGGGTTCCAGGTGCAATACACTTCGCGCTTCACCAACTCGGCCGGCGGCGTGAAGGAACTCTACTACTCCAATGGCGGCATGATCGATATGGATAAGCAAACGGTGACGCCAGCCGGCGGCTTGAGTGCGAAATCTGCAGCGGAGATGGGCATGAAGCCGAATCTGCTTTCAAGTTTTTCGCTTGTCGAACATGCCGAGGCCGCATCGACAGCGGCCGACACCGGCGCAGATCCGCAGACCTCCGCAAACATGCGCAACTGGATGGAGTGTGTGCGCTCGCGCAAAACGCCCAACGCGCCCATCGAGGCGGGCTACAGTCATTCCATCGCTCTCTGCATGAATGTGGCTGCGATTCAGACCGGCCAAAAAGTGACCTTCGACGACAAGACGCAACAGGTGATGGTGGGAGGCAAGGTATATGCGTAGCATGGCTGTGCTGGGAATTTTTGCCGCTGCCATGACAATCACTTCAACGCCAATCATCGCCGCACCTGCCTCAGGCGTGCGGGTGGTCGGCGATGAAGCGCATCGCCGCGTCGACATTACAATCGATGGCCAGCCCTTTACGTCGTACTTGTGGCCGACCACGCTGAAGAAGCCTGTGCTTTATCCGCTGATCACCGATGAAGGGATCACGGTGACGCGCGGCTATCCGCTTGAACCGCGGCCCAATGAGCGTGTCGATCATCCGCATCACGCGGGTCTTTGGTTCAACTACGGCAATGTGAACGGGTTCGATTTCTGGAATAACTCCGATGCCATCAAGCCGGAAGATCGCGCCAAGATGGGTACCATTCTTCAGTCGAAGATCGTATCCACCAAGAGCGGCGCAGATCGCGGTGAGCTGGTGGTCGAGTCAATGTGGGTGACCGGCGAAGGCAAGCAGCTTCTGGACCAGACCACGCACTACATTTTTCAACGTCGCAATCATGCGCGGGTGATCGACCAGGTGATTACGCTGAAGGCCCTCGATCGCGCCGTGTTCAACGACGACAAAGAAGGCGTGCTCGGGATGCGCGTGGCGCATTGGCTTGAATCACCGGATGAAAAAGGCGGCGTGTTTCTGGATGCGAATGGCAGGCCGACCAAAGTCGACTCAGCCGACACCAGCGGCGCGACCGGAGTTTATTTGACCAGCGAGGGCGTGAAGGGCGGCGCGGTATGGAGCACGCGCGGCAAGTGGTGCACGCTCACCGGCCACACCGGCGAGCATACCGCGACGATTGCGATTCTCGATCATCCGAAGAATCCGGGCTATCCGACGTATTGGCATGCGCGCGGGTATGGGCTGTTCGCGGCGAATCCGCTGGGGCGCAGCATCTTCGATCCGAAACAGCCGGCATTCGATTTCACGATGGAGAAAGATCAATCTGTCACATTTCGCTATCGTGTAGTTTTGCTTTCAGGTGAAGCAACGCCGGACGAATGGAATCGCGAAGAAGCGAAGTTTGCAGCGGAGTATCCATAGCGCGGCAAAACAGAAGATTGCACGCACGCCCGTCACGCGGAATTTCAACGGAAGGTAAGCTTAACCAATTCGCACCGGAGAGTGTTCTGATGAAATCGTTTGATGCAATGCGACGGGATTTTCTGCGCACAGGCGGTATCGGAATGGCGGCTGCCGGGTTTCCGCTGGTTTCGCTTGCGGCGGGAGCGCAGGAGGGGACGAACGCCAGCGCGGGCGCGCCGCAAGGCATCTTCGATGTGCGCAAGCATGGGGCGACCGGCGATGGAAAGACTCTCGACACGCAGGCCGTGAATCGCGCGATTGAAGCCGCGGCAGCAGCGGGCGGAGGCGTGGTTGTTTTTCCAGCGGGCACCTATCTTTGTTTCTCGATTCATTTGAAGAGCCAAGTACACCTCTATCTGAGCCAGGGCAGCACCATTCTGGCTGCCGACTCGCCCAAGCCCGGCGAGCAGACTGGCTACAACGGCGGGACCTATGATGTGGCCGAGCCGAACACCGCGTGGGACGCCTATCAGGATTACGGCCACAACCACTGGCACAATTCGCTTTTGTGGGGCGATGACATTCACGACTTCAGCATCACTGGGCCGGGGCTGATCTACGGGAAGGGCCTGAGCTTCGGGGCGAACCGCAACGCTCGTGGCAACTACCCCATTTATGTTGCCGAGCAGGCGGGCGTGGGCAACAAGGCCATCGCGCTCAAGAACTGCCGTAATGTACTTCTGCGCGACTTCGCGATTTTGAAGGGCGGACATTTCGGCCTATTGCTGACCGGCGTCGATAACCTCACCATCGACAATCTCAAGATCGACACCGATCGCGACGGCATGGACATCGATTGCTGTCAGAATGTGCGCGTGTCGAATTGCACTGTGAACTCGCCCTGGGACGATGGCATTTGTCCGAAGTCGAGTTACGGGCTAGGCTATGCGCGGCCCACGCGGAACCTGACCATCACCAACTGCTGGGTCACGGGCTATTACGAACTGGGCTCGGTGCTGGATGGAACGTTCAAGAAATTCGCCCCCGATTTTCGCGTGCCGCGCACTGGGCGCATCAAGTGCGGCACGGAATCGAACGGTGGCTTCATTAACGTAACTATCTCGAATTGCGTTTTCGAGGGATGCTGCGGCTATGCACTCGAATCGGTCGATGGAGCGCTGCTTGAAGATTTCGCTATCACCAATACCACGATGCGCGATCTTGTGGCGCCGCCTTTCTTTCTGCGGCTCGGGGCGCGGTTGCGCGGACCAAAGGAGAGCACGAAAGTCGGCACGCTGAAACGCATCGTGATCAGCAATCTTGCCTGCTTCAACGCGCCGCAACGACAGGGCTCGATCATCACCGGAATTCCAGGCTACGCGATCGAGGACCTGAAGTTCTCCAACATATATATAGAGACGGCGGGCGGCGGCACGGCCGACGACGCAAAGGTGCAGCCTCCTGAGATGGAAGACGGCTATCCCGATCCGGGCCGTTTCGGCGTGATTCCCGCGACCGGATTCTTCTTGCGGCATGTGCGTAACGTGGAGATGAGCCATGTGGAGATTGCCAATGCGACGCCGGACGCGCGGCCTGCGTTTGTGCTGAACGATGTCGAGCGCGCGGATTTCTTCGCTGTCACCGCACCGCGCGGCGTGGATGGTGCGTTCGCCTTGCGGGGAGTGAAGGACCTGCGTATCGGCTGGAGCCGCGCGGCGGCGGACACTTCGCTGAGCAGCGTGGATGCAAAGACGCTGTAGCTGCGCTGACCGATGCCAGCCTTCTCATTCGTGAGTCGGCCGAAAAGAAGCGCTTTCTCGTCGGCTCGAAACAGGTCAACGTTTACGACCTCTCCGACAAGGGACGACCCGCCTGGACTCCCGTTCCCAACCAGCCCGGTTACGGCAACTTCTGCTTCGGCCACTTCAACGCCACCGCCATCGACAAGGCCATCCCTAACGACCTCTCCGACCCCACGCAGTACACCGTCACTTACCGTTACGAGGTGGAAGGCATTCCCGACTGGGCCCGCACCCTCGAATCGATGAGGGCTTTTCCCAAGATCGCTGCGGACACATCGATTCAGTCCGCTACCGTGACGCTGGTCAAAGGTACGGACGGGGGCTGGGTTATTGGATCGGCCCAAGGCGCGCAATAGGTGATTGGCGGGTAGATCGCGAATGACAAGCGCGTAGTGCTGAAGGGCGGGCGGGGCGTCCGCCAGATCGATCACTGTCCTGGGTGCCCCACATCTCGATTCTGAGATGTGGGAGAGCACGAACCTCACCCCTCCATGTCGCCGGTCCTCACAACCGGTGTTAACGTCCGTCCCTCCCGTTTCCACGCCGTCCAAAACGACTCGATCTCGACCGTGCCCTCAACTCCGCTAGCGTAATGCCGAAAGCTCGACCACTGCCAATCCTCCGGCTTCTCGACCAACCCACGCGCCACAGGATTGCGGTGGAGATACCGCAACTTTTCGGTGATCTTCTCGGCGGAATGCACATTGAAGTCGTAGTATCGTCGCAGCCAGAACGGCCGCTCGCGCCGTTGCACACTCACTGAGAGCTTCAGAGCCTGCAGGGCGCGGGCAAGCGGGCACCCTGTGGGCTCATTCACCAGCAGGTGCACATGCTCCGGCATCACCACGTAGCCGAGCACGGCGAAACCATACTTGCGGCGCATTTTTTCGAGCGATGTTTCGAAAAGTTCCTTCGCGGCAGGCGACGCGAGGTAGGGCTTGCGCCCGTAACAACTGAACGTGATGAAGTGGAGTTCGCCGGTTTGCTGATAGCGAACAAGGCCTTTCGTCATTGGCAGAAGGATACAAGGCGGGAACCAAGGTTCGTGCTTTCCCACATCTCAAAAGCGAGATGTGGGGCACCCGGCGATGACCGGAGTCGCTTGGCACTGAGCTTTCCTCCCAATCAAAAATCCGAACCGCAGAATGACGCTCTGAACGTGTCAGCGCGCACACAGGTGTGTGTAGCGTGACATGTCCCGCCTGATTTCAGATCTCCATAACTTGTGTGTAATCAATGTAATCCGGATGGCACACCTCTTGCAATTTGTCTCAGCGCAGGCAATTGGGAGGACGCGATGACAGGGTTCATTCTCAGCAGACTGGCGATGGTGGCAACGGTGGCAGTGGTTCTGGCGGTGCAGGCGATGGCGCAGAATGCAGCCGTTTCCGCGCCGAAACGGATGATCGTCGTGAGCCTCGAAGATCGCAAGCTGGCGCTGCTCGAAGACGGGCAAGTCAAGAAGGTCTACACCGTCGAGGTGGGCAAGCCCTCTACGCCAAGTCCGACGGGGACCTTCGTCATCGAGCGCCGCGTGATGAACCCAACGTACTCCCACAACGGCAAAGTCGTGCCGCCGGGGCCTGGCAATCCCGTCGGTACGCGCTGGATGGGGCTCAGCCTTCACGGTTACGGAATCCATGGGACGAACGAGCCGCGGTCCATCGGCAAGCCCGCGTCGCATGGATGCATTCGCCTTGCGAGGCCAGACCTCGAAGAACTGTATCCGCAGGTGGCCGTGGGCGACACCGTGGTGCTGGTGGGGCAGCGCAATGAGCAGACGGCTGCGTTGTTTGGCAATGGAAGGCCGCTTGTTCCCACGGCAGCCCAGCCGGTGTTGACTGCGCAGAATGGTTCGGCAGCGACTCCGACTTTGGCGGCAGGTGCAATGGGCGCGGCGGCGACGACGGCGATGGTCGAGGCGTTGAGCGGATCATCCGCGGGGACGCGGTAACGGAGGTAGGACGATGCAGTGGTTGATGGAGACATGGGGTGGGATAGGCGTGGTTCTGCTGCCGGTGGCTGCGGCGCTGCTGCTTGAGGAGTTGACGTTTGGCGGGTTGGTCCGGCTGATGCTGGCTCCACGGTCGGGGAATAGAAAACACAAAGAGCCCACATACCGAAAGGGAGGCGCGAGATGCTCGCATTGAAGACGTTGCTGACGGTTGCGGGAATGCTGTTGCTGGCTACCGCATTTGGGTTACCGCTTTATGCGCTTTGGCTGCGTATCCAAAATGCGCGGCGCATTGCGAAGGGAGAGGAATCGGTCGTACAACCTGAGAGGATTTCGTGGCGTGGCCCTTTGGGATTGGCGATCGTGGCATGCCTGCCAATGTTGTTGGCAGGCAGCATCGTGGTGGTGCCGAGCGGCATGGGTGGCGTGCGGATCAGCCAGATTGAGGGAACACTGCCGGGGACGTTGTATCCGGGAGTGCACTTCATCACGCCGCTCGTGGATACAGTGCAGATCTTTGATTTGCGCGATCACATTTTTACCGCCGGCATGGGGACGGAAAACGCGAAGGGTGCAGCGACGAAAACCGCTCTTGACGTGCAATCGCGCGAAGGCCTCAACATTGGCTTGGGCGTGACGGTGCGCTACAAACTTGATCCTAACAAGCTGGCGAGCGCGCAGGTACATTTGCCGCAGCCTGCGGACAAGGAGATTGTGCCGCCGGTGGTGGCGAGTGCGTGGCGTGAGCTTGCGCCGCAATACACAGTGCGCGAGATATTTTCGACCAAGCGTGAGGAAGTGCGTGCGAAGGCGGCAGCCGTGATTACCCGCAAGCTCGGGAGCGATGGGATTGTGGTGGAAGAGGTGATGCTTTCGGATGTTCAACTGCCTGAGGAGTACGCGAAGGGGTTGGAAGGCCTGTTGCTGAAGGAGCAGCAGGACGATCAGATGAGCGTGGACACCGACATTCAACAGAAGCAGGTGCGCATTGCCGAATTGCAAGCGGAAGCCGAAGCAGCGCAAAAGGTGAAGCAGGCCGAGGGCGATGCCAAGTCGAAGGTCGTCGAAGCAAAAGGCGAGGCGGATGCGATGCAATACACGCTGCCGCTGAAGCAGAAGCAGATTGAGCAGAGCAAACTCGAAGCGGAAGCGCGCAAAGAGGCGACGATTCAAAATGCAGAGGCCGATGCCGAGGCGAAGGTGATCGACAGCAAGGCGGAGCTGCAACGGCGCAACCTGCTGGCGGACGCGGAGGCAAGCCGCATCAAGCTGATTGCCGCGGCCAATGCGGAGCGCATGACGAGTGAAGCCCAGCTGCTGAACAAATCGCCGCTGCTCATCAACAAGATCGTGGCCGAGCGGTTGTCGGACAAGATCCAGGTGGTGATGGTGCCGTCGGATGGGAAGTTCTTCTTCGCCAACGATGTTTTCAAGAACATGGCGAATGCGCCGGTTGTGAAGCAGGAGATGGACAACGAATCGGAGCCTGATACGAAGCGCGGCGGCCACTGAGAGCTGCCGGGGCGAGGGACTCAGTCTCTCGTCCCGCCGAAACCTGCTTCGCACGAAACGATATAATCCGCGCAAACGAGAAACGCGCAGAAACGACGATGGCAATGAAGCTGATCCGATGGGCGGCGATGGGGTTGAGTGTGCTGATGGCCTTGAGCAGCAGCGCGGCGGGGACCAGCCCATGGGAACAGCCGGCTTCCGCTCTGGCCGAGCAGATCGCCGGGATTCTGGGTCCAGGCCAAGCGCGCTTGTCGATTCGCAATTTGTCCAGGATTTCGAGCGAGGATTTGCCCTCGATTCGCAAACTGCTGGAACAGGATTTGAAGATGCGCGGCGTGACTGTTTCGGACGACGAAGGCGCCAACTCGATCCGTGTGACATTGAGCGAGAATGTACGCGCGCGGATCTGGGTGGCGGAGGTTGTCGAAGGGAATGTGACGCAGGTTGCCATGGTGCAGTTGAATCCAGACGGAGAACAACGAGCGCAGACTGCTGGTGGTTTGATACTGCGAACAGAGAGGGTTCTGACATCGGGTGAGCCAGTGCTCGAAGCGTTGGAGACAGCGAACGGACTCATTATTCTGGAACCCGAGCAAATCGTTTTCGAGACGCGCGCGCCCAATGGGTGGCACGAGCAGAGCCGCGCAAGCATTGGACAAAAGCGCCCGTTGCCACGCGATCCGAAGGGCATTCTGATGCCCGAGGGCGGAGCTCAATTTGAAGCATGGCTTGCGGGAACGCAGTGCAAAGGCTCGTATGAGCCTGCTCCATTGCCGGGGCAATGGACGGTGAGCTGCTACGCGAGCGACGATCCGTGGCCGTTGCCACAATCCGAGCCGATTACGGTTCCTGTGAAAGGCTTCTTTAATGGCGCACGGAACTACTTCACCGGCGTGATTACGCCCAGCGTCGGTGTGGATCTACCAGCTTTCTACGCAGCTGCATGGATTCCGCGTGGCGCAGGCGGTGCGGCTCTGGTTGTTGGAGGGATTGACGGCAAGGTTCTGATGATCGAGAACGGAGCTGCGAAGCAAGTCGCAGGAACGCGGGACTGGGGGAGCGATTTTGCTGTGATTCACTCGGGATGCGGGGCTGGTTCGCAGATCATTGCATCGAGCTCGGGGGAGGCAGCTGTTGACAGTCTTCGCGCCTACGAATTTCCGGCGCTTGAAGCCATTCCAGTCGGTGCGCCTCTCGATGTGCGCGGAACAGTGATGGCTCTTTGGCCAGCGCCCGATGGTAAGACTCTGCTTGCAGCGGTGCGCGGTGCGGAAGACCAATACGAGGTGGACCGTGTTTCGGCGTCTTGCAATTAGCTGTGTTCTTGCCATGTTGATTTTGCCTCTGGCTGCGCGCACGCGGCCTCACTATGGCGGCACGCTGCATGTGGAGATCGAGGGCGATCCCTGGCAAAGGCCCGATGGCATTGCGCGGCGACTGGTCTACGATGGGCTGACCACTCTGGACTCGCGTGGCACAGTGCAATCCGCTCTTGCGACGGGTTGGGAATCGGACAATGCGGGTTATCGCTGGCAGTTTCGCTTACGCCCGGGCGTGTACTTCCACGATGGCTCGCCGCTGACGTCGACGGCCGTGGTCCAATCGCTGAACCTTGACTGCCCGGCAAACTGCCCCTGGGCCACTGTTCATGCAGTTGGATCGACGGTGGTATTTACCGGCGATTCA
>Ga0182030_10025420_pt1 | contig 10794 bp, 8 predicted proteins | sample 812S3MmetaG_FD_121299 | JGI IMG/M metagenome (GOLD analysis project Ga0182030, IMG submission 121299) | Permafrost microbial communities from Stordalen Mire, Sweden - 812S3M metaG (Illumina Assembly) | ecosystem: Environmental > Terrestrial > Soil > Wetlands > Permafrost | place: Sweden... | reverse complement strand
GTCGTCGACACGATCCTGGGTTACAGGCGGCGACAAATTAGGCGGGGCGAACGCCTCGGCAGGTTGGGGAATGTCTTTCGCCCTGCAACGGCGCCGCGCCGGTCGCGTCCGGATCGCGAGTTTCTGCGCCCTCGGGCGCGCCGCAGTCGTCGATCTCGGGCCGGACCACTACGCGCGGCTCACCGCGGTCTCCCGACTCCTCCAGGTGCTCACCGCCGGGCGCCCGGTCGCGAAGGCAGGGGAACCGAAGAGGCAGCACATTGACGTCGGGATTTGAGGCGCTGACGCGCGGCGAGCGCGACTACCGAGGATGCCGCGTTTTATGACTTAGACACTGCGCGTAAGTTCGTGCGCGTGCGCTCGGACGCGATCAGCCGCGTGTTGGTTGAACATGTGTTGAACCTGGATCACAAACGCGACCGCGGGATATTCAACGCCGTCTGGAAACGGCAATTGCACAACCCCGCCGCGTTTTTGGGCGAGCTATCCGCTGAGTAGCATCGCGCAGGACGATCCGGCGTTCGTCCGCCCGATCCCGCGCAACAGTTGGGGCGGCGCGTCGCAGGCGCTGACGGCCCTGCGCGCCCCACCTTGGATGCCACACTACAGCAAGCGACCCGAACTGCGCCAGATGATGCACAAATGGGCCCAGACCCAACATTCCTGTCACCAGCCGCAAGGTAGCGCCTCCATCGCGCCTCATCGCACCTACTTTTTCGGCCCGCCCTCTCACTTTGGCCTGGGAATTGAGCTGCGGGCGAGGAAATATTCCTGGTTAGCGATAATTCGGGGAATCGCTACCCAGACGGTCCTCCAGAAACCGGCGGTCACCTCGCATCCATGGCCAGAATTCGTGACCTTCGACACCGAAAAAGCCCTCAGCGCGGCTTATCGCCTCGGAAAGCGGTGGCTACCTTGCGGCTGGTGACACGAATGTTGGGTCTGGGCCGTGTAGCGGGACGTAAGGCGACCACTGCCGCTACCGGCCACAACGCCCTTCGCCAAACCGCTGGGAACCCGGATTCCCCTGGTGGAGCCCTCCCATGAAGCGCGTCTGGACCCCTGAGGAACTCACTGCACACTGGAGCGTTCAACCAAGCGAACGGGACTGGATCGCCAACAAGACGGGCTCCACGCGACTGGGCTTCACAGTAATGCTCAAGTTCTTCCAGCTTGAGGGCAGATTTCCGCGGCATCCCGACGAGGTTTCCCCGTCGGTCGTCGACTTCATTGCTGGGCAGGTCGGCGTTGCATATGGGCAATGGGCCGAATACCGCTGGGAGGGCCGGACCATCGAGTACCACCGTCGCCAAATCCGTAGTGTGCTCGGCTACCGCGAAGCCACCCCAGGCGACAGCGAAGCCGTTGCGCTGTGGCTCCGAGAGCAGATTGTGCCTCACGAACACAGGCTCGACCGCCTGATCTCTGCCGCTCTGGAACGGTTCCGGGAACAGCAGATCGAGCCTCCTAGCGAGGACCGCGTCGATCGCCTCGTACGCTCGGCCGCCAACAGATTTGAAGAGGAGTTCACTCTGGGCGTGCTTAAGCGACTGAACCTGGAAACACGCGCCCAACTGGACGCGCTGTTGCGCCCGACAGGCGAACTCTCAGGGTCGATCCCAAGCGAGCCTGAACGCTCTCCCCTCCAGGAACTGCGCTCCGGCCCAGGCCGCGCGAGCCTGGAGACTCTGGACCTGGAACTGCGGAAACTGAGCCGCATCCGGGCGCTGGGGCTGCCACCCGATCTTTTTGTCCGTCGCTCTCCCCAGGTCGTCGCAAGCTACGACTTTGCCCTGCCACGCATCCTCCGTCCAGCGAGAGTTCCAGGACGCGCTGGAGGCCGCTGGCTTCGAAGTCCGTTGCCAGATCATCTGGGCGAAGAACACCTTCGCGTGGGGATTTGGCCCCGAAAGGCAAGGCGGAAGTTCAACCTTTCGGAGGAAAGTTTCGCTGGCGATCCACAGGTGCAGAGAGCGTGCAGGAGCATGGCTTGGAACTTCACGGCACTGCGCGATAAGCGCGGTAAGCGCGGTAAGCGCGGTAAGTCATCCCGGCCCCCCTTTTCGCGCTTTTCGCGCATGTGGTCCAGCAAGCAGAACAAGGCCGGTGGATTCACAATTTGCACGTAGGGGCTCGCAACGTCGCTTCCGGGATAGCAGCAAACAGCAATGATATGTAGCCGGCTATTTCTTTGTGGGCGGACGGCGCTTGTCAGCCCCCCGCCGCCCTTCCCCAGGTGCTTCCGAGGGCACGGGGCGTGGCCGGTCGGCAGGGACTCTGTTCCTTGCTGATTCGGAATTTGGCCCTGTAGGCGCGTCCCCGAAAACTGGTGCTTGTTTCTTGTCCGAACGGGGAGCAGACGGCATCTCAAATAGTGGCGGGCTTGCATGATGCGCTGCTTCGCCATGTTCTTCCGCACTGGAGACGATATCACGCTGGTCTTTTGCTGCTACAGATCCGAACTGCTCTGCGACCTTGTTGCGATCAGTCAGTGCACGCCCCCGAATGATCGGGGCGACCTGAAGGAAACGTTCGATATCAACACGCCTAAGATCAACGGTGTCCGTCTCCCCGGTTCCCAGCGCAAGCAACTCCATGAGGTTCGTTCTGGTGCTCCAGTACTCCTCCGCAGACCCAGGCAAGGGCATCGTCGGAGCTGGCTTCATGACCCTCGCGTGTAGCTTGCTCAACAGGTCGGGATCGCCTTCTAAATCGATCAGGAGCAAGGGCCACCGTAGCGTAATCGCGACGAGCTTGCCGAGTTGCTGCAGCGTGAGGGAGTCAAAGCGTGCGGGGTCGCGCGGGCTGCCAAACAGGCCGGTTTGGCTTGCAAGCAATGCGCGCAGCCGGAAGAGGTTCACGAATTGCTTGACGCGGCGCGGGTTGTACTCGAATGCCGGTGCGACCATGGTGACCACGTTACGAAAGGACATGGAGTCAGCGGAGATCTCCACCAGCAAACCCGGGTCGATTGCTATCTCCGCACCAGTGCGCTTTTGCGCTTCTGCGGGTGCGCTGCCCAGCGAGTCGAGAAGCTTCTCCACATCAGCCGTGTTTGGTCGCGGCACGAGGAACGGGAGCTGCACGAACTTCTCCAAAAACGCATACCCAAACTCCGTGCCCGCAACTGCGAGAGGTACTTTGTCGGCGTACTTGCTTGAGAGATACGGCAGCAACTTCTCGTACTTGGCTGCAAGTCCGGCCGCGATCTTCTCGCGGTCAAGACCGAGGACGTAAAACACGGGTGCAGATTCAGAAATGAGGAGGTTTAATGCCTGCATGAGGTCCGCGGCTTTCGGTACCTCGCACCGATCCAGGTCATCGATAAAGACGAACACGCGCTTTCCTTGGGCATAGGTGTGCACGAGGCGCTCAAAATCAATATGGAACGTCTCGATGAATGGCGTGCGCGTCTCGTACTTGGGATCACGCACGTACCGTGTGAGTTGTACCGCCAACGGGTTGCCGATCACGTCACTGACCCGGCGGAGTACCGCAATGAACACCAGGAGGTACCCAGCGGACCCGCCAGCGCCTAATGCTAAGCGCAGCCAATACTCCTCCCATTTGGGTGGTTCGGGCGTCTTCGCCCCAGTAGCACGCTGCTCGCTTGCCGGCGCGGTAAGGAGTTGTCGTACGGGCGAGTTGATTCCGAACAAGTACTGCCCTACCCGCACACTGATAAACAAAAACACGATCGCCAGCGCAAGCGCTTGCAGCACGCGCAACCAGCCACGGCGCCAATCAAAGCGCATGCACCGTAATTTCAGGTTGAGCCACCAACGCTGCCACATGGGTACGGTGGCTGCTAACTTAGTCGTGAAATCCAGTGCAAAGGCGGCCCAGAGCTCGTCCTCACGCTCATGCCGCCAGGCGTTGAACCAAACGGTTTTAGCATCTCCAGCCCGAACGCGCTCCTCGAGTTGGAGCATAAACGATGACTTCCCGCTCCCCCATGCGCCTTCAACGGAGAGCGTCAGGGGTGGGTAGGTCTCCTTATGCAGCAAAAACGCTGCGACCGCTTCAACGTATGGGGCAAAACCTAAGGTGTCCCGTGTTGTGGGACGGTCCGTAACACTGTTCGGACTCACACTGGCTGACACTGCCCTTGGATCGCGCGACGAGGGGGCCGACATACGTCCTCCACTGGCAGAGCATTATACACGCTACGCCTAGGCAAAACCGATCCGTTCCGCAGGCTTTACAACCCACGAGGATCAAGTTTGTCGAGCCCGAACTAATTTGGTTGTCAGTGCCGGGATAAAACACCCGCACTATTGCCGGTTTTCCCCACCTCCACCTGGGCGGGGACGCGGTAGGTACTCTACACAAGATTCTAAATTCTGCTTGGCTGAACCCAGGTGCAGGCGCTACCATCGATCTTGCGCCAAATGGTCGAGTTCTCGCGGACGGAGTATCGGACGTGCGCGGTGTTCTTGATGCAGGACGGCGACACCCAGCGCGTCTATCGCCTGAAAGACTTCACAACCCAGCTTATTCCGCCTGATCAGGCGTACCCCATAGCTGGCAAGGTCAACAGCGTCGATGGACTCCACCTGGTGATCGAATCGGTCCGGCCGGACACCAAACACGCTCGCTGTTCCAATGTTCCTGTTCATGCTGACGGCGCAGGAGGGTCGGGTATCGGCTAAGCGCTTCGCCCGCTCGTCCGCGCGCGATCCCCAGACGCGCCCCTGCCCGGCGCCAATGTATTTGTGTGCTCGCGCGCTATGATCGGACGACTTTCCCAGAGACAAAACCGGCAATAGTGCGGGTGTTTTATTTCGGCACTAACAATTTGGTTAGCCACTTTGACGCGTAACGCCCATGCCCGGAAGTGTGAGCCCAAACGCCCCCCCATTCGCCACAGAGAGGTAACGGGTGGCACCCCGCCACCCGACGCAACACGACCAAAAGGGGCGCGGACGGCGGCCAAACGTCGGGCTGCCCCGAGATTTTGGGTCCTCCCTGGCCACTGTTTTCGGCGGGTGGATGGACGGCACATTCTCTTTAGTTTGAGTGAGTTATTTGGGTTGTCAGTGCAAGTTGTCACCCCAGGTTGTCACTCCCGAGTGAACTCGGCTGCCGCCACCCGCCCTCGCTGCCGGCACCAGCTTTATAGTAGGAGTAGCATGCAGTATGACCTGGTGGTCCTCTTCGAGCATCCAGAATGGCAGAAACCGTTGTGGGCAGCTCTCGACCGCCGTGGCGTTCGCTATGCCGCGCTCGACTTGAAGCGCGCAGCGTTTGATCCGGACGCGGTCCCCACTGCGCCGCTCTACTTCAATCAGGCCAGTCCGAGCGCCTATGTCCGCGGCAATACTCGCGCGGTCCCCCTCGCCTTGTCCCTGATGCGTTCCTTGGAACTCGGTGGTGCGCGCGTCTTGAATGGTTCCGGCGCGTTTCTGCTGGAACTCAGCAAATCGGCGCAGGCCGCTTTGCTGCACAAGCTGGGGATTCCCCATCCGCGCTCGCTGGCCTTCAATGACCCCGAGACCGCCTTGGAGCAATGGACCGGCGGCTGGCCGGCCTTGCTCAAACCGGAACAAGGCGGCAGCGGCGCACGCATGTTCCTGCTGGAGTCGCCGGACGAGTTGCGGAGGCTATTGCGCGATCAGCCGTCGCTGTGGCTGCCCGACCACCTGTTGCTGCTGCAGGAGTACTTCCGGGTGGACGCGGCACGGGGGATCGTCCGGATGGAATTCCTGGGAGGCCGAATACTCTACGCGATGCGTGTAGTTTCGAACGGCGCGTTCAATCTGTGCCCGTCGGAAGCCTGCAATCCGGAAGGCGGGGAAGCGTCGCGCTGCGAGATCCCGGCGCAGGCGGCACCGGCCAAGCGTGTCGAGTTTTGCCCCTACCTGGAAGTGCCTGGGATCGCCGTCGCCATGGGTGAAAAGATAATGACGTCCGGTGGTTTAGATGTGGGCGGCATTGAGTATCTGGAGCCAGCCGACGGCCGAATGATTTTCTACGATGTGAACGCGAATTCCAACCTCCGTTCCACGGTTGGCCAGGCGTTCGGATTCGATCCGTTTGAGCGCGTCGTCGATTATCTGATCGCGCTGATCGAACGGCATCGTAGGTGATTGGTCTTGGGCTGGGTGTGCGTGCCCAGGCTGCCATAACCGAAGAGGCAGTTTTGGCCGACCAAAGGGGACGTCCGGTGCCGGTTTGTGCTCGAAATGGAGTCGGCGAGAGGCATTTACGGCCGGAAATCGAATTCCAACGGGAGGAGCACTTATGACGCTGAAATTGATGGTATCGGGCCTGCTGCTCGGGGTGCTGACGTTTGCACAGGCCGCGGACGATTCCAAGCCGGCCACTTCCAATCTCATGAACCAGCCGTATCCGCGCGTTTATCCAGATGGCCGGGCCACGTTCCGCCTGATGGCGCCGAATGCGGCCAAGGTGCAACTGGCCGGGGCGATCACCGCAACGCCGGTCGATATGACCAAAGGGGAGGACGGCGTGTGGACTGTGACCATCCTACCCGCCGTCCCGGGATTTCACTACTACTGGTTCATGGTAGACGGGCTCCAGGTGAACGATCCGTCCAGCGACAGCTTTGTCGGCTACGGCAAGCCCACCAGCGGGATCGAGATACCGAAGCCGGGCGAGGACTTCTATTTTCCCAAGGACGTCCCTCATGGCCAGGTACGAATGGTCTGGTATTTATCCAAGGCCACCGGCGAATGGCGGCGCGCCATGGTGTACACGCCGCCAGAGTACGACACCAACGGCACGCGATATCCGGTGCTCTACCTACAGCACGGCGCGGGCGAAGATGAGACGGGATGGACGAAGCAGGGTAGCGCCAACTTCATCCTGGACAACTTGTTGGCGGAGAAGAAGGCAAAGCCGATGATCGCCGTGATGGACAAGGGCTACGCCTACCGGCCCGGGGAGCGTCCTGCCGGGCGTGGTGCAGGACCGGGTGGACCACCGCCGACAGGCCGGGGCCCGGCGCCGGCGGCCGGTAGAGGTCCCGGTGGCATGGGTGCGCCCGGCGTGCTCAATGCCTCCACCTTCGAGAGTGTCATCGTTGACGACCTCATCCCGACGATCGACCGCACGTTCCGTACGCTTTCGGATCGTGACCATCGCGCCATGGCAGGGCTGTCCATGGGGAGCATGCAGACCATGCAGATCACGCTGCGAAATCTGGACAAGTTCTCCTGGATCGGCTTCTTCAGCGGGGCGACGGTGAACGCGGATCTGGACACGGGCTACAACGGCGTATTCAAGAACGCGGCTGAGTTCAACAAGAAGGTACACCTACTGTGGATGGGAGCGGGCACGGCGGAAACCAGGCTGATGGAATCGCTGAAGGCATCGGACGAGTTGTTGACCAAACGGGGTGTGAAGCACGTGATTTTCACGTCGCCGGAAACGGCGCACGAGTGGCACACGTGGCGGCGTGACTTGAACGATTTTGCACCGAGGTTGTTCCAATGAAGTTCGATGTGCGCACGTTGACGGGCACGGGCGAATACCGCTGGATAGCCGGCAACTTCCTGAAGCACAGCGCGGCCGAGGCATGTTCTTCAAGCGCCCTCCGGCACAGACCTCAAAGCTGCGAGTCCAGCCGCCAAGTGAATACCCATGACCGCCGAATGGGCGTGTCGATTCGAGCAGACGCACGGGCTCGTGGCATCCGGAGTGCGGGACCCGGCCGGTCCCTGACATCACGGCCGGCACCGGCAGCGAATCTGACGAGACACCTGGTTGGTGGTGGCCTGTGGGGCTGTCGCAGTCGGAAGGAGCACACGAGAGGGTCGTTTCCGTCGATGGGGCTCTTTTCCGGGTGCCCGGCCATCTGGGAGTTGGCCGACCCTCGATCTACACTACGGCGTTATCGGGGAGGAATCGAGGTGGGCGCGCCGGGCATTCGCTTTTGGCTGTACACGTCGATACTCTGCCCTAGCTGTATCCGTTTGTTCCTGTGTGCAGACCCGACGAAACAGCATGAGCGCCCCACCCTTGACAGGGTCGCCCTGCTCGATGAAGTGGTCGTCGAACTTGATCACCAGGGTGTCAAAATAGACTTCTTGCCCGGGCAGCGTCATCTCTCGGGAGACATTGATTGGCTTGCCGGCATCGTCAACCTCGGTGAACCTAATCGTGGTTTGCAGGCTCCCCTGCTGGTCCTTCGTCTGTCGCAGAACCTCCACACGTGCCCGGCGGTCGATGTGTTTCAGAATCTTCAGGTAGGTTTCGAGGCGCTGCTTCTCTTGCTCGAGCTTGAGAATGGTCCCTTTCTGCTCGCGGATCTGGTCCTGCAGTGCCCGCCGTGGCTTGACAACCAGTTCATACGACAGATAGACGCTGGCGGCGGCGGCGACCAGCACCACGGATCCGACAAAAGACCGAATGGGGAAATGACGGCCGCTCATCGGAGCCTCGTCAAAAGCATAACCCCGGACGTGCGCGAGATTATCGAGTTCTGCAATTGCGACGGCATGTGCACAAATGCTCCGGCCTTCACTTCCTGAGTCCTCGCCCAGCGTGAGTTTCGCTTCACCGCGCACAAAATGAAGATATGCCGCCATGGACCCTTGGCATCGGGTATACCAATTGACAGCAGTTCTTGCCTTATGGACGGCAAAACTTGCACTTACGTGCGGGCGTCTCAGTTTTCTGTTAGCGATTGCATCTCTTACGGTTGAATAGTCGCCTTCAGGACTTCCGGCCCGCTTGGAGTTGTTGCTCTAAAGTCCTGCTCGGCGGTAACAAACACATCGAAACTCTTCAACGGAGTGACGGTTTCAAAGGTTGCCTTTAGATTCTTGGATCGAAGATCGTAAACAAGAATACTTCAACATTTGAAGGGGCCTGTGCCGAACAGATACACTCCGTTGAGGCCAGCGGTAGTGTTTGGCTATGTCAGGTACGCCGACAATGCAAACAAGAGCAAGAAAGTGCCGTTTTGCTTTCCGCTGGACCCTAAGAAGATGGATCTGAATTGTCAAAAAGTTAATCCGATCGAGTAGACGAGTTGTATCGGCCTTCGCCGAATTGCAGCCAGCTGACCATCGAAGGCGTGTACATCACGCGCTTTCGCACAGGCTGGTTTGATCCAGCTAAGATCGCGCAAGACACCGCAGTGTTCGGTTTCGATCTGTAGACGCGTGGTCGGCACACGGAAACAGGCTGCAGAGGCGGGGCTCGCTGCGGTTCGCGTTCGGGCAGGCATGGCCGCCTCGGACGGACCGCCACAGAACCATCGGCGACTCCCGGCGCTGCAAGGCAACGGCGGCAACGGGGTCTACACGGGGTTTTCAGGACGCTTTTCTTTCTGGAGGAGGCTGCGGAGAGTTGTTGCGTTGCCGGGGCTGCCGCCAGCTCCTGTGTGCTGGAGAAGTTGAGTGGGAGCGCGGGAAACAGCGCTTTAGGTGCGCTAGGACAGTCTGGTTCCCGCCACCGCCAACGGGCCGACCAATACCGGCGGCCCTGCGACCCAGGTACATTCGCTTGACGAAACTCAAAGCGCCGAAGGGCCAGAAGAAGTTGGCCAAGGGTGTCGGTGCGCCGCGCGGGTTTCCAGCGGTATTCCTCTGACTCCGCAGGCAATTCGGAAGGTTGGCCACCGTTACGAGGAAGGCGGCCTGCTATACGAGAAGCGGCGGCTCGGAGCTGCGGCATTGCTGGAGAACTGGCAAGGGCAGAGCATCATTGTCATGGTATACGAGAAGCTTGCGGCGGACTCACTCTGCCTTGTACTCCTTCCATTCGCCAAGCATAGCTTTCGACATCAACCTGGCGGCCGAGCGCAGCCAATCGGATTTCCTTTTTGACAAGTCCTTCAGGATGTTAGCGGTCTGGCGCTTGCTGCCAAGATGAACATTCGCCGCCTCGGCACCCATCGCATGAAGAAGTTTTTCCTCGTCGCGCTTCTTAGACAGGTCAGCAATTTCGATCGGATTCGAGTCGGGCGATAGACGCCTCGTAAGCCATCTGCCGCCGACAGTCTGAAAGGGATCGTTGGAACGCACCGCAGAGTTGATGGCCTCGCGGTAATACGATTGAAAGGATCCTGTGCGTCCTTCCAGCCAGAGGCATGCGGAAGGGAGCAGAGCTTTCAGTTCCCGTGCAATCCACCCGCCATCCCAGCGGGCGAGGGCCACGAATCGTTCTTGTCCGAGGCTTCCAAGCCCCGCCTTTCGGCGCACTATCTTACAGTCGAGGTCCGCGTTTGGGAGTGTTTTCCGAAGCGCCTGCCTTGCATCCTCGGGAAGACCACCGCGAGCCACGGGGAGATGCGCTAGGTTATCCCAGAAGCCATCCGGCGGCTTAAAAGCTCTGATGCCGAGTTTCTCCATGCACTGTTCGCGCTCGGCGAGAACAAACGGTTCGCCTCCGCTCCTAAGCGATTTCACATACCCATCGAGAATCGCGTCGCAGGAGTCTTTCACATTAATGCTGAGTTGATCCACATCTGCGACGATCTTCGCGCTAGTCGCTAACCGGACCAAATCGTTGGTATAGGGCAACGGCCAGCTCTCGTCAAAGTCATCCACGCCCCAGCAAAGTCGGCCTTCCGCGTCGCGCCACGTACCAAAACTGCCCACATGCAGATCTCCCACGGCCAGCACCTTCGGGGCGTGGCGCAGATCGGCGCACAGTATAGTGGTCCCAGGATTTCAGACCAGGCAATAAGCTAATATTTTCGGCTCTGAGCAGGAATTTGTAAGAGAGGGCCATTTTACGCGGCTTTCTTCACGCTGGTGAGCGCGATGAATTCGGTGTTGCTCACGGCCAGCCGCTTGGCCTTCAGCAGCAGATAGCGAAGGT
>Ga0182030_10025419_pt1 | contig 10794 bp, 4 predicted proteins | sample 812S3MmetaG_FD_121299 | JGI IMG/M metagenome (GOLD analysis project Ga0182030, IMG submission 121299) | Permafrost microbial communities from Stordalen Mire, Sweden - 812S3M metaG (Illumina Assembly) | ecosystem: Environmental > Terrestrial > Soil > Wetlands > Permafrost | place: Sweden... | reverse complement strand
GCGCTGAATCGAGCCGCTTGAGCCCGGGGCAGAGCCCCAAAGCGTGAGGGTAGCGGCCCGAGCCCGGACGTCATCGCAACGACCTACTTACTATTTCGTCATATTTCCGTGAGCTACACACCAGTTTATGCATTATCGTGAGTAGCTCAGGGCAAGTGGAGAGGTATTCCAGGCTCGCGTGTGACCCCGCATGAAGTTGTCAGTGCGGGGGGTCACACACCCGGCGTCTTAATCGGGGCTGGCGGTGGCCCGTCGGGGGGTTGGCGATGAGGGCTTCCACCAGCATCGTCGCCGCGCGGGCACTTGGCGGTTGACCTGGTCGTCCTCTCGACGGTCGAGCCGCGCGAAGTGTCCGGCAGCCCACGGCCCCGGCGAGGTCGACGAGGCGCACTTGCTCGTTGCGGATCCGCTCCGCGCTGACACGCTCCAACTCCCCGCAGGCCGTGCCGCTCGGGTGTCGAACGGCGCCACGTAGGAGCCGATCGCCTTCAGTACCTCCGGGCACAGGAGATTGGCGACCACTTCGACGGGGTAGTTGCCGGCTTCGAGGCGGCCCTGGAGCCTGCGTATCACCGTACGCGCGGCGCGGACGATGGCGCCCCCGTACAGGCGGTGCGGGACGGCGAGGGGGTTGTCAGGGAAGGGTGTGTCGACCTTGAACTGGGTCGCGGGCCACTCGTCTCCACTGGAGCCCAGGCGAGCCCCCCATCACGTGGGTCCAAAGTGTCCAGCAGCGAATCGGACCCTCTAAGGACCTGAGACGTCACGTGTCGCACAGCGGACACAGCTCGACCTAGTTCTCTCGTCCGCGCCGCATTCTCCACACTCAGGGCACACGAAGTACCTGAGGCTTTCCGTATGCCAACAAGGCGACGCCAACCCCTCGGAGCCTAGGTACGTCGTTATCCATCCCGCTAGCCGAACCTCTGGCAACCTGTCCACCCCGGGTGGAATGAGAACAGGGAACCGGCCACCGCACCGACACGTTCGTATCCCCCACTGCGTGTCGTATCCGGAACAGGTGCACCAGTACGTGCCGTCCGCTCTGGCCTCGAAACTATGCTCACCGCCTCCCGCGACCCCGCAGCAGGGACACTCGGCGAGCACTTTCATCTCCTCCGCAGCTCGTACGAACTTGGGCCGCAGGGCCGACCACTCGGGTACCTGTCCGCCAGGAGACGCCACCCTCCGTGGTGTCGCAGTCATAAAGGTGTCCAGGCCCAAAACTTCGTCGTCCTTCGCTGGACGAACCACCTCCGCTGTTTCAGAGCGGTCCGTCGCCCTCACCCACCCGAAGCCGCTCGCCACGACGCGTCCCACCAGCACCCGCGGGCCTGTAACCGCAATCGGGTAGCGGGTCATCCGGTCCCTGTACAGTTGCCACCTAACCAGCCTCGTCACCCTCTCAAGCGAGTCCGCCTCCAGCGGTCCCACTGGGATCAACCCCAGATGATCTTCCCGAACCCGCTCATGCGGGAGCGCGTCCAGACCGTTGACCACCGATCCCGAAAGGGCATCGCTCACCTTGCTCGACGCCGGAAATAGCACGACAGTCGGTGCGCTCGCCCTTGCGGCACCCGCGGATATGCTCTCCAAGGCTCTCCGTAGAAGGAGTGGATCTGCTACCTGCTGGAAAGCATGGAGAATCGGTACAAGCCGCACCTTGGCCCCTTGTACCGAGAGCGTCAGCACATCCTCGTTCGACCAGTCCAGCGCCACTCCGTCCTTGAAATACGCTGTGGCGCCACGGACTACAGGTCCGCTGGCAAGCGTGACGCCGAAGTCCCACAGGGCGCGGTATACCAAAAGAGCGCAAAACTCCACAAACTCACCACACTCCGCCTGCCGCTCGCGCATTTCTTCCTCGACCGATTTAGGTGCATTAGATCGCCGCAGTTTTGTCCAAAGCGTGATGACGTCACGGTACCGGTGGTCATCCCTAAACAGATTCGTATTGAGGGGTGCCACTACTCGGTTCCCTAGATAGCCGAACGCCGCCACGAACTCACCATCCTCCAGCGCGCCAACACGTTGTCGCGCCTCTTCCAGGCGCCCGGCAACAATCGTCGCTTGTTTTTGGTCAAAATCGGCGACGGCCTCGCCCAACAGGTTCGCAAGGCGAATGTTCGCCCGCCACGGCCGTCCTTCCAGGCGTCTCGCGGCATTCGCAGCGGCCTCAAAAAAGGCCTTCACGCGCTCAACCTTTTCGATTCGTCGGTCAAGCAGCCGGGCCGATCGCTTGATCAGGGACGCCACAACTTCGTTCTCATGGATCTCCACCCTTTCTTCACTTCGCTCCGCCAACAGGCGCATAGGCGACACTGAGCTCACCGTACGACGGCCCCAATGATCGCTGCGCGATGACAGATATATCGGAGCCCGCCGCGCCATCCTCTTGACCTGGCCTGTGGGCAGGAACTCTGTGGTTGTTTTCAGACGGCAGTACGGTGCCCGCGCTATTGCCTCAAGACTCGAGAGCGTTTCTATGATCGCTACGTCCGCCGCCTCTAGGCGGAACCGACGCCCCAGAGCCGGAAGAAGAGGCGACACTTCGTAGAGCCGCTCCGGACCATAGGAACGCACGGCCTCTGCAATGGCGCGGATCCCGGCGGCCGACGGTTCGTCCGTTCCTGCTTCCACCAGACCGGTACCTCTAGCAATCTCCCCGCCGTCCCCGATTGTCCAGCCACCCGTATCATCCAGCACGAGGTAGGGACCGGCCGCCAACTCCACGCCTCCGCTCCCGCCAAAGCGCTCAGGCATAGTCCTGTAACGCCCGTTCGTTACCATGCTTTCCCTCGGTGGGCCGTCGAGTACCCGACCCGTTAGCCTGTCAAAGACCTTCATCAGTTCCCGAGCCGCTTGATCTCCCGGTCGAGTACCCCGCTGATTCGTCGCGGATCCTCGCCTCCGGGTACCTCCTCCCACGCTGCCAGAACGTCGTCGCGCAATCCAACGAGCTGCTTAGCAGTGAACTCGTAGCGGTTTTCTAGGCGATACAGGATCTTAAAGGTCACGAACACGTCCAGTGCCTCTCGGACCGTGCCGCCCGCACCCACCACGACTGGAACGTAGCGGCGCATGTGGTCCACGATGCGGTTACCCCAACCCGTGCGCAGTTCTCCACGAAGCCTCGGCGCGATGGCCTCCAAGAAGTCCAACGCCGCCTCCGCGGCCTTGGCATGTCGCGAGAAGGCGTCGCCGAACCGCCGGGTGAAGAGACGAAGCGGCAACGAGGGGCGCTCGACCGGCTCGCGGCCGGGCCGCGGATCCGGATGCCGTTCCGGTAGTTCAAACACGTGGGCACGGTCTCGAGTCTTTGGCGCGAACGACACGGTCGTCTCATCATGGTTTGCGGTGCCAATGAACCATACGTTTGGCGGTATTCTGAGCTCCGCGCCGGATCGAAGGTTCTTTGCCGCCGCGGGGTCAGCGTGGTCCATCAACCTCAGCCATCGGTCGTTCAATGGCGCCTGTTCCAGCTGTGATAACACGTCCGCAAAGTACTGTTCCGGGTGCGACAGGTTCATCTCGTCCAAGACCACGAAATACGGCGCCTCGAGGTACTTTGGCGTGTTTGCCTCGTACAGGTACTCTGTGAGCTTCTCCTCGTGGAAGCGGTGTTCGAATGGGTTGAAGTAGCCAAGGATATCCTGTCGGTCGCGCCACCCGGCCTGGACCTCCACGACATTCCATCTCGCGCCGATCGCGTCTGCAAACGCCTTTGGGAAGCTGGTTTTGCCCGTACCGCTTATCCCCTGAAGGATATGGAGGTGCGACATTGCCATGCCGCCCAGGAACGCCCGGACCGACTCCATCGAGAAGTAAAGACCCGCAGCGGCCATCCGTTCTTGTGCATCGGTAGACAGCTCGCTCAAGGACATATCAACACCGAACAACAGCGATCCAGTCTGCAGGTCGGTGTCACGGTCCATGTATGAGCACCTCTGGAACGGCTCGGACCTCTGGCGCTCGTCAACAAGGCTCCGGAGCTCCGCGCTGAGGGAGCTTATCTGCTGCTTGTAAGCCTCGAGCGCGGCATCGCGCCCTCTCTGTGCTTGCTCCAGCACATCCACCTCGCGCTCGCGCGACCGCAACATCTCGATATCCCTGTGCAACTCAGCGTTTTCCCTCCGTAGCCGGAGCCGCTCGTCCTCCCAGGCAGCCCGGTCTAGCTCCAACTGTCTCAGCTCTAACGCCTCCTCTTTAGTTGGCCGGTCCGCCAGGGCAAAGCGCAATTCCTGGACACACGCCTCGAGATCGCGCAGTTCATTGCTAATCTGCTCGGCGCTCCGGTGCCCTAGCCTGGACCGCGCGGCTCGAGCCTCCCCGAGTTCTTCCTCTTGCCGCTCAAGCAGGTCGGTCAACGCCCTATTACGGGCGCGCGCTTGCTCCAACAGCGCCTCCAGACGAGCCTCCTTCTCCGCTAAACGCATGGTCGCTGCCTCAGAGGCCAGCATCAGGTCCTCTTCCCCAAGCAGGCGTTGCTGGTCGAGCCGACGCTGCTCGATCCGGATCTCCCGTCGCGCCTTTTCTAGCTCGTCAAGGTCGCCCATTGTTCTCTCGGCGGAGCGTGTCTCAGCTTCGAACAGCTTCGCTCGCGCTTCCACGAGCTGTTCGACCAGTTGTTCACGCTCCGACTCAAAGGCCTCCTGCCACCGCCTGTTGCGTGCAGCAAATCCGTGGTCCGCGTCCAGCTCCCTCTCGGTCAGCGCGTCAGTACGTCGGTTGTACTCCTCCTCAAGCCGACCGAGGCGCGCTTTCTCATCGGCCCACCGTGCCGCCTCTCGCTCCTGCTCGACTGCCTTCTGCTCTGCGTCGCGCATCAGCCCGGCGACGCGCCCGGCCTCTCGCGCTGTGCGCTCTTCACCCGCCTTGTACCGGAGCTCCAGCTGCTTCACTTCACGCCACAGACCCCGCACCGCCTTTTCATCGACACCCTCAGGCGCTTCCCCGGCCGCTGTCGTCTCCGGCACTTCCTCCAAGTCGGCCTCAGTCCGTGCCGCGGCCACCTCGTCCGTCAACCTTCGAACGCTCTCAGCACCCGAACCGGCGAGGGGTGCCAAGCCGCTGCGCGTTGTCGAGCTTGTCGAGGCCGAAGAAGAACTGGGTGACGTAGTTGACCTTGCGCCAGTCTTGTTGATCCCGCCACTGTTCTGGCGATTATTACTACCGTACCGATTCTTGTTCCGGGACACCCGTTACTCTCCTGTGCTCGCTATGTCTTCCAATACACTGCGTGCTACGTTGTACGTCGCCTCAACGAGAGCGCCACTGTTAACATGAGAGAAGTCCCGGTCGGCGTGAGCCGACTTGTTGCGCATTTCGGCAACAAGGTCCAGTTCTTGGAGGAAGGCCGGATTACTAACGGCAATGCGTCGAAGGGGATGGCTCAGATCTTGGTATGCAGAGAACATCAGAGTAACCACATACCCCCGCAACGAGCCGTTGAACTTGAGGGCGCTTACTATTTGGTCCGCCCCTTGAGCGCGTATCTTTTCAGGAACGTCCACGAAACCGATGCTCGCTATATCGCGGAACATAGGTCCCATCACGTCAGGCGCGCCCTTGCCCTTGCCCCTCATGGCCCGTATCGCCACCTCGAGCGGCTTTGGGAACACATTCGCGCGTAGCAATGCGCTTAGCAGCCCTTCGAGGGCTTTCTGCGCCTCGACGGCAGCCTGCTCCAGGAGTTTCGATGCTCGCTCCTCGTCCAACTGCATTCCGAGGATGCAGACCTGAAATTCCAGCAGAGCCCCAAAGTTCTCACCCAGCCGCGACGTCAGCTCCCCAAGACGACGCTCGATTTCCCCGCGTGCCTGCTCCGCCACCTCACGGAGATACGCGCGGTGACCACCAAGCTTCTCCTTGGCCATCGTGACGTCTAGCCGGCGGTGCGCCGCCACCATAGCCCGGTCGTTCCTCATGGGGCCAAATATCAGCTTGTCCAGGAACAGACTCCGCCGCGGATTGAACGGGTCAAAGGAGCAGATACCCTCCACGTCGTTCGGCCTGGGCGGAACCCACACGTACGTCAACAGGTAGACGGGCACTGGGTCTGGGTCAATGAAAGAGACCCGGCCGATGACCCTGCGGTGAGGTTGCTCCACACCCTCGCCAATGTCCAGGTCGGGATCCAGGTCGAACGCGTCGTCAAGTAACGCACTGCGGTCGGTCGAATAGCGAACCGAGACCGCCACCACTTCCGCGGGAGTCGGGCGCGCAGGCATCTCGCCCAGCGGGCCCGAGATCCGCGAGACTTTGGCACCATTCGCTTTCGGTAGATCGACCTCAAAGGCCGCGTCTGATAGTAGCACCGGGGCCGGCATTGGTTGGTCCAGGACTGCCGGCCACAGCTCACCCATAAAAGGGTCTTGGAATACGTAACGAACGGCACTCGGGCCGGCTTCGTCGTCCTCGTATGCCGTCGTCCCCCCACGCGTCGGCTGCCCGTCTCGCGTCAGGTACCGCAGTTGGGTGAGCTCATTGATAACACGGTCTATAAGGGTGCGATCAAGGTGAAGCCGCGCCGCGAGCTCCTCTACATCTTGGATCCCGCTCTGGCGCAGACCGAACACTCCACTCTGGAAAATATTCAGCTCTCGCCACTGCCGCTCCGGCACCAGCACCTGGAACATAAGTGCGGGGACGAGGAGGAACTCCCTCGACGCGCGATCGGGAAGGCTGAGGCCGGACCACTCCTGTCCAGCAACGCATACGGTGTCAAGGTCGAATGACACGACCGACCTCCGAGAGGCACAATTGACGAAACCGGCTCAAGCCAGGCACGGCCTCACTCGCGTCGGAGCCCTCAGCCATGGTGGGATCCCCGACTACAACCAGGAGGCGACGTTGCCGGCTCATCGCTACGCACATCCGGTTCTCAAGGAGAAGGAACCCCCACTTCCGACGTCGCTCGCGCTCGCTTGCGCCAGGGTAATCGTTTGACCGCACCACGGAGAGGATTACAACGTCGAATTCCATACCTTGAAAGGCATCCACGGTCCCGATGCGAAGAGGTTCGACAAGCCCGGTTGGCGTCTCTCGAAGCGAGTACTCACGCCGCATTCGGTATCCCTCAGCTGTTTCCTCAACCACTTCACGCTCCTTGAGCGCCCGTAGCAGTCGCGACCTTTGGGCGGCATAGAACGTGACGACGCCTATAGTCAGAGAAGGGTTCTCCTGAGAGATGCGCACGACTTCACCCGCGATCCACTCTGCTTCGCAAGGTCGTTCGCGGCTACGGCGACCCTTCTCCGGCCCCCTGCTTATCGGCAAGTCGGCCCAGGCGGCGACTTTGCCCTCATAAGCAGCGAGCTTGTGCGCAAACTCGCCGGCCGCGCGGCCCGCCAGAATAGCGTCGGGTGAGCCGTAGAAGGCCTCGCTCACAAACTGCCCTAAAATGGGGTGCATCCGGTATTGTTTGTCAAGAGTTACCACCCTTTTGATACCTGTGCGAAGTTCAAGCTCTCTCAGCTGTTCGAAGAGCCGTTCAAACAGGCTTGCCCGTAGCGCCACGGCGGCGTCCTCGCCGAGGTCCATCGCCATAGCATCCTCTACGTCTGGCTCCAAGAGATGTGGGAGTTGGCGGTGGTCCCCGACGAGTACGACTCGCCGAGTGGCGAGCGTCAGCGGTATCAAGAGATCTAACGGGTTGGCGCGGGCAGCCTCGTCGATAATGACGTTCTCAAAGCGAAGGTCGTGGCCCTTCGTCTCGTACATAACTTTCGAGGCGGCCTGCTGACATGTCGCCGCCAATACGACGGCATATTCCCGCATGACTCGCTCTACGCCCTCGTCGTCGAGCTCGAGGTCCTCTGCATAGTGCGCAAGCGCGCGCTCAGCACCCGACAGGGTCGTGTCAAGATAGGTCGCAACGGCCTCGCGAACCTCCTCGAGAACCTCGACCCGCTCGGCGGTGTGCGAAGGTCCTACGGGCTCCGGGGTTGGCAGATCGCGATTGGCGGCCGTCGCCAGGTTCTCAGCTATGAGCTCGACGACGTCCAGCTTCCCCGTTACGGGGGGCTCGTCTTCCAGCCAGTCGGCTAGGACTGCGAGTGCCTCAACGAGGCTCGGCTCAGCGCGGGCCGTCCGTTCCACCAGTAATAGCGCCTTAGTGGCCAGTTCGGGACCATGAGGAAGAAAAGTGGCGGGCTCGCAGGGAATGGCCTTGAGCGCTTCGACGGCACGTGTGATTCCAGCAGGCTCGCGCTCCCGAACCAGGGGCACCCGCTCCCCGGCCTCAATGGCATCTGCGAGCCTGCGTACCAACGTCGCCGGTATCAGTCCAAGTACGACGGCCTCGACGGCGTGGAGTATCGCTTCCTGTTCCTCCTCGGTGGTCAGTTCCAGGGTAAGCCGGGTTATAGCCAAGTCGATCCGGTGCAGAAGGGTCGTTGGGTGGTCCCGTCCGCCAAGGTCTGCTCGTACTGCCTCGACGAGGGACTTGCGCCATTGAGCAAGTGTTGGGAGCGGGCGCGACATCGAAGAAGACGGTGTGCCAGATCGCTCTCCGATCTTCCAGGCAGGCAGACCGAGGACGCTCGTGCGGGAGACTGCATGCTCGACGGCATCGTGCTGAAAACTGCTGAGAAGCGTACTCTGCCCGAGACGCCCGGAATCTTCGTCGAGCTCGGCAAGGCGTACCTGCAACGCCGAAAGCACTTGTGTTTTGCCGGTTCCAGGAGGTCCTTGGACAAGAGCCAAATCCGGAGTGTTCAACGCCACACGTAGTGCCTCCTCTTGCATAGCAGTAGGTTTGGCACCGAAGCTCCGGCGCGTTGCTGCCGAGAGCGTGGAGATATCGCGGCGCGCGCTGTTCCCGGGATCCCTGCCCTCAAGCAGCAGGCCCAAAAAGGGCATTTCGGCAGTGCCAGAGGTGACTCGGTCGAGCGCCTGTCGTTGTCGCCGCAGACGAGAGCGCTCCGGACGGAAACTGAAGTGGAGGTAACCGGATGAGGGAGGTTGGTTTACCGTTCCGGGCCCTGACATCGTCTCCACTGACATCAACTCCACCGAACGGGCAGCAAAATCAATCGTGCGAACGACGCCATCAAAGGTCGGCGGGCTCCACTCCTCGACGCGCTCGGTGGCGATGGCCGACGGAGAGTGGTCTGATGCCGCAAGGAGGAGGTCGTCTTCCGCGGCAATCCGCACAAGGAAGTCAGCACCGCTCGGGCCCTCGAGCATAAAGCGCCACGCGTCGTCGTGAAGACGTCGTCGGGGTCAAGTCCCAACAGGTGGTGTACGAGGTTGCGGTCCTCGCATCAACCTTGAGCAATTAGCGTTCCGCTTATTAGCTCGTGTATGACTATATCAAAGAGCGGTAATTGTGTAAAGGTTTCTTGTTGTCAATGTGCGGGTCGACGGGCGCGCGCGTATAAGTGAGGGCCGGGCGTGTTCTTTAGTTCAGAGTGTTGCGATGGGGGTCACCCAGCGGCAAGCTCAATCGAGGGTCTGGGGTCGGCTGCCGAGGGACTGGTCGTCCTAGGCGCAGCCAGAGTTTCGGCGCCCATGTAGCGTTTCCCGACGATCCACTCGTCGTTTTGCTCGACGAGCAGGGCACCGAGCAGGCGGGTGACGGCGTGGCGGTTGGGGAAGATGCCGACCACGTCGGTCCTTCGCCGGATTTCTTTGTTAAGCCTCTCCTGGGGATTATTGGACCGGATCTTGGGCCAGTGCTCGACGGGGAAGGCACTGAAGGCCAAGATGTCATCGGCCGCGTCCAGCACGTATAGGGCGGCGTCGCAGAACCCGGCGGTGGTCAATTTGTCCACGACGTCGCCGAGCTGGGCCCAGGTGGCGTCACGGTCGGCTTGTTCGAAGATGGAGCGGACCAAGGTGGCGATCATCGGCCAGCTCAGCTTGGGGACCCGCGAGGCCAGGTTGGCCATGAAGTGCGTCCTGCACCGTTGCCAGGTGGCGTCGGAGAGGACCGTGGCGATGGCCGCCTTGATGCCGCCGTGGGCGTCGGAAATGACCAGCTCGACGCCGGCCAGGCCTCTAGCGACCAGGCCCCGCAGGAACTCGGCCCAGGCCGCGGTGTCCTCGGCGCTCACGATGTCGAAGCCCACGATCTCGCGTTGACCTTGATGGTTGACAGCGGTGGCGATGACGGCCGAAACGTTGACCACCCGCCCCGCCTCTCTGACCTTCTGCGTCAGTGCGTCGATCCAAACGTAACGATAGGGGCCACAGTCGAGGGGCCGGTCCCTGAACGCCGCCACCTTGGCGTCGAGCTCGGCCGCCATACGCGACACTTCCGAGCGGGATATGCCGTCGATGCCCATGGCTTTGACCAGGTCGTCGACCCGGCGGGTGGACACCCCCTCCACGTAGGCCTGGCCGATCACAGCCACCAGCGCCTGTTCGGCCCGCCGCCGGGGCGTGAGGAGCCACTCGGGGAAGTAGCTGCCTTCTCGGAGCTTGGGCACGGCCAGGTCGATGGAACCAGCTCGGGTGTCCCAGGGTCGCCGGCGGTAGCCGTTGCGAGAGTTGGTGCGCTCCTCGCTGCGTTCGTTGTAGGCCGCACCGCAGCTAGCCGAGGCCTCGGCCGACATCAAGGTCTCGGCAAAGGCCTGGAGCATGGCCCGGGCCAGGTCGGTGTCGCCGTCGTCGCCCTCGAGGTACTTGCCAAGCCAGGCGGCAGCGTCGATAGTAGAAGGGACAGTCACCGTGATCCTCCTCAAGTAGTTGTGTGAGAACTGCTTCTTGAGGTGTGTGTCCTGAAAGTGGAGTGGGACGATGTAGAAGGTCGTCAACATGAAGCGTGCTGTGCCAGTGATGGAGGTTGGC
>Ga0182030_10025417_pt1 | contig 10794 bp, 7 predicted proteins | sample 812S3MmetaG_FD_121299 | JGI IMG/M metagenome (GOLD analysis project Ga0182030, IMG submission 121299) | Permafrost microbial communities from Stordalen Mire, Sweden - 812S3M metaG (Illumina Assembly) | ecosystem: Environmental > Terrestrial > Soil > Wetlands > Permafrost | place: Sweden... | reverse complement strand
CGCTGGCGGGCGACGGAATCGGCCCGGAAGTCATGCGCGAGGCCGTCAAGGTTCTGCGCGCCACAGAGAAACGGTTCGGTTTCAAGCTCGTCATCACCGACGCGCCGGTGGGCTGGGCCGGCATCGACTTTGCCAAAAAGGCGCTGCCGGACGTGACGCTGGACATCTGCAAACGGTCCGATTCCATCCTGTTTGGCTCGGTGGGCCTGCCGGACCGCGATCCCACGATCCCGAAGGAGGAGCGCCCGGAGCGCGCCGCGCTGCTGCGGTTGCGCAAGGAGTTCGGCCTGTTCGCCAATCTGCGCCCGGTGAAATTGCCCAAGGTGCTCGCGCACGCCTGCCCGCTGGCCAAGGAACGCCAGGGCGACGGCATCGACATTTTGGTCGTGCGCGAATTGACGGGCGGCATGTATTTCGGCCAGCCCAAGAAAACCGAGGATCTCGGCGGCGGGAACCAGCGGGCGATAGACACCATGGTTTACACCACGCCCGAGATCGAGCGCATCGCGCATGTGGCCTTCCAGGCCGCGCAATTGCGCCGGAAAAAGCTGACCAGCATCGACAAGGCGAACGTGCTGGAAAACGGCATCTTGTGGCGCGAGGTCGTCACGCGCGTGGGCCAGCAGTACCCGGACGTGAAACTGGACCACATGTTTGTGGACAACGGCGCGATGCAGCTCGTGCTCAAGCCCACGCAGTTCGACGTGTTGCTGTGCGAAAACATGTTTGGTGACATCTTGAGCGACGAGGCGGCTGCCCTGGGCGGATCGCTGGGGATGCTCCCGAGCGCGAGCCTGGGGGCGACCAATGGCGACCAGACGTTTGGCTTTTACGAGCCCGCCGGCGGCACCGCGCCGGACATCGCGGGCAAAGACATCGCCAATCCCATTGCGCAGATCTTGTCGGCGGCGCTGATGCTGCGGCACAGCTTCGGCCTGCACGAGGCGGCGGCGGCGATCGAAAGCGCCGTGCAGCACGCCATCGAAGCCGGGCACCGCACGGGCGACATCTTCAGCCCCAGCGAGCCGAACGCGCGCCGCGTGGGCACGCGGGTCATGGGCGACGCCATTGCGGCGGTGGTGTGACCTGATTGTTGCTTGGCAAACGCCGGCGCTTGCTGAATTCTTATCGGCAGATGAAGGCGTTGTTATTCCAGGTGTTTCTCGGCCCAATTCTCTTGTTGCTGGCGGCCGCGCCGCTGGCGGCCCAGACGCGGATGGTGCGGGTGGTCACTTATAACATCGAAGCGGACATCAACCGCGTCACGGCGCCGCTGCCCGGGCTGATCGCGCCGCCGGCCAGTCCGGGCAGTTATCAGTCGGGCGGCGTGCTGGAGGGGATTGGCGAGGAACTCTTGAACGGCCATGCTCAGCCGCTGGACGTGCTCGCCTTGGAGGAAACCACCAGCAATCCCCAGACGGTCGCGCCGATTGTCAACGCGCTGAACACGTTTTATGGCGTTGCCGGGATGTACTCCAACAGCAGTTACCAGGCAACCGAGAGCGGCGGAGACACCGCCGACGGCAACGGCCCCAACGCCGTGGTTTTCAATACGCGCACCTTGCAATTGCTCGCTTCCGTCCCTGTGGACCCGGCGGGCGGACCGTCGCATCTGGACTCAGCCAGCGGGGAACTCCGCGAAGTGATGCGCTACGAATTCGCCCCGGCGGGCGTGCCCGTGACGGCGTCGAATGTGTTCTACGTCTATGTGAGCCATTACAAGTCTGGCACCACCAGCAGCGACCAGAGCGAGCGGGCCGGGGAAGCCGCCATCATCCGCACCAATGAGGCGATTGACCTGCCGGCGAATGCCCGGGTGATCTATGTGGGCGATTACAACGTCACCGCCAGCGGCGAGGCCGGGTATCAAACCATGCTGGCGGCCACGGCGCCCAACGGCATCACGCAGGGCGGCGGAATTGACCCCATGAACACCAACAACAATCAGAGCATCAACTGGGGCGCGTCCACTACGGCCACCAACATGCTCGCGCTGGAGACTGAGCATAGTTATGCGCTTGAATACCGCGACGACTTGCAGGTGATGACCACGAATGCTTATTACGGAGCGGCGGGAGGCCTCAAGTATGTTCCGGGCACGTATCACGTCTTTGGCAACAATGGGACGACGGCTTACTACGGCAGCGTGAACAATGGTGCGAACACGGCCCTGGCCAACCGGTTGGTGACGAATGGCCCGGTGTTTATCCCGGCCGCGCAACTGTTTCTGGACCTGACCAATGCCAGCGACCACCTGCCCGTGGTGGCGGATTACACTATCCCGCTGCCCGCCCCGGTGATCAGCAGCGTGAGCGTTTTAGCCCCAAATCTGGTGGTGACGGTGGCCAACTGCGCGACCAACAGCGTCTTGACTTTGTTGACCAGCACGAACCTGGCATTGGCGTTGACTAATTGGACCGCCATGGCGGCAACCACAGCCACCAGCGGCAACGTCGCTTTCACCGCGACCAACGCGTGGGATGCCGCCAATCCGGGCGGATTTTTCATTTTCCGGGAGAATTAGAGCGGTTCAACTTTTTCCGCGGCCGCAAAAAGGCTCAGAAGGCACAAAATAAGGCTTTTTCTTGTGACTTTTGTGCATTTTGGCGGCCATGGTTTTTGGTTGTTTGCGTTAGTTCCGTAAAAGCAAATTTAAGGTCAGCGGGGAATAGACGGACAAAAAAAAAGGCGGCCATTGCTGGCCGCCAAGAAACGACTCGCGCCGCCACCATCGTCCTGAGATCGTTTCTGAATAATGGGTGGCGCGGACGACTCGTCCGCCCCGGCCGACGACCCGCCGACCGGAACGGAGCGGGGCGAAATGCGGAAAGGCGATCTCAATTGTTGCGGTGCGTTTCCTCCATTCCGTCCGGCGGGTCGCCTGTGCTACCCGGCCACGCTATGGATTCGTCGCACGATACGGTGGATCCCAAATCACGTCCGGCAACAGCGGCTCGCTTTCACCGCCGCTGGACGGATTGCTCTGAATATACTTGGTTTTGAAATAAGAGGCATGGCCATCGAGGAAGTTGATGTTGCCGCCCAGCGCATGACGCGAAGCCATGCTGTTTTGCCGCCCGGCGGGATTCACAGAATTGTATTGGGGGGCGCCGTTGACAACCTCCGTAACCGGATCAAAGACCATGTCAAACATGAACACCGTCGCCGTTGTCTGCTTCAAGGAGCTTATCTTGGGCATCTTTGGGTAGGGCATGGGCGTGGTTCCATCAGATGATCTTTTGAGATCAATGTTCATGGCATAGCTAAAAAAGCCGGTGCTGCCGGGCGGACCGGACGAACCATCGGCCGTTGCCAAAATGCTCTGAATGGTTGCGGAAGCCATGCTCGCGCTGGGACATTCCCAAACCGGCCCCTTGCCGCCGGGGAAGGGCATATAGGCCGAAGCCGCGGCAGCGCTGCCCCCGCGGGCCAAAACCATCGAATCAGCATAGGCACCCAAAGTTTTTTCACCCACCAACGGCGGCAAAACGGTAAACCATGCGTTCGGATCGTGCGGTGTGCCATCCGGGCCCGCGCCCAACCAAGAGGGTCCGCCGCCACGCCCTCCCCCGCTGGCCGAATAGCCATCAGTGGGAATCAAATCACCACTGTCTGAGGAATAGACCTGAAGGGCCAGTCCCCATTGCCTGAGATTGGAAAGGCAATTCGTCCGCTTGGCCTTCTCCTTGGCCTTGGCCAGCGCCGGCAGCAGCAGTGCTGCCAGAATGGCAATGATGGCAATGACCACCAGCAACTCAATGAGGGTGAAGGCACCCGTCCGAAGACCGGGCGCCTTCACACTTTGCGAATTCTTAACAATCATGGAGCTTACGGGGTGCTAATCTGGTAAAACTTCGCCGCCCCGGTGTTCGTGACATTGAATGTGCCATTGGTCGGATAATACGACAAACCATACGCTATTTGCGTCCAAGGGCCAAGCAGATTCGACGCGCTGTGAACACTGTAGGTGGATCCGGTCTGCACGGGCCAATCCAAGGTCAGAACCCCTTTGCTGCCCAACGCCACACTGTTCGTGAAAGGCGCCGGCGGGGCGGTCACAAAATCCTCGAACCGGGTGACGTCAAGTTCTGATCCACCTTTGTAATCGGCCAGGATTCCCGTTACCTGGTAGGCATGAGTGGGCACCGGGCGGCCCCAGAGGTTGGTGGTAATACTGCCATAGCCATAGGCAGGGACGTAAATTTCGATGTAATTGGTATTCTTGGGGGTGCTACTCGCATTGTAGGGACCTTCAGTCATATATACCGCCGTGTAACCGTTGGTATAGAAGTTTCCGCCAGCGCCGGTAATGGATCCGCCAGTCTTGTTGCCATAGATATAGACGTTGGTAAAGGTGACCAGCGAGCACTGAGCCTGAACCCCATAAGCGCCCAAAGAGTTCGTCGTCAGCGCAAAAAAGTTGCCAAGCTGGGGATTGGGCATTTGAACGGGAACGTTGGTCGATACGACCACCCCATTGGCGGCGGGGTCGATTTCCAATTGACCATGGAACACCTGACAGGGACCGGTAACGGTCACGTATGACCCGGGCGCCGGAATGCCATTGGTGCCGGCGCTGCCCCAATACACATAAATGCCGGAGTTCTGGTACTGAAGATAGAACTCGGCATAGGTGTTGTTTGGACTGGTCATCGGCCCAAAGGGAGTCACGTAACCAGTTACAGTGACGGGACTGCTGTTAATGACGTTCGTGCTGCTTCCGGTGATGTTGGTAATGATTGTTTGCATCAACTCATGCAACTGCGGGAGCGAGGCGACTGTGGGCGGCAATACCGTGAGGCTGTTGGTCGGACCGTCGGTGGAACTGCCGCCGGCGACCCCATCGGAGGCCACCACGTAATAATATCCCGCATTGGCATACGCCAGTTCGGGAATGGTCAGGACCGCGCTGTTTTGCCCCGCCAACGACGAGAACATAATGGGGAGATTGGTCGGCGCAAAATACCATTGATAGGACAGCGGCCCGGTGCCGTTGGCGAAATTGGTAAGGCTGAAAGAGGTAAACAGGTTGTTGTTCAGCGTGAGCCCGCCGGTGGAGGACTGCCCCGGTTGGGACGGTGGGAAAAACGGCGCCGTCGGGGTGGTGATGACCGTCTCCGTGGCGGTCGCGCTGGTGGCACTGTTGCCATAGGCGTCGGTCACGATGACATAGTAAGTGTCAGTGGCCGAAAGGCTGTTGATCACCAAAATATTGCTGGTAGAGCCGGTAAAAGCCCCGCCGGCGTCGCTCAAGGCCCCGCTGGCCTGCGAATACCATTGATAGGTCAGGTCCACGCCGGAAGCCACCGTATAGAGCGCCGTGCTGTTGCCCGAATAGTTTGTGCCGGACTGCGGCTGGAGGCCAATGGCGGGTGGATTGGTGGTGTTGACCTCGCCAAAAGTGTTCGCGACCATGACGTTGCTGATGCCGGCATTGACATAGGGGCTGAAAGCAATCTGTGAAATAATGATGTTTTGTTGGGCCGGGCTGGTGGTGTCGTCCTGTGCGTAAACGAAACCGACGCCCACACCCGGGGTAAGATAATCGGCATTCAAAGCGTTGGTATAATCTTGGTCCGACGGGTTGATCCAAAGGGTGGCGCCCACAAGCGGATCGGCGGGGTCCCCGCTGGTATCGAACAACATCACAACGGTGTACGTTACACCCGTGGCCAGATCGAGGGGATAATTACTCGGGGGCTTTACTGAATTAAATGTACCATCATAATTGGCGATTCCCAGCCGGAACGTTCCGGGCGCCACCGTGTCCCGGCTGTCGATGAAGAGATGGCAGACATCGTTGGTGTCGTTGATGTTCTGGAACTGGCAAAAATAACCGCCGTTGGGGCTGCTGGGCAACGAACTCACATTGATGGCAAAGCTGGCATAAGTATAAATGCTGGAGTTGACCCAGCCATTGGTGGGGGTGACGGCATCGTCGTGATTTGTCGTATTCAAAAGCAAAACATTATTCGTCACCAGAGCATCCAAATACGGCGTCGCCGGGTAGTCGCAATACCACAGTCCCTGGCCTTCAATGCATCCGTTGGTGTAGGGGTAATACGTTGAATCCTGGAAAAGGATATCAGCCCGCGAAGACATCGTTGCCAGCGGGGCGGCTATGGCTGTCACGGCCAACAAGAATTTTGCAATGGTTTTTTTCATAGGTGCTTTTGGTTTTAGTCGTTACCAGATTTTCTCAAGGGGGTATTCTATCATCTTGGCAACCCGGTTGGGTTACAACTCTGAAACAATTTTACGGTGGCGCGCTGGTTTTGGCACACTCCCGGCGGATTCCACCCGGAAATTGTCCGGGGCGATGGACGATGGCTCGTTCGCCGGCGCGGGCCGGCGAAAACACAAAACATCTGCGCTATCCGATTTACTGGCATGGCTTTTCCTTGTTTTGTCTGCCTGAAAATGACGTTGTCAAAATATCGAAGCGGGCGCAAGCAATTCGTCGGGAAGTTGTTCACATTATTAACATCCATTCACAAGCGAGGGCCGCGTCTGCGCACCGCGGAGGACCGTTGCCCGAGCGAAAGCGGCGTGGCGCTTCACAAAATTAAGACGATTCCCAGCGCCCGGCACTGCCTTAATTCGAGGAGCGCGCCATTCCTGACACTTCAACCTGGCCTTGCCAACAGGCGCTGAAGCGGGCTGAAGCCCCCCGCTCCGAACGCAAATTCAGGCGGCGCCGGCACTCCCGGCACTTGAGGTTTTTCCCGAATGGGTTATTTTGTTCGCACGGGGCGCGAAGTTCATTCCCCCCGGACAACCATTTATGCAACGCAAAGCATCCGCCGTCTGGCACGGCGATTTAACAACCGGCAAAGGCGCCATCTCGACCGCGAGCGGCGTACTGAAGGAGACGCAGTATTCGTTTGGCACCCGTTTCGAGAACGGCCTCGGCACCAACCCCGAGGAACTCATCGCGGCGGCGCACGCGGGTTGTTTCGCGATGGCGTTTTCCGCGGAACTCGGCAAAGCGGGCTTCACCCCCGCTGCCATTCACGCCACGGCCACGGTGACCATGGAAAAAACCGATGCCGGCTGGACGGTGACCGAATCGGACCTGGACCTGAAGGCGAAAGTCCCGGGAATCGACGCGGCCAAATTCGCGGCCATCGCCAATGGCGCGAAAGCGGGCTGCCCGATTTCCCGCCTGCTCAACGCCAAGGTGACCCTGGACGCCAAGCTGGAGGAATGACGGCACCGGTCGAACAAGAATTTTCGGCAATGGCATGGAATTTCATCCTGGGCGGCCATCCGCCCGCCGCCCCGTTTTTTGAACAATGACACCCCCATCGAATCCTTCCCACATTAGCGCCCGTCCGGCCATGGCCAAGCGCCCGTCGGTCTTCAGCAAGGTTTTCCGCTGGCAGGCGGACGATCCCGCCGCGCCGCTGCCGGTCAAGGTGGAAATAGCCGGCTCCTTTAACGGCTGGCAAAAGGCCCCGCTGAAATACGACCGCGCGAGCGCCGTCTGGACGCTCACCCTGGCAAATATCCCGGGGAACCGCACGCACAACTACATGCTGTTGGTGAACGGCCGGCCCACGTCCGACAAGAATTCCGACGGGTTGGCGATCCCGCGAACCGAGGAAGAAAAGCAGCATGCGCTGGAGACACCCCGCGGACCCCGGGTGTTCATGCTGTTCAGCCAGACGAAATAGCCGGGCCGGCTTTGAGCTTCCGGAACTGCCGCGGCCACATAAACGGCGGTGCGAGACAAATCTTGTCCGCGCGCATCAAGGCGCAGACTTTCGGGAGCTGGTTCTTCGCGCAGAATTCCGGGTGGGCGTGGCGGCAGCCAAAGGTTTGGGTTTCGCTGTCCAGCGGATGCAGCGGCGCGTGAAAAGCCGATGGGTTGTTCATTCAGTGCTTTTCGTTGCCAAGAAATCAGGTCAATGCTGCCGGCTCGAATTTGAACCGCCCGGGCACGCATCTTTTTGGGCTTTCATCCGGGCGATGATCGCGTCGCGTTCGGGATGAATGCAATACGCGACGTTGTTGAAAAATCGCGTGTGTTTGCAACCGGCGGAAGCATCGGCCAGACAATAGACCACGCCGGGCCAGCGCGCGCGCCGAGCCCGGCAAAAAGCCGGATTGGGCATTGGCTGAACCGCCTCAGATTTGGACCCGGGACCTTTCGCGCCGTTGGAGGACACATTCAAAATTCGCATCCTGCGGCGGATTTGTAAAATAAAAATTAACCATTCCAAGATTTTTTTTAGCGCCTGCCTTTCTGAACGCTGCCGTCGGCGAACAACACCCAATCGTTGACGGGGTCCACCGCGAGCATCTCCAAAGGGTGATCCGGGCTGATGGTCGCGCCCGTGCGCAGCTTATAGCTGATGTTTTTTGCGGTCAAGGTGGCAAAGCTGGCCGCGGCCGTTGTTGCCTGGTAGTTTGGGGAAACCAAAATCTTGGTGGTGGACAGTTCGTTGGACATGACCATGAAGACCGGAGCGGGGTTCTTTTCAAACCCGTCGCGGTCACGGTCGCACAACTCGCGGGTGCCGCCCTGCGCCTGGCTCACGTTGAACGGATATTGGTCATTGTGGTCGCCCGCCCAGATTCTGAACGCCAAGCCGATCTGCAACAGGTTGTTCCGGGAGGCGGCCCGGGTGCCAGCGGTTGGCCGGCGCACGTGATCTTGGTCGCCCCGCGTCAGGTGCCACAAAAAAAGCCCTCCGGCGATTGCCAGCGCGATAACCAGTCCGATAAGGGCGACCTTCCTCATACGGGTACTTTGACAAGGCGGCTCACCAATGGTCACGCGCCGCGAGGTTCATCCGGGCCCGCGTCGGCGCGCCAGCCATTCCCGCGCAGCCAAAAGCAACGTGACGATTCGCAGGCAAGACGGTCCAATCCACTGATAGCAAATGCCCTGATGAACCCGCAGGTCTTCCGTCAGCCTTGGCTCAGGCCAGCCGCCACACTGGCCACCGTGGTGGTGGCGGCTTGGGCGCTGAATTCCAGCGCTCAAGTGTCGAGCAACGGCATCGCTGCGGGCCATCCCGCCCCGGCTGCGACCGCGATCACTGCATCGCTTGAATATCAGGAGAAGGCCCGGGCGTTCCTGTATCGGAATATTCCCGTCGAGTGCCGCACGAACCGATTTTCCAAGGAGCCGGCCCGGCTGGCCGGCCATGTCATGCGCGGCGTGCTGAAGTTCGGCGGCAACCCCAGCAATGCCATTCCCTTCCTCTGGCAGCCGTCCGCCCAGAAACTTTACCTCGCTCTCAACCAAAGCCAGGACCTGGCCCGCGAAGGCGGCGGGGCCTTTTCCGGAAGCCTGATCGGACCGCAGTTTGTGCCCGTCTACCACCAGATCTTCACCAATATTGCGCTCGCGTTCCCGGCCACGTCAGCCGGCGCCCCGATGCTGATGGATTTTGATCTTTTCCAGTACGGCGATGCGGGGCAGCTCCAGGCCAACGTGTCGGTCCATTCGTTTTGGTCGGGCCGGGTGACTGTCGGCGACGGGGACTGGCAGGTGGGGCTGATCCAAAATCTCTCCGACCAACCGGGATCATTCCAAGCCGGCCAGTTGTTGCTGCGGCCCTGGGCCGAGCAAGGCCGGTCGTTCTTTGCCGCGGCCGATGTGACCGAAGACACTTGCGGGATCGCCTGGACGGGCAAGAACCAGATCATGCGCGCGTCGGACGCCTTCGGGTTTTCGTCCAACCTTTTCTTCGGGGGCCGCGCCTGGCAACTGGGTTGGAGCGCTGACCCGCAGGGGCGCGGAGACAAGCTGGCGCTGCAATTGGTCCCACAGCCCACCGCCCTCGGCAACTTGCGTCTGACCGGCAGTTTCATCCACCGCCTCGTTCTCACCGGCGGACCGTACCTTGTGTTCCTCGCCGACCCGCCGGCCAACGTGATGCTGCCGCCGGGCCGCTATCAGCCGTTCCGCCTCTGGCTGCAGCGGGGCGAGGCGCGCGCCTATTTTGAATTCGGCCGGCCGGCCGCCGGAAAGGCCAACGTGCAGCAGGCCGGGACCGGCGCGCAGATGCCCGTCGTGGCCCTGCCGCCGCCGGAACAGGGTGTGTTCGTCAGCGCGGTGCGTTCCGGGGAGCTGATCGCGGGCGGACCGCTCACGAATGTTGTCACCCCCGCGCGCCGCGGGCAAAACCTGCTGCTGCGATACCAGTTGCTCGGCGCCGGCGGCCGGGAATACTGGCTGGCAGCCGGCGGCGATCACCAACCGCCGCAGTTCACCGTCAGCCAGTCGGGCAAGAGCATCGGGACGGGACATTTTGAATTTGGCTGAGACGGCTTCTGCTCGTGCTCATGGCGAGTACGCTCCAACTCCCCCGGCAACCTGCAAATAACCGCCTCGCGGGATTTGGGCGGCCTCGGCCTGGCGGCGGGCCCGTCCATCGCGCTGAATTGGACCGCGGAGGGAATGATGTCGCCGGCTCTGCCGTGGCTCGCCGTGCTGGCTTTGCTGGCGCTCAAGCCCAATCGCGGCTGGTCCGCGTGGTGGATCTGGCTGCCGCTCGCGGGTCTGGCGGCCGCCGCCCAGGGCGTGAAACCGGTCCTGCGAGGTCTCGGCGCCGGCTTGGACACCGCCTTTTTGGATCTGCTGGCGGATGTCCTGACCGCGCTCCCGCTGGGGCTGGCGGCGCTCTGGTTGCTGGCGCCCTATCTTGGCCGCAGGCGCATTCCAGCTTTATTGGGCAGCGTGATCCTTTTGGTTGGGTTCAGCGTCTTCAGCTTTGCCGCCTCCGCCGGGTGGGCGGTCGGGCTGCAATCAATCGAAGCACTGATTGATCCCCGCCATTG
>Ga0182030_10025416_pt1 | contig 10794 bp, 7 predicted proteins | sample 812S3MmetaG_FD_121299 | JGI IMG/M metagenome (GOLD analysis project Ga0182030, IMG submission 121299) | Permafrost microbial communities from Stordalen Mire, Sweden - 812S3M metaG (Illumina Assembly) | ecosystem: Environmental > Terrestrial > Soil > Wetlands > Permafrost | place: Sweden... | reverse complement strand
GGCCTGCCGACTTGGAAGTCGGCGACACAGCAGACTTGGAAGTCTGCGCTACCCAACTCGGCGTCCGCCACCAGCCGTAGCGCAGATTTCCAAATCTGCCGTGTCGCAGGTTTCCCAACCTGCAGGTCGTCCGCTCCCCCGCGGCTGAGAGCACACCCGCAGCCACCGCCAAGCCGCAGCCACCTGCCGTCGGACGCCCGGGCGACTGGAAAGTCGGCGATACGGCAGGCAGGAATGTCTGCGCTACCGAGGCGACCACCGCCGGAAGCGGCTGGACGGGACCACCGCGGCGGGTCATTCTTAGCCCGCGTGATGGAGCACCATTCCCCGATCCGCCGGAACTGGCGCAGGTGGCTCGCCCTTGCCTTGGCCACCGCTGCCGGGCTTTCCCGCGCGGCGGCAGCGGCACCCGGGACCAACGAGGTCCATGAGCTGCGCGGCGTCCTCCGGGCCATCGCCCCGGACCACCGCACCGCGCGCATCCAGCATGAGGCGGTGCCGGGTTATATGCCGGCGATGACGATGTCGTTCAATGTGGCCGACACCAACGAACTCGCCGGGCTCGCGCCGGGCGTGACGGTCACGTTCACCCTCACCACGACCGCGGACAGCCACTCGATTTCGCACCTGCGGAAAGTGGCGGCCGCGACGGCCGCCGCCGCCGCGGCGCCCGCCAAGGTGACCGTCGATCCACCGCACGAATTGAAGGAGGGGGATCTGCTGCCCGACGCCGATTTGACCGGGGAGGACGGGAAGACGGTCCGGTTTTCGGATTTCCGCGGCCGGGCGCTGGCCCTCACCTTTTTCTTCACCCGCTGCCCCCTGCCCGAGTTCTGCCCGCGCATGAGCACCGGTTTCGCCGAGGCCCGCGCGAAGATGCGGACCCCCCAAGCTCCGGGCAACTGGGAGTTTCTCTCGATTTCCTTCGACCCGGACTTCGACACACCGGCCATGCTGGCCGGGTATGCGGCGGGCTACCGCGGAGGGGACGCCGACCGCTGGAAGTTCGCCGCCGCGCCGCGGCCGGCGTTGCGGGTCATCGGTCCGTTGCTCGACCTCACGGTCCAGCGGGAGAAGGACGGGGGCATCACGCACAACCTCCGGACGGTGGTGCTGGACACGAAGGGCAGGATCTTCCGCCAGTTCGACGGCAACTCCTGGACGCCGGCGGAACTCGCCGCGGCGATGGTCGCCGCGGCGGCGCGGTGAGGGCGGGCGGCGGACGCGGGGGACCGGTCAGGCCGGCTCGCGGAGCAGCGCGATGAACTGCTTGATGGCGGGGGAAAGCACGCGGCTCTTCTTGTGGATGGCGCCGAGCGGACGGACGAACTCGCCTCCCTCGATGCGCAGCGCCACCAGCGTGTGTTTGCTCACTTCCTGGTGGACGGTGGCCTCGGGCACAATCGCCACCCCGGAGTCGATCTCCACCGCGCGCTTCACGGTCTCGATGTTGTCGAACTCCATCACATGCTCGATGTCGATGTCGTGATCCTTGAGGATCTTGTCGATCGCCTTGCGGGTGGGGATGTCCTGTTCGAAGCTGACGAAGCGGTGGCCGACCAGGGCCTTCAGCTTGACGCTCGACCCCTTGGCCAGCGGGTTTTGCGGATGGCAAATCAGCACCATCGGTTCCTTGGCCAGCACCACCGTCTCCAGCTTCGCGTCCCGCCCCGGATAGGCCACCAGCCCGAGATCCACCACGTTGCCCAGCACGTCCTCGTACACCTCGTTCGGGCGCCGGTACTCGACATGGACATTCACCGCGGGGTGGTCCTTCAGGAAGCGCTTCAGGTAGGGCGGCAGCACATGCAGACCGATGCTGTAAATCGTCGCGATCCGGATGTTGCCCGAGATCACCCCCTCGAGTTCCTGGAGCTTGCTCTGGAGGGCGTCGAACCCCTGGAGGATCCGCTTGCTGTAGTCATAAAACACCTGGCCCTCGGGCGTGAGCCGGAAGTTTTTCTTGCTGCGCTCGATCAACAAAGCCTTGAACTGCCGCTCCAGGGTGCTGATGGTCTGGCTGACGGCGGACTGGGTGACTTGGTTGATCTGCGCGGCCTTGGTGAAGCTCTCCGTCTCGGCCAGGTCGCAAAAGACTTTCAGGCTTTCGATTTGCATAAGCGGAGTGAATAGGAAACGGCCGGAGGCGTCAACCCCTTTGTTTTGCTTTTCCGCGGGGGGCTTTTCCGGCTCTTCCGGGCCGGTTTCCCGCTTGCCCCCCCGCCCCGCCCGCCTTATGCTGCCCCCCCTGAAAGTGAGCAACCGTGCACCAATTGGATGGCCGGCCCGCCCGCCTGCCATCCCCCCGCCATGAGCAGCAGTTACACCGAACAGTACCTCCAGTCCGAGGGCGCGGCCCAGGGCGTCGAGATCAGCCTCCTGGTCAACTGCCTGGTGCAGGATGCCATCCGGCTGGCCGCCAGCGACATGCACATCGAACCCTGGGAGGAATCCCTGGCGGTGCGCGCCCGCGTCAACGGCGTCCTGGTGGAGGTCATCCACCTCCCGCTCGATTACCTGGACAAGATCTCGATGCGCTTCAAGGTGATGGCCAATCTGATCACCTACCAGGCCGGGATGCCCCAGGACGGCACCGCCGTGGGCGGGCCCGAGCTGGAGGGGGTCCAACTCCGCATCTCCATCTTCCCCACCACGCGCGGCGAGAAGGTCGTCATCCGGCTGTTTGACCCGCGGGACCGGCGGTTCGACCTCGCCACGCTCGATTTCGAGGAATCGACCTTGCAGGCGCTGATGAAGGTGCTCAACCGCACGAGCGGCCTCCTGCTCTTCACGGGACCGACCGGCTCCGGCAAGACGAGCACCATGTACTCCGCGCTTTGCCACATCATCCAGCGCGAGGGGACCAGCATCAGCATCAGCACCGTCGAGGACCCGGTCGAGTTCAACCTCCCGATGGTCAGCCAGACGCAGGTGAACAGCGCCCAGGAACTCACCTACGCGGTGGCCCTCCGCAGCATCATGCGCCAGGACCCCGAGGTCATCCTGGTGGGCGAAATCCGCGACCCCGAGACCGCCGCCATCGCGGTCCAGGCCGGCCTCACCGGGCATTTGGTGATCAGCACGATCCACTCGGGCGTCTCGGCGGGGGCGTTCACCCGGCTGATCAACATGCAGATCGAGCCGTTCATGCTCGCTTCGAGCGTGCTCGGAGTCATGGGGCTGCGGTTGGTGCGCCGCGTCTGCCCCGCCTGCCTCGAGCCCTACGACCCGCCCGCCAGCATGCTCCGGCTCGTCCCGGAGGCGTTGCTCCCCGAGGCGCAATTCCGCCGGGGCCGCGGCTGCGAGCAGTGCACCAACACCGGCTTCTCGGGTCGCATGCCGGTCAGCGAAATGCTCATCGCGGACGAGTCGTTTCGCGAGGCCGTCCTGCGCAAAGTCCCCACCTCCGCCCTCGAGGCCATCGCCATCGAGCGGGGCATGCGGACCCTCTGGCAAAACGGCCTGGCCCGCGCGGTCTCCGGCCAGACCCCCCTCGAGGAAATCGTGCGCGCCGTCGCCGCCGACATGATCTAGCCCCGCGCCGCCCACGAGGCAGGACCCGGCCGCCATGCGCCAGCTTTACAACGTCTTCTTCGCAATCTGCTTTGCCCTCGCGTCCCCTTACTACTTCCTCCGGCTGAAACGGCGGGGCAACTGGCGCCGGGGGTTCGCCCAGCGCTTCGGCGAGTACGACCGCGACCTCCAGCAGTCGCTGACCAACCGCCATGTCATCCTCGTCCACGCGGTGAGCGTCGGCGAGATGAACGTCTGTGTCGCCTTGGTGCAGGCCCTGCAAGTCCGCTTCCCCAACGCCAAGATCGTCGTCTCCACCACCACCACCACCGGCATGGCCGAACTCCAGAAGCGCCTGCCGGGCCTGGTCGGCAAGGTCTATTACCCGATCGACCTCCACAAGTTCGTGCGGCTCGCCTTCAGCTCGCTCCAGCCGACCGCCATCGTCCTGGTCGAGGGGGAGATCTGGCCGAACTTCATCTGGCGCGCGCAGTCCATGCGCAAGCCGCTCTTCATGGTGAACGGCCGCCTCTCGGATCGCTCCTATGCGCGCTACAAGCGCTTCGGCTTCCTGTTCCGCGGGCTGTTCGGCGCCTTCACCGGCGTCGGCGCCCAAACGCCCGAGTTTGCCCGGAAATACGTCGAGGTCGGCTGCCAGCCGGAGGCCGTCCACATGCTCGGCAACCTCAAGTTCGACACGGCCGGCGTCAAGACCGGCACCGGGCCCGACGTGGCGGAAATGCTCGCGCGCCTGGGCGTGCCGCCCGGCGCATCGGTGCTGGTGGGCGGCAGCACCCACGCCGGCGAGGAGGACTTGCTCGCCGGGATTTACCAGCGGCTCAAGCCCCGCTTCCCCGACCTGTTCCTGATCCTCGTGCCCCGCCATTTCGAGCGCGGGCCGGTGCTCCGGGGCCAGTTGGAAAAACGCGGCCTCCGCCTCGCGGTCCGCTCCGAGGTCGGACCCGACACCCGCCATGCCCCCGGTTCGCTCGACTGCCTCCTGGTGAACACCACCGGCGAGCTGATGAGCTTCTACCAGGCGGCCACGCTGGTCTTCGTCGGCAAGAGCCTCACCGCCCAGGGCGGCCAGAACCCCATCGAACCGGCCGCGCTGGGCAAGCCGACCCTTTTCGGACCAAACATGGGCAACTTCCGCGACGTGGTCCGGATCTTCCTGGCCCGTGACGCCGCGGTCCAGGTGCGGGACGCCGCCGATCTCGAACAAACCCTGGCGGCCCTGCTGGCGGACCCGGCCCGCCGGGCGCGGCTCGGCCTGGCCGCCAGCGAGGTGGTGCGCGAAAACCGCGGGGCGGTGGCGCGCACCGTCGACATGATGGTCGAACCGCTCCGCGCGCGCGGCCTCTACGTGGCCCCTTGACCGTCCGCCGGGCAACCGCCAGAGTCTCCCGATGCAGGACCCAGCCCCCTGGCAGGCGTGGCTCGAAGCCACCCTCCCCGCCGCCCTCGACCTCCTCCGCCGGATGGTCGGGATCAACAGCTTCACCGGCAACCCGGACGGCGTGAACCGCCTCGGCACCCTGACCGCGGAGGCCTTCGCGCCGCTCGGTTTCCAGCCCGCGTTCGTCCCCTCCACCAACGCCGCCTGGGGGCGCCACCTCGTCCTGACCCGGCCCGGCCGGACGTCGGCGAGCGTCGCCCTGGTGGCGCACCTCGACACCGTGTTTCCCCCGGAGGAGGAGGCCCGCAATCACTTCGTCTGGAGCGTCGAGGGCGACCGGATTTTCGGACCAGGGACGCAGGACATCAAGGGCGGCACCGTGATGATCTGGATCGTGCTCGGCGCGTTGCGCGCCCTGGCGCCGGAGGCCTTCGAGAGCGTGACTTGGAAGCTGTTCTGGAATTCCTCGGAAGAGGATTTCTCGCCTGATTTCGGGGTGATCTGCCGCGAGCGGATGGATGCCGGCACGCTGGCCGCGCTGGTTTTCGAGGCGGAAGGTCGCGCCGCGGGGCGAAGCCTCGTCGTCGCGGCGCGGAAAGGTCGGGGTGCCTGGCGCGCCACCGCCCGCGGCCGGGCCGCCCATGCGGGGTCCGCGCACGACCAGGGCGCGAACGCCGTGGTGCAGATCGCCCGCACCGTCCAGCAAATCGCCGGCCTGACCGACTACGCGGCCGGGCTGACCTTCAACGTGGGCTCCACCACCGGCGGCACCGTCGCCAACCGCGTCCCGCATGAGGCCGAGGCCCGCGGCGAATACCGCGCCTTCACCCCGGCCGCCTGCGCCCGCGGCAAGGCCGCCCTGCTCGCGCTGGCGGGCCCCGGGGACGTCACCAGCCCGCGCGACGGCTTCGCCTGCGAGGTCGGCATCGAGATCCTGACGGAAAGCCGCCCCTGGCCGCGCAACCCCGCCACCGACCGCCTGGCGGATCTCTGGGTCCGCGCCGGCCGCGCCCTTGGCCGCGACATCGGCCTGCAAGAGCGCGGCGGCCTGAGCGACGGCAACCAGCTCTGGGACGCAGTCCCGACCCTCGACGGCCTCGGCCCGTGGGGCGAGCACGACCATTGCTCCGAGCGGAGCGCGGACGGTTCCAAGCTCCCCGAATATGTCCTCGCCAGCTCCTTCACCCCGAAGGCGCTGCTGAACATCGCGGCGATCCGGGAACTGCTCCGGGAGGCCGCACCTGGCGGGGCCTGACGGGCTCAGCCCCGGAACATCGCTTCCATCGCGGGCGGAATCGGCCGGGGCCGGCCCGACTCGGCATCGACATAGACCCAGTCGGTCTCCCCTTCCGCCACCACCGCCTGATCCGCCGTCCGGGTGAAACGGTAGCGGCGCAACGAGCGCACCTTGCGGAAGTTCTCCACCCAAGTCTCCACCACCAGAACCTCGCCCGGGAAGGCGGTCCGGAAATACTCGATGCGATGGGTCCGCACCACCCAGCTCGCCCCGGCCTCGTGGGTCAGTTTCGTGCAACCACACTCGTCGGCGTGGCGGATCGCCGCCTCCTGCATCCAGCGGACGTAGGCGACGTTGTTCACATGGCGGTTGCCATCCGCCGCCTCGGGCGGGACCGTAAACTCGAATCGATGCACTCGCTCCATCAACGGAATGGTCTCGCCACGGCTCATTCCGGGCGGGAACCACCGGCACCATGCCACATCCCGGCCCGCCTGCAAAGGCCGGTTCCAGACCGCCCGCGGTTCGCAATCCCACGCCGCCTGCGTTAGGCTGTCCTCATGCGTGGCATCCTGGCAACTTTCCTGATCGCGGGCGCGTGGTTCCTCCGCGCCGGCGCCGCAACCGACTGGCCCCAGTTCCTCGGGCCGGACCGCAACGGCGTGTACCCCGGCACCGACGTGGCCGCCACCTGGCCGGCCGGCGGCCCGCCGGTGGTCTGGCGGCGGCCCGCCGGCCACGGGTTCAGCGGCCCCGCGGTCGCGGCCGGCCGGCTCATCCTGTTCCATCGCCGTGACGCCGAGGAAGTCGTCGAGTGTGTCGAGGCCGGCTCGGGCAAACTCCTCTGGAGCGCGGCCTCCCCCACCAGCTATGAGGACGATTTCGGCTTCGATGACGGCCCGCGCGCGACCCCGGCCATCACCGGCGGCCAGGTCTTCACCTTCGGTGCCGAAGGCCGTCTGCAATGTCTCGAACTTGCCACCGGGCGCCGGGTCTGGGGCGTTGACCTCGGACCCGAGCTGCACGCCGCCAAGGGGTTCTTCGGCCTCGCCTGCTCGCCGCTGGTCGAGGGCCATGCGGTGCTGGTGAACGCGGGCGGCAAACCGGGGGCCGGCATCACCGCCTTCGACACCGCCACCGGGAAGCTGCTCTGGAAGGCGACCGACGACGAGGCGAGCTATTCCTCACCCGTCGCGGCCACCCTCGCCGGCCGCCGCTGCGCCCTCTTTCTCACCCGGGCGGGTTTCGTCGCCATAGACCCAGAGTCGGGCGCCGTCCGTTACCGCTATCCCTGGCGCTCCCGCAGTTCCACCTCGGTGAACGCGGCCACCCCACTGGTCCTCGGCGACACCATCTTCCTCTCCGCCTGTTACGGCACCGGCGCGGCCGTCCTCAAGGTGGGGGCCGGAGGCATCGAAAAGGTCTGGTCCGGGGACGACCTGCTCTCGAATCACTACAGTACCAGCGTCGCCCGGAAAGGCTCGCTCTACGGCATCCACGGCCGCACCGACCCGGGTTACCAACCGAAGGCGCACCTCCGCTGCGTGGACCCGTTCGAGCATAAGGTCCGGTGGGAAACCGACACCGTTGGCGCAGCCACTGTGACCCTGGCCGGGGATCGCCTCATCATCCTGACGGAACCAGGTGACCTGGTGAACGCGGCGGCCAGCCCGGACCACTTCGAAGCGTCCGCCCGTTTCCCCATCCTCACCACCCAGACGCGCGCCTTCCCGGCCATCGCCAACGGGCTCCTTTACGCGCGTGACAAACAGGAGTGGATCTGCGTCGACCTCCGGGACACCAAGGCCAAGTGACGCTCCCAGCCGTGAGTGTTCACTCGGTTAGAAAGCGCCGCGCATGGTGGCTCAGAGGGACCCTTTCCTTGCCTCCCTTGTTCTTTTTGCGTCTTTGCGTCTTTGCGCCTCTGCGTTGAATGCAAAGACGCAGGGGCGCAAGGGACCGGCGGGCGTGAAGGCCACGGTGCCATCATCTCCCTCCCAAGTAAGTAGTTACGGCTCACTGCAATTGTCAGGGCTGGGATGTGGGGACGGGGACGTCCCCACCCCGCCCGCCCACCGCGCGCAACCGCGATTCGGCGCGACACGCGGCGCCGGGCTTGGTAAGACATTCCACGTGAAGCCGTGCCGCCCGCTCCCCTGCCTGCTCCTCCTCCTCACCCTCCCCGCCACCCCTTTCGCCCGCGCTGACCTCGCCCCCACCCGCGGGGAATTCACCGCGGCGCGAACCTGGCTGCGGGAGCACCTGCTGGAAACGCGCTTCCCCGCCCCCGGCCCGGCGCCCGCCACCGTGACCCCGCCGCCGCCACAGCCCGGCCTGGATGTCTTCGCGAACCACGATGTGGTGATCCAGAACGGCCGCGGCACCCACCCGCTCCGCATCGGTGATCAGGAATACCACCGCGGCCTCTACTGCCACGCCGTGAGTGCCGTCCAAGTCCGCCTGCCCGGCCCGGGGAAGAGGTTCGAGGCCGTGGTGGGCCTCGACCACAACGACGACACCGCCCGCGGCAAGGGCAGCGTGATCTTCACCGTGAAGGTCGCCGGCCGGCCCGCCTTCCAATCCGAGGTCATGCGCTTTGGCACGCCCGGCAGAAAGGTGGGCGTGGACCTGGCCGGCGCGGACGTCCTCACCCTCGAGGTGGGCGACGCCGGCGACGGCATCGGCTGGGACCAATCCGACTGGGCCGACGCCAAGGTGTTGCTGGAGGATGGCCGGGAAGTCTGGCTCGGCGATCTGCCGCTGCGCGATCACCGCGACGGCGACGCTCCCACCCCGATCGCCCGCACCAGCCCGCTCGCGCTCTCGTTCGTCTATGGTGGCCGGTCCTCGGATGATCTCCTCGCAGGCTGGCCGGCGCGCGTCTCGCATCACCGCATCGACGCGAACCGCACCGGCCACACCCTGGCCTGGAGCGATCCTGCGACGGGGCTCGAGCTGCGTTGCGAGGCGGTCGAATACCGCGATTTTCCCGTCGTGGAATGGACCGCGCATTTCAAGAACAACGGCCGGGAGGACACCCCGGTGCTGGAAAACCTCCAGGCGCTGGACGCCCGGTTCACCCGGGGCGAGGCGGGGGAGTTCATCCTCCGCGGGGCGAAGGGGGACTGGTGCGTGCCCCAAAGCTACGAGCCTTATGAAACCGCCCTGACCCCCGGCTCGGCCCAGACCTTCGCGCCCGACGGCGGACGGCCGACCAACGGCCCGCGGGGCTGGCCTTACTTCAACGTGCAGAGCCCCGGGGCCGGCGTCATCCTCGCCATCGGCTGGCCCGGGCAGTGGTCCGCCTCGTTCACCCGCGACAACGGCCGCGGGCTCCGCGTGGTCGCCGGCCAGCAAATCACCCGCCTGCGGCTCCATCCAGGCGAGGAGGTCCGCACGCCCCTGATCGCCGCCCTGTTCCATGACGGCTCCGACCCCGTACGCGCGCAGAACCTCTGGCGCCGTTGGATGATGGCCGACAACGTCCCGCGTCTCCACGGCCAGACCCCGCCGCCGATGCTCCAGATGCAGTGTTACCGGACCTTCGAAAAAGGGGGCGAAAAGGACCTGTTCGACACCGTCGGGGAGTTCAACCAGGCCGGCATTCCCTTCGACCTTTGCTGGCGCGACGCCGGCTGGTACCCGTGCCAGGGAAGCTGGCCCAACACCGGCACCTGGGAACTCGACCCCGAACGTTACCCCCGCGGTTTCCGCGCGTTCAGCGACTGGATCCATCGGCAGCACAAGAAGTTCATCGTCTGGTTCGAGCCCGAGCGGATCGGGGACCGCCAGAGCTGGCTGGCCAAAAACCACCCGGACTGGATCCTCGGCGGGAACCTGCTCAACCTCGGCGACCCGGCGGCCCGCACCTGGCTCACCGATCACGTCGATGCCATGCTTCGCGAGGAAGGCATCGACTATTACCGGCAGGATTTCAACATGGACCCGCTCCCCAACTGGCGCGGCCATGATACCCCGGACCGCCAGGGCATCACCGAGAACCATCATGTATCCGGCTATCTCGCCTTCTGGGACGAACTCCGCCGCCGCCACCCGGATCTGCTGATCGACTCCTGCGCCTCGGGCGGTCGCCGCAACGACCTGGAGACCCTCCGCCGCGCGGTGCCGCTGCTCCGCAGCGACTACCAGTTCGGCCACGAGGCGACCACGCCCAACCAGGGCCACACCTACGGTATCTCGAGCTGGATTCCTTATTACGGATCCGGCTGCTATTTCACCGACCCCTACAGCGCCCGCAGCTACATCATGCCCTGCTCGGGTTATGGGGAGAGCACCGCCGCCACGAAGCGCGCCTATGAGGAATGCCGCACGGTCGCCCCTTTCATGCTCGGCGACTATTACCCGCTCACCCCCTACAGTCTCCGACCCGCCGATTGGATTGCCTGGCAGTTTGATCGCGCCGACCTGCGCGGCGGCGTGGTGCAAGCCTTCCGGCATGACCAGAGCACGGATTCCTCCCACGACGTCAAACTCCACGGCCTCACCGTCTCCGCCAGGTACCGCGTCACCGACCTTGACGGTGGCGCCCCGCGCACGTGCTCCGGCGGCGAGCTGATGGAACAGGGCCTGAGGCTGGAAATCGGCGCCCGCCCGGGCTCGGCAATCGTGTTTTACCGCCGGGAAT
>Ga0182030_10025414_pt1 | contig 10796 bp, 10 predicted proteins | sample 812S3MmetaG_FD_121299 | JGI IMG/M metagenome (GOLD analysis project Ga0182030, IMG submission 121299) | Permafrost microbial communities from Stordalen Mire, Sweden - 812S3M metaG (Illumina Assembly) | ecosystem: Environmental > Terrestrial > Soil > Wetlands > Permafrost | place: Sweden... | reverse complement strand
GCAGGGTGGAGATGCTGGGGATGCGGAGAAGGTCTTTCAGCTCCTCAAGAAATCGCGTTTCGTTGTCGCGTACGTAGAAATCGATTGCTTCTGACATGTCGCCTCACTGTAGCAACTACTTCGTTAACTCGATGGTGGGACCGGTGACATCCTGGATTTTCAAGACAACCTTCCTCCGGCTTTCGACCTTTTCGAGAGGAAGGTCAAAGCGGATTCCCACCATGCGGTCGAGCATCTGGTGCGCGGGCAGAACGTCGCGTTCCTTCAGGACGGGGTTGTACTGTTCGCCGAGCAGCGGATAGAGACGGAAGGCGCTCACCAGATCGCTCGCCGCTACGGCACTTCCGTCGACATTCCCGTCGGCTGTCTGGACGGTTCCGCTGATGCTGTGAACGATCATGTCGCGGTCTGACTCGTTTTTCATATTGAAATCGATCACGATGAACGTGACGTCGTCAGTAACTTGCTGCACGCGCACCTTACCGATGGCCCCGGTGGGGGCAAGATGATTGCCTTTGGTGGTGGCAAAGCCGGTCCAAACCAGAATGATGATTACGACAACGGCGGCGCCGAAGGCGATTCCGAATGCTTTGCTCACAATTCCCCCACAAAGTGCATCAATTCGCGCATGGCTTCGTCGGCTTTCTCCCGTTGAGTTTCGAGACAGATTTCGCCCTGATAGTTGTCGCGCTCGATGGCTTCCAGAACACGTCGCCAGTTCATTTCCATCAGGCTTGGGATGCGCACATTGAGGATACTGCCTTTGGCGGGTTGCGCGGCATCCTTGCCCGGATTCCAGTCCACGCCTGCTGGTGTGAGCGCCCGGGCGCCGGCCGATGCAACGACGACGATACCGGCCGGTACAAGAAGCTTTGCCGCGCCCAAGGTCAGGGCGGCGTCGATTGCTTCGGGTTTGGGACTACTCGTGTGCAGCATGGACACCTTCATTTTGTTCCCGCCCAACTCCGCTGCGTAGCGTTTTAGTTCCGGGGCCGTCAGGGATGCGAATTCTTTATCCGTGCCTGGCACTTTGCGCAGTTCGACCCATTGCAAATTGAAGCGTTTCGCAAAATCAACAGCTTCCGATTGCGACGCGCCGATTTCATCGGTGACCGCGCTGACACGGTTCCTGGTGATATGAGATTTGGCCGCCAGCAGAGGCTGGGCCATCAGGATAGCCAGCAGATTTCGCCTGGTCAAACTTCTGGTCACACCTGAGATGATAGCTCCTGAATGGAAAATCAGGGGCTTCTCATCGATACGGACGCCGGACCCGGCATCCTCCACAGCCTGACGGGCGTGATCGCGGAACACAAAGGAGATATTGGGAGCGTCTCGATACTCGAGAATTCCGCAGCCGGCTCGCGAATCTATTTCGAGGTCACCACACCCGCGGGGGACACGATGGTGGAGGATCTGCGCGCTTTGCGCGTTGTGCGGGCGGTTAGTCTCGTGAAAAGCATGCAGGAGATTTACGGCAAACGCATCATCATCATGGGTGGCGGAGCACAGGTGGGACAGGTGGCGATCGGCGCAATTGTCGAAGCGGACCGTCACAACATCCGGGGTGAGCACATCTCGGTGGACACGATTCCTTTGGTTGGCGAGCAGGCTTTGGCCGAGGCTGTGCGGGCCGTACCCCGCCTGCCTCGCGCGCGAGCGCTGGTTCTGGCGGGGTCGCTGATGGGCGGCGATATCGAGACGGCGGTGCGCGAGGTGCGGGCAACCGGTTTGCTTGTGATCAGTCTGAATATGGCTGGCAGCGTTCCGGATGCGGCGGATCTGGTGGTTAGCGACCCGGTTCAGGCGGGAGTGATGGCAGTGATGGCCGTGGCCGAAACTGCGAAGTTTACGGTGGGGCGACTGAACCGGAGGGTGTTCTAGGTCTGGGCGTTTTAGATCTGGACCTTGAATCCGTACTCGTGGATAACCTGGTCGCCATCGCCGCGCAGCCTAACAAAGTAATCCCCCGGCGCCAGTTGACGAGGTATTCTCACTGACAAGCCACCGGTTGAAGGGCTGACTACGCCGTTCCATTTCGGATTTCCCGCTGCATCCACGACTTCGATTCGAAACGGCCCTCCGGTGGACGGCGCATCGGTGAAGGTCAGGTCCAGTTCCCTGTTTTCCGCCACTGTTGGCATGTCGCCGCGAATTGCCATCAACTGAAGGGAAGCAACGGGCAGCGATTTCGGTCGCCCCTTCATACTGAAGAACGCCAGAACCGCAACCAGGGCCACAGCACAGAGAGCGAGTGCGAAGGCGCGTTTGGTCATAAAATCAGCTACAAACTCTCTCCATGCGGATTTGATTTCCAGCGGGGCATCCTCCAATGCCTGCCGCATACCCAAGGCAAAGCTTTCGACGTGATCGAGGCGCTCCTGGCAGGCCTCACACACCATCAGGTGCTCCTCAAGAGCAGGTACTTCGGATTCGGACAATCGGCCCAGAGCGTAAAGCTCCAGCTGATCGTCCGTGCCGTGCGAATTCAGCTCCACACTTATCTCCTTATAGGGAAAGTGCGGAGGTCCGCAAATATTCTCACTTTGTACCGAGAATTTTCGGAGATGTTTCACATTGGAACATCTCCGGTAAAATTTTCAGATCTGTTTCAGATGTATACCCACACCGGCGGCGACGCGTTTGCCTAATTCGCCAAAGCGCGCTTTGGCACGGGACTTCAAGAGGCGGAACTGGTTGTAGCTCAGTCCCATTTCACCGCAAATCTGCTCTTGGGACTGCTCAAGCACGTAGAACCGGTTCAGAATTTCCCTATCCCGTCGCGAGACACCGTTTAACACCTTCCGGGCGATCTCAGCCCGCTGGCGCGCCATGACCGTGGTCTCCGGATTGTCGCGCCAGTCGGACACGGAAAAGAGGGTGTCGTCGAACTCGACGCGCGTACGCCTCTGCTGGACCGCGATATCGATCGAGCCGGCGATCTGGCGTTTAACTACGGTCCGCACGTAGCCCATTAGCCTTTCCGGCTCGCGCAGGTCGCCGTTTCGAATGGCTTGGGCAACGATCAGAAAGCAGTCGTGAACCTTGTCATCCAAATCCTCCGGCCCGAGGTTTCGGAGAAGGAAATAGCGAATGCCTTTCGCAAAGATGCCATACAGCTCTTCCATCGCAGCGCTGTCGCCGTCGCGAATGCGCTGCACGAGAGGCGTCCAGTCCGTAATCTGGAGGGCGTCAGTACGCGACTCCCCCGAAGCGGGAGCCGGTTGCGGAACTGCTTGGGATACTTCTTGCGGATAGGACATTTGACCCACTAACGGATTCAATATGGCTGTAGACATCAGATTCTCCCCAAAAGAAAATAAGCACCTAGCAAATCAGACCTGCTTAGGGCCGGATCCTTCTTCATAAGTTCCAGTTGCGCCTGTTGCAGCGCGAAAGCGGGACCACGGTCCCACGACGAACGCAGATGCCGATAGAACGCGGCCATGAGGTTCTGACCTGCGTCGTCCGGGATATTCCACCTCGTGGCGAGGACCGCGCCGGCACCGGCGCCGATCCATGCGCGCGTCAGGCCCATAAGGCCCGCGCTCGGCAAGGTCTGACCCCGCGCCGAATAACATCCGTTCAGCACGACGAGGCTGGCGGTGACGGGGTGGGCCAGGATTTCAGTTGGCCCCATCAAACCCATCGCTCCGGATGAATCGAGGCTGAGCGCGATCAGGCCGGAGGAATATTCACCGGGACCAGCGATAACGTGTGTGGCGAAGTGGATTATAGATGGGCTTGACAGGAGCGCCGATTCAACGCCGGACAGTCCAGCGCCGGCGCCGGAAATCGTTCGAGTTCGCCCAGGACCCCAGGCGCGCGAACAGGCTTCTATTTCGCCCGCCGTTGCGACGAGCCGCGGGAGCACCATAGTGGCTTCGACTCCAATGGTCCGCGGGCCTCCGTAGCGGTTGTCAGCGGCGTTATAGACCGGATCCCCGATCGTCACCATCTCGCCTTTGCCGGCACCGGCGAGGCGTCTCAGCAACAGCGCGCTGGGGATTGCCTGCAAGGCTGCGCGTTCAACAAGGTAAACGGGCCTGGGATCCCGATCTGTAGCATCACCGATAACCAGCGCGGCAAAAGGCAAATCGAACAGAGGACCATCCAGTTCCAGCAGCCAGCGCTTATGTGCCAGGTATGAGGCCGGGATACCGGCAAAAAGCTGTATGTAAAGCCTGCGTCCGAGCTGTACCGAAACGGGATCGCGATGTTTCAGGGATTCCGTAAATTCCGCCACCGCAGACAGGATTATCGGGGAAGAGGGAATCTCGTAAGCATCGACATGATCGCGGTCGGCGGCCCATACCCAGCCCTTGTGGGCTGCAAAATGGAAACTGAGCAGCACAGCATCCGGGCCCAGTTGGGTTTGAACGCGATCGAGCGGAGAGACCGTTGTGCCGGGTACCCCGCCGGATTCGGCAGCTCCCGCGGTGGCTTCGATCTGTTGCAGCTGCAGATGGAAGACCGCCGCCCGGTCCGAGTTTTCTTTTGAAGGCTGTGCCAGAGCGATTCGTTCCACCGCTTGATAGCGAGCCAGCAAGTCCCAATAGTTTTGCGGCAACCGGGCGCGCCAGTCATTCGGAGAAGGCACCAGCGCGCGCAGGCTCCAGAGTCTGTCCTGCTCAGCGGCATCGAAGGCTTCCCTGAGGAACGCCTTATCGGAAGTCTGTTGCGCGAGGCGGTTTCCGGCATCCACGCGCCCCGCCGCGACACGGCTCAGGCCGCTTTCGAGAGCGGTTCTGTCCCGATCGGCCGGAACGATGTCAGCCCGCATCAGCGATACGTACCGGCTGGCTGCACGAAAGTCGGCGAGCGCTCCTCTGAGGTCGTTCCGGGCGAGACGGAAGTCGCCGCGATCGGCGTAGACGATCCAGCGGGGAGTCACGCCGGGCGGCGCGGCAATGGCCGCGTCAAAGAAAACCGACGCCGCGCGTGTATCGCCCTCGCGATCCTTGACACGGGCAAGTCCGCGCAGAACATTGGCGGATGCAAGGCGGTGAACTCTCGTGATCCGCAATGCCTCAGTCATTGCTGCATCCGCTTCCTCCACGCGGCCGGCATCGAGTGCTGCGCCTCCCAGGCTGGAGAGTGCGCGTGCGGTCGACTCGATGTCTCCCTGTTCATACAGTTCGTCGATGGCGGCGCGGTAAAAGGGACGAGCCTCATCGAATCTGTGCAGTTTGGCCAGCGCGCTGGCGAGCTGGAATTGAAGCTTGGGACGAATACTGCGGTCGGGAAGCCCGCTGGTCAGGCTCAGCCCCTCCCTTGCCACCTGTATGGCGGCTTCGGGATTACTCATTTGCAAGTACAGGCTCGCGAGGTTATTCAAAGTCCGCGCAAGCGCCACAAACTCGCGCGACTGGCGCGCAGCTTCAGAGGCCTTCAGCAAGTCCGAAAGTGCATCGCGAAAGTCCTGACGGGCAAGTGCCGAACCTCCGGCATCGCTGAAAGCTGTTGCAGCAATCTGCTTTCGGTTGAGCCGTTCGGCCAGTGACGCTGTCGCGAGAAAGTCCTCGCGAGCCTGGAAATAATTGCCTTTTTTGAAGTTGTTATGACCTGACGAGTTACTACGGCTTATTTCCGCGGAAATGAGGGTGCCAGCTGGCCGGATTGGATCGTTCGCTGAAAACTGAGTTGAGCCAGTCAGCGATAAAGCGGTCAGCGCGGAGCCGAAGACCGCTAAAGCCTTCCCGAGATTTCTTCGCACCAGGTAGTCTCTGGCCGCGCTCAGTGGTAGCCGCACAAACTCGCGTACGATCTATCACCGTTCTAAATTGAGTTTCTGCCTGGCCCGATCGGTTTGTCAAGGCCGAGTACCTTCTTTGTCAGCTGAGGCGTTGTGCTAATCTGTGGTTTTCCAACCTGAGGAGTTCCGCAGTTTATGTTGTTTCGTTCCCTGGCAACCCGTGTCAGTCTGATGTGCTGCGCGCTTGCGCTCGTCGCATCCGTCGCTTCGGCACAGGTCAAAGTCGCAATCGTCAATTCCCAGCAGGCGCTTTTGGATTCAGACGAACTAAAAAAAGCGTCGGCTGAGCTCGAAAAGAAGTACAAGCCAAAGCAGGATCAGATCCTGAAGCTGCAAAACGATCTGCAAGCGATCGAGCAGCAATTGTCCAGCAGCAAGCTGAATCCCCAGGCCGCCGCCGAAGCGCAGGCGCAGGGTCAGCGGAAGCAGCGCGATGCGCAGCGGCTCTCAGACGATACGCAGCAGGAATTCGACCGCGATCGTCAGGAGATTCTCGGCAAAGCCGGAGCCAAGATGCAGGAAGTGGTCAAGAAGCTGGCGGAGGAAAAGGGTTACGATCTGGTTCTCGACACCTCGCAGGCTATTTTTTCCAAACCCGCGCTGGACATTACCGCCGACGTTCTGGCTGCCTACAATAAAGCCAACCCGGCGAAGTGATTTTCGGACAACATGGCGGGCTATCTCGATCAATACGGCGCTGGCGAAGAGCGGCGAAACCGGATATTGAAATGGTCCATTATCGGGACTGTGGCTGCTGTGGTGCTGGCGTCTCTGACCTGGTATCTGCTTAAGAACCACCATCAGGAAGGCGTGGTGAAGAATTTCGTCACGGCAGTGAAGGCGGGCGATTACGATGCCGCCTACAAAGCCTGGGGATGCACACTGCAGCATCCCTGTCCCGGCTATTCGATGGGCAGCCTGATGGAAGACTGGGGCGGCGCATCCAAAGATCCTGCAAAAAGTTCCATTCCTGATTCCGTCGTATTCGGGATCACCGACAGCGAATCATGCAACAACGGCGTGCTGCTGACCGTACAGGTGACTCCAGCACGCGTGGAAAAACTATGGGTCGACAAGAGCAGCGACTCCATCAGTTATGCACCTTATCCCATCTGTCCAGGCAAGAATCCATTCGCCATCATGATGCACAGAACGATCGGGCGCTTGAGAAAACCACTGCTGCAATAAACTAAAAAGAGAGATAAATGAGCACGACTACGGTTCCCACTACTGGCGCAGGTCTTGAAGGCGTTGTCGCCGCCGAATCCGAAATTTGTTTTATCGACGGATTCGAAGGCATTCTCAGCTACCGCGGCTATAACATTCACACGCTGGCCGAGCATGCAACGTTTGAGGAGGTCATCTGGCTCCTCTGGAAGGGCAAACTGCCCACCGCGACGGAACTGGAAGGGCTGAAGGCTGCTCTGTTTGCCGCGTCGTCGATTCCACAGCAGGTGGTCGATTTCCTGATCGACAACAAAAAATCGGCGCCGATGGATGTGCTGCGCACCGCAGTCTCCATGCTCAGCCTGTACGATCCGCTGGCGAAGGATATGTCGCCCGAAGCCAATCAGCAGAAGGCCATTAATCTGATGGCCAGAACATCGACGATTGTGAGCACCTTCGGTCGGATACGGCTCGGCCACGGGCCCATTAATGCGGATCCGTCTCTGAGTTTCGCCGGGAATTTTCTTTACTGCCTGACGGGCAAATGGCCGGATGAAGTGATGGAACACGTTTTCGACGTGGCACTTATCCTGCATGCCGACCACGAACTGAACGCCTCGACTTTCGCCGCGCGCGTGACGGCTGCCACTCTTTCCGATATCTATTCTTCCGTCGTATCGGGTATCGGCGCTCTGAAGGGACCGCTGCATGGCGGCGCGAATGAAGAAGTGATTCGCATGCTGCTCGAAGTCGGGACTGCCGACAAAGCAGTCGAGCGTGTGCACGAAATGTTTGCGAAGAAGGTCAAGATTCCGGGCTTCGGCCATCGCGTGTATCGGACGGATGACCCGCGCGCAACGCACCTCCGTCTGATGTCAGAGGATCTCGGCAAGAGCACGGGACACGAGGACCTGTATCTGATGTCCAAGCGCGTCGAAGAGACCGTCCGCGGTGAGAAGAAGCTCAACCCGAATGTGGATTTCTATTCGGCGTCCACGTATTACTCGCTGGGCATTCCGATTGACCTTTTCACACCGATTTTTGCCGTCAGCCGCATGTCCGGCTGGACCGCTCACGTGCTGGAACAGTATCACAACAACCGGCTTATCCGGCCCCGTGCCGAGTACAAGGGCAATCCGGATGGCATGAAGTGGGTTCCGCTGGCCGAGCGAACCGCGTAGTATAGGGGCTCAGTGGACGAACGAGCTTTTTATACAGAGACGCAGGCCAAGAGACCCGCGACTCTCAATTGCCCTTCCTGCAAGACTCAGGAAACTTACGATCTCGCCTATCTGATTCGCACCAGGAAAGATCGTATTCCTGGGGGCGCCGACGAACGGGATCGCGCGAAGTTTGCCAAAGCCAGAAGCTATATGCTGCTGGTGGATCTGCAGACTATGTGCAAGAATCCGCGATGCCGGAAGCGGTTTGATATTTCCGGCATAAACACCGTAGCTTTTATTTAGCGTTTCGCGTTCATATACCCCGCACGTGTGAGCCGATTCGCCATCCATTCGCTCTAAAGATTTTTTTCGAGCCGTCCGATCATTTTCCTGTAGGTCAAAGAGAATGATTAATTCAACTATTTTACGGACACTTGTGAGTTTGTGCCTGGTTTCGATTTGCAGTGCAGGAATGCGGAGCAGTGATGGCTCGCCGAAAATGCCGTTCGCTTTCGTCCAGAACCAGGGACAGGCAGCGACGGAAGTTCGCTATACAGGTTCGGGACCGGGCTTCAAGGCATGGTTCGAGGATCGCGCTGTAATACTGCAGCAGGGCGAGACCGCGGTAAGAATTACGTTCGCCGGCGGCATGAACAGCGGTGCCCCGCAGATTCGTCCTGGCGGACCTTCCGGTGCCAAAGCGAATTATCTTCGGGGCAACGACCCGGCGCATTGGCAAACTGGTCTTCCTCTCTATACAGAACTCTCCTACGAAGGAGTCTGGCCTGGTGTTACCCTGGTCTACAAGGCTGAAGAAGGCCGCGTGAAGGCCGAGTACAGGCTGGCTCCCGGCGCATCCGTGGACGAGATTCGTCTTCACTTCGACCAGGAAGTTCGCATTGAACCCGACGGAACTCTCCGAGTCCATGGACTGAGCGGCGATTTCATTGAAGACAAACCTGCGCTTTATCAGACGATTTACGGGAAACAACTGCCGGTCAATGGCAGTTTCCAAGAATATCCGGATGGATCGATCGGTTTTGAAGCTTCTGCGTACGACCATGGGCAGACCCTGGTGATCGATCCGTCGATAATCGCCAGCGGGTATTTCGGCGGGGGTTCGCAGGAAAGCATCACAGCGGTTGGCGTTGATCTCTACAACGATGTCGTTGTTGCAGGCTGGACCAGTTCCACTGATCTTCCCGCTAATGGTGTCCATACGAAGAACAGTGGCGGAGTCGATGCATTCGTCGCCAGTTTCGCTCCCAATGGAGCGGCGCTCGCATGGTGCACCTATCTTGGCGGGTCGTCGGACGATCGCGCTTTCGGACTGGCCATCGACGGAAACCGCAACATCTATGTAACGGGCTGGACTTCTTCGACGAACTTTCCCGTGGTTGGAGCACTGCAAACCCGGCTCAGCGGAACGCGGGATGCATTTGTCGCGAAGCTTGATCCCACCGGTCATACGCTGATCTACAGCACATATCTTGGCGGAACGGGCGTGGATAGCGGCAACGCCATTGCGCTCGATGCCAACAACGAGGCAGTAATCGTCGGAGATACGACTTCCACGAATCTGGCCGTAACGGCGGGCGCGTTTCAATCCAAGGGCGCCGGGGCGCAGGATGTTTTCGTGGCCAAGCTGTCGGCTGCGGGTAATTCGCTTGTTTTCATGACCTATCTGGGCGGCAGCGGAATCGACCACGGCAGTTCGGTGAAAGTGGATGGCTCCGGGAATGTTTTTGCGGGCGGGTACACTTACTCCGTTAACTTCCCGACGAAGCTGCCGTATCAGCCGCGGACGGGTGGTGGACAGGACGGCTTCGTTTCAAAGCTTTCGCCAACCGGGACCACGATGTTGTTCAGTACTTACCTGGGCGGTTCCGGCGGATCGGCAGGTCTTCCTGAGGAAGTGAATTCCCTTTACGTAGACCTGCTTGGCAACGTGGTGGTTGCGGGGACTACTCCTTCGGCGAATTTCCCTGTAACAGCGGGCGCGCTACAGACCGTATTCGGCGGCGAAACCGATGGCTTCATCACACGTTTCTCCGGCACGGGCGGCATGCTGGAGTCGACATTCCTGGGCGGCGCTCTGACTGACGGCATCAACGCGATTGCGCTCGATTATCATGGCGATCCATATGTCACCGGCTATACGGTATCGCAAGACTTTCCCGTGCAGCGTGCGTTGCAAGCGGTCAATCTTGGGATGGGTGGCACTGCTTTCGTCGTCAAACTGAATAACGTGCTTTCCACAATGATCTTCGGGACATACCTCGGAGGTTCGGGCACCGATTCCGGAACTTCGATCGCCGTCGATGTACAGACTTCCGTCATCGTGGCGGGGCAGACAAGCTCGCAGGACTTTCCCATCGCGGCCAATCTGCAAAGTTCGCTGCCAGCCGCACTGACCGCTTTCATTACGAAGATTGCGCCGAGTTTTACGATCGCGATTGATTATCTTTCGGTAATCGTCACCGACCCCTGGCACATTTCATGGGATACGACCACGACGGTATTCGGAAATTCAACTGATCTGCCAATCACGGGCGACTGGGATGGCACTGGAACGAAGCGCATTGGGGTTTTTAGCAATGGCACATGGCTTCTGGACATCAACGGCGATGGCTATTTCGATGCAGGAGATAAGACTGTGCAATTCGGTCAGGCAGGCGACATTCCGGTCGTGGGCGACTGGACGGGAACTG
>Ga0182030_10025412_pt1 | contig 10796 bp, 11 predicted proteins | sample 812S3MmetaG_FD_121299 | JGI IMG/M metagenome (GOLD analysis project Ga0182030, IMG submission 121299) | Permafrost microbial communities from Stordalen Mire, Sweden - 812S3M metaG (Illumina Assembly) | ecosystem: Environmental > Terrestrial > Soil > Wetlands > Permafrost | place: Sweden... | reverse complement strand
GGCCCCGTTAAGAGTGGCCCGTCTCTGGCGCATCGCGCAACAGACCGCCGCTTTAGCTCAGTTGGTAGAGCACATCATTCGTAATGATGGGGTCGCAGGTTCGAATCCTGCAAGCGGCACCAAAATCAACTCCGAAGACATCCGACAAAGTCCAAAGTCTCTTATATTTCATCGTAAAATCACTGATTTAATGTCCGAGGCGGTCGGGTGGCGTCCGCTTGCATCCGCCAGATTTGGGGGCATATTAGGGGGTATGCAGTCGATACCCCTGTAAACGATACCCCCAACATCATGCCCCTAACCGACACCGCCCTCCGCAATATCAAGCCCAAGGACCGCCCCTTCAAACTGGCGGATGGTAACGGTCTGTATCTGTTCGTCACCACGACGGGCACACGCCTATGGCGCTTGAAATACCGATTTGCTGGGAAGGAAAAGTCGCTATCCATCGGCGCCTACCCGGCGGTGACCATCAAAATGGCGCGGGAAGGGCGGGAAACCGCCAAAGCCATGTTAGCGGCTGGGGTCGATCCATCCCAAGCCAAGCAGGTCTCCAGACTGAGGGAGAGGGAGGCGACGCTCCATTCGTTTCAAGCCATAGCAAGGGAATATCTCGGCAAACTCACCCGTGAAGGACGCGCCAAAAGAACCATGGCGAAACTCCATTGGCTCCTTGGTTTCGCTTTCGACGCCATTGGTCCTCGCCCTATTCGGGAAATTTCCGCCGCCGACGTGCTTGAAGTGTTGCGCAAGGTCGAGGCGCGGGGGCATCACGAAACGGCTAAGCGACTACGCTCCAGCATAGGCGCTGTGTTTCGATACGCCATTGCCACTGCTCGCGCCGACAATGACCCCACTTTCGCTTTGAAGGGGGCATTGACGCGTCCGGTGGTGAAGCCTCGACCGGCGATTACTGAGGAAAGGGCGCTCGGCGGCATTTTAAGGGCGATAGACGGCTTCAACGGTCAACCCACGACTTGCGTCGCGTTAAAACTGTTGATCCTCTTGGCGCCTCGCCCCGGCGAATTGCGTCAAGCTCGTTGGAGCGAGTTCAATCTTGAAACCACCGTGTGGACGATACCCGCCGCCCGAATGAAGATGCGGCGGGAACATCGCGTTCCTTTGCCCCGTCAAGCGATTACCCTGCTTCGTGAACTTCATGCGCTTACCGGCGGTGGCGAATTGGTATTTCCGTCAATCCGGTCCATATCGCGTCCAATGAGCGAAAATACCCTCAATGCAGCGTTGCGGCGCATGGGTTATGCCGGAGATGAAGTGGTTTCCCATGGTTTCAGGGCTACGTTTTCAACCATCGCCAATGAGTTTGGCAAGTGGAACCCTGACGCTATTGAGCGTCAGCTTGCCCATGTCGAGAACAACAGCGTCCGCCGCGCCTACAACAGAGCCGAGTTTTGGGATGAACGGGTGGCGATGGCGCAGTGGTGGGCTGACTTGCTCGACCAATTGAAAGCCTCCATCCCCTGAAGCGACGCCGCTCATTTTTTCTTGACAGGCTTTGATCGGCGCTCTAGCGCGTAGAAATGCGCCTGTTATCGGGCGCAAGACAACCTTGCACGGCTGGCTGAAGAGCCACCGTCGCCGCTCATAGCCCGGACCCACCTGCGCGGTCGGGGAATTACTCGCAGCATCGCGCACCGTCGCGACTGAACCTTTTGCTGTGAGTCGTGACGGCAAGGTCCACATATGAGCCCCCAAAATCAGAAGAAGCGCCCAGTCTCGCACAGGGCGCATCACGCCGACGTCGCTAACGTAGTAACCAGCCAGAATGACGGCGCTAAACGCGCGGGCGCCAATGCGCAACTCACCCCGGCTGATCGCCTCATTCGCCTTCCCGAGGTTCTCGAACGCATTCCTGTTTCCAAATCGAGCTGGTGGGAGGGCGTGAAGACAGGAAGATTCCCCGCACCCGTCAAGCTAGGTCCCCACACCACCTGCTGGCGCCTGTCCGAGATTCTGAAACTCGTGGAACGGGGAATTGACGGCGTGAAGCCAAAAGGAAACGGCGCCGCCCCCAGCGGGCTCTGACGTTAATCCGGGACTATGGCTCGCCTATTAAGGTCGCTTGAAAAAGCCGCCAAACAAGCAAACACCCTCGCGCTGGTTTGGCGGCAATAAGGGTGGACCACGCCATTTCCGATAGTTCACCTCTCCTGTGGGGCATCGAGCGCCTGTCACCCGGCTAAGCCACCAACACCGGAATGAACGCCAGAATTCGGCGCTAGGCGAGCGATTTACGTGTTTCTCCGAATTTACCCGATAAGGCTCTGCTGTTAGCTTGGTCATCGTCTCCAGCGGGCGCAGGAGGCAAGCTTATTTCGGCGTTATATTTCAAGTTCAAGGGCTCGAACCGGCGGCGGTTCGAGCCCTTTTTCGTTCGCCTGATTGATCCTCCGACACGTGGGCGGGGCGAAAAGACTAGGCTAAAGTGTGAGGCGGCGACACGGCTACTCATGACGCTTTGACTTCGGATTGGATCAAAAGGCGTGGTTCAATCCGACGCTTCCTTCACACCCATGCCAAGACCACGTCCCCCTAGGACTCCGGCGAACCATTCCCCGCATATCTGTCCGTTATGTGACCGCGCCCGAACTCACCTCAGCCAATGACTGACCCGCCAACACCCCTTGGCGTTCAGCGCCGCTATTCACGGCTACGGCGCCGCGAGAGTCACCACAGAGGATAAGCATGAACCCATTGTACAGATTTATGGTGAAAATAATTTTAAGTCGGAAATTGGCGAAACGATCGAAAATAAAATAAAAGTTTTATTTGGCGCATAGATTGGAGTCATAGAATACGGATCGATATAAAAAACTTTTGTAAATTTATATATGCAAATAATGCGTTTATTATGCACATTACAATTTGCCGATATGGGTAAATCATGAAACGACGAGATTTTATAATAGTCATAATAAAAAATTAACAATAAAACACCTAGTCGACTGCGGTCAACTACTCAAATAAATCTCCAAAGCGCCCTTGCGAAGGCTATTTCTTGCTCCAATATCGTCGGAAGAGGCGAGGACATACCGACTGTTACTTTTCGTAAAGGTCAGGCTTGCGCTCGCTGCGATCTTGCAATTGAAAAGGAGCCCGAAATGGAAGGACACACGAATCCTCACGCCTTCGACGTCAACGAAACGCTGGACAATTTCACTACGACGCCAACGGAGCCGGAATCCGCAGAGGCGCAGAAGCCTTCAGAACAGCAGCTTTTAAAGGGGAATCCTCGTGGAGAAGGTAACTTCGCCGCCGCTGTTCGTCTTGCAAAGGCTGGAATCCCGATCTTCCCGGCGGAAATTTCCTTCAACGAGAAATCCGAGACGTGGCGGAAGAAGCCACATGTCGTGGACTGGCAAAATTCTGCGACGACTGACCATGCGACGATCGAAGGTTGGTGGAAGCAATTCCCCGACGCGGCGCCAGCCATCCCCCTCGGCAGGGTAAATTTGCTTGCCATTGATGTGGATCGGCATGGTGGTCCCGATGGCGTTGCCAATTTCGCCAAACTCACCGTGGAAGAAAAATTGCCGGCGTGCCCGACTATCCACACGGCGGGAGGCGGAACGCATTATCTCTTCCGTCAACCAGAATCCGGAGAGCCGCTCGGAAATTCGGCGGGTTCATTGCCGAAGGGTGTCGATGTGCGGGGAAATGGCGGCTTCATCATTGCCGCTGGCGCCGTCAGGACCGACGGGAAAATTTACGCGCCCGATGAGCATAGTCCTGAACTTGCCGCTGCTTTCGAGAGTGGATCGATCCCCATTCTTCCTCCCTTCCTCGAAGGGCTCATTCGCAAAAAGCCATCAACTATCTCCAAGACAAAAAAACTGGATGCAGCGCCGCAGTCTCCGCCGACGACGCGGGAAAAGGAATACGCACGCCACGTCTTGGACGGGTGTGCTCAGGAACTTTCGAATGCCGCCAAGGGCGGGCGCAACACCCTGCTCAACAACGTGGCATACCGCATGGGGCGCCTAATTGGCGCTGGTTGGATCGATAAAGCTGCGGTCGTCGAACGCCTCGCGCAAGCTGCAAGAGCTTGCGGTTTGCTAAGCGATGACGGAGTCGAGCAGGTTTATCTGACGATCAAGTCGGGATTATCCGCTGGTCGCGAACACCCACATCCTCCGCTGCGCCAACCCTCGAAGAAAATCCGCGCCGCGTTCACCGAGGGCATAACGCTGAAGTGGGCGGGAAGCAGGGATTGGCTCATCGTCAATTGGCTTGCCGATGATTTAATCCCAGAGAAAACCGTTGGGTTGATCGTCGGCGAAAGCGGGGCTGGAAAAACATTCGCCGCCCTTCATCTCGCCACTTCTCTTGCGGTGGGCAAACCTTTCTTTGGCAAAAAGATCAACGCGTTGGGTGGAACAGCATACGTGTGCGCCGAGGGAGCTTTCTCGATCCAACAGCGGTTGGCGGCGGAGTTCAGCGGTTGGATCAAACCCTACCTAAAAGCCGACGAAGCCAATCGGACGGAGATGAGGCTGGCGGACCTGCCGATTGCAGTGCTCGGGAATATTCCAAATCTAGCCGATGCTGATGCTCTGGATAAATTGCTCGGGACGATTGACGCTGCTGCATTGGAAATGAAGGAAAAGCACGGCGTGCCTTTGCGCCTTGTAATAGTCGATACCATGCTGGCGGGAATCGGAATTGAGGATTTCAACAGCCCCACGAGTGCCCAAGAAGCGATGAATGTCCTGAAGAAAATATCCGACGCTACGGGCGCGGTGGCGATTGGCGTTCATCACCATGGCAAAGATAGGTCCCGTGGACCTGCAGGATCATTCGCTTTCACCGCCGCGTCTGACTTCATCCTTTCCGTTCATCGCGAAGCGGATGCGAATGGAACAGTGAGTCGGAGGTGGGTGGCGATCACTAAGTCACGGATCGGTGAAACGGGGTGGACTTGCGACTTCGACCTCGCTCGCATTCTTGTGAATGTGGATGACGATGGGCGGGAGATAAAGTGCGCCTTCGTACAGCCACTTCTCGAAACGGCGTCGTTGGAAGGCAGTGACGATGGTAAAGCGGCGCCGGAAAGTAAGGGAGCCGCCGCGTTCAGGAAGGCGCTGGACGACGCACTTGCATCTAACGACCCGGTGCAGTTTGACGAAGGAAAATACAAAGGGACGCCGAAGGCGCTACTTCGGGAACGGTTCGAGGGACATTACGGCAAGGGCGGTGACGCGAGTCGGAAGGCGTTTGGTCGCGCTCTCAAGTCACAGATCGAAGAGTTGAACGTGGTGATCAAACTTAAAGACGGAGCTGAATGGGTATGTGATCCGACGCCGGTGGAAGAGGTGGACGACGAAGGCGGCGAATTGTTCGGATAATAGACCCCGGAAGAGCCACCAAGCGGCGGAATCATTTCGGCGTGGACATGATGCGGCAGAGCCGTCCCCCTAGCGGGGTCCGGTCTGCCGCGTAATTCTTCCCTCAGGTCATGGCAAGTGTTTCATGCCACGCAGGGTTTGTTCTGGACGCCGCGCGGAAATATTCTAGCTGCCCATTAGGTTTTTAAAAAAACAGAATCTTGGGGGACTCGGACAACGGACGGGACATGGACAAGGACCCCCCTTAGGGGGGGTCCGTCCGTCCACCTTGTCCGCTCCCGATGTTTCCCGGACGTATGGACATCATGTCCACATGGGTAGCTAGAATATACCCGCGCCATGTCCGCCCCCCAGCAACATGACGAACAACAGGCGGAGCGCCAGCGACGCCTGTTGTTCGCTTACTTACTCACCGCCATGTTAGACGATAAAACAGTGGTGGGCGGAATGAGTCAGACGCGGATCGGAAGGTTCCGCCGTTAAAGCGTTAGCTTCCGGTGCCCGGAATTTTCCCCGCCATGCGTCGCCTCACCCGCTCACTGCAAACACGCTTCAGCTAAAAGCAAGGCTCAAAGACTCCACTATGATCACTGTGGCGATAGGTGACATTCACGGCAATTATGACCTGCTGGACCGGCTTCTGGTGGAGATCAACGCCTACTGCATTCGGGAACGCGGGCTTGGACCGCCCAAGCTGGTTTTCCTTGGCGACTATGTTGATCGCGGTCCTGATTCACGACGTGTCATACGGCGTGTGCGGGCTCTACAGGAGCGGTCCGCCATCTGTCTTCGCGGAAATCACGAGGATATGATGGTGAGGGCGCAAGACAGTCCTTTGGACTGGGAAAATTTTATCCTGAATGGCGGCGCTGAAACGCTGGCGTCTTATGAAGGGTTTGAACAGGAGTTTGAGGATGACCGGCGTTGGGCGTCTTCGCTCCCCACCTCCTATGAAGACGAACTGCGTATCTTCGTCCACGCCGGGATAAAACCCCGTCAGCCGCTTGCTGAACAAACGGACCATACGAAAATGTGGGAGCGGTACGAGTTCCTCAATTTCCCAGATGCGTTCCCCAAATATGTGGTGCACGGACACACGCCGACGCTTCGTCTGTATCCGTCACGCCCACTATCGCCTGACGTTCGCGAGAACAGGTGTAATCTCGACACTGGCGCTTGCTATGGCGGGGCGCTGTCGGCGGCGTTCTTTAATGACGCGGAACCCAAGCCGTTTCACACGATCAGCGTTACGTGATTGATCAACGCTCTAACTGCATTGGTGTAAAGGGAGCTGAACTACAAGGTTCTTAAAGCAACCCGTTGACGGCGGGAAAAGACTCCGCCGTCAACGGCATCACTCAAGTCACGCCTTCTTTTCATCGTGATGATGATGATGGTGGTGATGATGATGATGGTGGTGGTGATGGTGATGGTGATGCTCTTTTACCGGTGTGCTCTCTGCTGCAGGTTCAGCTTGCGCCCATGCGACGACAGGAGCAAAGGCGACCGCTGAGGCTAACAAAATCGCCGCAAATATTTTTTTCACCATTTTTTCCTCCATAAGAGAATCGTTCCTCCCCCAATCGGGGGAAGAAAGCGGATGATATAATCTGCGAACCAATATGAACAGTGGTTGAGCCTTGGCTGAAGCGGTTTTCCGACCGCGAGGGTAGTGGAGGAGTTGGCGTTCGCAGAGGCGGTCTATCGCGCCGCGCCGGCGATGCCGTTGGACCGGCTTGTGGCGACCGGTTCGCCTGCCGCCGCCATGCTCAAGAAGGCGATTACAAACGTCGGGTGGTCTTGCCCAATCGACGTTGATGGTCTTTTTCTACAAGGTTTCGCTCAAGCGTCACTTCTAAATGAACTCAATGACTTACATCACACAGAAATGTGACTTCGCGACGGAGGTGACGCTTGCGTCGATATGACCATATGAGAGAGGCGTCACCTGTCACTTTTGGCGGCGCGTTGGTCGTCGCCACGCCGGTTGCTCCCTGTTACCGTCATGGACCGGCAAAGTTGCCGATCCTCAAAGTCGGAGCCAGCGGGTGGCGTTGTCGCTATCCATGTCGGAAAGGGCGCCGGCGGGTTTTGTCTTGTAATTGGGGGGAGCCGCTTGCGTGTTCGGAAAACGCCTGTACGGGCTTCCTGCGCCTTTTAATCCTGTTTTTCGGGGTCAGCGTCCACGCGCCAGAAAAATAGCTGGCGTGAAATCCTCGCCACCGGAAATTAGGGGGCGCTATTCCCCTCCAAGGAGACGCCAATGCTGGCGGCTAACGCGGCGGTTGGGCGACAAATAACCAGTCGTCGGCAGAGGATTGAGGAAAGACACTTCGCGGGGGACGTCAAGCTTGGTTCTAGGTGCGAAATTCAAGAATTCTGAATTCCGTGGAAACGCCGAGGATATAAGGCGAAAGTCAGCTTTTAGACGCTCAAAAAGAACGATACGCCACCGTGCGGCGCGCCTCGCGTCACGGCAATCTTCCTGCTATATTTAAAAACATAGGAGATAATCATGACCGACAAGGCACCCGAAGAAAAACCGGATGACGAGGTTTTACGTGGATGGATGGAGTCCGTCGCGGGGAGTGTATACCTAGGCGCTAGCCTCCTGAAATCCGTCAAGAAATCAAAAGACGGCGACAAAATCACCATCGTCCTCAAGAAAAAGAAGCTGAAGAAAAGCGCCGACCCTAACTGAATGTCCGTAACTCCCCGCCAACGTGATCAGCGAGCCTTTAGGTATTTTTATGCGCCTCCACGTGCACCTCCCCGATCAAACTCCCGACCTGATCTTTGATCGCGCAGATGGCGGCTCTTTTGCCGTTAAAGGTGAAGTTTCGTATCATCGAATCGCCAAGTGTAACCGCCAAATCCTTGTTCTTAACCCGATGCTTTGCGGTTTTGAGCAGCATACGGGTGCCATCAACGTCGAGTGCGAAAAGTTCGAATATATAGACCACGCCTCGCCCCCCTTGCTTTCCGCGAAGCATAGCGGGGAGATGGAAGCGGGTCGAGGATTCGGCAAAGCGTAAGCTACTCGTCTTGCTGTTGAGCGCGCATTTATTCACGCCGTGAGCGCGACTTGGGTTTTGAGCAAAAAAATCAACAATTTCGTTCCAACTCCAAAAGCTTGAAAAATCGAAGCTTTTTTGTGCAAAACTCCGGCGCAGAACTGATCGCTGATTTTGCAGCTTTGTCAGGGCGAATGAGGACGGCGAGGACGGCGAATTCGAGTCAACTTCACCCGTAGAACGTCCGCCATGGAGAGTCAGCTTATCATTCGACACCGGTAATCGTTCCCCACGACGCCAATCACGTTGATCACCCCAGCCCGAGTTTGGAATTGATCCTGTGGGCTGAAAATCAGCCAATGATAGCGTCGAGCCCCTTCACGCCGCGCAAGGTTTGGCGCGTTCCAAAAAAGCCGAGGACGTAGGAAATTCCCAATGAAAGGCTATGCTGGCAATGCGCAGTCTGCTTTACCTTTTGCCCCTTGAATTTTTGTCGCCTTACGTGTTGGACTGAGCTTGATCTTGCGTTTCGCCCCTTGCTCAAGCTGAATTGAAAACTCAGAATGTTGCTTGTCTGCGTGTTTTTCTTTACCGGCTCTCGTCATGACTCCCCCCGCTTTTTTCTTCCACGTCCCCCGTAGAAAATGAGCTTGTCCAACTCGATAAGAATTGCACCTTGGCGCCCAATTGCTCAAACGCCAGCTGTTCCTCTGGCGTCGCCGACTCCTGCAAATGAACGGCGATAGTGTCAGGAAAACCACTTTTCTTAAACTCGTCAAGGAACGACAACGCGTCTTCAAGATCGGTGAAAACCATTGGAACCCTCGGCTTGCCGCCGATAGGGTGAACCTGAACGAAGCAACACCTGTCAGGCATCTGACCAACCCTAATTAGCCCGTACTAACTCTTCCCTGTGGCAGGCAACGCCACTTCAAGCACGTATGGCAAGGAAAGCAAAAATCTAGGCAAGCTATCTTGAGCTCAAGTATTCAGGTTCATCGCACGCGCCACAAATGGCTGGCGTGAAACCGTCGCCACCGGAAATTCGGGGACCGCTATTCCCCTCCAAGGAGACGCAAGAGCGGGTGGCTAACGCGGCGGTTGGGCGCCAAAGAACCAGCCGTCGGCAGAGGATTGAGGAACGACACTTCGCGGAGTCCGTCAGGGTTGATTCTAGGTGCGAAATTCAAGACTTTCGGCGCGCGCCGCGATTTAACGGAATCGGGGCTTATGCGGCATACCCATACGCAAATCTATGGGATGTCTTCGATCTGTTCCCGCCTGTAGAACGGAATATCGAATATGTATTGATTGAGGTACGTCTCCACATCACTCTGGCGCTTCGGGATAAGAATATTGCCGTTCTGAAGTTGTTGGTCTTCAGAGTACCATCCGCCTTTTCCCCATTCAATGAAGAAGAAAAATGTTCTACCACTTTTACACAAAGGACACATTATGGATGCGGAGCCGAAAATGCGACTCCCATCTTTAACAAATGGTTTGACCATGGGGGTTTGGAAAATGTTGATTGGCAGCGTCGAATTTTGTGGCGTGAGTAAATCAAAAATGTCTGCTGGTATTGGAAGAATTACCGGCTGATTGGTTTGCGGATCCAACATGAATGCCGCAACGTGATACTTTATATTTGTGGCGATCGCTCGTGAAGTGTTGATCATTTGAAATGATGGAGTTTTGCGTGTTACGAATCGCAACGTAACATCCGGTTTGGCTTCACCAGGAATGAGCACCAGGGACGCGAACGCCGCAATAATGAAGATAAAGCCTAGTCCTAGCCCTATCCGCCTTTTTGATGGTGGGAGCTGTCGCCACTCATAAGGAGCGAATGCTGCAGCGATCCCCACCCCAAGTGAGAGAAGGGCGAGGACGATGCTTAATTTACTGGTGATATCCATACCGCATCCTGGGGGCGACCGTTTCGACGCTTCTAAAAGCCTCGTCAAAAACGGCGTAGTCAAGTGGGTCGCGTATTCATAACTCAAGACATTTGGACCAAACCTAACCCGCTGATCCGATTTCGCTTTTCTGGTCCATATTGGGCGCATGATTTTCGGCTATGCCCGCGTCTCGACCGACGCCTAAGACCTGACCAGCCAGCTCGCCCACCATCTTCCTTGTCACATCAAGACGAGGGGCTGGCGCCTTCACCAACCTGCTTTCCGGGCAAGGTGGTTTTCCACGTAAGTGGAGATGCGGTCGTTTCGACAACGGCAAAACAAACGGATCGTCGCCAGCCTTGCTCGTCGATAGAGGAGGCATGGCGTGAGCGATCATTTTCCAATTCACGACCTTATCGAGAGCCAACAGAAACGGCTTGCGTTGCGTCGAAGCGAATTGGCGCGACGCTGTGGATTCAAAAATGTCGCCAAGGGGCTGCGGCGGCTTGACGGCGTTTGTC
>Ga0182030_10025411_pt1 | contig 10796 bp, 20 predicted proteins | sample 812S3MmetaG_FD_121299 | JGI IMG/M metagenome (GOLD analysis project Ga0182030, IMG submission 121299) | Permafrost microbial communities from Stordalen Mire, Sweden - 812S3M metaG (Illumina Assembly) | ecosystem: Environmental > Terrestrial > Soil > Wetlands > Permafrost | place: Sweden... | reverse complement strand
CCGATCGCGCGGGTCTGTTCCTCGAACGCCATGCGCTGCGCCGCCGGACGGTAGCCGCGTCCGCGCTCGACCTTGAGCGACATCGTGAGTTCACCGGCCTTGGTGAGGTTCGCGATCACGAGATCGGGGTTCAGGATCTCGATGTCGTGGTCGCCGGCGATGTCACCGGCCGTGACGGGGCCCGGGCCCTTCTTGTGGAGACGCACTTCGGCGACGTCGCGCGAATGCATGCGAATCGCCACAGACTTCAGGTTCAGGAGAATGTCGACCACGTCTTCCTGGACGCCTTCGATGGCCGTGTACTCGTGCAGCACGCCTTCGATCTCGATTTCCGTGATCGCGGCGCCCGGCAGGGAGGACAGCAGCACGCGCCGCAGGGCATTGCCGAGCGTGTGGCCAAAGCCGCGTTCGAACGGTTCGATCACAATACGCGCATGGCGCGGCGACACGGGTTGCACCTTGACGACCCGGGGCTTCAAAAACTCATTGATCGATCCCTGCATGGATATCACCTACGTTGACTGACCGCGGACACCTCGCAACGGAAGCTGCGAGGCGTTACTTGCCGATACTTACTTCGAATACAATTCGACGACGAGACTCTCGTTGATGTCCGGCAGAATCTCCTGACGTTCGGGGACCGTCTTGAGAATCCCCGAAAATTTCTTCTCGTCCACTTCCACCCAGTCGGGGAAGCCGACCTGGGACGCAATCGTCAATGCCGCCTGGATCCGGGTCTGCTTCTTCGCCTTTTCGCGCAGACTGACCACGTCACCCGCCTTGCACTGGTAAGAGGCGATGTTCACCAGCTTCTCGTTCACCGAGACCGCCTTGTGGCTCACCAGCTGGCGGGCCTCCGCGCGGGTGGACGCGAAGCCCATCCGATACACGACGTTGTCGAGCCGGCACTCCAGGAACTGCAGCAGCGTCTCGCCGGTGGCGCCCGGGCGCCCGGCAGCCTTCTGGTAATAGTTGCGGAACTGGCGTTCCAGCACGCCGTACATGCGGCGCAGCTTCTGCTTCTCGCGCAGCTGCAGACCGTATTCCGACAGACGTTGTTTGCGCTCGCTCTTCACGCCGCCGGGGGGCACTTCGAGCTTGCACTTCGATTCGAGCGGCTTGACCCCGCTCTTCAGGAAGAGGTCGGTGCCCTCGCGACGGGAAAGCTTACATTTCGGACCGGTGTACTTTGCCATTACAAACCCTTGAGCGATCGTTCGGAACTAAAAGCGTGGCTGCGTGAGTCCGTCAGACCCGGCGCTTCTTCGGCGGACGACACCCGTTATGGGGAATCGGCGTCACATCTTCAATGTTGGTGATCTTCAACCCGCACCCGTTCAAGGCGCGGACCGCCGACTCGCGGCCGGGTCCCGGACCCATGACGCGAACCTCGACGTTCTTCACCCCGTGTTCCTGCGCCGCGTTGCCGGCGCGCTCAGCAGCCACCTGCGCCGCGAACGGCGTGGACTTGCGCGAGCCGCGGAATCCGCAGCCGCCGGATGTCGCCCAGGAGAGCGTGTTGCCCTGCCGGTCGGTGATCGTGATGATCGTGTTGTTGAACGAGGCATGCACGTGCGCGATCGCGTCGAGCACGTTCTTGCGCACCTTCTTGCGCGCGGGCTTGTTGCCCTGCCCGCCGCCGCCCTGCGCGGCATTCTGTTTCGGATCAGCCATGAGTTTTCCTTACACCTTGCCCGGGGGCGCGTTCATCTTCACGGCCTGCTTGCGCGGACCCTTGCGCGTGCGCGCATTCGTGCGGGTCCGTTGACCGCGCATCGGCAGACCCTTGCGGTGCCGGATGCCGCGATAGCAGCCCAAATCCATCAATCGCTTGATGTTCATCGACACTTCGCGCCGCAGATCGCCCTCGACCGCGAACTTCGCCACCTGGGAACGCAACGAGGCCACTTCGGCGTCGGTGAGGTCCTTCACCTTGACGCTGTACTTCACACCGGCGGCATCGCAAATTCGCACTGCGCGGCTGTTGCCGATGCCAAAGATGTGGGTTAGCCCGATGACGACATGCTTGTTCATCGGTATGTTGATGCCGGCGATACGCGCCATCTATTTCTCCACCCGCGCACTAGAGAAAAAGCGCGGTAGTATATTTGAAAAACGTCTAAAGATCAATTGACTAGCCTTCAGAGCCCGCATCAACCCTGACGCTGCTTGTGCCGGGCATCCGACGAACAGATGATGTAAACGATGCCGCGCCGCCGCACGACCTTGCAGTTCTTGCAAATCTTCTTCACCGAGGGACGAACTTTCATTTCTTGGCTCCAATGCCGCGCAGACTGGCCTTTTTCATCAGGCCCTCATATTGATGCGACATCATGTGTGAAGACGCCTGCGCGACGAAATCCATGACACCGACGACGATAATCAGCAAGGACGTTCCCCCGAATTGGAACGGAATGCTGGGGTTCACCATCCGAATGATCTCGGGCAGCAGGCACACCAGCATGATGTACAGACCGCCCCACAGGGTCAGCCGGGTCAGCACCTTGTCCAGGTAATCCCCGGTCTGCTGCCCCGGACGAATACCGGGAATGAAGGCGCCCGCCTTCTTGAGGTTCTCCGCCGTGTCCCGGGCGTCATAGACCAGGGCGACGTAGAAGAATGCAAAGCCGATGATCAGCAGCGCGAACAACACCACGTGCAGGGGCTGGCCGTAATTCAACACCTGGGCGATTTTTTGCAGGGTGCGTTGCACGACGTTGGGATTCGAACCGCTTCCACCGAAGAACTGCGCGATGGTCGCCGGGAACACCAGCAGGCTCGAGGCGAAAATCGGCGGGATGACGCCCGCCATGTTCAGTTTGAACGGCAGATGCGTGCTCTGGCCCTGCATCATGCGCCGGCCCACCTGACGCTTGGCGTAGTTCACCTGGATCTTGCGCTGCGCCCGCTCCACGAACACACAGAACAGTGTCACCAGGACGACCACCACGAGGATCAACAGGACCACCAGGGGGTTCATTTCACCGGAGCGCACCATTTCCAGCGTGTTGCCGATGGCGCGGGGCAGTCCCGCCACGATGCCGGCCACGATGATCATGGTGATGCCGTTGCCGATGCCGCGCTCCGTGATCTGTTCACCCAGCCACATGACGAACATGGTTCCGGTGATGATGGAGACCGTCGCAATAAAGAGGAACTGGGGACCCGGATTGGGCACCAGTCCGTTGCCGGAATTCTGGATGGCAAGTGCCGCACCGAAACCTTGGAAGCCGGCGAGGAACACGGTGCCGTAACGCGTGTACTGCATCAGCTTGCGCCGCCCGGATTCGCCGTCCTTGCGGATCTGATTCCACGGCGGATAGACCATCGAGGCCATCTGGATGATGATCGACGCCGTGATGTAGGGCATCACGTTCAGGGCGAAGATGCTGAACCGCTGCAGCGCACCACCCGAGAACATGTTGAACATGCCCAGCAGGGTGCCGTTCTGGGTCGAGAAAAAGGCCGCGAAGCGCGCCGCGTCGATGCCCGGCACCGGGATGAAGGTTCCCACCCGGTAGACCACCAACGCGCCCAGCAGGAACCACAGACGCTTGCGCATTTCCGCAAAGCGCGTCATGTCTCCTAGTGCCGCTGAGGCATTGGTGCTGGTGGTCGCCACGTTGTTGTCCTGGTCTCTCTGCCGTTATTCCGCGAAACTGCCGCCGGCCGACGTCACCGCGCTCTTCGCGCCCTTGGTGGCCGTGATGACCTTGTCCTTGATGACATAGGCCTTGGTGACCTTGCCGGACAGGATGATCTTCACGAGCTTGGTGCACTCGGGGACGAGGTTCGCGTCGATCAGCCCGCTCAACGTCACTTCCGACGCCTTCACGCGCATCAGGTCATCCAGGGTCAGTTCCGCCCGCGACGCCTTCATCGCCGACTTGAAGCCGATCTTGGGCAACCGGCGCTGCAACGGCATCTGGCCACCCTCGAACCCGGTCTTATGGTAGCCGCCCTTGCGCGCACGCTGCCCCTTGACGCCGCGCCCGCAGGTCTTGCCCTGGCCGGCGGACGCGCCGCGGCCGACCCGCAGGTGGGTCCGCTTGGAACCGGCGCCCGGCTTGATGGTGTTCAAACGCATTTTTAGACACCCTCCTGGATCTTCAGCATGTGGCTCGCCGCGTTGATCATGCCGCGGTTGGACGGCGTGTCGGCGACGACCACGGTTTGGCCTATGCGGCGCAGGCCAAGGCCGCGCACCGAACCGCGGATGCTGGCGAGCTGCCCGAATATGCTCTTGGTCAGCGTGACCTTGACTGTCTTGTCGCTCATGGCATCAACCCACGATTTCCGCAACGGTCTTGCCGCGCTTGGCAGCGATGTCGTCCGGCGTCCGCAGCTTCGCCAGCGCGTCCATGGTGGCCCGCACGACGTTGATCGGATTGCGCGAGCCGTAGCTCTTGGCGAGCACGTTGCGCACGCCGGCGCACTCGAACACCGCCCGCATGCCGCCGCCGGCGATCACGCCGGTGCCGTCCGCGGCCGGCTGCATGTACACCCGCGTGGTGCCGTGCTTGCCCTTGACCGCATAGAACAGCGTGTCGTTCTTCAGCGAGACGCTGACCAGGCTTTTGCGGGCCTGCATCATCGCCTTGGAGATCGCGACCGGCACCTCGCGCGCCTTGCCGTAGCCGAAACCGACGCGCCCGGCGCCGTCTCCGACGACCGTCAGTGCCGTGAAGCCGAATTGCTTGCCGCCCTTGACCACCTTGGCCACGCGGTTGACCGCAACGAGCTTTTCGAGCAGGTCGTCGCCGGACTGTGGTTTTTCTATTCTCGCCATAGTGCTCTTCAGACCTTTGGGTTAAAACTCGAGGCCGGCTTCGCGGGCGGCCTCGGCCAGCGCTTTGACGCGCCCGTGATACATGAAACCGGAACGGTCGAACGCGACCTTCGCGATGCCCTTCGCCTTGGCGCGCTCCGCGATGGCGCGGCCGACGGCCTTGGCAGCTTCGATGTTGCCGGTGGTTTTCAGTTCGCCGCGCACGTCCTTCTGCAGGGTGGAGGCGGCAACCAGAACCTTGTCGCCATCCGCGGCGAAAATCTGCGCGTAGATGTGCTGGGGCGTGCGATGCACCGAGAGCCGCAATGCCGCCAGCTCCTTGATCTTCGCCCGGCCCCTGCGCGCGCGGCGCAGGCGAGTGTCTTGTTTGGTCAGTTTCATATGCTTACTTCTTCTTCGCCTCTTTCAGCGAAATCTTCTCGTCCGAATACTTCACGCCCTTGCCCTTGTAGGGCTCCGGCGGCCGAAAGCTGCGGATCTCCGCCGCCGTCTGCCCGATCCGCTGGCGGTCGATGCCCTTCACCAGGATTTCCGTCTGGGTCGGCGTCTCGATCGTGACGCCGTCGGGGATCGCATAGTTGATGAGGTGCGAGAACCCGAGGGTCAGCGTGAGGCTCTTGGCCTGTACCGACGCGCGGTAACCGACCCCCACGAGTTCGAGCTTCTTCTCGTAGCCCTGGGTGACGCCCGTCACCATGTTGGCGAGATGGGCACGCGTCGCGCCGGCGATGGCGTTGAGGCCTTCCGCGGACGTGCTCGCCTGCACCTCGAGGTGTTGATCCTGCTGGATCACCGTGATGCCGGACTTCAAGGCCAGCGTCAGGGAACCCTTGGCGCCCTTGACCGTGACGACGTCGGCACCGATGGTGACGTTGACGCCCTTGGGCAGATCGACCGGCTTTTTTGCTACTCGAGACATAGTGAACCCACTGGTGACGGTTATCGACTAAGGCCGTTTATTGGACGACGAACAGGACTTCGCCGCCGGTTCCCGCCGCACGCGCCTGCTTGTCGGACATGATCCCCTGCGGAGTCGACACCACCGCGACGCCGAGTCCGCCCAGCACCTTCGGCAGTTCGTCCTTGCCGCGGTAGATGCGCAGCCCCGGGCGGCTGATGCGCTCGATGCGGTCGATGACCGGCCGGCCGTCGTGGTACTTCAGCTCGATCGACAACGTGCTCTTCGCGCCCGCCGTTTCGACGGTGTAGGCTCCGATGTAGCCCTCCTCCTTCAAAACCTTGAGAATGGCGAGCTTCAATTTCGACGCGCCGACGCCCACCGTGGGCTTGCCCGCGGACTGTGCGTTGCGGATGCGGGTCAAAAGGTCGGCGATGGGATCAGTCATGCTCATTGTGCGCGCCTCACCAGCTGGCCTTTGACAGGCCTGGAATTTCCCCACGATTGGCCGCTTCGCGCAGTTTCGTGCGCGCCAATCCAAACTTGCGGTACACGCCGCGTGAACGCCCGGTGATCGAACACCGGTTGCGCTGCCGGCTGGCGGCGGCATCCCGCGGCTGCGTCTGCAGCTCCGCCTGAGCCTTCTCGCGCTCCTCCGCCCCGGTCTTCGGATTGCGGATCAGCTCCTTGAGCTCGGCGCGCCGGGAGGCGTACTTCTTCGCCACCTTGAGGCGGCGCTTCTCGCGCATGAGCATGTTCGTTTTGGCCATCGGCGTACCTTACTTGCGGAACGGAAAGTTGAAAGCTTCGAGCAGCGCGCGTCCATGCTTGTCGTCCGCTGCCGACGTGGAGATGGTGATGTCCATTCCACGAATCTGATCGATCTGGTCGTACTGGATCTCCGGGAAGATGATCTGTTCCTTCACGCCCAGGCTGTAGTTGCCCCGGCCGTCGAAGGAACGAGTGTTGATCCCGCGAAAATCCCGGATGCGGGGAATCGCGATGCTCACCAGCCGGTCCAGAAACTCGTACATGCGGTCGCCGCGCAGGGTCACCTTGCAGCCGATCGCCTGGCCGTCGCGAACCTTGAATGTCGCCACGGACTTCTTGGCCTTCGTGACCGCGGGCTTCTGACCCGTGATCTTCGCCATGTCGGCGGTGGCGGCATCCATGACCTTCTTGTCCGCCACGGCCTCGCCCACGCCCATGTTCACCGTGATCTTCAGGATGCGGGGAACCTGCATGGTGTTCTCGAGACCGAGCTTGGTCTTGAGCTCGGGTACGATTTTCTCGTTGTAAATCTTCTTGAGTCTAGCTGCCATGTCGTTTACTCGTTGTCTGACCGTCTTACTTGCCGTCGACCATTTCTTTGTTCGACTTGAAGACGCGGACCTTGCGCCCGTCCGCGAGTGCCCTGAACCCGACGCGGTCGCCCTTCTGGGTCGCCGGATTGAAGATCAGCACGTTCGACACGTGCAGCGGCGCCTCACGCTCGATGATGCCGCCCTGGACGCCCGCCTGCGGGTTCGGCCGCTGGTGCTTCTTGGCCAGGTTGAGCCCCTCGACGCGCACGCGGTCGTCCGCGAGCACCTCGATGACGGCGCCGCGGCGCCCCTTGTCGCGACCCGTGATGAGCACCACCATGTCGCCTTTGCGAATCTTTTTCATCTGCCGTTTCCTAATCTCTAAAGAGGCCCAACTACAGTACTTCAGGCGCGAGCGAGATGATCTTCATGAACTGGACGTTGCGCAGCTCGCGCGTCACGGGCCCGAAGATGCGGGTGCCGATCGGCTCGAGCTTGTTGGTCAGCAGCACCGCCGCGTTCGTGTCGAAGCGGATGAGCGACCCGTCGGCGCGCCGCACTCCGCTCTTGGTGCGAACGACCACCGCGTCGTACACCTCGCCCTTCTTGACCTTGCCGCGCGGGATCGCATCCTTGACGCTCACCTTGATCACGTCGCCCACCGCCGCGTAGCGGCGCTTGGAGCCGCCCAGCACCTTGATGCACATGCATCGTTTGGCGCCGCTGTTATCGGCCACGGTCAACATCGTTCGAAGCTGGATCATTTGCGTTTACTCTTATTCCGGGCGCGCGCGTTCAACGACGGTCACCAGCATCCAGGACTTGCGCCGCGACATGGGCCGGCACGGCTTGATCGACACGGTGTCGCCCTCCTTGCACTCGTTGTTCTCGTCATGCGCGAGCAGCTTGGTGGTGCGGCGGATGTACTTGCCGTACATCGGGTGCTTGACCAGGCGCTCGACGGACACCGCAATGGTCTTGTCCATTTTATTGCTGACGACCTTGCCCGTGAGCAGTCGCTGGCCGGGAACCGGTGTGGGGCCGCGCGTCGCCACGTCGGGCGTCGCCACTTCGGCCGTCGCCACGCCGGCTGCGGCGGATTCTGTTGTCGTAGACATCAAGCCTTACCTCCACTTGCCTTCGATTGGGCAAGCACCGTCTTAACGCGCGCAATGTTCTTGCGCACCTTGGCAAACTGGTCCGGCTTGGCGGCCTGACCCGTGGCGCGCGCCATGCGCAGGTTGAATTGTTCGCGGCGCAGCTTGAGAAGCTCCTCGCCGAGTTCCCCGGGCGCCTTTGCGCGTAATTCTTTGGCCTTCATGTGCGCACCTGACGCTTGACGAATGCGGTGGAAACGGAGAGCTTCGCGGAGGCAAGCCGGAAGGCCTCGCGCGCGAGTTCCTCGCTCATCCCTTCGATCTCGAACAACACCTTGCCGGGAAGCACCTTGGCGACCCAGTACTCGACGTTGCCCTTGCCGCTGCCCATGCGCACCTCGAGCGGCTTCTGCGTGATCGGCACGTCCGGGAAGACCCGGATCCAGATCTTGCCGCCGCGCTTCACGTGCCGCGAGATGGCGCGACGCGCCGCCTCGATCTCGCGCGCCGTCATGCGGCACCGGTCGGTGGCCTTGAGTCCGAATTCGCCGAACGCGACGAAATTGCCGCGCTGCGCGCTGCCCGAAATCTTGCCCTTGAACTGTTTGCGGAATTTGGTCCGCTTCGGCTGCATCATGTGTCGTTACCTACGTTCAACCCGCGGCCGGAGCCGCGGTTTCGACGGGCTTCGCTGCGACAGCCTCGGCATCGGCCTCCGGCGCTTCGACCTCCGGCTGGTCGAACACTTCGCCCTTGAATATCCAGACCTTGATTCCGATCACGCCGTAGGTCGTCTGCGCCTCGGCAAGACCGTAATCGATGTCGGCGCGGAACGTGTGCAGCGGCACGCGACCCTCGCGGTTCGTCTCCGTTCGCGCGATCTCCGATCCGTTCAGACGGCCCGAAATGCGCACCTTGATGCCGAGCGCACCGGAGCGCATGGTGTTCGTGACCGCACGCTTCATGGCACGGCGGAACATGACGCGCTTTTCCAGCTGCTGGGAGATCCCCTCGGCCACGAGCTTCGCATCGAGTTCGGGCTTGCGGATCTCGGCGATGTTCAATCGCACGTCGTTCATCGTCATCCCGAGGATCTTGGCGACGGCCGTGCGGAGTTTCTCGATGTCCTCGCCCTTCTTGCCGATCACGATTCCCGGCCGGGCCGTGTGGATCGTGATGTTGGCACGGCGCGCTGCACGCTCGATGTGAATGCGGCTGACGGAGGCGTCGGCCAGCTTCTTCATCAGGTACTGGCGGACCAGAAAGTCCGTGTGGATGTTCGAGGCAAACGTCTTGGAACCGGCATACCACTTCGACGTCCAGTCGCGGGTGATGCCGAGGCGAATGCCGATCGGATTTACTTTTTGACCCATTAGGCGTCTCGCTTGCCGTCGGACACTTGAACAAGGATGTGGCTGTTGCGCTTGGCGATCCGCACGCCGCGACCCTTCGCGCGCGCATGGAACCGCTTCAGCACCGGCGCCGCGTCGACTTCGATCCGCGTCACCTTCAAATCATCGACGTCCGCATTGAAGTTGTTGTAGGCGTTCGCGATCGCCGAATCCAACACCTTGAGGACGATCTTCGCTCCCTTCTTGGGCATGAACTTGAGGGTCGTGACCGCGAGCGTCGCCGACTTGCCGCGGATGGTGTCCACCACCAGCCGGCATTTCTGCGGCGAGATGCGCGCGTACCTGAGGATTGCCTTGGTTTCCATGCCCTACTCCGCCGACGAGACTTTTTTGTCGCCCGAGTGCGACTTGAACGTGCGCGTCGGCGCGAATTCGCCGAGCTTGTGACCGACCATGTTCTCGGACACGAGCACGGGCACATGCAGCCGGCCGTTGTGCACGGCAATGGTCAATCCCACCATGTCGGGGATCACCATGGAGCGCCGCGACCAGGTCTTGATCGGACGGCGGTCGTTTTTCTGACTGGCCGTTTGCACCTTCTTTGCCAGGTGCAAATCCACGAACGGGCCTTTCTTTAGCGAACGAGGCACTGATATTTCTCCAGTCTCTTAGAGTCGTTTGTTCTTGCGACGCTGAACGATCATGCCGTCAGTGCGCTTGTTGCGACGCGTCTTCTTGCCCTTGGTCTGCAGACCCCAGGGGCTGACGGGATGGGGATTACCCTGTCCGGACTTGCCCTCGCCGCCGCCGTGGGGGTGATCGACCGGGTTCATCACGACACCGCGCACCGTGGGCCGCACACCGAGCCAGCGCACCGCGCCGGCCTTGCCGAACACGCGCAGGTTGTGCTCCTCGTTGCCGACTTCGCCGATCGTGGCGCGACAATCGACGTGGATCTTGCGCATTTCGCCCGACTTCAAGCGCACGCTGGCATACATGCCCTCGCGCGCCGCAAACTGGGCCGAACCGCCGGCGCTGCGCGCCAGCTGGCCGCCCTTGCCGACCTTCAGCTCGATGTTGTGAATCGTGCTGCCGATCGGGATGTGCCGGAGCGGCAACGCATTGCCCGGCTTGATCGGCGCGTCCGCGCCGGAGCGGATCTCCTCACCGGCCTTCACGCCCTTCGGCGCCAGGATATAACGTCGCTCGCCGTCCTTGTAGAGAACGAGGGCCAGATGCGAGGTGCGGTTCGGATCGTACTCGAGCCGCTCCACGACGCCCGGAATGCCGTCCTTGTCGCGCTTGAAATCCACCAGGCGATAGCGCTGCTTGTGGCCGGCGCGTGGAACGGATGGG
>Ga0182030_10025410_pt1 | contig 10797 bp, 10 predicted proteins | sample 812S3MmetaG_FD_121299 | JGI IMG/M metagenome (GOLD analysis project Ga0182030, IMG submission 121299) | Permafrost microbial communities from Stordalen Mire, Sweden - 812S3M metaG (Illumina Assembly) | ecosystem: Environmental > Terrestrial > Soil > Wetlands > Permafrost | place: Sweden... | reverse complement strand
CGTCACCATCGAGGAAAAGACCGGCACCGGCCCGTTCACCGCGGAAGGCCCCATCAAGCTCGGCATCGCGTTTTTCGACTACGGCCGCTGCCTGCCGTGGGCCATGGAAACACCGTGCGTCGTCTGCGAGGAAGTCTGCCCCGTGTCGCCCAAGGCCATTTACTCGCGCGAAGTCACCATCACCAAGCGCGACGGCAAACCCATCACGCTGCGCAGGCCCTATGTCGACCCCGCGCTCTGCATCGGCTGCGGCATTTGCGAACACGAATGCCCCGTCACCGACGAGGCCGCCATCCGCGTCACCGCCATCGGCGAAACCCGCTCGCACGACCGCCGCCTGCTGATGGACGGCGGCGTGACCAGCTCCGTGCGCGACCTGGAAAAACGGCAGCGTTGAACCGCCATGGAAAAAATAACCTCCGGCCAGCGCCTCCGCACCTGCCGCGCCTGCGGCAAAAAGTATGAATATCCCATAGCAGGCGGCGCCGCCACGCGCCATCACTGCGAAAGCTGCGCGGACCTTCCCGCCGACACCCGCAAAACCCTCGAGCGCCTCAACACCCGCCTCACGCAATTGGAATATCAGCTCAAAAGCTTGCAGGCAAAATCAGCAACTCCGTCATCCTGAGCCTGTCGAAGGATCAGTTCCGTTGGTAGCCGCCGCAGGCCCTTGCTGCGGTGCAAGCCGGAGGCTTGCCAGAACCGTAGCCGGTGGTTGAGTCCCGCCCCGCGGGACGACACCACCGGAAAAAGTTCTCAGGAGAGCGCACCCCGGCAGGGGTGCCAGAACTCCGCGACCCCTGCCGGGGTCGTTTTTTCGGGAATGCATTCCGGTGGTGGCGACCGCTTCGCGGTCTTACCACCGGCTAATTTCCTTCCAACCCTCCGGGTTGGGATAAAAGCAAACGGTATTTAACGTCACGATGGTTGTCGGAATATTCCTTCATTGCGGAGGCGATTTGCTCTCCGGCGGTGGCGTTTCCAGCCATGGCCACGAGGGCCAAATTCGGTTCGTGAGCTACTACGGCGGTGTGTATATAGGCAAGGTGTGTGGTCAGACCTGCAAACAGTTCAACCATTGCCATAAGTTTAGGCCTATGCTGATACACGACAGCTACCGAGGTTTCCGGCAGGCGTGCAAACATGGTCTTTAATTCGTTGTGTCCTATCCACTTTGGACGCAAAGGCTTCTTTTTCTCGTAATGCGTTTTTGGCACATACCCATTGTCGGGATCGAAGAACACGACGGCGTTTTCCAGCTTACTCGGGTCAAAGTCTGACCAATACTCTCGACGACTGCTGCCAGGACCGATAAATCTGTCTGGAGCAAATACGAGGACTTGAAACTGCTTTTCAGGGCTGAGCGTCCCCAGCTTGGAAATTCGCGTCAGGGATCGAGGTTCTTCTTTAAGCATGTCGAGAAATGGCCGGATGAAGTCCTGACACTTAAACCGATGTTGCGAGATAAGCCCCTCACCTGAACCATCATCAGGTGTCAGCAGCGGGACGTAAAACAGCGTCGAGAAGGACGATGTTGTGCATACCCAGTGTAACAGGTCCCATTTGAAAGCATCTCTCGCATCACCAAGGAACTGGAGCTTCATTGAAACACAAAACTAACAGGTACCTGATTTATCTGCAACGGGTTAGCGATCCCGCTCGCAATAATGGCCTGTGCTCATGCCAGCGGAGTCCTCTCGGCGGGTTTCGCTTGAGACGCGGCAAGGAGCAACGGCCCATACAATTTGGCGGGGGCAACCAGTGGCTGCAATTGCGGGAAGACTGCACCAATGCTCGCAATTTGAGCGTATGACTTACTCGGATTCCGGGTACTCGTCTTCCGTTCAACGATGATTGCGGCCCCCTTTCCTACTAACTCGTGGTAATCCCAACCCATTTCCGGGGTTTTCCCCAACCATGCCTTGAGGAACGCCATCAAATTAGCGGTGGGAGCCGTGCTGATGGTGAACTCAAAGGTTTGGATGAGATAGAGGGTATTTTTTGGCCCATACACCCCGAAGATGAATCGGGTGACATCCTTTTTGACATCCTCCTGTGATTGGAATTTTTTGCGCATGACTCCGAATTGATCAATGATCCGGACGCAAGTTGCTATGTATTGATCCGCCGGGGCCTCGTTTTCTATTTGAAGTCCCGAACCGACGTTTGTATTTTCTGTTGGTTTTGCCATACAGTCATTTCCTTGGCTGTTTATGTTTACATGCGAAAAAGGTGAGAAGCATATTTCAGTTCTAAATCAACCGCCGCCTTTTTTGCCCAGGGCCTCATTGGTGCTGCCGCGGCGGTAGCCTTGCAAATCGAGCGTGACGTGCGCGTAGCCGATTTGTTTCAACGCCTCGGCTACTTTTGAAAATGTCGCGTCCGCCAGCAGCGCCGGAATTTCCGCCGGGGCCAGTTCGATGCGCGCAAGATTCTGCGTTTGCAACTCGTGGTGCCGAACGCGCACCTCGTGGAAACCGAGGTCGCGCAGCGCGTCCTCCGCCCGTTCGATCATCCGCAGTTTTTCCGGCGTCACGGGTTCGCCATAGGGCACGCGCGAACTCAGGCACGCCATTTGCGGCTTGTCCGCCGTCGGCAACCCGAGTTGCGCGGAGAGCTCGCGGATTTCCGTCTTCGTCAATCCGGCTTCCTTCAGCGGCGCGCGCACCTGGAATTCCGCCGCCGCCTGCGCGCCGGGCCGGTAATCGCCGGTGTCGCTCGCGTTTTCGCCGTAGGCGATCACCGCGAAATTTTCCGCCCGCGCCAGCGGCGCCAATTCCTCGAACAACTCATGCTTGCAGAAATAGCAGCGGTTCGCCGGGTTGGCCGTGTAGTTGTCGTTGGCGAATTCGCGCGTGTGGACGACGCGGACGGGAAAGGAAAATTCGCGCGCGATGTCGAGCGCCTCCTGCAATTCGCGGCGCGGCAGGCTCGGGGAATCGGCGATCACCGCCAGCGCGCGGTTGCCGAGAACCTCATGCGCCACGCGCGCGAGAAACACCGAGTCGACGCCGCCGGAATAGGCGACGAGGCACGAGCCGTAGCCGCCGAGCAGCGCCCGCAATTTCTCCAGTTTGTCCGTTGCGGCGCTCATCGGTTTAATCTTTTGGGTTAATTTTCCGAGGCTTGTTTCGGCGTTTGTTGGTAGCCGTTGTGCTCTGTGCGACGAAAGCAAGGAACAGCTTCCTGTGCGCTACGCGCACCCGGACAAGCAAGTTGTCCGGGCCACCCGAGCTGCACCGTCGCAGGGCCTGCGACGGCTACCTTAAATACCTTTTTTCGCATTTTGTAGGGCCGCTTCGTAAATCAGTTTCACGGGCGTCTTTGTTTGCGCCGCGATTTTTTTGGCGGATTCAAATTCCGGCGCGGCCTGGACCACTTTACCACGAAGGCGTCCGATTTTCACCGTCACCTCGCCGAACCTGGTTTTTACCCCGGTCAATTCGCGGCGCAACTTGCGTCGTTCGGCAATCGTCCTGCGCACGCCGAACGCGGTGGTCTCGCGCAAAATCAATTCGCTGAATTTGTCCGCGTCCGTTTCCGCGCACAAAACCGTGAGCAAAATGCCGGGCCGATTTTTCTTCATCTGCACGGGCGTGTGAAAAACGTCCAGCGCGCCGAGGGCAAGCGCCGTTTCCAAAAAGTGGCCGAGGATTTCCCCGGTACAGTCGTCCAGGTTGGTTTCCAGCACGGCCACGCGGTCGGTTTCCCAATCCAGGGACGCCGATGGCTGGCTGGCGGCAGCTTTGGACTGTTGGCCAAGAACGGCGCGCAAAGCATTCGGGCGCGTCTTGTTTTCGCGGGAGCCGAGGCCGAAGCCGATTTTTTCCGCAACCAGATTTTCCATCGGGCCGAAGCTCTCGGCAAATTCCGCAAGCAGCGCCGCGCCGGTGGGCGTGACAAGTTCGTGCGGCTCCCCGCATTGCGTGAGGCCGATGCCGCGCGCGCCGAGAATCGCCAGCGTGGCCGGCGCCGGAACCGGAAACCGACCGTGCGCGCAGCGAATCCAGCCGGTGCCCTCGATGACCGGCGAGGCGAACACGCGCGGCTTGCCGAGCAACTCCAGCGCGATGGCCGCGCCGACGATGTCCACGATGGAATCGACCGCGCCGACTTCGTGGAAGTGGACTTCGCCGGGCGGCACGCCGTGGATTTTTCCCTCGGCCTCGGCGATGCGCTGAAACACGGCGATGGATTTTTGCCTGACCCACGCGGAAAGTTTGCTCCGCGAGATCAGCTTTTTGATTGCGGAAAAATCGCGGCTCTCCTGGTGTGAATGGCCGTGCGAAGGTTCGTGCGCGAGATGGACATCGAATTTCACGCCGGCAATGGCGGATTTTTGCCCGCGCGAAACGTGAAGCTGCCAGCCGTCGAGCTTGAGCTTTTTCAACTCGCGTTCGAGCTTGCGCGCGTCCGCGCCGAGGTCGAGCAGGGCGGCGATGAACATGTCTCCGGCAATGCCGCTGAAGAGGTCGAGGTAAAGAACCTTCATTTTTGCGAAACGAGCGCGTTGATCTGGCTCGCGGCGAATCCGGCGCCGAAACCGTTGTCGATGTTCACCACGGTCACGCCGCTGGCGCAACTGTTGAGCATGGCGAGCAGCGCGGCCAGCCCGCCGAAGCTCGCGCCGTAACCGACGCTCGTCGGCACGGCGATGACCGGTTTGGCGACAAGTCCGGCGACGACGCTCGGCAGCGCGCCTTCCATGCCGGCGAGGGCCACGATGACGTTCGCGCTCTGGAGCAGTTCCATCCGCGCGAGCACCCGGTGAAGGCCGGCGATGCCGACGTCGTGAATTCTTACCACGCGGTTGCCCATGATTTCGGCGGTGACCGCGGCTTCCTCGGCCACCGGCAAATCACTCGTGCCCGCGCAGACGACGGCGATGAACCCGGCGCGCTTGGGCAGCGGCTTTTTCTCGATGGTCACGCAGCGGGCGAGCGGATGATGGACGGCGCGCTTGAATTTCCTGCGCAGCGCGCGGGCCTGTTCGGCGGCGACGCGCGTGACGAGCACGTGCTGTCCGTGTTGCAATAGTTTTGCCGCGATTTTGACGACCTGTTCGGGAGTCTTGCCCGCGCCGAAAATCACCTCGGGAAAATTCTTGCGGAGCGCGCGGTGCGTATCCACCTGGGCAAAGCCGAGGTCGGCCGCAGGTGCGGCCTGGAAGGCGCGCAGGACTTTTTCGCGCGGAATTTTCCCGGCGCGAAACTGTTCCAGCAAGTGAACGGCCCCGGCGGTGGTCATGGCCGGAGAATGCCCCGCGAGCCGCTCCCTGTCACTCGGGAAATAGGCAGCCTTTCATGTAGAGGCGGTCAATTTAAGGATTTTCACGCGGCGTTTTCTCACGCAGCCTGAGATCAGGGCAACCAAACCATGAGGCAACAGAATTCGCCCCGGCGCGATCCGTCCGGACTGTTTCGCATTTGCGGGACGATCGCCGTTTTTTGTCTTTTGACAGGCTGCGGCCGTTCCGGCCATCTTCGCATCCAGGGTTATGTCGAGGGGGAATTCGTTTATGTTTCTTCCCAGTTGGCGGGGCCGCTGCAAACCCTCAATGTCTACCGGGGCACTCAGGTCAAGGCGGGCGATCCGCTTTTTACTCTCGATCGCACGGTGGAAAAAGCGGCGCTCGATCAGGCGCAGGCCTCGCTCACCTTTTCGGAGAAGGATTTCAAGCGGCAGGAGGAACTGAGTCTCACGCCCGGCTCGGCGGCGGTGCGCGATCTTCAACTCGCGCGATCCGCGCGCGACCAGGATTGCCAGCGGCTCGCCCAGGCGGAGTGGAACTTTGCAAATAAATACCAGACGGCGCCTCAGACCGGCCTGGTTTTCGACACGCTCTATCGCGAGGGCGAGTGGGTCGAGGCGGGCCGCCCGGTGGTTGTCTTGCTGCCGCCTGAGGACGTCGAAGTTCGCGCCTTTGTGCCGGAAACGCAAATTGGCACGCTCCATCCCGGCGATCCGGCGCGGGTTTTTGTCGACGGCGTCAGCGAGCCTTTCAAGGGGACGTTGCGCTATATTTTCCCCCAGGCGGAGTACACGCCTCCGGTCATCTACAGCGAGGAAAGCCGCGGCAAGCTGGTCTTCATGGTCGAGATCGATTTCGCCCCCGATATCGCCGCGAAACTGCATCCCGGCCAGCCGGTGGACGTGGAGTTTGGCCGTTGAATTATGGCCGATGAATTCGCCATCGACGTCAAGGGCATGACGAAAAGCTTTGACCGGCGCACGGTCGTCAACAAGATCGATCTCCAGGTCCGCACCGGGGAGATTTTCGGCTTTCTCGGCCCCAACGGGAGTGGCAAGACGACCTTCATCCGCATGCTCTGCGGTTTGCTGCTCGCGGACGCGGGAAGCGGCACCTGCCTCGGCCATGACGTGATCAAGGAGAGCGACTTGATCAAGAAGCAGGTCGGTTACATGACCCAGCGGTTCAGCTTTTACGAGGACTTGAGCATCGCCGAGAACCTCGATTTCGTCGCGCGCATGTATGGCATGAAGGACCGCCGGGAAGCGGTGCAAAAAAGCATCGAACGGCTCGGACTGGTTGACCGGCAGAACCAACTGGCGGGAGAACTTTCCGGCGGGTGGAAGCAGCGCATGGCGCTGGCCGCCTGCCTGATCCACAAGCCTAAATTGCTCCTGCTCGATGAACCGACGGCGGGTGTGGACCCCAAGGCCCGGCGCGATTTTTGGGAGCAGATCCAACTGCTGGCCGCCCAGGGCCTGACGTTTCTCGTCACCACCCACTACATGGACGAAGCGGAGCGATGCAACCGGCTGGCCTACATTTCCTACGGCAACCTGCTGACCCACGGGACGGTCTCCGAGGTGATCGCCCACGTTGCCCTGACCACCTGGGCGGTCCATGGCCCCGACCTCGTCCATCTCGCCGAGCAACTCCGTCAGAAACCCGGGGTGGAACAGGCCGTCATCTTCGGCGCCAAGCTGCATGTCAGCGGGGATGACACCGCCGCGCTCGAAGAGGCCATCGCCCCGTTTCGCACCGGCCCCTATCGGTGGGAGAAGATTCCCTCCGGGCTGGAGGATGTCTTCATTCATCTCATGGAAAAATCGAAGGATAATTTTTCGCCATGAACGTGTGGCCTCAATTTTCATGGGAACGCTTCAAGGGCATCATCGTGAAGGAATTCATCCAGATGCGCCGGGACCGGCTGACCTTCGCCATGATGCTGGGCATCCCCCTGCTCCAGCTCATTCTTTTCGGCTACGCCATCAACGTGAACCCGCGCCATCTTCCCACCGACGTGCTGCTGGGCGATAACGGTCCGTATGGCCGCTCCATTCTCTACGCGTTCCAAAACACCTCCTATTTCGATTTCGTCAAGCTGTTGAAAAACGAGGCCGAGGGCAAGGAGGCGCTGCAACGCGGCGACGCCCTGTTCGTCATCAACATTCCGCAAAATTTCTCCCGCGATCTCCTGCGCGGCGACCGGCCCGTGATCCTCGTCGAGGCCGACGCCACCGATCCCGTCGCGACTAGCTACGCGGTCGGCTCCATCAACGGGATTCTCACCAGCGCGCTGGAAAACGACCTCAAGGGACCGGTCGCCTATCTCAGCGGAACGAGCGGCCCTTTCAATTTGCAGGTGCACGCACTCTACAACCCCGAGATCAACACCCAATACAACATCGTGCCGGGCCTCATGGGCGTCATTCTCACGATGACCATGATCATGATCACCGGGCTCGCCATCACGCGCGAACGCGAGCGGGGCACGATGGAAAATCTCCTCTCCATGCCGACGCGCCCGCTGGAAGTCCTGGTGGGAAAGATCACGCCCTACATTTTCGTCGGCTATGTGCAACTGAGCTTGATTCTATTCATGGCCCATTTTCTCTTCGGGGTGCCCATCCTCGGCAGCGTGCTGCTATTGTATGCCGCCGCGTTCGTCTTCATCGCGGCCAATCTCGCCCTGGGGATCATGTTTTCGACCATCGCGCAGAACCAGCTCCAGGCCATGCAAATGGCCTTCTTTGTTTTTCTCCCCTCCATCCTGCTTTCCGGCTACCTCTTCCCCTTCCGGGGCATGCCCGCCTGGGCGCAGGCCATCGGTGAAGTCCTGCCCCTGACTCATTTCCTGCGCATCGCCCGCGGCATCCTGCTCAAGGGAAACGGCGTCTGGGACATCGCCCCGGAGATTTGGCCCATCGCCCTCTTTGCCGCCGTTGCGCTAACCATCGGGGTAAAACGTTATCGCCAGACGTTGGATTGAGGACGCTACGTCTGCTGCCGCACCAGCGAGAACGCCTCCCGCAGGCCCTCGCGCTGGGCCGGAGTAAAGGATGAGTTTTCCAGAGCGGTCTCGGCCTTTTGAATGAGAGATTCCATCTTCCGGGTCAAAAGACCGACCGCGCCCGACTTGTCGATGAGCTGCTCGATCTTGCTGACCGAGGCGTCATTGGAGGTGCGGGTGCTCAGGCAAAGCTGGAGGAAACTGCGGTCCACATCGACCAGATGATCGTAAGCCGCGCGCAGCAGGAGCGTCTTTTTTCCCTCGAGGATGTCGGTCTGGCGCAACCGGTCCACGCCCTTGAACTGGTGATACTCGATCAGGTCGTTCTGGATTTGAAAAGCGAGCCCCACCGGCTCGATCAACTCGACCAGTTCGCGCAGGTGATCGTCGTCGACCCCCGCCAGCAAGGCCCCGAGGACCAGGGGCGCCTCGAAGGTGTAGCGGGTCGTTTTCAGCGTGTACATCCGGGAGATGTCGGCTTCCTCCACGCGGGCGATATCGCGCGCGCCGAGGAGAATATCGTAAACCTCGCCCGCCCCCGTGTCCGAAATATAGCGAAGGAAATGGGAAAGCGCGGCGTCGCGCGCGGCGGGCGCGAAGTCGGTGGAGCGGAGCGTATCGACCGCCATGGCGAAGAGAATGTCGCCCATCACCACGGCCACATTCCCGCCCACGCGGGCCGCGCCGTCGATCTTGCCCAGGCGTTCCTCGATCAGCTTGTGGAAAGTCGGCAGGCGGCGGCGGCGCTCGGATTGGTCGATGACATCGTCGTGGATCAGGATGAAGGAGTGGAGCAATTCCAGGGACAACGCGGCCCGCAGAAGCGAGGTGTCCTCCAAGGGCCGGTCTCCGCCAAAGATGCGGTAGGAACCGAGCAGCAACAGGGGACGGATGCGTTTGCCGCGACGCGCCACGAACTCCGCGATGTCGAGATAGAGCGGCTCGAACAATTCCCCGTAGGCGTAACGTTCGGCATTTTCCTGGAAGAAACGGGCCAGGAAATCCTCGAACAACGAGGGCGCGCGCCGCAACTCGGCGCGGAGCAGGGCGGCGGTCGGGTTCATAGAGGCTGTCCGAAAAATCGGCGCAGGTCGCGCCGAAAGGATTTTTGCCTTGGGGCTAGGAGGTGCTGCGCACGGCAGTAGAGCGAGGAGCATAAGTAAAAAAACTGCCGTCCGCAGGACCGAGCGACACCGCCCCAAGGCAAAAAGGGCTTCGGCAAAGAGGAAAAAAGGGTGACGGCGAATTTGGGGTGCTGCGCACGGCAGCATGTGTTGCGGGGAGTTTTACTGCCGTCCGCAGGACCTCGTCGCTCGCGCCTCGATTCGGCCCAAATTCGACTCGTCACGCGGTCTGCGCCTATTTTTCGGACAGCCTCTACGTCGTGATTCGGGATGCGCAAAAGGGCCATGGGCGGAGGCTAGTCGAAAATCTTAATCCGCGCAAACGATCTTGAGTTGCCGCTCGCCGACAAAAAATCATCGGCATTACGCGCAAGACCATTTAGGTTGATGACATGTCCGAAGAAGCTCACAAGCGCATCATGATCGATGATTATTTCGATATCATCGTCAAAACGAATGCCTCGGATCTTCACATTCAGGAGGGGCAGCCGCCCAAAATGCGCCTTCACGGCGACATTCAAAAAATCCAGGATCATGTGCTGACCCATGCGGAAATGGAGCAGATGCTCAGTGAAGTGGCCGGGCCCAAGCGCTGGGAAAAATTCGTCAAAACCGGCGACGCCGATTGCGCCTATGAACTCAGCGCGGACGCCCGTTTCCGTTGCAATCTCCACAAACACTTGCACGGCCTGGGCGGCATTTTTCGACTCATTCCCAATAAAATCGCCACCCTGGAACAACTCAAGGTGCCTCAGGTCATCAAGCGCTTCGCCAATATCAAGGGCGGCCTCGTCCTGGTCACCGGCCCCACCGGCTCGGGCAAATCGACCACCCTGGCCGCGCTCATCGATTACATCAACAGCAGCTACGCGCGCCACATCATCACGATCGAGGAACCGATCGAATTCGTGCATCAAAACAAGCTGAGCATCCTCACGCAACGCGAGGTGGGCGAGGACACGCCGAGCTTTGCGATGGGCCTGAAAAACGCGATGCGCGAGGATGCCGATGTGGTGCTCGTCGGGGAAATGCGCGATCTGGAAACCATCGCGCTGGCGCTGACCGCGGCGGAAACCGGGATGCTCGTCTTCGGCACCCTGCACACCAACAACGCGCGCAAGACGGTCGACCGCATGATCGACGTTTTCCCGAGCAGCCAGCAGCCCCAGGTGCGCACGATGCTCTCCGCCTCGCTGCGCGGCATCGTGGCGCAGCTCCTGATGAAGAAGGCCGACGGTTCCGGGCGGGTCGCCGTGAACGAAATTCTCATCTCCAACAACGCCGTCTCGTCCATCATTCGCGAGGGCGCGGTCGAGAAGCTCACGGACGTCCTCATCAGCGGCAGGGCCGAAGGGATGCAGTTCATGGACGACGCCATCAACTCGCTGCTCCAACAAGGCGTCATCAACCCG
>Ga0182030_10025408_pt1 | contig 10797 bp, 6 predicted proteins | sample 812S3MmetaG_FD_121299 | JGI IMG/M metagenome (GOLD analysis project Ga0182030, IMG submission 121299) | Permafrost microbial communities from Stordalen Mire, Sweden - 812S3M metaG (Illumina Assembly) | ecosystem: Environmental > Terrestrial > Soil > Wetlands > Permafrost | place: Sweden... | reverse complement strand
TGTGCGGCTATGAGGAGAGCGTCTCAAAGCGTGGTGAAACCCCACAGATCGGGGGCGAAGGAACGTGTTGTCTTGGTCTTGAGTGGTTTTTGGTGCGGGGGCGGGGGGAGGGTCAAGCAAGGAAGGCCGCTGCGACGCGGCCGAGGGCCCGCTATGCATAGCGGCGTCTTGTAAAAGCGCCGCTGATCTCCTCCGCCAACGCCGCTCGCAACCGTGGCGGCCTGGCAACCCCGGGCGATCGCGTTGGACAAGTGCGGCGCTCTGCCGATGCGCCGCTACGAGATCGAGGGGGCCTCGATTACCCGGCGGCGGCGCGGGTACCGCAGCCCCAACGTTTTCTTGGGCGCTCTCGCAACGTCCCGGTCCCGTCGAGGATCGATGGATGCCCGCCTACGGAGCGGGTAAAATCTTATAAAACCATTCCGGATTCCCAGGCAATGAGGCATCCGTACCCGTGTCCAGCCAAAGCTGCACCGGCTGCGTCAAAGTCAAGTTGGTCAGCGTGGCCCACGAGCCGGGCTGGCTCAGAGCCGCCGTGCGTTGGATGGTATAAGTGTAGCCAACCACACCATTGATGGTAAGACCGGGATAAAGTGTGGGATAAGCTGCGGGATAGAGTCCGAGTGAGATTCCGGCCGGGTTGACGGTCAGCAGGGCGGGCGGGTTGGTGACGGTCCCGAGCGGGCTGGTGACCACCACGGAGTAAAGCCCGGCGTTGGTTGGCTGGACCGCCGCGAAGTGCAGCGCCGCACCCGTCGCCCCACCGAGGGGAACCCCATTATCGTACCACTGGTAAGCCAGCGGACCAGTCCCGACCGCCTGCACACTGAGCGCGGCGGCTTTGCCCCAATAGGCCGCTGCCCCCGTGAAGGGAGCCGTTATGGACGGATACATCGAGAGCGCCACCGGGAAGCTGGTGACCGATCCAAAGGGGTCCGTGACGACCACGGAATAGTCGCCCAGATCGGACTGCGCCACGTTGGAAACGGTGATGACGGCCGAAGTCGCGCCGACCATGGCGGCGCCATTCAGGGACCATTGGTAACCCATCTGCGATGAACCGAGCGCAGCCACGCTGAACGATGCGCTCTGACCGTAGCTGACGAGCATGGAATGTGTCTGGGATGTAATGTAGGGCTTGGACCCAAGGAATACAACAGGCGTGTTGGTGTAGCCGGATCCTCCATTGGAAAGGGTGACGCCCACCACGAAGCCGTTCCTGACGACGGCAGTGCCAGAGGCTCCCGTTCCGCCGCCGCCCTGAATCAGGACCAGCGGGGCGTTGGTGAACCAGCCGCCGGAGTCCGTCACAGTCAGGCCAACCACCGAATTGCTCGAAACGGTGGCTGTTGCGGCGGCACCCTGTGGCAAGCCGGCCGGTGGTAGTGACTCGTTCCCATACAACCCGGCGATTTCGTCCGGTGAGAGGGCGCGATTATAAATGCGCAGATCATCGATGACGCCGTCGAACTGACTGTCGCCATAAACGGCCCGGCAGCCGATGAACAAATCGGAGTGATATCCCACGTTGGCGCTGCCAAGCGAGGGCGCGGTGGCGATGAGCTGGCCGTTGACCCACATCGTCAGCAGGTTGGTGCCGTCGTTGTCAGCCACGCACACCACCTGGAACCAGGTGTTGGTGCGGGGCGGAATACTGCCTTGGACGAACGAGCTGTCCTTCGTCGTAAAAACGAGGTTGGTGTACTGTCCCAAGCCCACGAAAAAGTCGTGGCCCGGCGCGGTGTTGCCGTCCATGAAGACGTAACGCCCGGACTCGGAGAAGGCGGGGACATTGATCCAGAAGCTGGCGGATGCCGACGGCATGTCCGGCAGCCAGCCGGCCGTTTGGATGCAGGCAGAAGCGCCATCGAAGCTGTAAGCGCTGCTGGCGATGCCGAAACGGTCCGCCGTCAAAGCCGCGCCATAGGCCGTCCCGTTGTTCGTGCCAGCCGCGTCGTTCGCATTACCGTTGAACGGATAATACGCGACCAGACCATTCGTGGCGGCTCCGCCCGGCGGCAGCACCGTCAAAGTGGCCACGGTGCTGGTGGCACCGCCATAGGCGTTGGTGATGACCAGGGAGTAGGTGCCCGCCTGGCCGGGCGCCACCGTAGCGAGCTGCAGCGTGCTCGCGGACGAGCCGGAGATGCTGCCCCCGTCAACGAGATTCGTTCCATTTTCCAGCCACTGATAGACCAGCGGGGGGGTGCCCCAAACCGTGGCGCTGAACGCGGCGGCGCCCCCGCTGACCACCGTCAGGCTCTGGGGTTGCTGGGCCACCTGCGGGGCTTGCGGTGCCGGCGGAGCCGATTCGGTGGCATACAACTGCACGATCTCGTTCGACGAGAGGGCGCGGTCGTAAATCCGCAGGTCGTCGATGAGGCCGTCGAAGTGGTTGTCGGCATAGACGGCACGGCAGCCAATGAACAAATCAGAGTGAAATCCCACGTTGGCGCTGCCAAGCGAGGGGGCGGTGGCAATCAGTTGACCATTGAGCCACATCGTCAGACGGTTGGAGAGAGCATTATCGGCCACGCATACCACCTGGAACCACGTGTTGGTGAGGGGTGGAATATTTCCCTGGACATAGGAGCTGTCCTTCGTGGTAAACACGAGGTTGGTGTACTGTCCCAAACCGACGAAGAAGTCGTGGCCCGGGGTGGTGTCGCCGTCCATGAACACGTACCGGCCATCGGCGGAGAAGGCAGGAAGGTTGATCCAGAAGCTGGTGGATGCCGACGGCAGGTCGGGGAGCCAGTTGGTGGTTTGGATATAGGACGAGGCGCCGTCGAAGCTGTAGGCACTGCTGGGGATGCCGAACCGGTCCGCCACCAGGGTGGCCCCGTAAACGGCACCGTTGTTCGTGCCAACCGCGTCGTTCGCATCGCCGTTGAACGGGTAATACGCGACCAAACCGCCCGGTGGCGGGCCACTCGGCGGCGCGAGCACCGTCAAAGTGGCCGCGCTGCTGGTGGCGCTGCCATAGGCGCTGGTGACAATGACGGTGTAACCGGCGGCGTCGCTGGCCGTGGTCGTGGCCAGCGTCAGCGTGCTCTGGGCAGAACCTGAGATGTTTCCGACATCAAGCAGGTTGGTTCCGTTCTTTTGCCACTGGTAGCTGAGCGGCGGCGCGCCCCAAGCTGTGACAGTGAAAGCCGCGGGGTTCCCGCTGGCCACCGCCAGGCTCTGGGGCTGCCCGGTGATCCGCAGGGGTTGCACGGGTGGCGCCGCCGATTCTGACGCATACAACTGCACGACTTCGTTGGACGAGAGGGCGCGATTGTAAATGCGAAGGTCATCGATGAGGCCATCGAACTGGCAGTCGTCATCAAGGGCACGGCAGCCGACGAACAAATCAGAGTGATATCCCACGTTCGCACTGCCAAGGGAAGGCGCGGTGCCAATGACCTGGCCATCAAGCCACATCGTCAGGCGGTTGTTTGGTCCGTTGTCGGCCACGCACACCACCTGGAACCAAGTATTGGTCAGGGGTGGAATGCTCCCCTGGACATAGGAGCTGTCCTTCGTGGTGAACACGAGGTTGGTGTACTGCCCCAAGCCCACGAAAAAGTCATGCCCCGGGGTGTCGTCGCCGTCCATGAAGATGTACCGGCCGGCGGAGGAAAGCACTGGGACCTTGATCCAGAAACTGGCGGATGCCGATGCCATGTCCGGCAGCCAGTCGGCCGTCTGGATAAAGTCTGAGGCGCCGTCGAAGCTGTACGCGCTGTTGGGCATGCCGAAACGGTCCGCCGTCAAAGTCGCCCCATAGACCGTGCCGTTGTTCGTGCCGGCCGCGTCGCTCGCATCGCCGTCGAAGGGATAATAAGCGATCAGACCGTTGGTGGGCAGGCCGCCGGGCGCCAGCACTGTCAAAGTGGCCGCGCTGCTGGTGGTGCTGCCATAGGCGTTGGTGATGACCAGGGAGTAGGTCGCGGCGTCGCCGGACGCCACGGCAGCGAGCAGCAGTGTGCTCGCAGACGAGCCGGCGATGCGGCCCCCATCCACGAGATTCGTTCGATTCTCCATCCACTGATAGACCAGCGGGGGTGTGCCCCACACCGTGGCGCTGAACGCGGCGGGGCTTCCGCTGACCACCGTCAGGCTCTGGGGCTGCTGGGTCACCTGCGGGGCTTGCGGTGCCGGCGGAGCCGATTCCGAGGCATACAACTGCACGATCTCGCTCGAGGAGAGGGCGCGGTCGTAAATCCGCAGGTCGTCGATGAGGCCGTCGCAGTGGTTGTCGGCATAGACCGCCCGGCAACCGACGAATAGATCGGAGTGGAAGCCAACGTTGGCGCTGCCGAGCGAGGGGGCGGTGGCAATCAGTTGACCATTGAGCCAAATCGTCAGGCGGTTGGTCAGGCCGTTGTCGGCGACGCATACCACCTGGAACCACGTGTTGGTGAGGGGTGGAATATTACCCTGAACATAGGAGCTGTCCTTCGTGGTGAACACGAGGTTGGTGTACTGCCCCAAACCGACGAAGAAGTCGTGGCCCGGGGTGGTGTCGCCGTCCATGAACACGTACCGGCCATCGGCGGAGAGGGCAGGAAGGTTGATCCAGAAGCTGGCGGATGCCGATGGCAGGTCGGGGAGCCAGTTGGTGGTTTGGATATAGGATGAGGCGCCGTCGAAGCTGTAGGCACTGCTGGGGATGCCGAACCGGTCCGCCACCAGGGTGGCTCCGTGAACCGTCCCGTTGTTCGTCCCCGCCGCGTCGTTCGCGTTGCCTGCGAACGGATAGTACGCCACCAGACCGTTGGTGAGGGAGGTTTGGGCTTGGACTTGAAGCGCCAAAGCGGCCGCAATACCGATGATCCCGATCGCAACTCTCACGTTTTTCATATGCCCTTGTTTCTGTGGAGAAGCGGAACGCGCCGATCCGCCGACGAAGTGAAAGCCGGGCGGTTTGCGGTTCCTTATCCCTGCCACGCTTGAGAAAAACTGTTGAATCTGGCCTATCATAGTCAGGTGCGGTTTTGGATGCAAGAACAAAATCCAAGCAACGACCCGAACCGTCACCGCACCGGTTGAGCCTCTCCTCGCTTTTCACGATGGCGCAGCCCAGGGGCACACCCCCGCACGGACTCTCGCGATCGCGGCCGCCATTGCTCCCCGCCAGACGGTTTGCGCGACGATCGCAGCCGCGTGCATAACGTATCGCAAACGAGCAACTTAAGCATTGTCCCGAAGGTGCCTGTTGGGGGTTGGGCTGCTGATGCGAAACAAGGCTGTCGTTCCGTCGGGGCCTGCGCGGCGCTGGTTGAACGGCTTGCCGGCCGCAGCCTCCTTCAGGCCGTGTCGCGCGGTTGCGGGCTCAGCCCACGTCGTCCCCGCCCCTTCGTCACGGCGGTCGAAGTGATTCACAGCGGGGTCGGCCACCGCGCTTCCGAAGACGGCACCCTTTCCGGGCACGTTAAGCAACTGGCCGGCAAAACCAGCGCCACTGGCACCCTCCGGACGCACCGCCGGGCCCCATGGCCGCTCCGCCCTCCCCGCGGAGAATGTGCGCACCACGCTCCACCCCAAGGGCGATCCGCGATGGCATCCCGGGCCGTGTTGTCGCGGGCTGCGCCGGTGCGCCGTTGAAGGCAGCAGGTCAGGAGGCGGAAGCGCAAGGCCGGGACCCGTCGCGGACGGGGGGGCCACCGTGGGCCTCGCGGTGATGCTCCAGCGGGAGATGCACACCCCCCCCCGGCGGCCGCCTGGGGAACTGAAGGGGAAACGGAGATGGTCCTGGCCAAGCGCGTCGTCCCGGGCCAACCGGCCAAGAGTCCGTCCTTGAGCGACCGCCGTTACGACGTGGGTGAAAGATCGCCGGCATGGCGATGCCGAAGCGGCGGCAGTGCTCGTCTCCCCGGGCGTTGCGGCAGCCGGTGGGAAGTTGGCCCCGCTCACGGAAAAAAGACCTCGCGGGGCGGACAGATCGGCTACTCCGTCGGGGGGACCCATGACTGAATGCCTAAGAGCGTGTCTTAGAATTATGCCGGGGGCTATTGCGGTGGGGCTGGCCGGCTGGCTTCCGCCTCCGCCACGGCTTCCGGCCCCGCCTTCGCCCAGGCTACCGCGGGCAGGAAGGCTGCGGCGGACAAGCCGGCGGACGGGTCGTCGCGCCTCGCCATCCAGCCAGCCGCGGTCGCAATCCATGCGCCGGCCTCTTACTAAGACACGCTCTTAACCTCAATCCGCTGCCGAAACCAGGAGTTTCCCCGACGTCGATAGAGTCTCTGGCTAAGAGGTGGGGCGGCGGGGAACGCCGTGGTTTGCGGCTTGACCCGCGGGCCGTTCTCCGCTATCTATCCGCGAACGATGAATATCAGAGACAAGCAGATGTCCCTCACCCGCGCGGAGCCACTGGCGCGCCCGGTGGGCAGGGAGGTGCTGCTCCGGGGAAGTGTTCGAACCGACGAGAGCGAACCATAGTGGCACGCCATGCGTTTCCTGATGCTAAACTGGAGATGTCCAAAACATCCAAAGGCTGGCGGCGCGGAAGTGGTAACCTCCGCACACCTTCAAGCCCTGCGGGAGCGGGGGCACGATGTGCATTGGTTCTCGCTCGCGGCCCCCGGGCAGCCACGAACAGAAGTCCTCGATGGGATACGCATCGTCCGGGGCAGCCGCCTGGGGCTCTTGCCGTGGTATTTGAGGCAACCCAGGTTCGATCTGGTCATCGACCAGATTCACGGCGTGCCCTGGCTGGCCCCCTGGTGGGGCAGAACACATAGTGTGGCGTATCTCCATGAGGTTTTGGGACCAATATGGGACAGCTTCTATCCCTGGCCCCTCAATGCCATCGGCCGCTGGCAGGAGAGAGTATTCTTAAGAAGGTACCGGAACGTCCCATTCTGGACGTGCTCGCAATCCACGGCGGAGATGCTCGCCAGGCTCGGCGTTGCGAAAGTGTGCAATATACCGAACGGAACCGACGCTCCGAGACTGCCGGCGCTGGCGGACAAGCCCATCATGGGCGGGGCGGTCAGGCTGATCATTGTCTCCCGGCTCGAGCCAAACAAGCGCGTGGGTGACGCCATCGAGGTGCTCAGCCTGTTGTGTTCCCAAGGGATTGACGCGAGCCTCAAGATCGTCGGCTCCGGGTCGGAGGCCGCGAGGTTGGGCGGGCGCGTGGAAGCGCTGGGATTGTCCGGGCGGGTGTGCTTTACCGGCCGCGTCACGGATCAGGAGAAGTTCTCACTCTTGCAGCAGGCACACATACTGATTCACACCTCGGTACGTGAAGGGTGGGGCTTGAACGTCATCGAGGCGAACGCCGTGGGAACCCCCGCAATAGTCTATCCGGTTGCGGGTCTCGTGGACTCCACAGTCAATGGAGAAACTGGAATTGTCACCGCGAAGGAGGCGCCGGGCGAGATTGCCCGCGGCGTGCGTTTCCTGATTGAGAACCCATCGGTCTATTCTCAAATGCGCACGTCAGCCTGGGCCCGATCCAAGACCTTTGACTGGAACGTAATTGCCCCGAGAATCTGCCAGTGGCTGGAAGCAGAGGCCCGGGGGGGGGCCGGTTTCGAATCGCGGGGTGTATGACACAAATGCGCCCTGGCAGCCAGGCTCAAATGTGGCGGCCTTTTGGGTGGGTGTTTGCCGCGCACCGGGTGGGGCCCCTCACCATTTCAATTTGATCCCAACATGAAGGACATCAAGCTGTCGATCTGCATCTCGACTTTCAACCGGAGCCGGTTTCTGGACGAGACTCTCAAGACGATAATTCCCCAGCTCACGGAAGAGGTTGAGCTCGTCGTGCTCGACGACAAATCGACCGATGACACAACAGCCGTCGCATCGGCCCACGCATCGCAGTGTCCCAGGATGCGTTACATCCAACAAGACACCGGGGCTGGGTTCGACGAAAAGTACCACCGGTTTGGCGGGCTGGCCCGGGGAGAATACGTTTGGTTCTTCTCCGACGACGATCTGCTCAAGCCCGGTGCGGTGGACGCCGTTCTCACCGCGATAAAATGCCAGGCTGCCTGGCTGATCGTGGTCAACGCCGAGACCAGGACCACGGACCTCTCCAAGGTGTTGCAACCCCAGCGGGTGAAGTCCGATTGCGATGTGCTGTACCCCAACACACCGCCGGGCAACGACAAGGCCTTCAAGGACCTTGGCGACCACCTGAGCTATGTTGGAAGCGTCGTGGTGCTGCGTTCACATTGGAACGGGCACCAACATAAAGAGGCGTATTTCGGGACCCTTTTCGAGTACTACATGTACCTTCTCGAGAGTCCCATGCCCGGGCCGATTTTCTTCATCTCAAGCCCGTGGATCATCATACGCCTTGCGAACTCGAGCTGGACCGAGCGTGGCTTTGAAATCTGGATGATTACGTTTCCGGGGCTGGTGTGGTCGTTCCCGCAGTTTTCAGACGATTCGAAGCAACACATTATTCCGCGGGAACCCTGGCGGAGCATCCCCAGGCTGCTGATCGCCAGAGCAGTGGGTTTCTACCGGATGGCGGATTACCAGCGGCTTCTAAAGTCACGGTACAGAACGCCGATTGGCCGGGTGATCGGGTGGAGCATTGCCGCCGCGCCCATCCTTCCGCTGAACTTTGCCGCCCGTCTCTGCGTAAGATACCTCGTCAGGACACGAGATGGCGTCACATTATACGATCTGGAGCACCCGAAGAAGCCGGCAACCATCCGGGCCAGGTGAGCGCAACGGGCGCCCGGGTGACACCGCCTGTCTCTCTGGGAGTTGGCAGGCAACGGCAGCCCTTCGCCCCACCCCCGGGCCGTCAGAAGCCCGCTTCGAGCGCGCGTTCGTAAGCTTCGTTCAGGAGGTGGTCGGGGCCGAGGGCCTCGGCCAGGGGGTCGGCATTCGCGGCGCAGAAGCCGAGGTGGAGATGGCGGCGCCAGCCTTCCGCGAACTTGAACCGCCCCGAAAGCCCGCCCACTTCGGCCCAGCTCGCGTGCACGGTGGCCTGGAAGCTGGCGATCCCCTGGCTCTCCTCGAGCCAGCGTTGCTGGCTGCGGTGGGCGCAGATGGACTCGAGCTTGCGATCCGCGACCGCCGAGATGTTCACGAACGATCCCGGGATCACGCGGCGGCGGAGCGGGTCCCGCAACCCGTGGGGCATGGCGTGGTAAACGGTGACCTCGGCCGGGGTGGATCGCCGCGGAGGAATGGTCTTGAAATTGGGCATGCCGCGGGCGAAGGCGGCGGTGACCGCCAGCCGGCAGGCGGCGGTGTGGTCCTCCATGTAGTCGGCTGGGGAATGGGTGAGGACGATGCGCGGGTTCACCGCCCGCACCACCGCGGCCACGCGGCGCAGCAGTGGGATGCGGTAGGTGACCTCCATGTCGTTGGTGATCGGCGGGTGGAATTTCGCGCCAAGCAGGCGGGCGCCTTCGCGCGCCTCGTCCAACCGGATCGCGGCGGCGCGGCGGGCGCTGTATTCGGTGGATCCGCAGCAGCCGTTGGCCAGGCAGAAGTAATGGGTCTCATAGCCGGCCTGGCCGAGCTTGAGGAGTGTCCCGCCCATGTGGAACTCGATGTCGTCCGGGTGGGCGGCGATGGCGATGGCGGTGGGGGCGGGCATGGGACCGGGTCAGAGGAATTCGGCGAGTTTGACGGGGCGGCCGGTGGCGGCGGAATGATCGGCGGCGAAGATCACCTCGTGGCTCCGGGCGGCGTCCGCGAGGCTGGTGAGCGGCATGTCGCGTCCCTCATCGAGGGCGGCGAAGAACGCGGCGAACTGGGCCTCGTAGGGATGGTCCGCAACGTCGCCGGAATCGAGCATCTTCATCGCGATGGTGTTCCAGGCCGCCTTGTCGGTGGCGAGGTCGGCGGAGTGGAACTTGTTGTCGAGGAGGCTCCCCTTGCTGCCGAGCAGATGGGTGTGGAAGTAGTAGGGTTGCAGGCAGTCGATGGACGAGGCGCACTTGCCGACGGCCCCATGGCGGAATTTCAGGAGGGTGACGCTGGTGCTGGGGTATTCGTACGGTGCGAAAACGGGGTTGGCCGACTTGCTGGCGAAGCTGGAGACCTCCACGACCTCGTCCCCCAGGCAGAGCAGCAGCGCGTCCATCGCATGGCAGCCGGCGTTGAGCAGCGAGCTGCCGCTGTTTTCGCGGCCGGCGCACCACCGGAACTGGCCGTACCACGGGCCGATGCCGTGATAGTAATCCACCTCGCCGTAGTGGAGCGCGCCCAGCAGACCGCGGTCCAGCACCGCCTTGGTGGCGCGGAACTGGCTGGAATAGCGGCACTCAAAGCCGACGCATGTCCTCACCCCCGAGCGTGCCACCGCGGCTTGGACCGCCCGGAGGTCCGGCAGCGTGAGGGCCACCGGCTTCTCGATGATGAGATGTTTGCCCGCCTCCGCGGCGAGAATCGCCTGGCGCGCGTGGAGGCTCGGGAGCCCGCAGAGTGAGATGACGTCGATGCCCGGGTCGGCGACCAGGTCCTCGAAACGGCGGTGGAGGGTGATCGGGCCGCCGTGCTTCGCGGCGAGGGTCTGCTCATCGAGGGGGCGGGAGGAGCAGACGGCGGCGATCCGGGCGCGGCCGGTGGCCTGGAGGGCGGGGATGTGGGCGCTGGCGACCCAGCCGTATCCGGCGATGCCGACTTGGTAGGTTTTCATGCGTGCGGGGGAGAAGCATCGGCGGGGGGGCGGGGGGCAGTAAAGGAAAAAGGCTGAAAAGGGGAGGGACTCGCACGGTTGATTCAAGAATCGCTTCGGGGTGAACGGGGCTGGGCCGGGTGAGGCATCCGTCTTGATGGGGCGTCAGGAGCTGGGGTTTTTTTCTCGTCCGCCAGAACTGGGGACAAAACCCC
>Ga0182030_10025407_pt1 | contig 10797 bp, 9 predicted proteins | sample 812S3MmetaG_FD_121299 | JGI IMG/M metagenome (GOLD analysis project Ga0182030, IMG submission 121299) | Permafrost microbial communities from Stordalen Mire, Sweden - 812S3M metaG (Illumina Assembly) | ecosystem: Environmental > Terrestrial > Soil > Wetlands > Permafrost | place: Sweden... | reverse complement strand
GCTCGGCCAGAATCCTCGCATCCTCAAAAGCGGGAAACAGGATGACGATTTCTATGTGCGGATGTGGGAATCCCTCCGGCGCGGAGAAACCTGGTCCGGTCATTTTATCAACCGGCGCAAGGATGGCACACTTTACGAGGAAGAGGCCACCATCTCGCCCGTGCGGGACACCACGGGCAAGGTCGTCAACTATGTGGCCGTCAAGCGCGACGTGACGAAGGAAGTGCAACTGGAGTCCCAACTCCGCCAGTCCCAGAAGATGGAGGCGTTCGGCCAGTTGGCCGGCGGCGTGGCGCATGATTTCAACAACATTCTGGCGGTGGTCCAATTGCAGGCCGGGCTGCTGAAATCAAACCAAGGCCTCTCGCTGGAACAACTCGATTTTGCCCGCGAAATCGAGAAGTCGGCCCAGCGCGGGGCGGATCTCACCCGCCAACTGCTGCTCTTCAGCCGCAAGCAGATACTGCAGCCCCGCAATCTTAATTTGAAAGACTTGGTGGACAACATGGCAAAAATGCTTCGCCGCACCCTGGGTGAGCAGGTCGAGTTGCAGCTCAAGTTTGCGCAAGCACCCCTCTTCGTTCATGCCGATCCGGGCATGCTGGATCAAATCCTGCTGAATCTGACGGTGAATGCGCGGGACGCCATGCCCAAGGGCGGAAAGATCATAGTCGAAACTTCGGCCGTCGAATTTGATGAAGTCACGGCGACGCAAAGCCCGCAAGCCCGGCCGGGTTCGTTTGTGTGTTTGAGTGTCAGCGACACCGGTTGCGGCATCCCGCCGGAAATTCTGCCCCGGATTTTTGAACCGTTCTTCACCACCAAAGGCGTGGGCCAAGGCACCGGTCTGGGACTGGCCACCGTTTTTGGCATCGTCCAGCAGCATCATGGCTGGATCAGTGTTTATAGTGAAGTGAACCGGGGAACCACCTTCCAGGTTTATCTGCCGCGCCAGACCAAAACTTCGGACACGGAATTCTTCTGGTCGTCGCCGGCCGCCATTCGCGGCGGCAACGAAACCATTTTGCTGGTGGAGGATGAATTACCAGTGCGCGCCGCCATGCGAATTGCCTTGTCACGGATGGGCTATCTCGTGCTGGAAGCCGCCACCGGCGACGCCGCTTTGACTGTCTGGAAAGAACACCGGGACGAAATTCGTCTGTTGCTGACCGACCTGGTGATGCCGGGTGGCATGAACGGAAAAGCACTGGCCGCACGGCTTTTGCAGGCGAACCCCAAATTAAAAGTGATCTACGCCAGCGGTTACAACGTGAAAGTCGCCGGCCAGGATCTGCGGCTGGAAGACGGCGTCAATTTTCTGGCCAAACCCTTTCAAACCGACAAGCTGGCGCAAACCATCAGAAAACGGCTGGATCAGAATTGAGTTCAACCTGAATTTCAAGACTGCCGGTGCCTCTGGCACGGTGCTTGTGGCGCAGCCGTCCACGGCTGCGGGTTTCGGCGGCGTCTCGCTGCCAGGATCAACCGTCCGCTGGATTCACGCGGCGAGACGCCGCGCGAACCCGCAGGCGAGGACGCCCGCGCTACGCCGCGCGATCCTCGGCATCATGAGTTGCAATCGCCAGATCCAAGCCCCATTCACGCGCATAGGCAACCAGTTCGCGGTCGTTGTGCAGTTCCAGTTTCTGCCGGATGTGTTTCCGGTGGACCTCAACGGTTGCAGCCGTGATGTTGAGTTGTTTGGCGATGCGCTCATCATTCCAACCCGCCACCACCCGCCGCAACACTTCCTGTTCGCGATCGCTCAAGATTTTCTGAAACGCCTCCGGCTGCGACAACCATTCCAGTTTCATTTTTTGAAACAGGGGGCTGAAAAAAACACCACCCTTGGCGACGGTGCGGATGGCTTCCAGTAATATTTCCGGCGGCAGGGTTTTTTCCAGGTAGCCGTGGACGCCGCTTTGGGACGCGCGCCAGATGGTGTGGGGATCCATCCGACCGGTCATGGTCAGCAGGCGCAGGGCCGGCATTTTGACCCGCAGGCGTTTGACCAGTTCCAGTCCGTCCAGTTTGGGCAGGTCAACATCCACCAGCGCCAGATCAGGCTGCAAGGCCAGGCAAAGCTCCCAGCCCGCCACGCCGTCTTCCGCCCGGCCCACCAGCACAAGGTCCGGGTGCCGGACAATCCAGGCTCCGAGCGATTCGGCGAGCAGCGCGTGATCATCCACAATCACGATTCGGGTTGGTGCCTGCGCCATGAAACCAAGCTTAATCTCCGAGCTTTGCGGAGACGAGCTGGAAATACCTGAATTAGGGTAAATTCGCGCCGCGCCTTTTCAACGGCTCGGTGCGATTACTGGTGTTAGTTCGGTAAACTAAAACCAAAATATGAAGACAGCTATCGTCGAATCGGACGCGGAAGGTTTGTTGGCGCTCGCCCCAACGCCGCGAACCGAGATCTCATTTCGAGCCACGGGAATTGACGCTTGCGCAGCGGATTGGCCAAATCCGCCCGCCGAAACGGCGGCTGGGAGACATCGGGATTTCCCGCCGATCCGGAGCTTTGGGGATATTGACGAGACTTACGAGATCCTGAATGTCTTGCTCGTGCAAGCATACGATGATGACGTAGTTCAACGGTTGGCGGAATTGGAACAATCGGGATACATTCCTCTGCATCACCGCGTGGAGACACGGGAAGATTTTCTGGCGGCGCTGAAAAGCCGGGCCTGGGACGCCGTCATTGCGGATCATGTCCTGCCGGAATTCAGCGGGCCGGAGGCGTTGAAATTGCTTCGCAATCAGGGGTCCGATATTCCGTTTATCATGGTTTCCGATGTTTTTGGCGAAGAGAAGGCCGACATAATGATCAAGGCCGGTGCGAATGACTACATATTAAAGGAGAATTATTCCCGGCTGATCCCCGTGTTGGAACGCGAACTCAAGGCGGCACAAGTCCGTCGCCGCCACCAACGCGCCGAGCGTGTCAGACCGCAGCTTGTTGCCGACCTCCGCGACCGGCCAAAAGTCGTCGCGCGGGCCATGCTGGCATTTGGCGACCATGAAATTTTGGAAACTAATCATTCCGGCCCGGCCACCAGCGCAAACACACCATCGGAAAACGAAACCGCAACCGACTTGGCTGGCAGTTCCGGCGAATTTCCCACCCTTCGAGCCTTGGAAAAGCAGCATGTTTTTGCCGCGCTCGACCGGTGCCAGGACAATCGCCAAGCCGCCGCCGCATTGCTGGGTATAAGCGTCCGCACCCTGCGCAACAAACTGCACAAATATAACGACACTTCACCCAAGCCCGGCCCGCAGTTGCAAAATCAGGCTGACCGTTTCACCACGCCGGCGTCAACGAGGCCGGCCACCAGCCAGCTTCTGGCTGATTCAAACCCTGGCCATCCTCGATTCTTTCCCGAAGCGGTAAACTGCGAAACTACGGTATCGCCAAGGAGATTGTTATGAACCTAGACACCCTGTTAAATGTGGTTGCCGGAGCGTTGCAGTTCGTGGTCGCCGCCTATGCGCTGCGCTTGAACCGGGTCTTTGGACCGGCGCGCGTGGGTTGGTCGCTCTTCTGCGCCTTCATGCTCCTGGCCTTGCTGCACCTGTTCCAGTCGGTGCCGATTTCCCATGCGGAAGAATCATCAGCCATCACCTTGGAGGTGATCTATTCGCTCATATCCCTGCTGCTGCTCGCCGGCCTGGCGCACATTGAAGCGCTATTCAAGGAACGGCTGCGCTTCGAGCAGACGGAACTCCGGTTGCGGGCGGGACTGGAAGCGGAAGTCCAAAAGAAGACGGCATATCTGACGCGGGCCATCGAAGCGCTGCAAGATGAAATTGACGCCCGCAAGCTGATGGCGACTGAACTTGAGGCGCACATAGACCTGCTCAAGATCTGCCGCCGGACGGAACCAGCGGAAATGCACGGCGAACCTGAAATGCTCCATCTCATGCGGTTTTGAAAACCGCGCCAAGCGCATTGCCGCCGCACCGGAGCCAGTTGGCGCGGGGCCACGTGGTAGCGCGGCTTAAAATTCACGGCCGTGCAGATGAACGCGACCAGCCGGTTCCAGTTCTGATAGTTCTTGGGTGATCAAGTAGCGTCCGCACATGAGTTGGTGGGTTCAAGGCGGATAAGCAAAGCACAGATTTCCGCTTTGGCTCGCGCGGCAGTGGCTGCTATTTTAATTGCGATGCCGGACATCGTCCTCACCACGCTCAACGCGAAATTCATCCACGCCGCGTTCGGGCTGCGCTATCTGTTTGCCAACCTCGGCGATTTGCAGCCGCGCGCGGTCATCGCGGAGTTCGACATCAACCAGCGCCCGCTGGACATCGCGGAAAAACTGCTTGCGCAAAACCCCAAAATCATCGGCCTGGGAATCTACATCTGGAATGTTGCCGAAACGACCAAAGTGATTTCCGCGATCAAAAAAGTCCGGCCCGAAATCAAAATCATCCTCGGCGGTCCGGAGGTAAGCTACGAAACCGAAGGGCAACCCATCGTGGAACTGGCCGACCACGTCGTCACCGGCGAAGGCGATTTGAAATTTGCGGAAGTGTGCCGACAACTCCTTGACCCCACTCCGCACTCCGCACTCCGCACTCCGCAATTCCCCAAAATCATCACGGCGGAGCTGCCGGACTTTTCACGCCTCGCGCTGCCCTACGATTTTTACACGGATGCGGACATCGCGCACCGCATCGTCTATGTCGAGGCCTCGCGCGGCTGCCCGTTCACGTGCGAATTTTGTTTGTCGTCGCTCGACATTCCGGTGCGCGCCGTGCGGCTGGGAAAATTTCTCGGCGCGATGCAAAAACTTTTGGATCGCGGCTTGAAGCAATTCAAGTTCGTGGACCGCACGTTCAATCTCAACATCGCGACGAGCAAAACAATTCTTGAATTCTTTCTCGCGCGGCATCAGCCGGGAATGTTTTTTCATTTTGAGATGATTCCCGACCGCCTGCCAAACGAGCTGCGCGAAGTCATCGCCAAGTTTCCGCCCGGCGCGCTGCAATTCGAGGTCGGTGTCCAGACGTTCAATCCCGAAGTTGGCGCACTCATCAGCCGCCGGCAAAACTACGAACGGCTCGCGGAAAATTTTAATTTTCTGCGAAGCCAAACCAGAGTTCACATCCACGCGGATTTGATCGTCGGGCTGCCCGGCGAAACGCTCGAAAGTTTCGCCGCCGGTTTTGACCAGCTCATCGCGCTCGGCCCGCAGGAAATTCAGGTTGGCATTTTGAAACGGCTGCGCGGCACGCCGATTGTCCGGCACGATGCGGAATGGCAAATGGTTTACAACGCGCATCCGCCCTACGAAATTTTGCAGAACAAGCTGCTTGATTTCGCCACGATGCAACGGCTGCGGCGTTTTGCAAAATACTGGGACCTGATCGGCAACAGCGGCAACTTCATCGCCACCACACCGCTGATTTGGAGCGACGGCGCGTCGCCATTTCATGATTTTCTCCGCTTCAGCGACTGGTTGTTTGCAAAAATCAACCGCACCGACAGCATCGCGCTGGCGCGGCTGATGGAACTGCTGTTTGAATTTCTCACCCGCGAACTCGCGCTCGACGCGAAGCTGGTCGCGGAAATTTTCTGGCGCGACTGCCAGCGCACCGGCCGCCGCGATGCGCCGAATTTTCTGAAGGAATTTTTGCCCGCCGAAAATTGGTCCGTCATCCGTGACCGTGACCGCTCGCTGCCCAAGCGCCAGTCCCGACATCTGGCCGGACAGTAAACCGGCCAGTCCCGCCGCCACAAGCTTCGTGGAATGCAGGGGAAATAGTTTTGACGAAACCATTGCGGGTCTTGTCCCACAGCATGATTGTGTGGCGTGACAAAGGCCTGCCAATGGTGGATTGTAACCGGAATAATTCACATGAAGACAATTGCCACCACTCTTTGCCTGATCTTCGGTCTGACGCTGTCCAGCACCCGCGCGCAGACCAACCAAGTCCCGGTCCGCCTCGCCATCATCGGACTGGTCCACACGCATGTCGCCGGATTTTTGCCGGCGGTGCTGGCCAGTGCCGACGTGCAACTGGTGGGCATCGTGGAGCCGGATCCCCAATTGGTCGCCGCCTGCGCCGCCCGCTATCATCTCAACATCAGTCTTTTTTTCACCAGCATCGCCGACCTCCTGGCCAAAACCAATGTGCAAGCCGTGGCCCTTTTCACCAGCACTTACGACCACAAGCGGGTGGTGGAGCAATGCGCGCCGCATGGCATCCAGATCATGATGGAAAAACCGCTGGCGGTCAGTCTGGACCATGCCCGCGCCATCGCCGCCGCCGCGAAAAAAAACGGCGTCAATATCCTCGTGAATTACGAAACCACCTGGTATGCCGCCAATTATGCCGCCTACGACCTGATTGTCCGGCAGAACGCCATCGGGGAATTGCGGAAAATCGTGGTGCATGACGGGCACAACGGCCCCAAGGAAATCGGCTGCCCGCCCGAGTTTCTAAAATGGCTGACCGACCCGGTGCTGGATGGCGGCGGCGCACTGATGGATTTCGGTTGTTACGGCGCCGACCTGATGACCTGGCTCATGCAAGGCCAGCGGCCCACCTCGGTTTTCGCCGTGACCCAGCAGATCAAGCCGGAGGTCTATCCCAAAGTGGATGACGAGGCAACGATTGTGCTGACCTATCCCAAGGCCCAAGGAATCATCCAAGCTTCCTGGAACTGGCCGTTCAGCCGGAAGGACATGGAAATCTACGGCCAGACAGGTCAGGTGCTGATTCCGCAACGCGATCTGCTCCGGGTGCGAACAGGAACGGCACCGGAAAACGAAATCGTTCCGTCACCGTTGACCGGGTCACAGGCCGCCCCGCTCGCCTACCTTGCGGCGGTGGTGCGCGGAGAAATCAAACCGTCTGGACTTTCGTCCCTCGAGGTGAACCTGACCGTGATGGAAATCCTCGAGGCCGCAAAAAAATCCGCCATCACCGGTAAGCGCATTGACCTGCCTCTGCCGTGAATCCGTGATGCTCAGCCATTCGACGGCCAACGGAGCAACAAAACGCCAGCTTGCAGAGTTCGACGTTATGACTGCGCTGGCTGATTCCATTTCCAGCGGAAAAGTTCGCGTTCTGCCGCGGAGAAATTACCCTGTCCGCTTTTGATGAACTGGGTGGCCGCCACATTGTTGTCCGCGTTTTTTCTCGGCATTTACGACCTCTGCACCAAGCACGCGGTGCGCGCGAATGCCGTGACGCCCGTGCTATTTTTCAGCACCCTCACCGGCGCAACGGTGTGGCTGACATTGCTGCTCGTGCAAGCAGTTCATCCGGGATTGCTGCCGCATTCGCTGGTCACGGACACGTTGACGCGGAAACAGCATCTGCAACTGCTGCTGAAATCCGGCATCGTCGCCGCGTCGTGGATCGGCACTTATTACGCGCTGAAACATCTGCCGATCTCACTCGGCGCGCCCATCCGCGCCACGAGTCCGCTGCTGACGTTGTTCGGCGCAATTTTAATTTTGGGCGAACGTCCGACGTGGCTGGAAACCATCGGCATCCTGACCACGCTGGGATCGTTTGTAGGCTTGTCGGTTGCCGGCGCGCGTGAGGGCATCCATTTTCACCGCAACAAATGGGTTTGGTTCCTGCTGATGGGCACGCTGTTTGGCGCGGTGAGTTCGCTCTACGACAAATATCTTTTTACCACGCTGAATTTTTCCGTGCCGACCGTGCAATGCTGGTTTCAAATTTATCTGCTGGTGTTTTTTGCGCCATTCGCGCTCGGCTGGAAGCTGCGGCTGTGGTCGCGCAACGAATTCACTTGGCGCTGGACGATTCCCTTCATCGCGCTTGCATTGCTCGTGGCGGACTATCTTTATTTCAGCGCGCTGCGGCAGCCCGCCGCGCTGGTGGCCATCGTAATGAGCTTGCGCCGCGCGAGCACGCTGGTGGCGTTTGCGGGCGGACTGTATTTCTTCCGCGAGGTGAACGGCTGGAAGAAACTGCCCGCCGTCATCGGCATCTTGATCGGAATCGTGCTGACGCTGCTTGGCTGAAATCAAACCACTTCGCGATAGACGTCGGGATGCGGGCGGGAAATCACCACAGCATTCACGAGCACGCCGGCCTCAGCAAGCACCGCGCGACCAGCGGCGACCCCGGATTGCACGGATGAAACGTCGCCAGTCATCGAACAAAATGCTTTTCCGCCCATAGCCATCGCGAGGCGGACTTCGATCAATTGCACGTTGGAAGTTTTGGCCACGGCATCGGCGGCTTGAATCAACGTCGCGACATTAAAGGATTCGATGATACCGAGTGCGCCATCAGGATTAGCTGGCTGCGTGCGGCCGAGCGCGACAAAAACGTCGGGATGCAAATTGGCGATAACGAAGCTGTCAATCAAGCAGCCGCCCGCGTCAATGCAGCCAGCCTCGACGGCGGCGGTCACGCCGGCGGTTTCGCCGCCGACCAACACCATGTATTTGCCGGAGCAGATCGAGCGCGACAAAAGCAGCCGCACGTTGCCGGCTTTGAGCATCGTGTCCGCCACTTGGAAGCCGGCGGCGATGCTCGACAGTTCAATCAATCCAACAGATTTCTCAGCCATAAAACTATTTTTCCAAAATGATTTGTTTGTCGCTCGCTTCGCGCACGATGCCAGCCATCGGCGCGTGTAAAATCGCGCCGAGCGCGTTCGGCGCGGGTTCGCCGATGATTTGTCCGAAGCTAACGCGATCGCCAACTTTGACTTTTGAAATGCACGGCGTTCCGGCGCTTTGTTTCAGCGGCAAGATCAGGCGGCTTGATGAAATTTCCTGGCGCACCAGCGGCGCGGGCAAGTCGTAATCAAGGACGTGTAATTTTTTGGCGAGCGATTTGATCGGCACGCGGCGGCCGTCCATCATTGCGTGCGGCTTGGGATTCATCGGGCCGGTCCACTTCATTTGCTTGGCGCGCATCATGGACTTCGCGTCGTCGCAGGCCTCCTTCGGAAATAATTCTTCCGGGCAGGAATACAGCGTGCAAAGTCCGCACGAGCAGCACATCGCCGCCCATTGGTTGAAATAATCTTCGCCCGTGCCGCTGAACGCGAGCGTGCGCATGACCTGATGCGGCTCGACGGCGTAACCGAGCAAAAAGCGCGGACAATATTCGGTGCAATAACGGCACTGATCGCACGCAGACTTGCCGATCTTGGCCTGCATTTTGGCTGGTTTGATTTTCCGTTCGATGGTGTGATGCGTGCGCGGCAAAATCACCACGCCGGTGGAAGTTTTGGTGACGGGCGTGTCGAGATCGTCGGTCGTGGTGCCCATCATCAAACCGCCGAGGCACAGCACCGGATCATCCGTGTCGAGTCCGCCGGCGTATTCGATGCACTCGCGGAACGTCATGCCAATCGGCACGCGCAAGGTCGCCGGCGATTTCACCGCGCCGGCGATGGTGAGCGTTTTGTGCGTGAGCGGCTTGCCGTCGTGCGCGGCGGCTATGTTCACAAATGTTTCGACGTTGTTGACGACGACGCCGACAGCGATGGGAATGCCGCCGGGCGGAATCAATTTGCCGGTGACGTTGTAAACCAAATCGTATTCGTCGCCGGCCGGATAATAATCGCCGAGCAACTGGACACGGACATTCGTGCCTTTGCTCGCGGCCTGCACGGCTTCGACGGCGTGCTTCTTTTTGCCTTTGACGCCGATGACGCCTTCCTTCGCGCCGACGGCTTCCATCGCGAGCTGCATGCCGCGCACGAGTTCAGCGGCGCTTTCTTCCATCGTGACTGCGTCTTTGTGCAGCAGCGGTTCACACTCCGCGCCGTTGGCGATGACGGTTTCGGCTTTGGCGTTTAGCTTGACGTGCGTCGGAAATCCGCCGCCGCCCGCGCCAACCACGCCTGCCTGCCGAACTTTTTCTGCGAGATTCATATTAAATCAAAAAATTTTACCACGGATGGACACGGATAAACACGGATCAAATTCATAAAACGACGCGTTCAAATTCCAGCTTCGGTTTCTTGAAATTCAAAATCAAACCGACGCGCAGTTTCGAGATGCGCAGATAATTCAACATCTGTCCACGTTCCAAATCTGTAATCCTGTCTATCACTTTTGTGTCCACAATTACCGAACCAAATGCGATGAGGTCGGGAACAAATTCACCGACTTGCACACCGCGAAATAAAACCGGGAACCGTCGCTGCTGGTCAAACGCAATTCCGTTCTGCTTAAACAACACCACCAGCGAATTTTCGTAAATTTTTTCGTGCAGCCCGTGGCCGATTTCATTCAGGACTTCGAATGCAAAGCCAATGACCTTCTCCGTCTCGGCTTTTAAAATCAACTTGGACTCGCCGCCTCGCTGCAAATCTGGTTTTTCAAACGCGTCCATTGCAAATTTATTTTCAACCACGGATTAACACAGATAAACACGGATGATTTTCATCCTGGATTTATCCGTGTTAATCCGTGTCCATCCGTGGTTCATATTTCTTCTCCATTCGAGTGCGCGTGCGATGCAACCACCACTTCCACGCCGCGTTCACGCAAGGCCGCGACCAGTTCATGCGGCGCGCGGCTGTCGGTGACAATCGTGTCCACCATGTCCAGTCCGCACAGCGGCGAGACGGATTGCCGGCCAAATTTCGTGTGATCCAGGCAGAAAATAATTTTCTGCGCGGCCTTCAGCATCGCGCGCTGGATGTCTATCAGCAGCGTGTGCGAATTCGTGACGCCTTCGAGCGTGATGCCGCCGGCGCTCATGATCGCCACGTCGGCGCGCATTTTGGAAAACGCCTCGACCGTCATCGGCCCGACCAGCACGCCGAGGCGCGGATAAATCACGCCG
>Ga0182030_10025406_pt1 | contig 10797 bp, 6 predicted proteins | sample 812S3MmetaG_FD_121299 | JGI IMG/M metagenome (GOLD analysis project Ga0182030, IMG submission 121299) | Permafrost microbial communities from Stordalen Mire, Sweden - 812S3M metaG (Illumina Assembly) | ecosystem: Environmental > Terrestrial > Soil > Wetlands > Permafrost | place: Sweden... | reverse complement strand
CAGCAGCCGGCCCTCCACCGGCACGTCACCCACGAGTGCCTTGACGGCGGCAATACGGTCGTACAGCGCAGGCTGCGGATTGTCGAACGTGAACCGGTGGCCGCGGCCCATGACCGTCCACTCGCTCATCTGATCGCCGCCGAAGATGAGGCCGGCGACGCGCCGCGTATCGAGCACGAGCACCCCGCGGCGGGTGAGCAGGAGGTGGTCGATGTGAATGAAGCCGCCCATGCCGTCCGGCACGAGCACCTGGTGCGCGGCCTGATAGGCGATGCGCTCGAGGCGTGCCAGGAGCCCCTTGCGGCGGGAACGCCTCTGGAATGCGCCGTAAGCCAGGTACCCACCCGTGCCGATGAGCAGCAACGCCGCGCCCGTCACCAACCACTCCGGCTCGATCCGAATGTCGCTCATCCGATCGCCGCGGCCAGGGCCTGCAGGTTGGGCGCCAAATCCAGGAAATGCCTGGGCAGGGACAGGAGGCGGGCAAGGCTCTCCGGCACGTCGACGGTCCTGCCGATGACAGGCTCGACCACTTCGTTGAATTTCGCAGGGTGGGCCGTGGCGACCAGCACCCACGGATGCGCCCTCTTCAGCTCGGGACTCAGGCGGGCATAGACCTCGGCCGCCGTCGCGGTGTGCGGACACCATTCGCGCCCATACTGCATGAAGTCCTCTCCGATCCGGGCACGAATTGTAGCGTCATCGACGCACTCGGCGCTCAACTGTTCGCGGATCGCATCGATCGCGGGATAGAAGGCGCGGACGCGCTCCATGTTGCTCGGGTTGCCCACGTCCATAGCAGATGCCAGGGTGGCGATCCCGGGGCGCGGCCGCCAGTCGCCGGTTTCGAGAAAGTCGGGCACGGTGCGATTGGCATTGTGCGCGAGGATGATGCGGCCGATCGGAAAGCCCAGCGCCCGGGCCCAGACGGCCGCGAAGGCGTTGCCGAGATTGCCGGCGGGAATGATGAAGCATGCGCGATCGCCCGTCCGTCGTTCGACCTCCAGGCTGGAGGCCACGTAGTACACCATCTGCGGGAGCAAGCGGCCAACGTTGATGCTGTTCGCCGAACTCAGGCGATGCCGGGCGGTCAATCCCGGATCGACGAACGCCTCCTTGACCAGGCGCTGGCAATCGTCGAACGTGCCGTCGATGCGCAGGGAGATCACATTGTCGCCCCAGCACGTGAGCTGCTGTTCCTGCCGGGGACTGACCTGACCGCGCGGGTACAGCACCACGACGCGCACCCCCGGCCGCAGATGGAATGCCGCCGCCACCGCCCCACCCGTGTCGCCGGACGTCGCCACGAGAATGGTCAGAGGCTGGCTCGCGCCGGCCTCGAGCCGTTGCAGCGACTCGGCCAGGAAGCGGGCACCAAAATCCTTGAACGCGGCGGTCGGACCGTGGTAGAGCTCCAGCGCGAACAGGCGCTCGGCAGCGCGGGTCACCGGGGTGGTCGGCGCGGGGAAATTCAGCGCCGCCTCGGCGATGTCCGGCAACTGCGGCAGCAGGCGATCGCCCTCGAAAAATCCGGCGAGAGCGGCACACGCCAGGTCGGGCAGGCGATCGAGGCCGGCGAACGCTCCGAGGTCGACGTCAGGCAGGCGCGTCGGCACGTACAGGCCACCATCCGTTGCCAGTCCCTGCCGGATCGCGCCGCTCAACGTAACCGGCGTCGCTCCCCCCCGCGTGCTCACGAATCTCAAGTCGGACATCAGGCCTTCACCACTCGGGCGCCATAGTTCTCGAGCGGAGAGATCCAATGGTCCGACTGCAGGCCGTGCTCGGAAAAGGCGGCGACCATGGCGCCGCGCACGGCCTCGGCCTGCTGGATCTCCGCCCAGGCGAAGATCGTCGGGCCGGCCCCGGAAATGGAACAGCCGAGAGCACCGGCCGACATGGCGCCGCGCTGCACGTCCTTGAATCCGGGAATCAGGGAGTGACGCTGCGGCTCGATGATCACGTCGTTGAAGGAATCGCGGATCATGTCGAGATCGTTGGAATAGCATCCGCTGATGAAACCCGCCAGATTGGCCGTCTGCCAGATGAAGTCGGAGCGGCTGACGTCGGTCTTCAGGATCGCACGGGCCTCGCGGGTTCCCAGGAACATGTGCGGGTGGACCAGCACGCAGCGCAGCGAGGACGGGACGGGAATCTGTTTCACCCGCGGATTGTCGATGCCGACCGTCAGCACGAGACCACCAAACAGGCACGGAGCGATGTTGTCGATGTGCGCCGAGCCGCTCGCGACGATCTCACCCTCCATCGCGAACTTCAGCAGCTGCAGGCGCGGCACGGGCTGCTCGAGCAGGGCGTTGGCGGCCACCACGGCCGCGACGGCCGATGCGGCGGACCCTCCCATGCCGGACGCGAGGGGGATCCCCTTGTCGATGTCGAGTTCGAAACCGTGGGCGAGGCCGAGCGCCGCATGCATGGCCTGCACCGCGCGCCCCGCGGTGTTGTTCTTGGGATCCGTGGGCAGTTCGCCGGCGACTCCGGTAATGGAACGGATGCGCACGACCGGTTCGTCGATGCGTCGGAGCCGCACACGGTCGCCGACGGCATCGACCGTGTGTCCCAGGATGTCGAACCCGATCCCGACGTTGGCGACGGTGGCGGGTGCGAAGGCGGTAACGTCGGTGAGCACGGCGATTCTCCTGAAGGTAGTTTACAGATGAGCGCCGAGATACGCCGACAGTCTCAGCAGATCCGCGAACACCCCGCCGGCGGTGACTTCGGGCCCTGCCCCGGGACCTTGCACGATCAGCGGATTGTCGCAGTACCGCCGGGTCGCAAACCTCACCACATTGTCCGTGAGCGCAATGTTGGCGAAGGCATGCCGCGCGTCGAGGCGCGTCAGACCGACGGTGGCACGGCCGTTCGACTCGATGCGGCCGACATAGCGAAGGACCTGGCCCTTCCGGGTCGCGTCGGCGAGCGTTTCCGCCATCCCGGCATCGAACGCCGGCAGTCGCACCATGAATTCCTCGACGCTCGCATTGGCGAGCGCCTCCGGTACGAGGCCCTGCACTTCCACGTCGGCCATCTCGAGCGTCAGCCCCATCTCGCGGCCCAGGATGATGAGCTTGCGCGCGACGTCCATGCCGGACAGATCGTCGCGAGGGTCCGGTTCGGTGTAGCCCTTTTGCTTCGCGGTGCGCACGATCGAGGAAAAGGACTCGGTGCCGTCGAATACGTTGAAAAGATAGGCCAGCGTACCGGAGAAGATGCCTTCGATGCGGGTGATGTCGTCGCCCGTCTCGCGCAGATCGCGCAGCGTCTGGATGACCGGCAAACCCGCGCCGACCGTCGCCTCGTAGAGATAATGCGTGCCGGCGGCACGGCGCGCCTCCTGCAATGCCTGATAATACGGCAGCGGTCCGCTGTTGGCCTTCTTGTTGGGCGTGACGACGTGAATGCCGCGCGACAGCCACGACTGGTAATGGGCGGCCACCTCGGCACTGGCCGTGCAGTCGACGAGCACCGTGTGTGGAATGTAGTCCGCCTGACAGTGGTCGGCGAATTTCACGAGATCGAGAGGCTGTCCCTCGGCCGCGAGCTGTTCCGCCCAATGATCCAGATCAATGGCGTTCTCGGCGAGCAGCATGCGCCCCGAACCTGCGATGCCGCGGACACGCAGGTCGAGGTTCAGGGCACGCAGCCGCCCGACCTGGGTGGCGATCTGGGCGAGCAGCACGCGCCCCACGGTGCCGGGACCGATCAGCCCGATCGACAGCGTGTTCGGCGACAGATAGAACGCGGCATGCACGGCGCGCAGCGCCTTTGCCGCGCCCTTGCCGTCAACCACGACCGAAATGTTGCGCTCCGAGGCCCCTTGGGCAATCGCGCGGACGCTGATCGATGCATCGCCCAGGGAATTGAACACTTTCGCCGCCACGCCGTGTGCGCCAGCCATGCCGTCGCCAACGACCGCGAGGATGCTGAGACCGAGACCCACCTCGACGTGCTGGATCTGACCGTCGCGCAGCTCCGTTTCGAAGGCCCGGCGCACGGCAGCCTCGGCCCGAACCGCCTGATCCTGCGGAATCGCAAAACAGATCGAGTGTTCGGAACTTCCCTGGGAAATCAGGATCACCGAGATGCCGGCGTCGCGCAGGGCGCCAAACAGACGATGCGCCGTGCCCGGCACGCCGATCATTCCGGCGCCCTCCAGATTGACGAGCGCCACGGGATCGATGGTCGTGATGCCCTTGACCTTGAGCGCCGACTTAGGATTGGCGCAGATGAGCGTGCCGGGCTTCTGCGGGGCGAAGGTATTGCGGATGTAAATGGGGATGTCGCGTGCGACAGCCGGCTCCATGGTCTGCGGATGGATGACCTTCGCGCCGAAGTACGCGAGTTCCATGGCTTCGTTGTACGACAGCTGATCGATGACCTGCGCATTCGGCACGAGCCGCGGATCCGCCGACAGGACGCCGTCGACGTCGGTCCAGATGACGATCTCCGAGGCACCCAGCAGCGCACCGAAGATCGAGCCGGAAAAATCGCTGCCGTTGCGGCCAAGGGTCGTCTGCATACCGGCGGTGGTTGTCGCCACGAAGCCGGTGACGATCAGGCGGCCGGTGAATCCCGGCGGGATGAGGCGCTGCAGATTCTGTTCGCTGACCTTCCATTGCACGGCCGGTCCCAGCGGGCCCCATTCGACGATGACGACCTCGCGGGCATCCATCCAGAGCACGTCGCCGCGGACCCGGGCACGTTCGCGAAGGAACGGCGCGAACAGCCGCGTGGACCAGATTTCGCCATACCCCCCGATGACGTCGCGCATGGCCTGGGGAGCCGATCGGATGAGGCGCACCGTCTGCAGCATGCCGAGGATGTCCCTGCAGTCCCGCTCGAGTTGCTCGCGATAGACCGCGCCCGACGCCGCCGACACCAGCTCGGAGGCCAAGCCCGCGTGGCGCGCCTTGAGCACGTCGAGCGCCGCGGCGTAATCGCCGCCCGGCGCATCGGCGCCCGGCGCATCGGCGCCCGGACGTTCGGCGAGGGTGATGAGCCCGAGCAGCGCGTCGGTGACCCCCCGGCACGCGGACAGCACCACCGCCTCCCGGGGATTCGGCGACGCCTCGATGATCTCCGCCACGCGCCGGAAACAGGCGGCATCGGCAACGCTCGAGCCGCCGAATTTATGTACGATCCATTTATCCATGCTTCACACGCGCCCGCCCCGGATCGGGGTCCAGGGTCATCCCGATAACACCGTCAAGTTGATGAATTGCGGCTGGAAACCGCAGGCCGGAACTTTAATCGCACGGCCCGGGCGCAGCAAGGGGAAATCCCGAGGCGTGCGCCGGAAGGCGCCGACCGCCGTCCATCCCCTACGGACGTCCGCGTCGTTTGGTATTGGCAGCTGTGCCGACGGCGGCCCCGCCAGTCCCCGAGCGCGGCAACCCCGTATGCTGAGTCCGAAACGGCAGTGCCGGCCGGCTGCCTGTGCGAATCGCCCCGCCCGGCCGCGGACTCCGAGTCTGCGGGCTGCCGCATCGCGCCACCGGCTGGTAGGCCGGAATCAAATGATGCTTGCCGTTGCCGATCAAGTCCGCCCGGCCCATGCGCTTCAACGCCTCGCGTAACACCGGCCAGTTCTCCGGGTCGTGGTATCGGAGAAAGGCCTTGTGCAGGCGGCGCACCTTGATCCCCTTTGGAATCACGACCTCCTCGCTCGCCCGCGAGACGCGTTTCAAGGGATTTTTACCGGAATGATACATCGCAGTGGCGGTGGCCATCGGCGACGGCAGGAACGCCTGCACCTGATCGGCCCGAAAGCCGTTCTTCTTCAGCCAGAGCGCGAGTTCCAGCATGTCCTGATCGCGCGTCCCGGGATGCGCGGCGATGAAATAGGGGATGAGGTACTGCTCCTTGCCCGCCTCCCGCGAATACTTGTCGAACAGTTCCTTGAACCGGTAATAGGCGCCCACCCCGGGCTTCATCATCTTCGACAGCGGCCCTTCACCGATCGCCTCGGGGGCGATCTTCAAGTATCCCCCGGTATGATGAGTGGCCAGTTCCTTGACGTATTCCGGCGACTCGATCGCGAGATCGTAGCGCACCCCCGAGGCAATCAAAACCTTCTTGACACCCGGCAGGGCGCGGGCGCGCCGATAGAGGCTGATGAGCGGTGCATGATCGGTATCGAGGTTCGGGCAGACACCCGGAAACACGCAGGAAGGTCGACGGCACGCCGATTCAACGGCCGCACTCTTGCAGTGCAGCCGGTACATGTTCGCGGTGGGACCGCCAAGGTCGGAAATGACGCCCGTGAACCCAGGCACCGAGTCTCGAATGACTTCGATTTCGCGGATGACGGAGTTCTCGGACCGGCTCTGAATGATCCGCCCCTCGTGTTCCGTGATCGAGCAAAAAGTGCAGCCGCCGAAGCAGCCGCGCTGGATGGACACGGAAAAACGGATCATGTCGTAGGCCGGAATCTTCTCTCCCCCGTAGCGGGGATGCGGCCGCCGCGCATACGGCAGCTCATACACGGCGTCCATGTCCGCCGTGGCGAGGGGGATGGGCGGAGGATTGAGCCACACGTCCACCGCGCCGTGACGCTGCACCAGGGCGCGTGCATTGCCCGGATTCGATTCCAGATGCAGGATGCGCGATGCATGGGCATAGAGCACCGCATCCCGGCTCACCTGGTCGAACGACGGCAGCCGGATCACGCTGCGCTCGCGTAGCGCGTTCGGCACCTGGCGGTAGAATCGGACGACGTTTGTCGCCGCCGCCGGCGCGCGGGCGTCCGATGTTTGACGGCGGACGGCCTCTCCCGCGTAGGGATCGACCGGCGGGGCAAGCGGCCCCAGGGCATCCAGTTCGGTGGAGTCGACGACGATCCAATCCGCGGGTACCGCGCGCCGCACGAAGGCCGTTCCCCGCAAATCCGTCAAGTCGCCGACCGGCTCGCCGGCATCCAAGCGCCGCGCGATCGCCCCGATTTGTCGCTCGGCATTGCCGAACACGAGCAGATCCGCCTTGGCGTCGACCAGCACCGAGCGACGCACGTGTTCCGACCAATAATCGTAGTGTGCAATGCGGCGCAGGCTGGCTTCGATCCCGCCGATCACGATGGGTACCGTTTTGTAAGCTTCGCGTACGCGCTGCGAATAGACGATCACGCAGCGATCGGGACGCCGGCCACCGAGGCCGCCGGGCGTGTAAGCATCGTCGCTGCGCACGCGCCGGTCCGAGGTGTAGCGATTCACCATGGAATCCATGTTGCCGCCGGTGACGCCGAAAAACAGACGCGGCTCCCCCAATGCCTCGAAATCCCGCGTGCTGCGCCAGTCGGGTTGCGCGATGATGCCGACCTTGAAGCCCTGCGCCTCGAGTACGCGCCCGATGATCGCCATGCCGAAACTCGGATGATCGACGTAGGCGTCGCCCGTGACGACGATGACGTCGCACTGGGACCACCCGAGCGCATCCATTTCGGCGCGCGTGGTCGGCAGAAATGCTGCCGCCTTCGTGCGGCCCGGCAGCGAACCGTCGGGCGATGCTTCGCCGGGCGGCGGTCCGCCGGACGATGCTTCGCCGCACGCCCCCGGAAACAGGGGCTCCGGGGTCTGCACGCTAGCCCAGGTCGACCGGGATGTAGATCTGCGCCTCCTCGCGCTGGATCAAGAGCGCGACACTATGGCCCGCTCGCGCAACCTCGCGCTTGAGATCGGCCACCGTCGCGACGTTGGCGCCGTTGACCCCGAGCACCACATCGCCGGCCTGCAGGCCGGCCGCCAGGGCCGGTCCGGTCACATCTTCGACCACCAGCTTGCCGCGCGTGTGCAGTTCCTGCTGCTCGTCAGGCTTCAGCGGACGGACGGCCAGACCCAGCTTGCCGCCGCCGTCCTCACCCACGTTTTTGGCGGCTTGGGCCGGCGTGTCCTCCAGCAACACCGTCTTGACGGAAACCTCCGTGGCCTTCCTGTCGTGCCACACACCGAGCCGCGCCTCGCTGCCCGGCGGCAGTTCGGAGATGGCGGCCGGCAGGTCGTAGGAATGATCAATGTTCTTGCCGTTGACACTGGTGATGATGTCGCCCGGCTTGAGGCCGGCCCGCTCGCCAGGGCTCTTCGGCTCGACCGCGCTGACGAGCGCACCGTGCGGCGTCGAGAGCCCGAATGACAGCGCCAATTGCTGGCCGATGTCCTGAACTGCGACACCGATGCGGCTGCGGTTCACCTTGCCGTTCTTGAGGAGTTGCTCCTTCACGTTCAACGCAACGTCGATCGGAATCGCAAACGACATCCCCATGTAGCCGCCCGTACGCGAGTAGATCTGCGAGTTGATGCCGATCACCTGCCCGTCGAGGTTGAACAACGGGCCGCCGGAATTGCCGGGGTTGACCGCCGCATCCGTCTGGATGAACGGCACGTAGGAGCTGCCGGTATCGTCGGGCAGGGTGCGTCCCGTGGCGCTCACCACGCCCGCCGTCACACTGTTTTCGAAGCCGAATGGCGACCCGATGGCGATCGCCCACTGGCCCGGTTTGACGTGCGTGGGATCGCCGAAGTGGACGAACGGCAGACCCGTGGCGGCAATTTTGATGAGCGCCACGTCGCTGCGCTTGTCCACGCCGATGACCTTGGCCGCGAACTCGCGCCGGTCGGTGAGTTTCACCGTCACTTCAGAGGCATCGGCGACCACGTGGGCGTTGGTGAGCACGTAGCCGTCGGCGCTCACGATGAAGCCGGACCCGATCCCATGGCTCGGCGGTGCGTGCTCCGGGGTGGGCATCTGGAAGCGGTGAAAGAACTGGGACAGGGGATCATCGCCCTCCCCCTGCTCACCCCCCGGCATGGACTGCTTTTGCGCCTTCTCGGTGACGCTGATGTTCACGACGGCGGGCCCTGTCTCGGCAACCAGGCCGGAAAAATCCGGCAGCCCCGTGACCCGGGCGGACGGCGGGGCGGACGAGGTGGGAACTGTCGCTGCCACGAGCGTCGATGCCGGCGCCGCCGGCGCCTGTGTTTGTCCGACATCGGCGCTGGAGCGCTCATGCACGACCACCACGATCAAAATACCCGCGACCGCGGCGAGCGACCAAGTTCTCATGCTACCCATCGGAATAGACCTCTAGAAACGGTGTACCTGCCCGTCAGACTCGCATGGTGGGGCGTTTGTTTCAATTTTCCAGGCTGGAATGGACCCATTGTCGGCTTTTCGACGGATTTGCGCCACAAAACCCTTCGCCAGGGACCGGGCGGCAGAAATGTGAAATCCCCACGGGCGAAAGCGGTGCACGACGGCTAATCTTCACTTTCATTCAATCCTGACCGATCCCTATGGCAGACCCGACCGCTCCGGTCCTCTTGGTGGTGGGTGGCGATCCCAAGCGCCTGCAATGGCTGACCCACCATGTCACCAGCCACTGGCCGGACGCCGAAGTGATCATGGCGGCGGGGCAGGATCCCGGAAACCTGACGTCCCAGGTTGAGGCGCGTCCATTCGACGCCGTGATCCTGCAGATCGACTTCGGGAACGAGGTTACAGCCAGCGCCGGACTGAGCACCTTGCTGCATCTGCTGCAGGCCAAGCCCGGCTTGCACGTCATCGTGCTGGCGGATCACGGCGGCGAAGCGGCTGCCGTGCGCAGCATGAAGGCGGGCGCGCGAGACTATCTGGCGCTCGCCAGAATCACGCGGGACCAGCTGTTGCAGGCCGTGATCGAGGCCGCCCGGCGCCCGCGCCCGGCCGACGCGGAGGCCGCCCCGGGGCTGCCCGCGGTCCTCGAAACGCCCCTCGTGAACGTTCCCGGATATGCCATCGTCAAGGACATTGCGACCAGCAACTTTTCTTCGGTGTTCCTGGCCCGGAGCGAGCGCCTGCGGCGGAACGTGATCCTCAAGGTCATGAACCGCGGAACCTCGGCCCGGGAACTCGACGATGCGGAGCGTTTTCAGCGCGAGTACGAGATCATTTCGAGCATCTCGCACCGCGCAATCGCCGAGATCTACGACTTCGGCGCAGTGCCTGAATATCATTACCTGGCCATGGAATACATTCCGTGCGGCGATCTGCGCGACCGGCTGCGCAACCCCCTGAGCGTCGACGAAAGCCTGTACTACCTGCGCAGCATCGCCGAGGCGCTGCGGGTGATCCACGTGTTCGGCATCCTGCACCGCGATCTCAAGCCGGCCAACGTCATGCTGCGCGAGGACAACTCGCCCGTGTTGATCGATTTCGGCCTGGCGAGGCGCTCCCTCGAGGATTCGAGCACCACCGGAGCCGGGCAGGTGCTGGGCTCCCCCTATTACATCAGCCCGGAGCAGGCCCAGGGCCAGCGCGTCGACGTCCGCACGGACCTTTACAGTCTCGGGGTCATGTTCTACGAAATGCTCACGGGTCAGCGCCCCTACAACGGCCGCAGCGCCGTGGCCATCATGGCCCAGCACGCGCATTCGCCGGTGCCGGCGCTGCCGCCGCCGGTGACTGCCCAACAGGCGCTGCTCGAGCGCCTGATGGCGAAGCGCCTGGACGACCGTTATGCCTCGGTCGACGAACTGCTGGCCGACCTCGGGCCGCTCACCGCCGCGGTCGCCTGAAGCGGATTGGCGCCGGGCTGTGTGACCCACGTCGCAAGTCCCGAACAGGCCGACGGACACTGACATAATTCGTGCGCCGCGGTGTGACAGCCATCAATCATGGCCGCTCCAGGATTTGGCACCCTCTGCCGACCATGTTCATTACCGTCAAGCGCCACCAGCGCGAAAAGCAGGAACTTCTCGGCGTCAGCAACCGGCTGATCGAAGCCGTGCTCAGACACGTCGATCAGGGCGT
>Ga0182030_10025404_pt1 | contig 10797 bp, 8 predicted proteins | sample 812S3MmetaG_FD_121299 | JGI IMG/M metagenome (GOLD analysis project Ga0182030, IMG submission 121299) | Permafrost microbial communities from Stordalen Mire, Sweden - 812S3M metaG (Illumina Assembly) | ecosystem: Environmental > Terrestrial > Soil > Wetlands > Permafrost | place: Sweden... | reverse complement strand
CTACTACCTCGCCGGATTCCTCCCCTGGCTAGCCTTCAGCGAGGCCATGGGGCGCGCCCCATTTACGCTCGTCGAACACCGCGGTTTCATCAAGAAACTGGTGTTCCCGGTGGAAATTCTGCCAGTGAACCTCGTAGTATCGGGGCTGGTCACTGAATTCTTCGGAGTAATACTTTTCGCCATCGCCCTCTTAATCTTGCGCGGACACGTTCCCGCGACCGCCCTTTATCTGCCCCTTTTATTGATACCGCAAATACTCTTCACGGCCGGAATCTGCTGGTTCCTGTCCGCGTTAGGAGTGTTCGTCCGCGACCTCGCCCAAGTCAATGGCTTCATCGTGACCATCTGGTTCTTCATCACGCCAATCTGCTACGCCGAGTCGCTGGTCCCACGCCAGGGAGCAGCCCTCCTGACGAAGAATCCAATCTACGTGCTGGTGCGCGGATATCGAGCCATCTTTCTCGAATCGCGAGCCCCCGACTGGAAACCGCTGGCATGGATGACAGCCGTTTCGCTACTCGTCTTCCTTCTCGGACACGCCTGGTTTTACAAACTCCGCAAGTCCTTCGCTGACATAATTTGACGGTTCGAAAATTTGGACCGTGATACCCTACACGGTTGTCCCGATCTAATATTTCTCGCCTCTTCCCCGCCCTGTTGCTGCTCTTCGCAGGCAGCGGCTGCTCCGCCCTCATCTACGAAGTCGCCTGGTATCAGGTTCTTCAGCTGGCCCTCGGGTCCACGGCGGTCTCCCTGGGTATCCTGCTAGCCACGTTCATGGGCGGACTGTGCATCGGCAGTATCTGGCTCCCGCGCCTGAACCTCGGCAATCGCAGCCCGCTGCGAATCTACGCAGCTCTCGAGTTCGGCATTGGACTTCTCGGCATCATAGTCACCTTTGCCATGCCGTTCATCAGCCACGTCTATATGATCGGCGCACAGTCCGGCATGCCCGGTATGCTGCTTCGCGGCGTGGTCGCCGCCGTCGCCATGCTCCCCTCCACAATCCTCATGGGCGCATCACTTCCAGCCATTGTACGAGGCATCGAAACCACCCGGGAAGGCGTCTCACGCTGGGCTCTGCTCTATGGGGCGAACACGGCAGGCGCCGTCTTCGGGTGCCTGCTCGCCGGCTTCTACCTTCTGCGCGTCTACGACATGGCCACTGCCGCTGTCGTAGCCGCTGCCATCAACTTTGGAGTTGCGGCAATCAGCTACCTCCTGGGAGGAGAATCGCCGGCCCCACAGACAGAAGAACCAGCCGTAGTCGAAAAACCCACGCCACTATCTGAATCCACAAGCCTCTGGACCGTGTACATCGGAACAGCGCTCTCCGGAGCATGCGCTCTCGGAGCCGAGGTCATCTGGACACGTCTCCTCGGCATGTTGCTCCTGGCCACGGTATACGTCTTCTCGATCATCCTTGCCGTCTTCCTGGTAGGCCTCGCCATTGGTGGTGCAGCAGCTTCATGGATCATCCGCGCTATCCGTCCGCGCATCGCATTCGGCTGGTCGCAATTCCTGCTGGTGCTCGGCATCATCTGGACCGCGCTCCTGATCACCAACATCCTGCCCTTCTGGAACGACGCCATCCTCACTACCACGAATCCGTGGCAAATGTTCACGCTCGATCTCAAGCGCTGCCTCTGGGCCATCCTGCCACCGGCGCTGGTTTGGGGAGCCAGTTTTCCGCTGGCCTGCGCCGCCGCAGTAACTTCGCCCGATGAAGATCCGGGTCGCGTAGCCGGTGGCATCTACGCAGCCAACACACTAGGCGGAATCATCGGCGCGCTGGCAGTAAGTCTGGTCCTGATTCCGTGGATCGGCACCCAGCAATCCACCCGCGTAATTCTCGTTCTCTCGGCAATCAGCGGAGTCATTGTTCTTGCCCCCCTGGCAAAGAAATCCTCCGCCAGAATTGGCCTCACGGCAGCAACGGTCCTCGCAGCCATACTTGGATGGGCCGTCCCCGCCACCCCCGGAGAACTCATCGCCTATGGCCGCAAAATGGTCCAGGATACCGGCCAGTCCCAAATCCTGATGACGGTTGAAGGACGAAACTCCTCCGTCGCCATTTCCCGCTGGAACAATGGTGCAACCTACGTCAACGTGAACGGCCACGTAGAAGCCACCACCGAAATCTTCGACATGAAGCTCCAGCGCATGGTCGGGCATCTTCCAGGCATTCTTCATCCCGACCCCAAATCCGTACTTGGAATCGGCTTCGGCGCAGGCGTCTCCGCGGGAACGTTCACTCGCTACCCCGGCATCCAGAAAATTACTATCTGCGAAATCGAACCGGTAATCCCGCCCACGTCTACCAAATTCTTCAGCGTGCAGGACTACAACGTCTATCACAATCCAAAAACCCACGTAGTGTTCGACGATGCGCGCCACTACCTCCTCACCACGAAGGATAAATTCGACATCATCGCATCCGATCCTTTAGACGTTTTCGTAAAAGGCACCGCCGCCCTGTACTCAAGGGAGTACTTCGAGTCGGTAAAAAGCCATCTAAATCCGGGAGGCATGTTCTCACTCTACGTGCCCCTCTATGAGACCGACGAACGAACGATCAAGAGCGAACTCGAAACTTTTTTCCAGGCGTTCCCGAACGCCACCGTCTGGGCCAACACGCGCGATGGGCTCGGCTATGACATGGTCTTCATGGGTCAGGTAGAACCGTTAAAAATAAATCTCGACGAAGTCCAGCAGCGCCTGGACCGGCCGGACTACCAGCCCGTAGTACAGTCCCTGCGCGAAATCGGAATCGGATCGGAGATCGACCTCTTCTCGACCTATGCTGGCCAGAAATCAGACCTGGGCCAGTGGACCAAAGGAGCCGAGATCAACCGCGACGCAGACCTCCGCCTCTCCTACCTGGCTGGCTGGGGCATCAATTCATTTCTGGAAGACTACCTCTACAGGCAGATGTTGAAGTACCGAAAGCAACCGGACAACATCTTCACAGGCTCCCCCCAGCGCATCCAGGAGCTCTACAGAGCTATGTCCGCAAACTAACGTGGCGCATCGACACTCATGTCGATACCTGCCCGGGCAAGAAATGAACCTCCAAACGCAACAAATCCCTTCACCGATCGGCGATATCATTCTTGTCTTCGAAGCCGCCACCCTCCGAGCCTTGGATTTCCAGGACTACGAAGAGCGAACCCACCATTTCCTTCGCCTGCACTACGGCAAAATAACCTTAAGCCCAGGCCAAACACCAATGGCCAAAGAAATCGAAGCCTATTTCGAAGGCGACATAGCTGCCCTTAGTCGCATTCCAACAAAAACCGGCGGTACCGAATTCCAAAGAAAGGTATGGCAGGCCCTAACCAAAATCAAACCAGGCAAAACCAAAACCTACAGTGAAATCGCCGGCGAAATAGGCCATCCAAAGGCGATTCGTGCCGTTGGAGCGGCCAACGGAGCAAATCCCATCAGCCTCGTAATCCCTTGCCACCGCGTAATCGGCGCAGACGGAACACTGACGGGCTACGGAGGAGGACTGCACCGCAAGAAGTGGTTACTCGCCCACGAATCGCGCCGGGACTGACTCGCAACTTCAAACTCCGCCGGGGGTTCGTTTGATCAATATGGTGCGACCCGGAGCGTTCTTACTTCTGTTCGCCGCCACCCTCCCCAGCACACTGACCCAGGTATCCGCCACCGCGGATTCGACGACGAAGTTGTCTTTCCGTCCGAATTCTTCGACTATCGCCTGAACGATCTGGCTGCACTGCTTTCTCCGGCCTGGGTGCGATATCCGAGCGGCAGTTTCAGCGACGCCTTCAAACCGGAATGATGGTACCGTCGTGGGCGGGCGCAGTTCGCGAATACCAACATCGCGACACTACTCACCGAGGCCATTCCGTGGGTAAACGGCAAAGGAGGTGGTTCCTTTGTCGACGGCGCGAATCGCGCGAACTTTCTCGGAGCGAAGTTGATCGTCTGCGTCAATGCTTATACCGACACTCCAGCCTCCGCCGGACAAATGGCCGCTTTCGCAAAGGCGAATAATATCCCCGTTGCGGTCTGGGAACTCGCAAACGAGCCCTATCTCTACAAAGGATTCTTCGCAACCGGCGCAGCATACGTTGCCGCCATGAAACCATTTCGCGACGCTATCAAATCGGCCGACCCGAACGCTGTTGTCGCCATTTTCTTCGACGATGCCGGTGACCCTGATCTCAATCCGGCTTGGGATCAGTCGATAGCCGGTTATTCGGATAAATACTGGGACGCAGTCACTTACCATCACTATCCGGCCCAAAGCACCGGCGCTTTCAGCCAATGGATGGCGGATAAGAATGCCGTTCTGGCGACCAAAACTTCCGCGTATGTAACCGGTTATCTCGCCCCGCTGAACCCGCCCGGGATGCAGTTCCTCATCTCCGAGTTTCTTCCTTCCAACGATGGATTGGGTTCCGGCACGTCGTTGACGGATGGCACTCTCTACGGCGCCATATATGCCGCTGAGTATGTGATGCGAATGTCCAGCGTCTCGTCGATGATGTATGTCGGAATGCATGCACTTACTGGCACGCGAGGCGTCTATGCGGCCCAGACGCACTATGCCGATGTGCAAAACGCCTACAACGCGGGTACCATGATCGATACCCTCTCGCTTAACTTCGGCTATTACCTCACCGCACAGCCGCTGGGGCTGGCAGTCCTCAATGGTGTTATCAACAGTGCGAAACAGGCAGACTCGACAACGGTAACCGGCGGACCGACCGTCACCGCTACAGGCCTCTCTCCTATTCCCGCGGTCTACGCCCAGGCGTACACGACAACGACCGGCCAGCAAAGTGTGGTGATCACCAACAAAGGCGCCACAGCCGCCACCCTGACCATCAGCGTAAACGGAACTGCCATTTCAGGAACTCTGCCGCTTACATTTATCTCTGGTTCCGATCCAACCGCACAAAACACTTCGACCGGCACCCCCGTATCTGTCCAGACATCGACCTCCTCGAACCCTGTCACGATTCCCCCCTACAGCGTCGTACGAGCGGATCTAAACTCTCCCGCAACGTTAACCGCCGTTAACGGCGCCAGCTACATGCCAGGTCCTGTAGCTGCCCAGGAGTTTGTAGCTCTGTTCGGATCGGGAATCGCGACGCAAGCGGCCAATGCGTCGCTGCCCCGCCAACCACTCTAGGAGGAATCTCCGTTCAGGTTACGGACAACAAGGGAAGTAGCAAAATCGCCCGGCTGATTGCTGCCGCACCCACGCAGGCCAACATTCTAATACCGGCCGGACTCGTACCTGGTCAGGCCACGATTACAGTTTTCCACGGCTCCTCCGCGGCACTGACCGGCTGCATGACAATCGCCAATTCGGCACCCGGACTCTTCAGCGCGAATGCCGATGGAGCCGGTGTGGCGGCCGCCGATGCTTTCATCATCACCGCATCTGAGGCCTTTAACCTGCAACCCTCCCGCTACTCGCAGTTGTCTGCCGTCGCCCTTGAACCTGGGCGCTCCGGCGGACACCTTGTATATCGAACTCTACGGCACAGGAATCCGCGGTGCGGCCTCCATTCAGGTCTATGCGGGCGGTCAGAGTATACCTGTTCTCTATGCGGGTCCTGCGACATTTGCCGGCCTCGATCAGGTTGATATCTCGATTCCCACAAGCCTGGCGGGCACAGGCGACATCCGCGTGTACCTCGTCGCCGATGGCACAACTTCCAACGTCGTCGGGCTGAATGTCCAGTGAAATATACGAAAATGCTAGCATCGAATGCAGAATGAACATCGCAAATCTGGGTAAAGCACTCGCGGGCCAGGCCCTGGAAGGCACAAAAAACACCGTGCTCGCAGCCATGAACCCCGAGCCGCCCAAACCCGCTAAACCCGAACCGGCTCCCACCGATGTCGGCGCCATCATTCTCGGGCAGATTCAGGCCATGCAGCGCCCCCTTCAGTCTGATCAGGAGTTGCACGTCCTCTATCGCGCAGGCGAAGAAATGCTCCGTGTCTTTGAAATCTTCGTGCCCAGTCCAAATGTGCTCGTTTTCGCCGGAGTCGATTACCAGGGCAATGTAACCCGCGTAATCGCGCCCGTGGATACGGCTCACGTAGTCTGCAAGATCCTGAAGGTTTCGCCCGGCACAAATCCCGTCCGGGTGAATATTCTTACGCCGAAACCCCGGCCGGAACCCGCTGCGTAACACGCACGCGAACCGCGGGGCTCACCACTATCACCAGAAGCGCGCAAAGATACAACCCGCCGCCGATCAGCATCGTCTGTACCAGCCCCAAATAGAGTGCCAGCACCAGCGCGCCCACCGAGCCGAGCACGCTAGCCGCCGCATTGAGCGACCACGCCCAGCGCACCGACGGCTGATGCCGCGCCTCCAGCAATCGCAGCCCGGTGGGAAAAGGGATTCCCATTGCGAAACCCGCGGGCGCAATCATCAGCACCGTTGCCAGCATCTTCACCAGCAGAGGAAGCCCGACTCCCGCGCTCAAAAGCGGCTGCGCGACAAATGCCAAAACGGCCACAAGCAATGCCGAAACCGCGAGTATCGCAACTAACCGGTCGTTCCGGTCAGCAACAATTCGATGGCTCATATAACTCCCCATGCCGCTCGAAATCAGCATCGAGAAAATCACCACCGTAAGGGCATAGGTCGGATGTCCGAGAAACAAAACAAACTTCTGGATCAGCGCCACTTCCACCAGGATATATCCCGCACCGATCGCCAGAAAATAAATCAGAAACGATCTGACAGACTTCTCATGTGGCAATCGTGTTCCCAACACCAGCGGCGGCAGCAACAGAATCACCAGCACCGCGATAATACTCACCGTCAGCGCCTGGAACAGCTTGGGGACTGCCACATTCACCTTCACATCGGCCGCGCGACTGCTGGATAGTAGAAACTTCGCAAAGTCGCGAGGCTGAACTGTATAGAAGAAAAACGGCCGGTTGTCACTAACCGGCGAAATGTCGAATTGATAATTCCGTTCAAATGCCGCCGGATCATTAGTCAGCAGCAACTGGCCGAACTCATTCTTCGGCAGATCCCCCGGGACCCAAACCGCAGTCATATTCGCCGCCTGAAAAGCCGCCCGGGCCGCCGCAATATCCGCGTCGGAAAGCGCCCTGCGCGAGATGATCACTGTGTCCGTAGCACCCCAACCAGCCAGTTGCGATTTCCCGCCCTCACGCCCCACCAGCACATGCCGGGAAGCGTTGTGCTCGCCCATCTCGTCGAGTGCAGCAATCGCTAAAGACACGAGCCGTAGAGACTCTCGCGGGGGGTCGAAACCCCACCGCGTAAACGTAAGCAACCCGTCGTCCGTCAGATGCGAAAGGTAATCCACAAACGCATTTGTGGTGTAAAGATTGTTTTCCGAAAGAGCAAACGCGCCCGCCGCAGTTGACGCCCACGTGTCCACCAGAGTCGCCTGAATCACCTGATATTTCTGCGTGCTCCGCCGGATAAAACTCCGCCCGTCCTCGATATTGATGTGCACATCCGGCCGCAGATAAAGACCGTGGCTCATTTCGGCGAATTTATCCCGCATGATCAGATTCGCCGTGATCGGATTGATCTCAACGCCCGTAATGTCGTGGCTGCCCGATGCCAGTGCCCGCGCAACATCCCATCCGCCGCCCGGCCCGATCACAAGAGTCTTCGCTCCTGGACGAATGTTGTATGGAAGACTCGGACCCTGATGCAGCAAATAATGCAAGTCGGTCGGAGTCAAATGATCGAAATCGAAATTAGCGATTCCGGTAGACGCGTCCGCATCAATGTAGATCGTATTGCCGCCGCCTTCGGGATCCTTCGCCAGCCCGATGCGCGAAATGCTGTTCCATTTCGTGTAAGTCTCCGTGTGCAGCTTCTGCCCTTTGGCGTAGCGCACTTCCACCACGTGATACTTCGTGTTGACGATGATTAGCATCGTCAATATCAGGGCTGTGAAAACACTCGCGATACGACCCTCTTTGATACCCGCTAAACCAAACCAGATCGCCGCGGCCGCCGCGAACATCACCGAAACCGCAATCACCGTGTTGGGGCCGCCGAAAGCATTCAGCAGCAGAACCAGCGCCAGGCATCCTCCCGCGGCGCCCAGCAAATCGAAAAAATAAACCCGGTCCACGCGCTCAATCGTTTCCGCAATCACAAGCGAAACAACGATCCCGGATCCAAGAAAGGGCAGTGCCGTTACGAAATAAATCAGTCCCAGTTCAAATGTGCTGACCTCGGCACCGCGCGTAAGCAAGAAAAGAGCCGCCGCCAGAACAAAACCGGCATCGATCAGGCTGACTATCCCAAGCTTGCGGAACAGCGACCCCGGCCACCCCGAAACCAAATAGGAAAGAACCCCGCCAACACCCAGTCCGAATAACGCAATCGAGATCGCCAGAAACGCGAAATGGTAATAAAATACAACCGAAAAAATGCGTGTCAGCGACAGCTCAAGCAGCAGCGTCGCCAGCGTCGTCAGCGCTACGGCGGTGTAGAGCAGGGGCCAGTTATGAGGCCTTGAATCGGGCAATTCCTTAGTTTAGAGGATGCCCCTGTCCAGGCAGGTCAAATCGTCCAGAATGAGATCCGGATTACAGGCTTCCAAATCCCCCGTCGGCGTAATGCCGGTTCGAACGGCGATCGACCGGATTCCGTTCTCCTTCGCCGCCCTCACATCCTGCGGCGCATCCCCAACCAGTGAAATCGGGCTCGACGCCTCAATCAGTCCCTCATCCCGCGCCCGCTCAATCGCCATCCGAGCCAGCCCGCCGCGCGTGGATGCCATCTCCCCGAACGCGCCGTAGCGGAAGAAATGGTGCAGCCCGGCGCGCTCCAGCTTCTTCCACCCGATCCGAGTCAGGTTTCCGGTGACCAGAGCCAGCACCGTTCCACGCTCCTGTAGTTCATTTAGCAATCCCTCCACACCGGGACACTGCTTGTCCCTCAGATCGGGAATGCCTTCCTGATATACATCTTGCGCCGCATGGACGATATCCCGCATCACTGCGGCAACGCGTGCATCGTCGAAACCGGCAGCCAGCAGCATCTGAGTCAATATGTCGGGATCGAGCATCCCATGTACCGGGATGCCTTCGGTAGTAGTCTCGAGACCTGTCACACGCCGAACTGCTTCAATCAGCGCAAGCCGGTGATGCGGGCCGGCACGGCGCACAAGCGTGCCGTCAATATCGAAGAGGTATAGCGCGGGCAACTCCCAATCTACAATGGTGCTCAGTGAATCTTGCAGTGAGTAACGAAAAATTCAAAATCGGCCTCATTCAGATGCCCTGCGGACTCGACCAGCAGGGCAATCTGGACCACGCAGTCTCCATGATCCGCCACGCGGCAGAGAAGGGCGCACAGGTCATCTGCCTTCAGGAACTCTTCCGTTCACAATACTTTTGCCGCGAAGAAGATGCCCGCCTCTTCGACCTCGCCGAAACCATTCCCGGGCCTTCCACCGGGTGCCTGTGTCCCCTCGCCGCCGAGCTTGGAGTGGTCATCGTAGCTTCGCTTTTTGAGAAACGCGCCACCGGTCTCTATCACAACACCGCGGTAGTGATCGATGCCGACGGCGCCCTTCTCGGCCTCTACCGCAAGATGCACATCCCCGACGATCCGCTCTTCTTTGAAAAGTTCTACTTCACCCCCGGCGATCTCGGCTTCCGCGCGTTCGATACGAAATTTGGACGAATCGCAACCCTGGTCTGCTGGGACCAGTGGTATCCCGAAGCCGCCCGCCTCGCATCTCTGACTGGTGCAAGTATTCTCTTTTATCCCACCGCCATCGGCTGGCATCCCGCCGAGAAGGCCCAATACGGCGAAGCCCAGCACGATGCCTGGAAAACCATCCAGCGCTCCCACGCCATCGCAAACGGAATCTACGTAGCGGCGGTAAACCGCATCGGTTTTGAAGGCCCGCCGGACAAAGGCCTCGAATTCTGGGGCGCATCTTTTGTGAGCGATCCCTTCGGCCGCGTCCTCGCAGAGGCCTCGCACGACAAAGAAGAGATTCTCATCGTTGAATGCGATCCGCATCAAATGGAAGAGGTGCGCCGTAACTGGCCCTTTCTCCGCGATCGCCGCATCGACGCTTATAGCGGTATTACAAGCCGGTTCCTGTCTTGACACCGCCATCGATTCCAACCCCGCGAGAACTCGGCTACCGCATGCCGGCCGAATGGGAACCGCACGAAGCCACCTGGCTCGCCTGGCCCCACAATGAAGACGACTGGCCCGGTCGCTTCGAGCCCATCCCCTGGGTGTATGGCGAAATCGTCCGCAAACTGTCCCAGGTAGAGAAGGTCCGCATCCTCCTGCAGAACGATGACGTGGAATATGCCGCCCGCAAAGTGCTCGACAAAGTTGGCGCCCAATGGGAATCGATCGAGTTCTATCCGCTCCAGACGGACCGCGTCTGGGCTCGCGATTTCGCTCCTCTGTTCGTCAAAAACGAAGCCAACGAAGTGGCAGCCGTCAAGTGGCGATTCAACGGCTGGGCGAAATATGAAAACCACCTTAGGGATGAAGCAGCAGGAATCGCCATACCGGATCTCGTTGGCGCCGACTGGTGGCGGCCGGACCTTGTCCTCGAAGGCGGCAGCATCGACGTGAACGGCGTCGGCTCACTTCTCACGACAAAGGAATGCCTGCTCAGCCCCATCCAGGCTCGCAATCCCGATCTGACCCAGGAACAAATCGAAGCCGTCCTGAACGAATACCTGGGAATTGACCGGATCTTCTGGCTAAACAAGGGAATTGAAGGCGACGACACCCACGGCCATATCGACGATCTGGCGCG